>Ga0209510_1000013_pt1 | contig 390990 bp, 294 predicted proteins | sample BiotimSIPDNA_FD_185749 | JGI IMG/M metagenome (GOLD analysis project Ga0209510, IMG submission 185749) | Anaerobic biogas reactor microbial communites from Washington, USA - Biogas_R1 time_0 SIP DNA (SPAdes) (version 2) | ecosystem: Engineered > Bioreactor > Anaerobic > Unclassified | place...
ACCTCTGGGAGTTCCTTGGGGAGTTCGGTCGCATAGCGCTGACTGAGGCACCCGACAACATAGAGACGAAAAGACCGATGTTTGCGGATGAGGGTTTTCTTGAGTCTTGCCCAATCAAGGATTGCCGCAACGGATTGAGACTTTGACGATTCAATAAAGCCACACGTATTAATAATGACTCCGTTCAGCATCTCGTCACCCGCGACAGGTTCGGCTTCGACAGCGACAGTTTGCACCCCCTGCTTGGCCAGTTCCGCTGCGTAATACTCGCTGTCAGCGGTGTTCTTATCGCACCCCAAAGTTAAAATTCCGAACTTCAACTGGCATTCTCCCCGACACAATTTCACTCTTTTTAGCATGCGCAAGTGCACAAGACAAAGGCATGACACACTTTTGCCATGCCAAAATTGCGTTTTTTTTTAGAATTAACTCACTTTATTATTGCACAAAGTAAGAGATAAAGCAAGGACAAAATGAACAACGCTTGCTTTTTCTTCAAAAAAGACAACAAAAAATATGAAAAGGATGTTTTACAATGGCAGTAAAAATTGCTATTAATGGTTTTGGCCGCATTGGTCGTCTCGTTTTCCGCGCCGCAATGGCGAACCCAGATGTTGAAGTCGTTGCTATCAACGATTTGGCAACCCCCGAGGCAAACGCTTATCTTCTGAAATACGACTCAGTTCATGGTCGTTATCAGGGCACCGTCGAAGCAAAAGACGGCAATCTTATCGTCGACGGCAAGACCATCGTTGTCTGCTCCGAGAAAGACCCGAAGAATTTGCCCTGGGCAAAGCTCGGTGTCGAGGTTGCTGTGGAATCCACAGGTTTCTTCACAAAGGCTGACGCCGCCAAGGCTCATCTCGAGGCCGGCGCGAAAAAGGTTATCATCTCGGCTCCCGCAACCGACGAAGATATCACAGTGGTTCTTGGCGTGAACGACGACAAACTGACTGCCGCTCACAACATCATCTCCAACGCAAGCTGCACCACAAACTGCTTGGCCCCCGTCTGCAAGGCTCTTGCAAACGCCGGCTACAACATCAAACGCGGTTTGATGACCACAGTTCACAGCTACACAAACGACCAGAAAATGCTCGACCAGATCCACAAGGATCTTCGCCGTGCACGCGCTGGCGCAATGAACATTATCCCCACCAAGACCGGTGCCGCCAAGGCTATCGGACTGGTTATGCCCGAACTCAAAGGCAAGATGGACGGCTATTCACTGCGCGTCCCGACCTGCAATGTCTCGGTTGTTGACGTCGTTATGGAACTCGACAAGACCGTTACACCTGAAGAGTTGAATGGCGTTTTCGAGAAGGCATCCGAGAAAGAACTCAAGGGCATCCTTGGTTTCACAATGGATCCGGTCGCCTCGACAGACTTCAACAACTGCAAACTCAGCTCCATCGTTGATGGTCTGATGACAAAGGTTCTTGACAACAATTTCGTGAAGGTCGTCAGCTGGTATGACAACGAGACCGGTTACAGCAACCGCGTCGTCGAACTGGCCGCTCAGTTGCGCGCTAAGAAGTTTGTATAAACGGACTTCCCCGCGATACAACAGTACATTTAGTTATTGAAACGCAGTAGAAACGGGGGCAACCTCCAGGATGGAGTCTGTCCCCGTTTTTTTCTATCAACACTTACTTTTTAGAAGGAATTTATTATGGCTCGTAAACCTATTATTGCAGGAAACTGGAAACTCAATTGCCTTAAGGCCGAAGCGGAAGCGCTTGCCAAAGGTCTGGTGGAAACTGTCGGCACCAAGAGTGACGTCGATGTCGTTCTTTGCCCCACCTTTACATCACTCGACACAGTCGCAAAAGCCATCTGCGGCACCAAAATCGCTATGGGCGCACAAGATTGCTACTGGCAGGAAAAGGGCGCTTTCACAGGCGAAATCGCTCCGTCCATGCTTGTCGACGCCGGATGCAAATTCTGCATCATCGGCCACAGCGAACGCCGTCAATATTTTGGCGAGACAAATGAGACGATCAACAAGAAGGCACAGGCGCTCTATGCCGCCGGCCTGACCCCCATTATTTGCGTTGGTGAAACACTTCAGGAACGCGAAGAGGGCAACATGGAAAAAGTCATCACCACTCAGGTGCGTGGTTGCCTGGCTGGCCTCGAGGCCGCCAAAGTTGCCGAAAGCGTTATCGCTTATGAACCTGTCTGGGCCATCGGCACAGGCAAAACCGCAACCAAGGAGCAAGCACAAGAAGTGCATGCACTGATTCGCAAGACAGTCGCGGATATGTTTGGCGATGCGACAGCGCAGGCCGTTCGCATTCAGTACGGCGGAAGCGTCAAGCCCGACAACGCCGCCGAACTTATGGCGCAGCCGGACATCGACGGAGCACTCGTCGGTGGTGCCGCCCTCAAGGCGGACAGCTTTACCGCTATCATCAATTTCTAATTTAGTATAAACTTCAGGAGTTATCGTATTATCATGTCTTGCACAAGCAAAATCTCTGTTTTACAAGAAGCCCGCAAGGCCTATCAGCCTAAACTGCCGGGCGCCCTCAAATCGGGCAAATTCGCCGTCAAGGAACTCAGCGTTGTTGAACCACCTCGCGATGCGGACGAAATCAAGGCGCTCTTCCCCAACACCTTTGGCAAACCCATGGTGCAGATTGTTGCCGGTGATGGCAAACTCTCTACCGACGCAATGAATGTTGGCGTCGTCCTCAGTGGCGGACCTGCCCCCGGTGGACACAATTGCATCGCCGGACTTTATGACGCACTCATGGCTGTCAATCCCGCAAGCAAACTCTATGGCTTCCTCAGCGGACCTAAGGGTGTCTTCACGGGTAAGTATGTGGAAATCACTGCCGAAATGGTCGACGACTACCGCAACACCGGTGGCTTTGACATGATTGGATCGGGCCGTGACAAAATCGAAACGGATGAGCAAGTACTGGGATGTGTCAAGGTTCTCAAGGAACTGGGATGCAAGGCTCTTGTTATCATCGGTGGCGATGACTCGAATACAAACGGAGCAGTTCTCGCCGAAGCCTTCGCGGCAAAGGGCGAAAAACTTCAGGTGATTGGCCTACCCAAGACAATCGACGGCGATATGCGTAACGAGCACATCGAAGCCAGCTTTGGTTTTGACACCGCTGCCAAGACATTCTCGCAGCTTGTCTCCAATGTGTGCCGCGACAGTGCCAGCGCCCGCAAGTACTATCACTTCATCAAGCTCATGGGACGCAGTGCTTCCCATGTCGCGCTCGAAGTTGCCTTGCAGGTTCAGCCAACAATCACGCTTATTAGCGAAGAAATTCAGGAACGCAACCTCTCGCTCAATGACATCGTCAACGAGATTTGCCGCGTCATCGCGGAACGTGCCGCCAAGGGACTCAACTACGGCGTCATCGTTATCCCCGAAGGTCTCCTGCAATTCGTGAACGAATTCAAGAGCTTCTTCAAGGACTTGGAAGACCTGATGCGCCAGCATATTGACGCCATCGAATCCATGCCTGACAAGGACAAGTATCCTTTCGTGACCCGTCACCTGCCTCCGACCTCGTCCGCGCTTTACGCGTCATTGCCGGTCAATCTGCAGGATGTGCTTCTGCGCACGGACAGCCACGGCAACCTAACTGTCAGCCAGCTCGAAACAGAAGTTTTCTTGATTGACTGCGTGAAGAAGAAGCTTGACGAAATGGCTAAAATCGGTTCTTTCCAAGGCAAGTTCGCCGCGCAACCACACTTCTTCGGTTACGAAGGCCGCTGCGGCCAGCCATCAAATTTTGACGCTGACTACTGCTACTCGCTTGGCTATGCCGGAGTCCAGCTGATTCGCGCAGGTTTGACCGGTTACACCGTCAGCGCTCAAAACCTCGACGCACCCGCAGACGAATGGGTTCTCGGCGGCATTCCCGTCAGCTCCATGCTGCACATCGAAATCCGTAAAGGTCAACCCAAGCCCGTTATCGAAAAGTGCTTAGTCGACCTCAAGGGCGGACCGTTCCAAGCCTTTGTCACATGCCGTGACGAATGGAAAGCGGTTGACGCGTACAAGTTTGTTGGCCCTGTCCAGTACTGGGGACCGGCGGAAGTCTGCGACGCGCCCACCATTACCCTCGAACTCGAAGGCAAAAAGCGCAAAGCCGCAAAGTAATCGCTTCAAGTTTTCACGATACAAAAGAATCTCCGGCAGAGTACTCACTTTGCCGGAGATTACTATTTCTACGAATTGTCACGCGTGATTAGTGGGTGCAAATTTGTGCCAGCATCAACGAGTAAATGCGTACATTACGCAGCATCACATCAATCGAAATTCTCTCGTCCACCTGATGCGCAAGTTCGCCGCCATCGTCGGTACTATCGACCGGACCGAAGCAAACCGCATTGGTAAAGGCCTTGGCGTAAGTGGTGCCACCCATACTTCTGTACTCAGCCTTGCGCCCGGTGACGTTCTCATATGCGTCGCGCATCGCCTCCAGATAGCTCGAGAATTTCTCCTCGGGCGTGAGGATTGCCTCCATCGTCTTGCCGACTGTTTCAACGGTAATCGTCAACTTCAGATTCTTGCTCAGAGCGCTAAAGCGATTCTCGATAATCTTGCGCAACTCTTCGGGCTTTTGCCCAAGAGTCGGACGAATGTTGAAAGTCGCGGCAACCTGACCATTCTCCCATGACAGCAACCCGAGATTGACCGTTGTCGCGCCAACCACCGGATGCGCATCCGACACGCACAACCAGCAGCCGCTTGTATCGGCTCCGGCTTGGCTGAGCGCTCGCGAAAACACACGTTCCTGCCGTGTCAGAATCGAGTTGTTGGATAAGAATCCGAGCAGATCAACAGCGGCGTTGTGCCCCAGTGTTGGGGTACTGCCGTGCGCGGGTTTGCCGATGAAGCGCACCACCATTGTCCCCGGTTCCGGGGTCAGCAATTCCGACGACGCGCCCTTCGTTAATGCCGTGTAGTGCGTCAGAGCTGCTCTCGTCTTTTCCAATTCGCGATCCGTGACCCTGGCAAACACAGCCTCGGCCGTGTCGGGAACAACATTGACTCGAGTGCCCGCAGACATTGACTTGAGATATGCCAGAGACTGTATCTGCGATGTGTCATTATTACCGGGAACAAGCGTTGGAATCTGCGTCGAAACCTTGACGGACAAAAGACCTTTTTCGGCATTGATAATCGGAAATTCAGCGTCTGCCACAACACAAATCGCGGCCTCGGGAGCCTTGGACGCGTAGAGCTTAATCTCGTCCCACGAACCGCCTTCCTCCCACGTACCGATGATGATGCGGGCGCCGTGCGTCAGCGGGACATCGAGTGACGAGAGAAAGCGCATCGCCCAGTACATCTGCACTAGCGGGCCTTTGTCATCTTGGGTGCCGCGTCCCCAGATAATGCCTTTGTCGTCAATCACACCATCAAAAGGCGGATGCGTCCAACCGTCGCCGACAGGAACGACATCACAATGAACAGGCAGTCCGACGAATTTGTTTTCGGTGCCCATATGCACCCATGCCACCCGACGTTCGTAGTCGCCATACGAGAAACCGGCATCCGTGGCGCGAGCCTCCACCCACTTCAAACATGAGTCGGTTTCACGCTCGAATTCCGTTCGATCCGTTTGCGTCAAATCGGGGCTGACTGTCTTGAAGCGCAAGATATCAACCATATCTTTCAGGATTTGATCGCGGTTCGCGGCGATAAAAGCATCAAGTTTCTCGTTCAATTCGTTCTTAGTCATTTTGGTCGGTCATCTTTCGATAATAATGAATCCTATGCATTAGTACAATTAGTTCTCGGCAGAATGCAAACCACCGGAACCGGCATCAAACTCAACATTTGTCCAATCGGTTTCGGTGTCCGTGCCCCGCAAGGGATGTGTGCAATTCCACAAACAGGCGCCGCAATGGACGCACTTCTCGCGGTCGAACAAGGGCGCACCCTTATCCGGATTGACCGTGATGGCCTGTCCCGAACAAATCTCGGCGCAAATCTGCGTTTCGCATTTCTCGCAAATCTCGGGGAACGCGAATCTCACATGGTTGGCATAGCCGCCCGCCGCCTGCACTTTTCCACCGGTCAGCAACGCGTCCTGATGCGAGACAAGAAGTTTGCCGTCATATGGGATTGGCTCCCAGCCTGCGTAATCCATCAGCGCATCATGAAGCGACTCGCCTCGCGCCTTGCACTCGCGGCGCAACCGTTCGATTTCTGCCCGTGGGACGCGTCCGCGGTAATACTCCTCAACCGTCGGAATCCCGTTCCAGACCTGCTTTTGTTTGCCGGGAACATATACTTTCCCGCCCGTCATTCCGGCCATTCCCATCCCGAGAACACCCATCACAAACCCATGAACCCAACCATCGCGCGCATGTTGCGATGCTAGCGCTTCCTTGTCCAGAATACTTGCTCTACGACGCTTCACATAAGCTTCGTTCAAGTTCTCCTCGGTAAAAGGCAACTTCTTTTCCATCAGTTCCAGAACGCCTTCGGCCAGAAGAACACCTGTCTGCCAAGCCTCGTCGACGCCACTGTTCAGGAGAATGTTGGTGCTGCCGGACCCCTCGCCGATGCGTGCGAAGCCATTGCCTACGAGATATGGTTCGCCACCGCGCCCAGCCTCTTGCAAACTCTTGGCGCCCCAGCTGCGCATCGTTCCGCCGGAAATATGTTTCCAGATAGCGGGATGTCTCATCCAGTGTTGGAGATACCGATAGCCGGTGCGTGTCGGGCTGCGGAAACTCGACGGAATCAGGATACCGAGCGACGCCACATTGTTCGGATGCACATAGAGGAAACCCGCGATTTCCGGTTCAGGATACCCAAACGTATGCCACACCGTCCCGGGTTTCAAATCGCAACCCTCCGGCAAATCGATAACGAACTTTATCCCTGTAGCCCATTCCCGACGATGATTGCCTTTGGGCAGACCGAGTTTCGCGTCTAACTTGCGGCCGACGGCGCCCACCGGCCCATCGCCCAATACCGTCAGCGCGGCATGGATATCCATCCCGGGCATATAGCCCGCATCGGGCGAACCGTCTTTGCCGACGCCTTGGTCGCTCAGGCGCACGCCCTTGACGCTGCGTTCTTGCTCGTCGAAAATAACTTCGGACACAGGAGACCCCGGCCAAATCTGCGCCAGACCACTGCCCATCACGTTGTTGCCCGACCATTGCATAAACTGTCCCATGCTCATGACGAACCCGCCATGTTTGCGCATGAAAGGCGGAATCCATGGCAGCGTAAAGGCATCGTCCGCATAGGGCAACACCGGTTTGATGGTACGGATGACTGCATCGGCAGCCTGAACAAGGGGGCTGCGGTGACTGTGGTCATTGGGGTCAAGCAGATAGAGAAGTTTCTCGTCGGTGACCTCGGCGCACATGGGAATCTCGCCGGTCAAATCTTTTTCGGGGAACGACGCACGCAGAAAACGTCCCCGTGTCACAACGCCGGAAACGCCAAAGGCGATGTCATCCGCACGTTCGTAACACAACACAACGGGCGGCATGCCGGGCATCACCGTACTCTCGAATCGCAGAGTCACGCCATCCTCGGCCATCATCCCACGCCCCAGAGTTGTCAGGAATCCGGCGGTTGCTGGGCCAAAGCCGACGCAAACTATATCGGCATCCATCTGTGCCCGTTCAATATTTTCAGCAGTCATCGTTGTGTGTTCTCCCAAATTACATAAGGGTGTCTGTTTCAAACCTAATATATACCAAATAACACAACCAACGGGCTTTTTATGCGTTTTGACACCCGACGAAACCCTACGACTGGGGTGAGTCGTCTTCCTTGTCGGCGCCTTCCTCGAGTTTATCTAGCAAATTAATTACCGCTTCGGTGCCGGGAGTCCCGCTCAGACGTGCCAGCGCGGACGCCACACCATGCCGCATCTCGGCATCGCGGTGCGGCAAGTTATGCCAGTAATTCAGCAGAGGCACAAGGGCGGTGCCATCACCCACCCGTGCCAACAAATGCAGATTGTTCAGCCGCATAGTACGGTCGGCCTTGCTCGCGAGCGCCCTGCCAAGTAGCTCCTGCGTAATCTCCGTCTTGTTGCCCATCTGTTCCAGCGCCGCGATAGATGCGTTGCGCATGTCGGCATCCGGGTCGGAGCAAGCTTCGAGCAGTTCGTGCGCGCCCAGTGCCGAATGCAGACGGCCAAGCGTCCCGACGGCCTCGAGCCGTTCCGCCATACTATCGCTATCCTGAAGAATCGTAACGGCTTTCATGCTTCGCCACGTATCACGCGATATGATATAATGCCACATCTTTAAAATGCCGGCAGCGCCCGGGTCATGAATATTCTTGGTGATGTTCAAGGTGCAGAAAGTCAAAAGAATGGAGATTATGAAGGAAACATGATAACCTCCAAAGCTGTAGACCCCAATGTTGAGTTTGCCAAAGCCCTGCACCCATTCAATCAGGGCACCGGCAACAATGGGCATAATCCCCATCACAATCCCCAGACAAATAATATTGGTCACAGCCACATACATCACGCGATTCTCACGGGGCGTAAATTTGATGCTGTAACCCGACGTGGACAAGGTCCAACCGCTGCCGATGATGCCATCAGTGAACATCAGAACCCCAACGAAAATCGTCGCCATTACCGGATTGTGTTCCGGCGCCAGAATGAACAAAAGCGGCGTCGTGAATTTGACAACGGACACAAAGGTCAGCATGGAACGCAAGCCCAGTTTGTCGCACAGAAAACCCACTTGCCGCGCGCAAAGAACAATCGCGATTGTGCCCAGAGCATTCAGTAACTGATACTGCATCACCGAAAATCCAAGCTCGGACAGAATATAGATGCCATAGAAAGGCGTGGCAAATGCCATCGCTAACTGGTAGGCCGCCATAAATAGCAGGAATGGACGGAAGCGGCGATCGCGCAATGGTTCGATCAATTTGGGCAAAACCTGACGGAACGATGATTCCTTATTCACAACAGGCTTCTCGGGATTCGGCACCCATTGATAAAGAATAATATCGCTGACGCCTAGCACAAGTCCAATGGTCGCCATGAGGGAATAACCGCCAATCACGTGCCCTCGCACCTCGAAGAAGTGAAACCCGAGACCAACAATGACCATCGAGAACAGACTACTCACCATCAGCATCTTTTGCCGTATCGCAAAGCTCCGCGAGATGACATCGGAGGGCAGCAACTCGCCCATCCAAGCCGTCCAGAGCGGATTGGTCATGAAGGAAAGCGCGTCCTGAAAGAAGACAATGGTACACACGGCGGCGACACGCACACCAACGGACATGTCGGCCGTAACAATCGGAACGGACAACATCGCCAGAACAAGCAGTCGGGACACCGACAGTAACAGCGTGTAGCATTTGCGATAGCGAGCAAGCCGAAGACTCAGCAAGCCACTGAAGAACTGCATCAACCAAGCAAGTGACGACAACCCGGTGACCATCCCGAATTCCTTGGGGCCAAAACCAAGTTCCTTGAAGAATCCCGTGCGCGGCGCACCGGCAACAAATATCGAATAGGCCGCGGAAAACATTCCCGACCAAATAATAAGCTGCCACGCACGATGACGGGCAACTCTGTCAGTAGGGTCATACGAGTGACCCGACCCATGTGAATCCAAGTCAGAATTCATCAATGATTTACTAACCAAACTAAAATGGATGAAAGACAGAAGTCTCCATCGCCAAATCATACAAAGAGATTTGTCTGTTGTGCTAAAATAAACGACACATTCGCTGTTTTGTATTGAGTATCCTTTTGAATAAATATATCATAATTGTGAATTGCACGGTGCTCACAATCTATGTAATTTTAAGACAAACAAAAGGAGCAGTAAAATGTCTAACAAAATGATTATTAGCGTGAGCGCATTTGCCGTCGCGCTAACCTTAAGCAGCAACTGTGGAGCAGGCCTCGAATGGGCAACAGCCACAGAAAAACTCCCCTATTATCAACAGATGCATGGCATGAGCGCACTCACTGTTAATGGGAGCAGCTATCTGTATACCATGGGCGGTAACAGCACCAACTACCCAGAAAAAACAGCGGTTCATGATATCAAAGCCATCTTCTTTTCTAAGGTAGGCGCTGACGGGCAACCGGGCGCTTGGCAAGTATCATCGGTAGTTCTGAACGAACCATCATCCACACCAGATTCTCTAAACGCCTATCTTGAACGGGCAACTTTTTCCGCTGGAGATAAAATCTTTATTGTTGGCGGCGACACAAATGGGAGTATTTCGGGGACAAATCGCTATCAGACCATTACGGTCAATGAAAATGGCGAACCAACCGCATGCACCGAATATGCAATCACGGGCAGCTATACTTATGCATATAGCGACAGCGTGGCGTTTGACTCAGTCAATAATCGTGTGTACGCAATGAAGAGAGCTGATGGTTCGGTACATGTTGCTTCGGTCAGTAACGGAACTATTGGCGAGTTTTCGATGGCAAGTGTGAGTGGAGCCGCTAATAGAGCCATTGCTCCTGCGGTTGTGAAAAATGGGTATTTGTACTGGTTCGGTGGTCAAAACTCTGCAGTCTATAAATCAACAAATATCTTTACCTTAGGTTCAGATGGTATGCCGACCGACGTTAATACGGCAACCGCAATGTTCCCAAACAATTTGTATGATAGTGTCGCGTTTAATTATCGCGGTGAGATGTATGTCGGTGGCGGTTGCATCTCTGGTAATGCGGACGCGCAAACAGCAGTGTACAGAGCAGTGTTTGGAGACAATGGTGATATCACAAAATGGGAAAAGGACTCGGATCTTGTCAAAAACGCGCGGCGTATCCCATGCTGTGTTCTCGGGGACTACATCTACATCAGTGGTGGACGCTACAATAGTACTCTTTACGATGTGGTTCAAGTCGGCAAGGCACATCAGGTGGCTCCGGTGACCGAGACGATACCCGACGGACAAGAAACCGCTGTTTCCTGTGAACTTCCCGAGGGTCGCAATGTCGCTCTGCAATTGACCCCGACAACCGGTGGGACACTGAAGGTTGACTACAGGAGTGGCAGCGAATTTGTTGCGGCCGCCGCCTTCAAAAACCCTGATGACTTGTACAAAGAATCACTCGTTCTGACCAATACAGGAATGAGTGGTTTCAGCGCGAGTCTTGCATGGCAGGTTGACACCACCCTTCTTCCGGCGAAAGAAATCAATACGCTCTTCCGTGTTAGCAACGGTGAAATCGTTGAAACATTCCCTGTGACTAAGCAAGAAAATGTCTACGCGGCAACAGGCATCACCGGATTTAGCGAGTGGTATCTGGGCAATTCTGCCGCCGTACCTGTCAGCCTATCCGGCTTTGAACTCGAATAGCGCTTCAAGTTTTAGCGCACAATAATCTAAAGCCGCTCACGGATGATGATTCCGTGGGCGGCTTTCAGCTTTCAGCGACTTAGCGTGGCGGCATCATTCGCAGCACTCGGCCCACGTCTTACCAATAGCCGTATCCACGACGATAGGCACACTCAGCGGCATGGCGGTTGCCATAATTTCCGAGATGCGATCCCCCACATAAACGCTTTCCGTGGTCGGAACGTCCAGTATCAATTCATCGTGTACCTGCAGCAGAATGCGACTGGTCAGTTCTTCGCTCACCAGCCACTGGTCGACATTAATCATCGCTTGCTTCATCATATCCGCCGCAGTCCCTTGGATAGGCGCGTTGATGGCGACACGGCGCGCGGCCTCGCGCAACCGTGTATTGCTCGAAGTCAGGTCGGGGATATAGCGACGGCGTTTCCACATCGTCTCGACAAAGCCCGTCACTTCTGCCTCTTCAATCGTCTTCTTAATCCAGTCGTTCACGCCCGCATACAGGCCAAAATAGCTGTCGATAAACTTGCGTGCTTCCTCGACGCTGATGCTCAAATCTTTGGACAGCGTATAGGGCGTTTTGCCATAGATGATGCCGAAGTTGACAATCTTTGCGTAACTGCGCATTTCCTTGGTCACCTTCGTTTCGCCCACCTTGAAGACAGCCGCCGCCGTCAGTGTGTGGACGTCATAGCCTTTTTGGAACGCCTCCGTCAGCGCCGGGTCCTTGCTCAGATGCGCCAGAACGCGCAATTCGATTTGCGAGTAGTCGGCGGATAGCAACCGGTGCCGTACCGTATCCGGAATAAACCCGGCACGAATGCGCAAACCGTCCGTAGATTTGACGGGAATGTTCTGCAAATTTGGGTCACTCGACGCAAGACGCCCCGTCGCGACGGCCGCCTGCCGAAAAACAGTATGAACGCTCTTACGTTTGAACGGGTCAATTTTCGCGTAGTTCAGCATCGGCAAAACATAGGTGCCGTTGAGCTTTTCTAATTGTCGGAAGCGAAGCAGCAAATCAATCAGTGGATGCTTGGTTTGTTCGCGCAACGATTGCAGAACCGCTTCATCCGTACTTGTTCCACGCACACGAGGCAGATGCAGTTTATCGAACAGAACCTCGGCGATTTGCACCGGCGACGAAGGATTAAAGTGGATTCCGCTGACCTTGTACATTTGCGACCGTAGTTCATCGATTTCCTTTTCGAACTCGGTTCGCAATTCTTCAAAGTGCGGCATACTGATGCGGGCGCCATCGCGCTCCATGCGAATCAGCACACCGATTAGCGGGATTTCCAGCTCACCAAAAAGCCGCCACAAGGTACGGTTGGCGCGAAGTTTGGATTCCAGTTTCTGCCAGAGTTGCAAGGTGTAGTCCGCATCAGCGCAAGCATAGGGCGCCGCCTCATCAATCGGCACATCGCTAAAGCGCTTGTATTCTTTGCCCACGACTTCCTTGAACGAAGTCATCGCGACATCCAATTCTTCAAGCGCAAGCTGTTTCAGCCCAAGTTTGCGGTCGGGGTTCAGCAAATAGGCGGCAAGCATCGTATCAACAAGGCTGCCTTCCATGTCGTTGAAGAACCCGTCGAGATCCAAATAGCGCATCAGAATATGCAAATCATATTTAATGTTGTGCCCCACCTTGAGGATGGAGCGTTCGCGCAACAACTCGTCAATCACGGGAATCACTTCATCGGCCGTCAGCACTGGCTCCTTGAGTTCGTCATCAAGAGATGCGAACAAATCCCCTTGAACAAATCCGCTGTCGTCGTCATCGCTTTTGGGTGGCACAGCGATGGGAACATACACTGCCGAATACGGTTTGTAGGACATCGAGATGCCGGCCAGTTTGTCGAAAATCGGATGAGGTGTAGCGAATTTTGTGTTTGTTTCGGTGTCGAACGCGAGAATACCGGCATCACGTGCTTCATCGCGGAAGGCGAGCAGTTCGTCCATCTGGCGAATGACACGGTAGTTGGCAATGCGCCCACCCACAAGAATGCCTTTGGGCTGCGGGCGTGGCGACTCCGCGTCAAGTTCCTCGACCAGTTTGCGGAATCCGAGTTCTTGGTAGAGTTTGCGCAAGGCGCTCACATCGCGTTCGGGGACCAGATAGAAATCCGGCGGAATCACCAGTGGAACTTCATCTTCCAGAACCACAAGCTGGCGTGACAATTGAGCGTTCTCGGCTCCCGCCTCTAGCTTCTCTTTCTGGCGGCCTTTCATCTCAGGCACAGCCGCCAAAACGCCATCAAGTGTTTCGTAAGTCTCCAGCAATGATGCCGCTGTCTTGGGGCCAATTCCGGCCACACCGGGCACATTGTCGCTCGAATCGCCCATGAGCGAAAGCAAATCCGCGATTTGGTCGGGGCGCACACCCCACTTCTCTTTCACGGCTTGCGAATCAATGACATTGATGTCACTCGATTTTGCTTCCATGCGCAACATGGTGATATTCTCATCCACCAGTTGCATCAAATCTTTGTCCGACGAAATAATGCTGACCTTCATCCCGGCAGCAGCGGCACGGCGAGCAATCGTCGCGATAACGTCATCCGCCTCGTAGTTCTCGGCCGACGCGATCGGAATACGCATGGCCTCCAGAACGCGCACCACGTCCTCTATCTGCGGGCCGAGGTCCTCGGGCGGGGCAGGGCGATTGGCCTTGTAGAGCGGATAGATTGTATGGCGGAAAGTGGAGCCGGGCAAATCGAAGGCAACGACGAGATGCTCCGGTTGTTGTGTCTTGAGCAAACGCTGAAAGATTTGACAAAAACCAAATGTAGCATTCGTAGACCTACCATTATGCGACATGTTCCGTATCGCGTGGTAGGCCTTGAAAATCTGCGAAAGTGCATCAATTATGTATAGTGTCGTATTTGCCATGCAACAATCCACTATGCAGATAATGAGCCAAAGAGACCACTTTACTCTTTGACCATTTTCTTTTTTGCATTAAGGGTAAATGTATATATACGTTTCTTGGAAGTTCGTTTCACTTTTTCGCCAATATCTTGTCAAAAATAGCTTTTTTTTAACAAAACGGACATTTCTCGTTTTTTTGTCACCCTGATTACAGCACAATTCCCCCACTGAGCGGTAAAACTAACAGATGGTATAACTGATGTTTGTTGATTATGTAAAGATATCCCTCCATGCCGGTGACGGCGGTGACGGTTGCGTGAGTTTTCTGCGCGAAAAGTATGTTCCCAACGGCGGACCTAACGGTGGCGACGGTGGGCGCGGCGGGCATATCTATCTTGTCGCGGACAAAAATATGACGACACTGCTCGACTTGCGCGTGCGACCGCACTTCACCACCAAACGTGGCCAGCACGGAATGGGGAAGAACTGTACGGGCAAGGACGCCGAAGACCTTTACATCAAGGTCCCTCTTGGCACTTCTGTCAGCTCGGAAGATGGCGAGCTTCTTGCCGACCTGATTACTCCCGATGAGGTTTGGCTTGCCGCGAAAGGCGGATGTGGCGGAGCGGGCAACCAGCACTATGCCACGGCCAACAACAAGGCCCCACGCAAGTTCAAGTATGGCGGTGCTGGCGAAGAGAAAACACTCATATTGGAATTGAAAGTCATTGCGGATGTCGGATTGGTCGGTTTTCCCAACGCAGGCAAAAGCAGCCTGCTTGCAAGTTTGACGCGGGCAACGCCCAAGATTGCGTCGTATCCGTTCACGACCATTCACCCGAATCTGGGGGTGATGGAAATTGGCATGGACCAGCGTGTCACGATTGCGGATATCCCGGGCCTAATCGAAGGCGCACACCGCGGGCAAGGCCTCGGCGACAGATTCTTGCGTCATATCGAACGCACCCGTATGTTGGTGCATCTCGTCGCACCGCTCGAGGAAGAAGACGACCCGACAGACACAGCCGGACTGCTCTACTCCTATGATTTGATTATGCAGGAACTGGTGCAATACAGCTCCACCTTGGCATCGCGCCCGCAGATTGTTTGTCTGTCAAAAACGGATATTCTGACTCCTGAGGAAATCGAAAAGGGACTGGCGGCTTTCGAGAGTCATGGCATCAAGGCGATTGCCATTTCCTCGATTACCGGCGATGGCATCGAGGAGCTCAGCAAGAAGATTTATGATACGATTTCGCAGTTGCCCCCCGTGATTCCTGTCGTCCCACAGGCACAAAGACAGCCGCTGCCGGAATTCCCTGACGAGGAGCCGGACGAGGATGATTAGTCCGGTGCGCAATCTTGCCGATTGGTGCAAGGCAATCCGTCACTGGGAACTACGGAAGGAAGCATTGTTTGTCTTTGCCCTATGGGCAGTGATTGTCATCATCCGTATGCTTGGCCCGTACAATCTTATCGATCAGGACCAAGAACGCCCCGCCGCTTATATGATGGATGTTTTGTGCCACAACGAATGGATTGTTCAGCGTGATGTGACTGGCGACGTCAGCAGCAAGCCGCCGCTTTATACATGGTTGGGCGCGATTGTATCGCTGCCATTCGGCACGGTCAACCGCTTCACCCTTTATTTCCCATGCATGCTCTCCGTTCTGCTGTGCGCTCTACTGATTCTGTGGCGCGGCGGACTATACTTCGGCCGCAAAGCGGGCTTCTGGGGCGCGATTGCCTTTACGGCAAGCCTCACCTCCGCCAAAATGGTTTGTCTTGCGCGGACAGACCCACTGTTTATGCTGACGGTTTTCGCTATGGGGCTGACCGGTTTTGAGTGTTGGTCGCGCAAACGTGACTGGGCTAATTTCTGGCTCTTAGGCGCCTTTGCCACCCTGACCAAAGGACCGCTTGGCATTATTCTCGGCGCGATGGGTCTGCTGGCAATCCTCTGGGAACGCCTTGACAAACGGGCACCTGTCGGCGGTGGGTTGCGCCTGTCAGAGCACTTGATTGGACTGATTTCTTTCATCGTTTTGAGCGCCGGTTGGTTCTGGCTTGCGGTACGCGAACTAGGGCAACCAGTCATTGACAAGATGATTGGCGCTGAACTCGAACGGCATATTGTTATTGGTGACGCCGGAGAAAAACCGCTCGAAAACTTCTTCAATCCGTTGGCGTATTTCATCACGCGATTTATCCCGTGGAGTCTGTTTTCGATTGTCGAAACCGTGGCGATATGCAAAGCGCCTTCGCGCCATGACAATGCCCGCCGCTTTGAACGATTCTGCATCATGGCTTTGTTCGGTGCCATCTTTATGTTTGGCTTTGCCGGGCACAAACGTCCCGACCACTTGTTCCCGTTGCTACCCTTTGGGGCGCTCCTTGCCGGACGGGCATTGGCGTGGCTGACCGACCGCAAGTCGCTTGTTCTGCGCTATGCGCCGTGCGTCATTACGGTTGTCGTCGTTGCGTACACAGCCGTTTATTACACCGTTATTGAACGCGGCGAACCCAAGCTCAAGACGATGGAACAGTTGTATGATTTGGCGATGACCGCAAAGGACAACAACGCGGCGCCACTGGTGTACATGAGCGATCCGTATTACGGCGCCCCGCCGTATACGATGCAGTACTTCCTTGGCGACATGACTTATGAGGTTACCTCGAGTAGCATTGTGCGGATGCTCAATAGCAAAACGCCGGTGCTGGCAGCCATTCGCTCGCCCAAGATACAGTTACCACTCTTGCGCGATGCCATGACGACGCCATCACGCTTGCATGTTCTCGCACAGACAAAACCCGGCGATGCCGATGACGACGATGTATGTCATGTCGCCATCATCTCGAACCAACCGCAATGGGCGCCGGACGGTCGAATCGCGTTCACGCTGTGGGATTTGGACATCGTCACAAGCAACGCCAAGGTGCGCTCGAACAGTAGGCGGCAGGCAATTGCCTTTGAGAAAATCGACCCGAAAAAATCGGCACGGGTCGGCATTGCCAACCACAACAGTTTGCCCAAACAGCTTCGCATAACGGTAGACAAGCGAAAAGAGAATGTTGAACTTAATCCTAATGAATCATGGTCGATGATGATTCGATAAAATTGTATATCAGCTAAAGAAACAATGAGTGACAATACCACAACAGACCAAAATCAGTCCGCTGGTGCGGACACCCCTGAACAGCCGCGTGTTTATGCGGCGTTGGTTCACTTTCCCACCATAGACCGACGCAAAATGGCAGTGGCAACCTCTGTCACAACGCTGGATGTCCACGACATCGCCAGATCGTCTCGAACCTATGGCATTAAGCGCTATTACGTCGTGACGCCAATCGAGCCGCAACACTGGATTGTCAAACGTATTATCGAACACTGGGAGAGCGAATGGGGGCAACTCTACAATCCCAATCGCGGCGACGCACTGGGAACGGTCGAACTGATTGCGGATATCGCAGCCGTTGCCGAGAGTATTCGCGAGCGGGAGGGCGAGTATCCTGTTATCGTAGCAACAAGCGCCCGCCATTATCCGAACACGATTACATTCAGAAATCTGCGCAAACAAATGCACGCTCCCGGCGCACCGCCCTATCTGCTTATCTTTGGCACCGGATGGGGACTCCACCCCGAATTGGTCTGCGAATGCGACCTGACTCTTCAGCCGATTGACGGCCCCACGCCCTACAACCACTTGAGCGTCCGGAGTGCGGCGGCCATCTGCTTCGACAGACTGCTCGCTCCCGAGTTTTAGAGCGCCATTTTACCGCTAAAAACTGATACGCGTCTTACCTTTTCGGGGCAAGACGCGTATACAATTAAAAATGGCGGAGCCGACGAGGCTCGAACTCGCGACCTCCGGCGTGACAGGCCAGCGTTCTAAACCAACTGAACTACGACTCCGCTTTATCACAGCGCAATATATTACTTAAGCATGTGGTTTTTATTCCATCATGAAAAGAAAAATCTTTTACTCGCTTCAGAAACTAGATTGCCGCTGCAATTTCTTCGATGCGATAGTCAGAACTTTGCGTTCCATCAACAGAAGTCGCGGTCACCACATCGCCTTTGTGGGCGCCAAGGAACGGCGTCATAAAGGGTGTCTCGTAAGAGATGATGTGTTGTTCCAAATCGCTCTCGAAGCTACCGAGAACAATATACGACTCGATTGCGTCTGTCGAAAGATTGCGAGCGGTAAACCGAACGCCAAAGGAAACAGTTGTCGTGTCAACATCTTCAGGATTGAAGATTTTGCATGAGCTCAGACCCATGGACAAAATGTTGATTTCGTCCAGAAGCATTCCATGGCGTTCACGTGCGGCATGGTATCCGGCGTTTTCCTTCAAGTCACCCTCAGCGCGTGCCTTAGCGATTTCCTCAGCATTCTTGGGCAAAGCTTCATTCTGCAAATACGCAAGACGCTCGGACATTTTCTCGCGTCCTTGCTTGGTGCACCAATGCCAACCTTCACCCGCATCGACAGGTGACGCTTCGGGCATTGGTTCAGCTTCGCCGGCGTCATGCGCAAGCATCTCGAGGCTTTTCTGGATGGCCTTTTCGGCGCCGACACAGAAAACATTATTAAACGCAGGGCAGGCCGCAATGGCGCTACGCAACTGGGCGAGTTGTTCGGAAGGCAGTTCCAGTGTGGCCAAACGAATGGGCATAAAATCAAGTTGTCTGTCCAAAACTTTCCCGCGTATCTGCAACATCGTGCGCACACGGGCAATCAGCTTCTTCGCTTCTTCGCGTGTTCTACGGTTGACACTCTCTTTGTCAGCCATCACAACCCAATCGCCAAGCAAGTTGACCAATTCGATGATAAGTCGACTGGCCGGGATAGCGTCCGCAAGCGCCTTCCAACTGCCTGACAAGATGCAATGAACCGCCCAGAGATAAGTATCGGGATTATCAATCGGGCTTGCAAGCAATTGCTGAATCGCGTCAACGGCGCACTCCTCGTTCTTGTCCTTTGTGAGTTCGCGCCAGATGGCCTGGGCGACTTTTGGCGACGCGTAAGGCAACAACGCGCAAGCAAGTTCGTGGCCTTCCTCGCCATCGCGAGCATAGAGCATATTCAACGCACGAACGGAATAATCATAGCTGCTGATATCGGCCAGCAAAGCGTAGTCGTCAATCTTGGCAATAATCGCGGCTGTCGAGCAAGCTTCCGGCAATGTCCCTTTGGCGCCGATTTGGGCAAGGTCTTCATGCATAAACGCGATTTGCAATTTGTCAATGAGCGATGTCTCGGGTTTCGTCGCAAGAGCCTCGATATGTTTTTGCATTTCGAGCGGCAACTCGTCTTCCACCTCGTCGCCCTTCGAGAGACGATCGAGCATATCAAGCAATGCATCGACCATCGTAGAGCAATTCGAGTTGAAGAATACTTCTCTAATTTCGTCTGTCAGCGAGCGCGGAGTTGAACGCAAAACCAACGTCGCACGGGCGCCACCGGTGGTGTCGAATTCAATCATCGGGTCTTTCTGAATCTCAAGTCGTGCCTTTTCCCACCAGCGATTCCACGACTTGGCAGCAACGATTGTGCCCGACACAAAATCCTTCAAATCACTCTGATTGATTGTGCCGTTGTGTCCTTTCAAAATCATGCGCACAAGCTTCTGAGGGGCCTCTTCCGCAATTTTCTGCAGCTCAGGCAAATCGGTCATGCGGCGGGCAACGATATGATCCGGCGCAAAATACTTAAGGAAACTGTTCGCGCCATCAAAGCTAAATTCCTTCTTCATCTTATTGCCGTTTTCGGCATCATCAAACTCGATGACAATGCGGCGGGTGTTCATGTCAAAGTCAGTGATAATGCCATCGCCGAACTGATAGTGGCGCCACACCTGTCCGGGAGTCAGTTTGATGTATTCATCGAAACGGTCAAAAACGACCGACAACTTGGCGCCGTTCAATGACGACGCAACGGAGCGGAACCATGGGTTGGCACCGTAAAGCCCCTTGAGGGCACGACCGGCGAGCGGACCGAATTTGCCGCATTTGGGCCAAGTCTGAACTGCGAATTTGATGATTTCATACATAAAGGCAAAATCTTTTTTTACCTGTAACTCATTGGCCAACAGAACAATTAAATCTGTTGTCTTCTCGTCGTCTTGTTTGGCACGATTTTTCAGCCAACGGAAAACTTGAAAATACCAGCTCACGATACGCGGTGGCGTCTGCGTCAAATCCGTCCATGAGTCTTCGACTCCCGAGCTGTCCCCCTGCTTGGCTGCCTCCCATACGCGAACCCAAATAGACAAGGGTTCCTTTGTGACATCCTCGAGGGGCATGGCAGGGTCTGACGATTTTGACTGAATCATCTGAGCAATTTCCTTTTCAACGAACAATAAACTTCAATGTATCAAGTACGCATCAATGGAAATTGCATTTAGAAAAACAAGTGATAAGCACACAAAAACTACTGGTTTTGTGAAGTCTGTTTATTCTCGAGATAGCGCAAACTGCCTATCAGAATATAGCTGCCTATCAGCACAAGCGCAAGGATAGCGAATGTGGCTATCGGCGCCATCTTCTGTACCATGTAGGCAACAAGACCAAGAAAAGCGGTCAAATAATAGAATATCAGAACGGTTCTGCGCTGAGAGAATCCGGCCGCCATGAAGCGGTGGTGCAAATGCCGACGGTCGGGCGTAAAGGGGTGTTTGCCGGCAATCAGGCGCCGCATAAATGAGAAGACTAAATCGAACAGGGGCAAGCCCACCGCAAGCATCGGTACCAGCAAGGCGAGCAAGGCGGGCGACTTGGAACTGGAAAGCATCGTCTGTGTCGCAAGCGCGAATCCCAGTAACATACTCCCCGCGTCACCCATAAAGATTTTCGCGGGATTGAAGTTGAGCGGCAGAAAACCGCAACAGGAGGCGGAAATGAGGACGCCGAGAATAATGCCGATTGGCTGGTTCAAATCCCAAGCCACCGCCGCCAAAACCAGCGCGCTGATGCCGACAACGCCGGCCGCAAGACCATCCAAGCCGTCAATCATATTAACCGCATTGATGAGTAAACCGTACCAAAGCATACTGCACACAAGACCGACAATCGGCCACAGGATAAGTTCGCCGCCAAAGGGATTTGTCACTTTCTCGATGGTAAACCCATTGTAATACATCCATCCGCCAATGCCGAATTGAGCGAGCAGTTTGAACCACGGCTTTAGGTCGAGCAAATCGTCCGAGACACCAAGACAGACTGTCGCAGCGGCACCAATCACAATCGCAATAAACAGATGATAATCGAAGACAAATTCAGGCTGACGCCAATAGGTCAGACAGAGACCGACAAGCAACGCGACAAACATAGCGAGACCGCCCTCGTAAGCAATCGGATGACAATGCCGTTTGCGCTCCGTGGGGACATCCATCACGCCAAGCACCAACATCAGGCGACGCACACAAACAGTGCAAACAAAGGACACAAATGCGGTCGCGGCAAACAAGCATACGATAAATTTCAGACTCACGATGATTCGGCTTTAGGCGGCTTTCTCTTTTCAAAATATATACAAATGTATCTATGTTACCAACGGTTGCGATGAACTTTTTCTTCGGCATAAGGGCGCGGTTCAGGCGCGACAACATCCGTGTGACCAATGGCCAAAAACGAAAGCGGCACAATATGCGCAGGCAAACCAAGCTGTTCGCTCAGCCACTTCATCCGTTCCTCGCGCGGATAAATCCCAATCCACAACGACCCAAGCCCAAGCGCATGGGCAGCATTCAGAATATTCGTGGAGGCGTTGGAGCAGTCGGCAACGCCATAGCCCGGCGCAAGTTCCTTTTGTGTATCAATGCAAACGACAATACCGAGCGGCGCTTGGTGAACCATCTTCGCGTAAGGATGAAAATCCGCGAAGGCATCGAGCTGAGCACGGTCGTCGATGACGACGAAACACCATGGCTGACGGTTGCGCGCGGTCGGGGCGTTCATACCCGCGACAAGCAGAGCACGCACCTCCTCGTCAGTGATGGCAGGGCTCGCCTGATAGGAGCGTATGCTGCGACGTGTACGTAAAATCTCATAAGCTGTATTTGTGTTCATCATCCGACCTCCGAAAAGTGTTTGTTAAAAACTATTTGATGACCGAGGATTGATTCAATGGCGGCACAACTCAAATCAGATATTCGATAATGGAATCCAATCGCACACGACCATCGTCAGTCAGTCGGACAACGGAGCCTTCCTCGCCGACCAACTCGATGACACCCATATTCAATAAATCGTTCCACTGCATCTGCCGAATCTGCCGAATGTCCAAGCCAAAACGCTTGGAGAACTGATTGAGGTCAACGCCATCCGACAGGCGCAACGCCATTTGCAAATTCTCCAACAAACCAACATGAGGATCCTGCGAATCGTTCAGGCGACGCACAAGAAGTCCGCGCTCGATGGCGTATTCCCACGACGCCACGTCGTCCGGATTGGCCCAGCGATGCGGAGCAAGAAACGAATGCGCTCCGGCGCCAAGCCCAACATAATCGCCCAACAACCAATAATTTTCGTTGTGTATCGAACGACAACCCGGCTGAGCGTAATTGCTAATCTCGTAGTTCTCATATCCCATCGCGCTCAAGTGCCGCTGCGTAAACCGGTAGATGTCAATCAACGTGTTTTCAGGCAACGGATTGGCGCGATCCTTGAGACGAGCTTCCTCGTAGAATGTCAATTCGTAAACACTGAGATGCTCCGGACGGAAAGACAACGCCTCATCAAGGCTCTCGCCCCACTCGCCGACGGTCTGCCCTGGCCAACCACTAATCAAGTCAATCGACAGACGGGCATCGCCAAGGCCATTAATATCGCGCAAAAGACTCCGCGTTTGCTCGACGGTGTGGCGACGCCCAACAAAAGCAAGATGCCTCGGATCGAAAGATTGAGCGCCGACGGAAAAGCGATTGATGCCAACCGCCCGCAAACGGGACAGCTTGTTACTATTGCAGGTCGCAGGCTGAGTTTCAAGCGTAATCTCGGGATTATCGGCAAAGTCCATCTCGTCACGAAGCCCCGAAAGAAAAAGGTCGAAACTCTCCGCTATCGCCAGACTCGGTGTCCCGCCGCCAAAATAAACGGTCTTCACCCTACGCTCGCGCAGCTGTGGTTCTGCAGCCAACAGCAAGCGGAACTCTTCCAACGCAAGCGACAAGTAACGATTGGCACTCTCGACGGGCATCGGACTGACCGTCGAGTAAAAATCACAATAGGAGCAACGAGCCGTGCAAACGGGAATGTGAACATATATAAAGAGATCTTGCGAGGATGACAATAGCGTTTTCTCTCCTTCAGTTCGTTAATGCAAGTAATGTATGAAAGTAGTTCTTGCCCCAGTAACATGTTAGAACGATTGACACACCGGTCAACACCATCAGAACACGCCACGACAAAAAGCGTAACCAAGGCAAAAGACAAAACGGCAATAACGCAACATAATACCGATCCTGATAATTGAAAAGGGGAATCATCGAACCCTCGTACAGCAACCGTTTCAGACTGAGATGAAACAGGATGAAAAACACCGTGTAGATGCTCGCGAAAAGATTAAATGGTGTGCGCTGCGACGAAACGAACCGGCGCACATAGATAATTGCTGACACAACAAAAAACGAGACCGCAAGCAAAATATAAAGCGCGCGAATCGTACTGACTTCGCTTATGCCGTCCAAACCACTCAACGGCAAACCGATTTTCGGACTGTACAGCCCAATTGTACTACTCCCCCAAACAGACTTACACAGGAGCAACAAAAGCCCCGGCAAAACGAGCGCCAAACCAAGTAAGACGACCCGGCGTATCTGTTCGCGTTTGGTGCCCATCGAGCGATGAAAATAGAAGTCGGCCGCAAGTTGCGCGATGCCCAATAGGAACACCGGTAACCGCACACAAGTCGCGCAAGACAAGAGCACGGCAGACAAAACGAATCGCTTGGATTGCCATGCGCACATGCATGCGATAATCAACAGTAGCAAAATGGAATCAACGAGCGCAAAAGACTGGAAGTAGAGGAGTGTCGGATAGGCAAAGCCAAACGCAAACACAGCGCGGAGCCTTGCCGACGCGTCAAAGTTCAGTCGCGTGAGCATTTTGTCGTACAACAAGAGCGCGCCCGCAAATGAAGCCGTCATCAACACCCAAGCAATAACCCACACGGGAACAAACGGAAGCGCGATGCGAATCGTGCCGATGAGGAATGGCCAACCGGGATTGACTCGGCGGGCGCTGTCGGGGATGGACGCTAAATCAAATCGAGAAACGGCGTCCGCATACGCGAGATAGTCGACGCCATCGTGCCCTGCGAGGACACCTGCCAGACCACCGGGAGTCAGCGCAGAAAACCACACAATAATGCACACCCGTGTGATGATGACCGAAACAATAATTAGGAGCAACCACAACAGATGGCGCGATGCGGTAGGCAGCATGTAAAAACATTGCAATGGCGAACGTTTCAGAATCATAAAACAATTTACTTTTTCAATGTCAGAGCATTTTAACAAAACGCTGTTTTAGAATAATCTGCGCGTTTGGAATGAAATCTGTTATATGTTTGGCAAAGACAAAAGGCACATGCGCGGCGTCATTGGCGAATCGATGGCGGAGAGCTACCTACATAACATCGGGTGGCGCATTATCGCACGGAACTGGCACTGCCTCAAAGGCGAGATTGACATCATTGCCATGGATGGACAGACGCTCGTGTTTGTCGAAGTCAAAACGCGAGATGCGGACACACCTTTCGACCCGCAAACAGCCGTCAATCTCAAGAAACGCCAAAACCTACGGGCCGCAGCGGCACAGTATATGCGCCAGTGGCAACCGACTCAATTTCAGTATCGCTACGATATCGTCTCGGTTTTGTTGAAGACCTTCAACGAGTTGGACAGAATCGAACTCATTCGCAACGCATTCCGCGACGAACGCCAAAAGCCAATGGACGAATAGCCACGGAGACGCCATGACTTACTTTGTTTTGCTGCGCTCGATATCCTTGGCCTCACACCACAGAACGTCCATCTCTTCTAGTGTCATATCCTTCAGTTCACGTCCCTGATTGTGGGCACCGTTCTCGACATACTCGAAGCGCCGTTTGAACTTGGAGCAAGTGCTACGCGTCGCCATCTCGGCATCAATGTTCATCAGTCGCCCAAGGTCGGCCATCGCAAACATCAAATCACCGTATTCCTCGCGCGTATGCAGTTCTTCGCCACGCGCCAGTGCCTCGCGCATCTCGCCGATTTCTTCCTCGATTTTGTCCAGAGACTGAGCCGTATTGTCCCAATCAAAACCAACACGTGCCGCCTTTTCCTGCATCCGTTGAGCCTGCAACAGCGCGGGCAAATTCGCCGGAATACCGGACAGTGCGTTGCGATGCAGCGCGACAAGCTCCGGATCATCCTTCGCTTTCGCCTCGCGTTCCTTCTGCTTGATTTGTTCCCAATTCTTCAGCACCTTGTCGGATGTATTGGCCACCACATCACCAAACACATGCGGGTGGCGCGAAACCATTTTGTCGGACACACCATTGATAACATCGTCAACGGTAAACTCGCCTGCCTTCTCTGCCATCACCGCATGAAACACCACCTGCAACAGGACATCGCCCAGTTCTTCACAAAGGTCTTTCATGTCGCCCCGGTCAATGGCGTCAACCGCCTCATAGGCCTCCTCAATCATGTACGGACGCAACGACTCATGCGTCTGTTCGCGGTCCCACGGGCAGCCATCCGGCGCCTGAAGCCGCGTCATGATTTCGACAAAGCGTTTGAATGCTTCCTGAGGAGTTCCGTTTTTCATCTGTTTTTCTTTCCTGATTATTGTTGTATAGGCTGCGGTTTGACACGTTCCCAACTCGGCATTTTGTTTGTGCCGACGGGACGGACAATCCAGACGTCAAAATGTTCATCCAATGCCGGTAGTGGATGCTCTTTGGTCGAGACACTCACCTTTAGTGGCTTACCGGCCCAGTTTTCCAGTATCTGCTTATGCGTCATATCCCACACGAACGCCTGTTGGCACCACGGACGGACAAGGTAATCATCGAACCCCTCCATTCGTATCATCGTGTTTTCGGGCAGGCTCGTCAGCCACGGCCGCAGCATATTCTCCTGCATTGTCAGTTCCGCGCCTGCCTCTTGCCACAGCGCCACAGACCGATGCGTATGAACGGCACTGCACACAACCCAGAGCGACAGAATCCCCGTCAGGCCGACGCGCACCCACCGGGCGGCGCCGTTCCTCTTGAGGTAAGCGGGAATCAACCCCACCAACAACGCCAACGCAATGACTGCCAACACATAAGCGTAACCGCGATAATATCCGGCAACACCGACGGGCGGACGAATGAACTGCCAGAGGGATTTTGTCTGAAACAGCAGGAACACACCCAAGATGAACAGGGGTAACGAATGAACGGCGAAAAAGCGACGAACGCGCCGCAGACACAACGGAGCGAAAACGATGAACGCCACAATTCCACCACTCAGCAATATCGCCACCGGCGAGCGTAAGTCACGGTGCGTCGGAACATCAAGCCAGCTAATCGCGAACGGTCCCAACAGAATATTGAAATCCTGTTCGATGCCCAGAAGCCAAAGCGCCGGTTGTTGCCAAAGCGGAATATGACTGATGTTGTTCAGCCCACCAAACAAACAGCCGACCGCATGCCACCGGGCGTAGAAATAAGCAACCGGAATAAGCGCCAAACAGAACGCAATCATGACGCCATGAATCAGGCGCAAATGATGCTTCGCCAGTTTTTGCCACAGACGAAACAGAATCCACAAACCAATGGCGCCCATGCCAGCGACGCCTGCTTCGGCGACGAACGGCACACACAGCACAAAGGCAAAACAAAAAACGAAACCTATCCACCATTGCCATTTGCGGAAGCTCGTGACATCTGTGTGGGTAAGCAGTAGTTCCCACATCAGCGCGGCAAGCAAAAAGACTGTCCCGGTATAAAGCGCCCAACGCGCCGAAATCCACACAACAATGGCCGTCAGCGCGGGATGACAGACGTAGGTCAACGCCCCAAGCGCCGACGCGAAAAGGTTGCGATTGGTCATCAGGCGCAAAAGCAAGAATATCAATAAACCGCACAGTGCATGCAAAACAATCGAGACCATATGCGTTGCGCGGACGGCATCCGCGGTCGCCCCACAAACGCCCATGGCATTCAACGCGTAGTCATAGAGACGCCAGAGGGGGCGATAGTAGAAACAGGGTTCGATGTAGGCGGTGTTGACAAAAAACTGCCACGGCGAGCGCGAACCCAATTCAACTTCGACATAATCTTGACTGAGTAGCGGGAGCGAGACCGCAGGATAATAGAGAGCGAATGCGCTTGCCACGACAACAATGACAGCAACGACGAGCGCCGCAATCGAGCGTATCTTGTCGGATTTAGCAAACAAACTGCGCACAGGCATCACTCATCAAAATTCCTTGATTTCAATTTCCTGCAGTGCCACACCTGTAGCACCCTGCGAAGCCAAACGCCCATAGTAGGCGCGGTTGGTGCGGATGGAAAAATCGCTTACTTTACCAACATTGAGATACTGCCGCGGCAAATCCATCCACTCTGTCTTTTGCGGATGTAAGAACGCACCCTCGAAAATATGTTCGCCGATCTTTATCCCATTCCAGAAGAACTCGACTCTGAGAGGATCAAGAATATAGGTCGGCCCGGCGACTGTCAGGCGCAACTTGTACCATGCGTCCTTGTTCAACGTAATCGCCAAACCGGACTCGGGTGGCACTGTCCACCAACCGATGGTCGAATCCATCGTGAACCCATACCAGATATACGGATTGGGTTTAGGGCTCAAGTCGATGACTCCGTTTTTGGGCAGCACATAAGTGTCCGGGCTTTCCGGCCAACCTGCGGTATGCCGTCCGTGCGTGAGCATATGCATCATCAACGGTCGACGCCATTCCCAAGCCTTGCGGCTGTACCAGAACTCATAGCGTTTCCACATTGCGCTGTTCCACAAATGGCTCTCACGGCTGACGCCCATCCACTGAATGAACGTCGAACTGATTGCAGCCAATAGGAGCACACAACGCATCACGCGCAGCTTTTTGCGTGACCACTCGGGGTTATCGCCCTCGATGACATTACGCATAAAGGGAGCAATGACCAACATCATGCACGGAATAAAGTCGAGCATATAACGGCCGCCGAAGACGTTCCAACCGGCCCAGTTTGGCACCAGACCACGGAAGACAACGCCGATGGTTGTGGCAAGAGCCATGACCGAGAGTTCCGGGTCTTGATGACGGCGCCGCCAAGCGCCGGGGAGAAGACAAATCCCCAACAGAACCAATGGCGAGAAGATGCACAAGCCAACATTGAACGAGAAGTAAGCGCCTAACAATCCAAAGTCGCGCGGGCTGAAAGGATTAATGATTTGCGCGAAACGGATAAGTGAATCGTACCCCAATGCCTTGGACAAGTAGGTACCAAGCAACGTTCCGCTCTCGTAATAGTTATTGACCATCCACAGCGCCATAAGCAGTATCAAAATGATAAGCGCGACGATACCAAGACGCCAGTTGCGCCGCCACTGGTAACCCATCACGACAATAACGATGGTGGCAGCCTGAGGACGACACCAAATCGCAAGCGCGAACAGGAAGGTGGCAATCACTAATCGCAAACCGTGACGGCTCGCGCCATCGAGAACACACAACCCCATCATGAGCCAAAATAGTTCGCCCGTGTGCTGCCAGAGCTGACGGCTCGACACGCTCCAAACCGCCGTCCCGAAGGCAAAAAGTAACGCCATCCAGAAGGCGGTGCGACGACCATGCCGACGCACAATCCACGCAAGCATTGCCACCGTCAGCGCGGATAACAAGTTCGCTGCAAAGCAGTCAAAGAAAACAATGTTGTCCGGGCTCATGTCGAACCCAAGGTAGAGCGCTATTTTAAAGACAATCGCGCCAAGCGCCGCCGTGCCAATAGGCGTATGCGAAACGAGATAATCGTTCTCAGTGCGCGAAAAACTGTTGCACGTCGTTATGTCCGGATTGAGAACTTCCCAGTCCACGGCACCTTCGGTCGCAAGCAGCACCGACCCAAAACGCAAGGGGACGTTATCGTCAAGTCCCTGCACCAGTGGGCGGTATGAGTAGCTGAACAGGCAGATAAGGAAAACAATAATCGGGATAGGAAGCTTGCCAATATACGCCAACGTAAGTTGCCAGTTTTGCAACAACCAGAGCTTGAAGCGGTTGCCTTCGCGCAAAGCGAGTGCCCGCCCGGAGGCCATACGCTCCTGCCACGTCATCTTGACGGGTGCGGCAACAGGAACCGGTTTACGAATCATCTTTTTTGTTTGCTTAGGGAAGCGCATTGGCAGTCACCTCCTTTTTTTTCTCCAGTTCTTCGTCGGGAGACTGCAAGAAGCGGACACTGTCGAAAACGACGCCCAGTGCTGCCGGCGAATTAATCTGATAAATCGCGCGGCCAACACGGAACTCCAAGGTATTGATTTTGCCGGGAGTAATATACTTCGACGCGACACGGAACCACGGCGTCTTGTCGAGACCCTCGTGCATCGAAATCGTCAGCATACGCCCAATCGGATGACCATTCCAGTAGATATCAATGGGTATCGGATAGTACGGATAAGCCTTCGCGTGAACACGCAATTGAAGCTCCAATCCGCGATTGAGTGATTCGGGCGGAATCAGCCACAAACCGGACACGGTCGGCAGCGCCCACACTTCGTCGGCCAAACGAATGAAACCATAGGCCAAGAACTTACCGCGAGTCACTTCCCAACGCGATATCGAAAGGCTCTTCGTGTCGAGATAATACTCTTTGGTCGGCAGCGCGACAGCCGACGAACGCCCCTCAGTCGCGACATGGCGCAACAGAGGATTCTTCATTTCCCACGCAAGACTCGAACCGTTGCTCTCGCAGAACGTGTGCCAGATAATCCATTCACGCCCCACGCCAAGCATCTGGATGCCAAGCGCGATGACTACCACGACCATGCTCAATGAGGCGCGCAACGGCGTCTTGATGAAGAAGGCAAACATCGGGGCGGCCGAAAGAATCGCAATGGCGGACAGAGGCACAACATAAGGCGAACCGAAACTGTTCAACTGTGACCAGTAGGGACTGGCGGCGAAACTTAACAACATCAGAACGAAAACAAGGAGCATCCGCGCTGTCCATTGTGTGGCAAAGTCGTCGAAATGACGACGATGACAAAAACGGACAATCGCGACAATCAACGCAATGAACGCAGGCAGTGCAAAGGCGAGCATTCCACGATTCGGCGCAATAAGCAGCCCTATCAGGGCCGCGAAGTAATTGTCGGGATGCATCTGCTGAAGTACGACCGGAATATCACGGAAGAAAAACCACGTTTTCGGCTCGTTCAGGACGGACATATTCATGTGGCACCACAGCGCAAAAACTCCGCAAAGCAACACACTAATGCTCAGCACTCGCAACCATGTATAAGACTGTTTGCGCCATGGCAACGCAACCGCCAGCGCCGCAAGACCACACGACGGCATACTGACGAACGCCCACCACAACGCGACATAGCCAAGCAGACGACGGAACAGTGTCAGTGCTGAACCGGGCGCGGGATAGAGCATATATAACGCGAAGATGATGCAAAAAACGGCGCCTGTCTCGGGCCACAAGCAGCGGCTGCACATGCTCCAAGCCGGAGTGCAAAAGGCAAACAAGACGGCGATGCACCACGCCGCCCGACGCCCCCACCGAGGACGAACCAAACCCGCGATGAGCGCGGCACACAGCGCCATCAGTATACTCGCGGCAAATCCCTCGAGCGGAATCACATTCTCGGGAGTTAGGACTAAGCCAAACTGATGCGCCAAATAATAAATCGGAAGCGCGAGCCACCCTGTGCCCATCGGGGCATTCGGGCGTGAATGGACCCCGGCAGAAAACACTGTCGCGGGCGAAGGCGCAAGCCATGGAGTCGAGTCGTTGGGCAAAACTTTCATGTAAGCGAAATCGGCGACCCCATGCAGCGACTTCAGCGCAGGACCATAACGCAATACCATGTTGGACGCGTCGCTCTGGACCAACGGCTTGGGAAGGTAGAGCGCAAAAACCACTAATCCGACGAGAATTGCAACGGGTGTCCGCCGTATCAGCGCATAAATCACCCCACATAACCAGCGCAAGTTTTCGCGCACCGGCAACCATATACTTTTAATTTTATCTTTGTCTATTATCCGCATTGTTCTATACTAACCATTAATTAAGCGCCTTTTCACAAAAGGCACAAAAGTCACTTCAATCCTCCGAATCGCCGGTCGCGCCGTGCGTACTCGACCAGAGCTTCATACAAATTCTCACGGGTAAAATCCGGCCACAAAACCGGAGTAATCCATAATTCCGTATACGCTATTTGCCACAGCAAGAAGTTCGACACCCGCAACTCACCCGAAGTGCGTATCAGCAAATCGGGGTCAGGCAGCCCACGCGTATAGAGTGAGTCGGCAATTGTCTGTTCGTCAATCTCATCCGGCGACAGTTCCCCGGCGCTCACCTTGGCAGCAATCTCACGCACAGCCTGAGTAATCTCGGTTCGGGCGCCATAGCTGATTGCCAAATTCAGAATCAGTCCGGTGTTACCCGCTGTTGCAGCAATGGCGTTGTCAAGCGCCCCACGGACACTGGCCGGAAGATCGCTCAAGCAGCCCGCCGCACGCAAGCGTACATTGCCCGCGTTCAGTTCGTCGATTTCATTCTTGAGAAACTTCTCAAACATCTTCATCAAGAAATGGACTTCGCTCTTGGGGCGCTTCCAGTTTTCCACCGAAAAAGCATAGAGCGTCAGGACGTGAATATTGAGTTCGCCGCAGGCTCGAACAACCCGCCGAACGGTGTCGGCACCAGCCTCGTGACCGCGAACACGCTCCGCGAAACCGGCACGCTTTGCCCAACGACCATTCCCATCCATGATGACGGCAATGTGATGTGGCAAGGGCGCCGATTGCAATTGTTTAAGCAATTGGCGCTCGATATCAGATAATGGACTCCGCAGACCAATCCCCGCAAGGGCATTGGCAACACTGGGAATGCCTGTAAACTGAACCTTTTCTGTCATTTTGTTTCCATCATTAGCTCTAATGTATTATAAGGATAGGGGGAAAGTATGCAAATAACGAAATGAACAAAATCGCACTTGGAGGGATTAATATTACTATTTTTGTAGTAAACTCTGAAATAGCGGTTATTATTTATTTAAAGTTTAGAATCGTACCAAAACACAATGATTGACTTTATGAAAATGATAGATGCTTCGCGCATCGTAGATTTGAAAGCGAAAACGAAAGACGACGCATTACACGAGTTGATTGATGTTCTTGCAACGTCGGACAAGGTTACCAATCGCGATGAACTCAGCGAGGCCATTAGAGAACGAGAACAGTTGAACTCAACTGGAATCGGTTTAAACACGGCCATCCCTCACGTCAAGATTCCGTCGGTTAGGGATTTTGTTATCGCGATTGGACGGGCACATCATAGCATTGACTACGGTTCCACAGACGGCGAACCAGTCTATATCATTATCATGATTGCCGCCAATGACAAGCAAGCGGGCGAGTATCTCCAAGTGTTGGCAAACCTCGTGCTGAAGCTCAAAGACCGTGCCTTCCGCAACAAGGTTTTGTTTGCGTCCGACCCGGAAAAAATCCGAGATTTGTTCTGCGAAAAGGCGTAACCATTTTGGCGAGCGAAGAAGATATCTCCACTAACCAGAAACTCGACGAGCTGTGCGTAGCCTTGGATGAACGCATGACGGACGACGTCAGAAAAGTGCCGCCGAGTGTTGTCATCGTCGCGGGAAGCGGGCTGAATATGCTGCCGGACATGGCGGAGGACGCGCTCAAACTGGACTATGGGGAGTTGCCTCATGTCGGGTCTGTCACTGTCGCCGGACACGGTGGCAAGTTGGTCATCGGCAAAGTTGCCGGTAAGAAAGTGGTCATTCTTGGTGGGCGTCGCCATCCATACGAAGGCATCACGCTTAGCCAATCCACGCTGTTGTTGCGCGCGGTCATCAAACTGTTCGGCATTCGCGTCGTCGTTTTGAGCAATGCCGCAGGCGGACTGAATCCGTCCTTTAATCTCGCGGACATCATGATTGTTCGCGACCATATCAATTTCATGTTTGAGAATCCGCTGACGGGTCCCAATGACGACTCGACCGGCAAGCGTTTCCCCGACATGAGCCAAGCCTACTCACCGCGCCTGATTGCGTTGGCACACGCCGCAGCCGCAGACACCGGAGTGCCCGTGCGCGAAGGGGTATACATCGCGGGCAAAGGCCCCACCTACGAAACGCGAGCGGAGATGGCGATGTTCCGCAACATCATGGGCGCCGACAGTATCGGCATGAGCACCGTCCACGAAACCATCGCCGCAAAACACGCGCGATGCGAAGTCCTCTGTCTCTCGGTCATTACCAATCTTTTGCCGCCACGGGACGAGGTCACCCATGCCGAGGTTATGCAGACGGGAAAAATCGCGGGTGAACGCATGGTGCGCCTACTCAAAGATTTTCTGACAAAGCTCTAAGATTTATTCCGACTGAAAATCGGTCATCACCGATTCGAGATAACGCTTGTACGGACTCTTCGGGGTCGTCTCGCAAATGCGCTGATACTGCTCCAAATCAATGAAGCCCATCCGCAACGCCACTTCCTCGATGCAGCCTACCTTCAGGCCCTGCCGCCGTTCGATAGTCGCGATAAAATTGCAAGCGTCCAACATGCTCTCGGGAGTACCCGTATCGAGCCACGCGACGCCACGGCGAATCTTCAGAACACGCAACGCGCCTTGTGACATATACGCCTTGTTGACGTCCGTGATTTCCAGTTCGCCACGTGCCGACGGCTTCATCACCTTGACAATATCAACAACCTGATTGTCGTAGAAATACAGCCCCGGAACGGCATAGTTGCTCTTGGGCACGGACGGTTTTTCTTCAATCGAAATTGCCTTGCCGCTCTTGTCAAACTCAATGACGCCATAGCGCTCGGGGTCATTGACAAAATAGCCAAACACGGTCGCACCGGCAATGTCCATCGCCGCCTCGCCCAGAATAGTACGTAGATTGCCGTAGAAAATATTGTCGCCCAGAATGAGCATGGATGAGGAATTGCCGAGGAAGTTTTCGCCGAGCAAAAAGGCCTGCGCGATCCCCTCGGGGTGCGGCTGTTCAACATATGAAATGTTCATCCCAAGACTCGAACCATCGCCGAGCAAATGCTCAAAGCGCGGCAAATCGGATGGGGTCGAAATGAGTAAAACATCACGAATGCCTGCGAGCATCAGGGTGCTCAGCGGGTAGTAGACTAGCGGCTTGTCATAAATCGGCAAAAGCTGTTTGCTGGCGACTTGCGTCAGCGGATGGAGACGACTGCCCGAACCGCCTGCAAGCAATATCCCTTTGCGCGAAAAAGTATTGAATGATGAGCCCATATCATTTGCGTCCTTTATTCAACATAACTCTTTTTATGATACCACAGGCAACGAAAAATCAAAAAGATTTCGTACGTTTTGAGAGTTCGTGCGGTTATTGCCGCGAAAATTCTTTGGAGTACTGCGACTGCCAAGTCTTGCCACCGATAACAATGCCATCGCTCGAAAAGTTGCCGTCACGGGAGACACGCAACCGCAAAAGAGAACTTGTTTTATCATCGTTTGTCGCCATCCCAACAGTCTTGACACTCTGAACAATGTCAGCCGCAAACATGCGCTGCTCTTGTACTGACTTGGGTTGCCGATTCTGCGAGTCATAGAAACTACACAACGCGAAGACTTGTTTCCCCTTATCATCCATCATCAGATTGCGCGAGATTGTCTCGGTCGTCGTCATATCGGAATAGTGCTCCTTCACAATATGAACAACTTCGCTCGTGGCGAGGTCACGATTCAGATTGCACAACTTATCGAGAGAATTCACATAGTTCTTGCGACGGCTGATTTGCTCCTGAATCACACGAATCTCGTCTTCAGAAAAATGCATCTGCCCCACATTGAAATTCGGATAAGGCTGAGACTTTTTTGCAGCAGACCAACGATACGCCAGTCTCCCCTTGAGCGTGACAGCCCCAGCCGCCGCGCCCTGAACAGGATGTTTCCGAGAAAAGCGATCCGCCTGCGCAATGCCATTCGCGTCGGGAACCACTGTCGCATAAATAGGGATTCCGGACATCATGCCGGTTGTGATTGTCTCATCAAACTTGAAGACGCCGTTTCGCTCAACACTGGGTGTCACGACAAGCGAATGTCCCGACAGAACATGGCGGGCATCATACGAACCGAGTGAGTTTAAATAGTCGACATCGAGCAGAATGGTTTGCGCGTCCTTGTCCGTATATATCGAGATTTTATTATGAGCTAACCACCCAAGGTAAGAGAACTGAAAAAGGAATAGCACAATCAAACTTATCAGACAAATGCGTTTACTTATCATCATGGTTCTCCTCGTAAGTAGAATCTTCGGGCATGGCCGCGACAATATCGGCTGAAACCGTATTCGTCTTGAGCCACTTCTCGAAACGATGACCAATCCAAATCGTCAGCAAGCCGAGGCCAATGAAGCAAATGCCTTTGACGATTAACGCCGATTCGATTTCGAAGAAACGACAAAGGACCAGTATCAGAATCATGAGCAAGCCGCCCCAAAACAGCGAACGTTTGCGCTGGATAAAACCCGCCGTCAAGTGAGCAATGCCAAACAGAACAACCGCCAGATTAAAGACGACAGCGGTTGTGAGACTGACGGCGCCCTCTATGATAAAGTACCCACCAACCAACACCGAGAGTATCGCGCCTGCATAACAGACAACCCATCCATTGGATTTGCGGAGCACCGGTTCGTTGCGGCAAGTCAGCGCAAACAACGCCGAGAAGAAAACAAATGCCACACCAATCACTCCCCACCAAACAAACAGGGAATGCCCGGAACTCGAATAATGGAAAGAATAGCTGTAGTGAATCAGGTAAATACCGAAGAAAATCCAACTCAAAACAGACGAGAGGCTTTGGATGTGTTCCGCGGATCCGTCACGCTCGGGGAAGTAGCGTCTCTGCAACAACGGTAGCGACAACGCAAGCCCCATCACATAGAACAGGCGAAGCGCATAGTTGCATGAACTCCCAAAACCGCTGATGAAGAAGGTCAGAATAATGGCATTGATGACTAACAAAAGGCACAGCATATTCGACTTGAACGCAACGCTCAACCTGAAGTAAAGCACAAGCAGAAGATAAGGCAGCCCCATGCGAATCACTTGCTCCGCCAACGCGACACCGCCCAAAGAGTCCAACGTGTCGGAAAACGTATTTCCAAAAGTCAGTCGCAAATAGATTTGTTGGAAGGTGTACCAAAAGACTGACAGAATCATCGACAAGGCCGCTGTCGGTGTATCACGAATCAGAATGCTCAAGAGGAAGGCCAAAACGGTCCAGACAAACAGTGCGTTGCCAGTCTGAAAATCGATATCGAAAATCTGTGCGACCAGACCAATCCCCGATCCAAAGACCAACATCTGCAAGATTGCGCAAACGGATTTCAGATAAGACTTGTCGCTCTTGCCAAGGCTCCACACCAAGCCGATTTGCGAAACCAGCATCATGGTGGCGATAATCAAGCAACGCAGTAGGACGGACATATCCTCCCAATTGGCAGAAACAATGGCAATCACACCGCCGCCAATGAGAAGCGTCCCGATAACGGAAACACCGAGTATCAACAACCGCCCGAGGTCCAACGAGACGACGGCTTTTCCCAACCCATAACGCTCGTAAATCAAGTCGGCGCTGTCACGGCTGAGCAACCCCTCATCAACCCATGAAGGCAAGGCCTTTCTCAAAAATGCAGCTGTCGTTTTGGTAACTCGCTGCTCGCCAATATTCCTCATACGAACCCTTTCTCAGTATCATCAAGAAGTGAGTTTGCTTTCAAATACACCCCCAAACGACATAGCACATAAAATCGATCGAAACAAGATGATTTTATTGAACACCTCTCCTCTTCATTGGTTATAGTTATATCATTATAAATAAGTAAGGACACCCTTTGCACATGAAGCATTCTGTTCGTTTAGCTTTGCTCGTTTTGAGCGCCGGCGCGTTGTTCACATTGAACGGTTGCGCCTCGAGCATTGTTCATCAGTATATTTGGCCAGAATACAAATGCGACGATCCGTGCCTGACGGGACATCCCTACATGTATCCTAAACGCAACGCTTGCGGGCGCATTGTACCTCCTCCGGGGGGACCGTGGTATTTTGAAAAAGGACCTGCTAAAGGAAGGGCTTACAAGTAATCTCCCGCATCAATTATCGCAGGGATTATTGCGCATTTGATTTATGGAAAAAGTAGATTTGTTGGTCATCGGCTGCGGCATCGCCGGAGCCACAGCAGCACTTATCGCCGGTGAAGCAGGACTCAATGTACTCATCGTGACTCGAAATTCGAACCCTGCGCACAGTACGGCAACACGCTGGGCACAAGGCGGAATCATCTACAAGGGCGAAGGAGATTCGCCCGAACTTTTGACTTCGGATATTTTCTCGGCCGGACACAGCTTCGGCAACCTTGACGCCATTTGGCATCTGGCGGTGAACGGCCCAAAGCTTGTCGAACAGATTCTCATCGAACGACTTGGAGTGCCCTTCGATACTACAGGCAACCTCAGCGATACACTGGACACAACCGAAGAGGGCGCGCATTCCGTGCGCCGCATCATCCATTGCGCCGACGCAACCGGTGGCTCAATTGAGCAACAGCTTATCGCGCAACTCATGAAGGTTCCCAATGTACGCTTCATGACACGCAGCGTAGCGGTCGAACTCATGACACTCGAACGCAACAGCGCAAATATTCAGGACATCTACAAACCACAAACGTGCATCGGAGCCTACTTCCTGCATCGTGACACAGGCGATGTAACTTCCATTCTGGCGCAAAAAACAATTCTAGCGACGGGCGGACTTGGACAGCTTTATCTACACACAACAAACCCACATGCCGCACGTGGCGATGGTATCGCGATGGCGCACCGCATCGGGGCGCGCACACTCAATCTCGAATATATTCAGTTTCATCCGACGGCCTTTTACGATTCGCATGGAGAACGATTCCTCATCAGTGAATCAGTTCGCGGCGAAGGCGGCGAGCTTGTCACACGCGAAGGTAAACCCTTCATGCAAAACTATCACAAGCTCGGCTCACTGGCGCCGCGCGATGTCGTGGCTCGTGCCATTCATCAGGAAATGCTCAACCGCAAAGAGCCTTGCGTTTTCCTCGACATCTCGAATAAAGATCCCGAATTTTTGCGTCACCGGTTCCCGACGATTTATCGCAAGTGCAAAAACTTGGGCGTCGACATGACCACCGGGCCGATTCCGGTTGTCCCTGCGGCGCATTACCTGTGCGGCGGCATTGCCGTTGACCTCGAAGGACGCACGAATATCAAGAATCTGCGTGCCGTAGGCGAAGTCAGTTGCACGGGCATTCATGGCGCGAACCGACTCGCGAGCACCTCGCTACTCGAAGGCTTGACGTGGGGATATTTCGCAGCCAAGAGTATCATCAAGGAATTCGACGAACAAGCCGCACGCAACGAAGCTGTCACGTTCCCGGAAATTAAACCGCTTACCGTCGAGTATGAACAAACCGACACCGCTCTCGTCCAGCAAGACTGGATGACAATCAAATACACGATGTGGAATTATGTCGGGCTGATTCGGTCAAGCAAACGGCTCAAGCGGGCGCAATCGCTTTTGCAAACACTGTTTGCGGAAACATCAACATTCTACGAGCGTGCCAAGCTGACGGACGATATCATCGGATTGCGTAACGGTTGTCAGACGGCTTTGCTGGTCATGGAAGCCGCCATGAAGAATAAGCAAAGTTGCGGCTGTCACTTCCGTGAAAATTGATTCGTCAAAAAAAGCTAACACCACAACCAAACCCACCATCGCACATGTGTACAAAGAGACTCTTGACAATGGTGTTCGTGTCCTATTAGACCCGATGCCACAGGTGCGGAGCGCCTCCATCGGACTGTACATCGACGCAGGCTCAGCCAACGAACTGCCGCAGGAAAACGGCACCGCGCACTGTATCGAACACATGCTGTTCAAAGGCACGACAAAACATTCCTCCAGACAACTGTCGGAGATTCAGAACCTGCTCGGCGGACAAATCAACGCCTACACAAACACCGAGACGCTGTGCTTGCATGCCTCGGTCGTGGACAATCAACTCCTGGCCGCCATGGACATCATGACGGAGATGATGCTCGAAAGCCTATTCTCTCCCGCCGAAATCGAGCGCGAGCGAACTGTGATTCTCGACGAAATTGCCATGTGCGAAGACGACCCGGAAGAGGCGATTATGGATTTGTTCCTGAATACAATCTATCCCAATCACCCACTCGGACGACCAATCATCGGCACCGCGAAAACAGTCGCACAAATAAATCAAGACGACTTGCTGAGTTTTATGCATCGGGAGTTTACGCCGGACAGATTGATTCTATCCGTGACGGGGAATTTCGACCTCGAGCAAATCCGCGAAAAAGCACACGAGCTGCTTGACAACCTGAAGCCGGGCGCAACGGGAATGCCGCAAACACCATTGACCGTCCCCGAAACACGCTTCTCTGTCAGACACGAACATCGCAAACTACAGCAGACGCACCTGTGCCTCGGCGGTATCGGCCCGCACCGCACACACAAGGACTGGCCGGGCTTCAACCTGATGATGATGGCTCTCGGCGGCAGTACAAGCTCGCGTATTTTCCAGCAAATCCGCGAGAACAACGGTCTCGCCTACAACATCGGAGCAACCGGCTATCCCGGACGAAACACTGGATGCTATATCATCGACGGCGCCACAACTAACAAAAATCTTGACAGGGTCGTTGATTTGTGCCGGAAGGAAATCGACAACCTGCGGACGCGCCCCATCACGGACTATGAATTGAGAATCGCACGCCAGCAGTGTGCCACCGGACTTTTGCTCGGGCTTGAAAGCACAAACGCCCGAATGAGCCGCATGGCCACATCGGAGATGCTCTTCGGCCGCCACGTGTCGGTCGAAGAAGCCATCGACCAAATCAACAAAATCACCACTGACGACATCGCGAAACTGGCAGATCAGTATCTCATTGGCACCCCATACGCTCTGACAACAATCGGCGCTAAAGCTTCGGCGTGACAACTCGGAAGAAATCTGAAAATAAACACATCTGTTATAAGTAGTATTTACTTGCACTCAGAGTGCCGGAATGGCGGAATGGCAGACGCAGTGGACTCAAAATCCACCGGTGGCAGCATCGTGAGGGTTCGAGTCCCTCTTCCGGCACCATTTTTTTACGCCACTGGCTCTCCACTACACAATCATTTTTGCAACAAGTTTTCTTACTCTCTTGTAGTTTTGTATTGTATCATGCCGAGCAACTCGGCACAAATCCATAGATTGTTGAGTTTGATGAATGAATGATGTGATTACGACCGCGAGCGCTCAGCTGGCGGCAACGATGGGAAAGCCTGTAATCAGCACCAATATTGTCGAATACACCGTTATCGGCGCCTACTTTATTTTCATGATTATCACCGGAATCCTATTTCGGCGGTTCAACTCGAACTTCACTGACTACTTCCGTTCCGGTTGCCGCGGCACATGGTGGATGGTAGGCGCAAGCATCTTTATGGCCTCGTTCACGGCGTGGACCTTTACGGGCGCCTCCGGTCAAGCCTACACAGCCGGCATTGTTGTCTCCGTGATTTTCATGGCCAACACATTCGGCTACATCATCAACGCCCTATGGACGGCTCCGTACTTCCGACAAATGCGCGCCACAACTGCGCCGGAAATTATCGCCGAGCGCTTTGACACGACAACACAACAAATGCTGGTATGGTACGGCCTCATCCCCGGCATTCTATCCAACGGCCTCACGCTATGGGCGGTTGCGTTCTTTGCGGCTCCCCTCTTCGGATTCGATGTCTTACATATGATTATCATTCTCGGCGCCGTCGTCGTCATCTACAGCACCATCGGCGGCAGTTGGAGCGTCATGGCCACAGACTTCCTGCAAGCTCTCATTCTCGTGCCGATGACCGTGCTCCTCGCCATCCTCAGCTACAACGCCATCGGCGGTTACGACGGTTTCATGAGCGCTATCCAAGCGCCAACCGCGGCCGCACTCGACACACTCGGCGGCAAGTATAAAATCGACGGTGTCAGCGACTTGTCGTATATGATTGGGATTCCCTCGGTCAAGTCGGGGCAGTTCAACAGTTGGGCGGCTGTCATCGCCATGTTTGCCTATGTTTTTGTCGCCTATAACTCCGTTGGTTCCTCCGTCAAATACTTCACGGTCAAAGACGGACGCGAAGCAAGGAAAGCCGCGTGGCTCTCGGCGATTCTCATGGGTGCGGGTGTTTTCCTTTGGTTCTTGCCTTCGATGGTTTGCCGTCTGAAGTTCCCCGAGCTTGTTGATGGTTTTGCTGCCACGCATCCCGAAATCAAGACGCCCGCCGACGCCAGTTTCGCGCTCGTGTCGATGCAACTCCTCCCCAAAGGCATGGTCGGTCTGGTTGTCGTAGCCATGTTCGCTGCGACAATGAGCTCGCTTGGCCCGTCGCTCAACTCGAACGCCGCCATCTTCACACAGGATGTGTACAAGAAGCTCTTCAACCCCAAAGCAAGCGAACGCACCATGTTCCTACTCGGGCAATTCACGAGTTTCCTCATGGGCATTCTTATCATCCTCGCCGCCATTTTCCTCGCGACACGCAGCACCTCCACAGGCGAAAGCAAATCCCTGTTCGACTGGATGATTATGCTTGGTAGCGTCTTTGGCACACCGACACTTGTCCCCATGTTCGCCGCCATGTTCATGCGCAAAACACCGCCGTGGTCCGGTCTGATATCCATCCTCTTCGCGCTCCCCATCACCATCTATCAATGCTTTGCCGAGTTCGACTCCAACATCACACCGCTCAACTATCAGCAAACCATTTTCTCCATTATCGGACTCGGAATGATTGGCATGTTTGTCAGCAAACTGTGGTGGAAGTCCGTGCCCGAAGACAAAAAGGAACGGATTGCGGGCTTCTATCAACGAATGATGACGCCTGTCGATTTCGAAAAAGAAGTCGGCCATGCCAACGATCCGGCACAACTAAAACTCGTCGGTTACGTCTCGCTCAGCATCGGATTCTTCATCCTGTTCCTGCTCTTTGTCCCGAACACCTTCGCGGCCCGTCTGCAAATTCTTGCCGTCGCATTGAGCATTTGTTTGTTCGCGGGTTGCATGATATTGACAGGATACAAAAGGTCTGCTAAACAACAGAACATCACGAGTTTACCGAAGGAATGACCATGAAATCTCTCTACGCCAACGGACGTGGCGCCGCCTTTGACGCCGAAGTCCCAGAACCGAAACCGTTTGATCGCGCCGTTCGCGTCCGCGTCACGGATACGCTTGTCAGCGCCGGAACAGAGCGCGGCATTATCCTGAACGCGAAATATAATTCTGATGACCAAGCGATTGCCGCCGGTTGCACACTCGGTTACACCGGCGCAGGAGTCGTCGAAGAAGTTTATCCTCAAACGGATAGTCGACTCAAAGTTGGCGACCGCGTGGCCTGTTATGGCGCGCCCTACACACATCACGCGCAATATCTCGTCGTGCCTCAGAATCTGTGCTATTGCATTCCAGACACACTTTCGTCCGAGAAGGCCACCTTTGCTGGACTGGGCGCCATTGCCATGCACGGCTTCCGCATGGGCGAATGCCAACTCGGGTCTGTTTGCGTCGTCATCGGCGCCGGCATTATTGGCATCCTCGCGACGCAGATGGCTCTTGCAGCAGGCAGCCGCGTCATCTGCAGCGACCTTGCGACTGACAGGCTCGAGCGCTTGCGCCAATGCGTTCCGCAAGACGCCGACCTCATCTGCACAACACCAGACAAACTCGAAGCGGTCACCTCCGACTTGACCCGAGGCATCGGCGCGGATACCGTCTTGCTCTGCCTCGCGACAAACAGAAGCGAACCCATGGAACAGGCCATCCGCATCGGCAGAATGCGGGCAAAGGTCGTCCTCATCGGCTTACTCGATATCAAATTTGGCAGGGAGATTTTCTTCGCTCGCGAAACGGAATTCTCATGCAGTCGCGCTGCCGGAGATGGCAGATACGACCCGATTTACGAACATGACGGCATCGATTATCCTTTCCATATCGCCCGTTGGACTGAGGGGCGAAACCTCGAAGAATCGCTCCGCCTCATTGCGCGCGGCACGTTGCAAGTCGAACCGCTCATAGGTCACCGCTGGGCGATTGCTGACTACGCGAAAGCCTACGACCAAATCGTCAACGGGAAAACAGACCTCGGACACATCTTCAAATGGTAAGTTGACATGAGCCTTCCCCTTTGGACAGAATCTCTCGGAAAATATCGCGAAGTCCCCGGAACAATTCCGCTCAAAGTGCGCATGGATGTCACGAACAAATGCAATCTACAATGCAAAATGTGTTTCTATCGCGACATTGCCCACCTGCCCAAAAACGACATCTCACCCGAGTTGTTCGACAAGATTTGCCGGAACATTTTCCCGCACTGCGACCGCATCGTCCTCTCATGCCAGTACGAACCGTTCATGCACAAGGATTTCCCCTCCATGCTCCGCAAGGCCTCGCAGGTGAACCCCGCCGCAAAAATCGGATTTGTCAGCAACGCGACCCTCTGGACGGACGAGGGAATCAACACGATGATCAACACGCCGAATCTCGAAAGCATTGCCGTCTCAATCGACGGCGGCACAAAGGAAACATACGAGTCGATTCGCGTCAACGCCAAGTGGGATGTCGTCATTAACAATCTGCGCAAGTTCGCGCGGGCAAAGGAAATTCGCGGTGGTGGTCTGGCACCCGGAGTTCAAATCAACACTGTCCTGATGAAAAGCACCATCGCCGAATTGCCGCTGCTCGTGCGCTTGGCCGCCGAAGTCAACGCTTTTCAACTCACCGCGATTCGTTTTCTGCCGGTTAACAAAGAACTCGACGAGGCCATCGAGGACTGGGAACCCTATATGCCCATCCTTATCGAAGCCGCGAACACTGCCAAGCAACTCGGATTACCCCTTGTCCTGCCAATCGATGACAAGCGACTGCCTACCCCGGCGCCCCTGCCCCCCGCCGACATACCGCAGGCACCGGCGCAGCCTGCGCATTCGCCATGGTGCGATGCTCCATGGTCGCTCTTGATGATTGACCCGAACGGCGATTTGCGCCCCTGTGGCTACATCACCGAAAGCGTCGGCAATCTGAACGATACCGATTTTGAAGAGCTTTGGAATTGTAAAACAATGCTGAAGTTGCGTCAGCAACTCGCCCACATGAAACTCTCCGAGCAATGCAAACATTGCAACCCGCACAACTATGAGGTGCAGGAACGAGACAATCGCAACAGCGTGCGCAAAGTCAGGTAGTTCTTTTTTCAGTCATTTATATTTTGTCATTCACAATTTTTGGAATAATTTAGTACATTTGCAATAATTAGCGGCAAAAGTTATTGATAACGTACTTATTACATCGGAGTTTTGTTATGACTGTCTCGAATTACAAAGTCTCGGAAGAGACAAAGAATAAGCTGATTACGGCGGCGGGAGAGCTGGTGACCGAAAAGGGCATCGAGGCCGTCACGGTTCGGGATATCGCGCAGCGAGCGGGGACTGTCCCCAACGCCATCAGCTATCACTTCGGTGGTAAAGAGGGACTCATCGACGCCGTGTGGCAGCGTGTTCTGGAAACATGGGACGCAAAAAAAGTGTCACGCTATTACGAGGACAACAACAGGCTGCTCAAAACTCACGACGGTAAAATCCAGCTCGTCACGGACATCATCCACCTCTTCTACGAATGCCTCTATGCGGATGGGCAGCCAACATGGATGAACCGCTACGCGATGCGCAATCTCATCTGCGGCAAAGGCGAAAAGTACATCACGGACGCGATTCGCGATGACATCAATGCCGTGCTGATTGACCTTTACAAACGAGTCACGAAGAACATCGACATGGACTCGGCGCAATGCTGGGCACTGAGCATCATTTCTCCCGGCATCATCCTGACTTGCCACATGCAAGAGGCAACTCTACTTTTCAATCACACCATCGACTACGCGTTCTATCGGCGCCTGACTCGGGATGTGACACGCAACGCTTTATTTGGATTAGGACTCATTTCATAAAAAGGAGATTTGACATGAAGAATGGTTTCATTGTTAATTTAGTATGTTTGATTTTTCTCGCGACTCTGACGGCATGCACTCCGACAAAAAAGACTGACCAGCCGCAAACGGAAGTCGTGCAGGTCAAAACGGCGCCCTTGACCGAACATGTTTTTCGCAAAGAAATCCGCGTTCAGGGAACCGTTCAACCTGTTGACAACGCAACAATTTCCGCACGGGTCGCCGGGACAATTGACCAATTAGATGTGGAAGAGGGCAGTGTCGTCAAAAAAGGCGATGTCCTATTTCGGACGGACAGTCTCAATATGCAAAACCGCGTCGAGATGGCGCAGAAAGATTTGCAAGTCGCGAAGGACACTTTTGTGACCGCGCAGATGGATGTCAACATCGGCGAGACAAATAAGGAGCAGACACGACGCGACTTTGAGCGTGCCCGTGATTTGTTCTCAAGCAACACTGTCAGCAAAAACTACTATGAAAAAGCGGAAGTGGCGTGGAACAATTCTCAGGCGAATATGAACAAACTCACGGCCGTGATGCGCTATATGGAAGCACGTGTTGAGCAACAGAAGGCCGCATTGAGCATCGCGGAAAAGAACCTGAAGGACTCGATTATCACTGCGCCTTATGACGGAGTTATCACCGAGAAGCACATGGAGATGGGAGAATTTGCGAACATCGGAGTGCCCGTTCTGAAGATGGAGAATCAGAATGCGCTCGAGTTGTCATGCCTGATTAGCGCGATCCATTATGACGCGATCACCTCGCAAACAATAGCAGCCATTTCGCTTGACGGCAAAACGATTTGCCGCCATCCAGTCACCTACTGCGCCCCGAGCATTGACCCACTCAGCCGCACGTTCGAAGTCAAAGTGCAACTGCCTCCTGACACATCGCTCATCAGTGGCTCGCTGTGTGACGTCGCGCTCGTGCTCGATGAACGCAAAGGCTTGGGCTTGCCCACCAATGCTGTTCTGCCTCGCAAGGGTGGCGAGAGTATCGTCTTTGCGGCGGAGAACGGCAAAGCAAAACAGATTTTGGTGACAAGCGGATTTACAACGGACGGATTTACTGAGATTCTGAACGTAAAAGACCTCGGCGCCGATGAGTTTGTGATTACCGGACAGTATTTCCTGAATGACGGGACGCCAATCTCTGTGATTGAGAAACAATAGGGAGGGACACACGATGACTCTCAGCGGATTATCAATCAAACGCAAAATCGCGATGAGCAGTTTCATCATCATGTTGGTAATGCTTGGCCTCATCGCCTACCGAAGCATCAGCATAGACAACCTGCCACGCTTTGACATTCCCTATGTCCAAATCACAACTGTTTATCCCGGTGCCTCGCCCGAGGAAATCGAAACAGATGTCGCGAAACGCATCGAGGATGCCGTCGCATCGATGGATGGCCTGAAGCGTGTCACAAGCACCTGCATGGAAAACGTCGGCGCGACGATGTTGGAGTTTGACCTCGGAACGGATGTCGACATTAAGATTCACGAAGTGCGCGAGAAGCTCAACACAATCGCGGACGATTTTCCCGACACAGTCGAGACACCGCAGCTGAGTAAAATCAACATGAACGCCGTTGCCGTAGTCACACTGTTCCTGACGGGAACAAAGACCATCGACGAACTCTACGACTACACAGACGAAACGCTGTCCGATATGTTTTCGAGCATCCCGGGCGTCGGCGAAGTGCGTATCCACGGCGGCAACGAAGTTCAATTGCATGTGACTTTGAATCGCGAAAAACTGGCTGAAAGTAATTTGACGGCTGCCGAGGTTGTCAGCCGCATTGCCACATCAAACATCAAACTGCCCGCCGGACACATCAAACAGGACGGCCACGAAATGTCCGTTACCTATAACGCGGAGTTCGCGGACATTCAGGCTCTGAAAGAACTGGAAGTCAGCTCAACGGTCGGCAAACGTATCTACTTGGGCGACATCGCGAAGGTTGAGTTGAAATCGAAAGAGATTCGCATCCAGAGTTTCCTTAACGGTCAAGAGGGTGTGGAAATCGAAATCGTCAAGCGTGGAAATGCCAACACAGTCAAGGTCATTGATGGCGTTCGCAAAAAGTACGACGCGCTTGTCAGTGGCGGAACAATGCCCGGCGGCATGGAGTTGCACTGGTTCAAGGATCGCGGCGAATTTATCCACGCCTCCATCAACGACGCATGGAACAGTGTGCTGATGGGCATCGCGCTCACGGCGCTTCTTCTCTTCCTGTTCCTGCACGACCTCCGCTCCACCTTCATCGTCGCCATTACCATGCCCGTATCAATCATCATCACATTCGGAGCGATGTCACTGATGGACTATACTTTCGACACCATGACACTCGTCTCTCTGGGATGTTCGGCAGGCGTGCTAGTCACAAACTCTGTAGTTGTTCTGGAGAACATTCAGAAAAAACTACAGGAAGGCGCAGATGCGGCCACGGCCGCCGCCGTCGGAACGCACGAGATTGTCAATGCAGTGGCGGCAAGCGCCCTAACCAATGTCGTCGTGTTCGCGCCGGTCGCAACCATGACTTCTGAAGTCGGCATGATTATCGGCCCCTTTGCCGGAGTCATGGTCATCGCCACACTGGCATCACTGTTCGTGAGCTTCACACTCACGCCTATTTTCGCCTCTGTGTTTTTCGCTCATGGCACACTGTCGCAAGAGAGTCGAACTCAAAAAGTATTCAGACTTTGGGACAAAGGGTATGATGCCCTGACACGCCTCTTTGAGCGTTCGATGGACTTCACACGCAGACACGCTATTTCGGTGGCGGGCGTCATCATCATTGCTTGTGTCATCAGCACAATCTTTGTCGCGCCACGAATCAGCATGAGCTTCTTCCCATTCAACGACCAGCGGACAATTTCGATTTCGCTCGAGTATCCGGCGAATACCGCCCTGAGCACAGCGCGGGAGAGAACACTCGAAATCGTTGACGAACTCCACAAACGTCCCGAGGTCATCTCAAGCGTGAGCACCGTCGGATTTACCAATGCTATTGTTGGCCGCATCTCCGAGAGTGTCCACATTGGCGAGATAACCCTTTACCTCTGCCCCAAGAACGAAAGAAAAGATGTGTGGAGTATCGCGGACGAATTGCGAACCACGCTGAGCAAAAAGAATGATATGCGTTCAACGGTCAACATCCCGCTACCCATTGGCGGCACATCAACCGAAGTGATGGCCTACATCACAGGGCCGGACTTCAAGGAGCTTGAGAAGTACGGCAACGAAGGGATGAAGATTCTGCGCGAATCCGGCATCGCAACGGACATTGACACCAGTTTGCGCACAGACAAACCACGCATCAATATTCTGCCCAACCGCCCTGTGTTGCGCAATCTCGGGTTCAGCGAGACGGCTCTCGGGACATCCGTCATGGGATTTTTCGACGGCGTGACGGCCGGCACCTACAAAGTCGGGACACGCACGTACGACATCCGCATCAAGACCGATGAACTAACTGATTTTGATGGCGTGGGCAATCTGGTCGCCGGATCGCTCCATGGCAAACCGGTCAATCTCGATGCGGTCACCCACCTCGAGCAAGACCCGGTTTCGATTGTGATGATGCGCCAAGACAAGCAACGCTCCGTTTGGTTGTTCGCCAACTCCAGTAACGGTGCGTCCATCGGCGACGTCGTCAAAGTCATCAAAGAAAAGCTCGTTCCACAACTACCACGAGGCTATAACCTCGCGTTCTATGGCGAAGCTGAAATGATGCAATCCGGCGCGAATGACTTTATCACTGTCTTCCTGATTGCAATCATGATGACCTACTTGCTGATTGCCGCGATCATGGAATCGTGGGGACGCCCATTCCTTGTGCTCTTCACAATCCCATTAGGATTCGTCGGGCTGATGCTGGCTTCGTGGGCGATGAACAAACCGCTCTCCATGATTACGCTACTCGGAGGCGTGATGATGATTGGCATCGTGGTCAACAACGCGATTCTCATCATGGATGAAGTGGCGGTGCTAACACGAAACGGAATGCTGCCACACGACGCCATGCTCACCGCGACCAAAAACAAATTCCGCGCAATCGTCATGATTTCCATCGCGTCTGTTGTCGGAATGTTGCCCATGGCCTTCGGTACGGGCGTCGGCTCCGAGCTGCGGTCGAGTTGCGGTGTGGGTGTGGTCGGCGGCTTAACGCTCTCCGCCATTCTGACACTCTACCTCATCCCGGCACTCTATTTCGTCTTCGTCAAAAACAAAATGAAATCGACGAAATAGTTACAGGCGGCTAACACCAACCACAGAGTCGGAGAGCTTCTCTTCGAGCGACATGGCCTGACGATACTCAGGCGTCTGCGTCGCGCGCTTCATCAGACGTGGGCGATAATGCCTATAATATAAAGCAACAATCACAAGGCAGAGGCCATGGATTGCAATCGCTGCGCTTGGGCCAAAAACACGTGCAAGGAAACCAATCAGCAAACCGCCGACGGGCATGAACCCAACAGCGCAAAACATATAGATAGCGTTGATGCGACCACGGAAGCGCTCGCTGACAAGCGTCTGAACGGTCGTCTGGCAACTAATCATCAACATCGACATCATCATCCCGGCAAACGCGATGGACACATACGCCACATACATGTAGTGAGCGCCAATATACGAATTAAGCAGATAACAATAAGCAAAGGTCAACGTGCTGCAAACAAAACCGACGGACGCGCGATTGATTGTGCGCATCACTGTCTCAATTGAACGAACCATCGTCAGACGGACGCCGCCAATCAATGCGCCAACACCAACACACGCCATCAAATGGCCAAGTGTCGCGGCATTCCCACCAAACACGTCGCGGGCAAAAACGGGCATTATAATCAAATAGGGTAACCCTAAAAACGCAACGAGCCCCGCATACAAAGTCACCACACCTATGTGCGGAGCGCGAACACAGTAGTGCAACCCCTCACGCAGATGGTTGAAAGCGCCATTGCCGGTAGCGACTTTCTCCTGCGGAGCAAGCTTGAACAAACTCGTCTGAGCGCTGACCGCGAAAAAGCAAAGCGCGTTCATCAAGAAGCATACCGAGACACCACTCATCGTCTTGCCAAACAGCGTGATCCCCGCCGTCGCCAACACAATACCGGCGAGACTCGGGCCGATGATACGAGTCAGATTGAAAATCATCGAGTTCATCGCGACCGCATTGGCTAAGTCCGGACGATTGACCATCTGCACCAAAATGCTCTGACGCGATGGCATATCAAAAACCGCGACACAACCAGTGACAAACGCCAGTATCATCAGATGCCAGTACCGTATCAAAGGCAACCCATCAGCACCATTAACAAAGGATAATACAAATAGGATAATACCAAAACAACCCATTAAGAACTGCGATATACTGACAATCTTCTGACGATTGTAACGGTCAACAAAAACACCAATGAACAAACCCAACGCTAAGATGGGAGCGTTGGCGAGAAACGCCAACAAACCAAGCTTGAATGGGTCACTGGTTAACTCGTAAGCAAGCCAACTCCGAGCAGTGTCGGTCATCCACAAACCAATCAGAACAACAAACTGCCCTAAAATAAACCAGCGATAAGTCGGATACTGGAGCGCCCGCATGCTGTGCGTCGAGGCAAAATACCTGTTTAAAAATTCTTTCATCTAATAAGTAAGTTGTAACTTTCTTGTGTTCGCAGAAAAAAACTCCACAAAGGAGCTTTTAGTATAACTATAAATATACAACATACACGGATGTTTTTTGTGACATCACAGAGACGACGCTTTTCCTGACACAAAACTCTAAACATGACAAACGAGATTATGTTTTCTAAAACTGTAAATTAACTATGATGCGCGCCATAAATTTACATTTTGCTATTATTCCATATTCCAATGTGATTATATTGTGTTATTATGTATATATAGTAGTGCAAATAAAGGAAAGGGTAATTGTGATGGTTGTTGTCTTTGACAAACCTTCTAATTGCTATCATATGCATTTTTGTGACACTCCTGTCGGGAAACTCACAATCGCTGATAACAGCAAGAGTATTGTGAGGATTTCGTTAGCATTGCCAGACGATAGCGATCAATACAAACTTAAAGAGACTCCACTGATAGCAAAGGCTAAGAAGGAACTCGACGAGTATTTTAGCGGAAAACGCTTTGAGTTCTCGCTTCCGCTCGAACCGCAAGGCACCAATTATTTAAAGAACGTATGGAAAATCCTTTGCGATATACCTTATGGTGAAACACGCAGTTATGGGGATATCGCGATGATATCCGGCAAACCATCCGCAGGGCGGGCGGTCGGAATGGCCACAAATCGGAATCCAATCTTGATTGTCATCCCATGTCACAGAGTCATTGGCAATAACGGCAAACTTATCGGTTATGCATATGGTTTGGGAATCAAACAGAAACTTCTAGATTTAGAAAGAAATTACAAGCGTTAAGAAACGCTATAGATTTAGAAAGTATCTTGGCTCGATTGGCGTCGATTCGTGACGAATCTCAAAATGGAGATGCGGAGCACTTGAACGCCCTGTAGAACCGACTTCCGCAATGCGCTCCCCGGCGCCAACCTTTGCCCCAAAGCGGGCAATGTTGCGCGAGTTATGAGCATACAAAGTATATAGGTCGTTGCCGTGCGCAAGAATTATCAAATTCCCGTAGCCACTAAACTCGCATCCATTGTAGAGCACCACTCCCGGCAATGCGGCATAAATAGGCGTTCCAGTGGGTGCCATTATATCCAAGCCATCATGCGTCGCCGTAACACCGCGACTAATCCGTGTCCCCCAACAAGGCGTGACCATTCCGCTGCGGGTCGGCCGCCGCTTGCCTGACAGTAACGCCATCGAACGCGAGCCAACTGAATAGCGGCCACGTATCATCGGATGACGGGCAACAGCTCGAGACGCAAGCGCCGACAGCGAGCGACTGAAACGACTTTTCCCAATGACCTTAACAGCCTGGTCATAACCCGGCGAATGTTTGCCCGAGTTCGCGGCGGAGCGTATGGAATTGACCAAATCGATAGGAAGCTCGGCCAAATCAAAAGCGGATTGACCGGCGTATACAGCGCCACGACCTGCGTACACTGCCCCACGACCGGCATAGTAAGTCGCCGATACCGCGACATCGCCAACTTGTTCCGCAGCCTCTGTCCCGACGCGGCGAACGGATTGACCAACATTGCGAGTATAATCCGAGGTCTTTTGGGCAACATTGCTTTTGGTCGATTTGGATGAAGAAGAACTGCTCTTGGAGCTCTTGCTTTTTGACGAGGAGCGAGAGGAGGGAGTCGAAGACTTTGAGGAGGAGTTTCGTGAACCGGACGAGCGGGAGGAATAGGAGGACGACGATGATTTGCCCGAGGAGGACCTGCGAGATGCTGAAGAAGAGGTCCCCTTCTTCGAGGAGGACGACGATGTTGCTGTTTTGCTTTTGGAGTTTGAGGCGCCGTAAGTAGGTGTAGACGGAAACATCAAGAGCATAACAGCAAAAAGCACACCCATCAATGGTGCGCACAAAATAGCACTAAATCGTATTTTCTTTAGCATTGAATATCTAGTACAACGGCACTTACGAAGTTTTACAGAACACACTCGACCCCAAAATCCAATAATAAGCGATGTTGATGAGAAAATCGTGTATAGAGGTGTAGTTATGATAAGTTCGAAACAGAACAATAGAATTAACTCGAGGATTTTGTGATGCAAGCACATGAACTGATTGGACAGACAATCGCATTCGCGGCGTCGGGTGGCCTTGATAGCTGCACTATTACCCGTTGGTTGACAGACATGGGCGTCAAAGTTGTCGCCATTACACTTAACATTGGTCAACCGGATGACCCGGATTTGGAGGCGGTGCGTCAACGCATGTTAGCTTCGGGAGCGGTTGAAGCCGTCGTATTGGACGGGCGCGCATTGCTCGCCGACGAAGGTGTTTTGGTCGCCCAGGCGGGAGCCAAATACGAAGGACAGTATTGGAACACGACAGGTATCGCCAGACATATGACGACCAAACTGATGTTGGCTGAGATGAAAAAGCGTGGCATCAAGGTCCTTAGCCATGGAGCGACAGGCCGCGGAAACGACCAGTGCCGCTTCCAGCTCGTAACACACATGCTCGAACCGGATTTCCAAGTTTACGCCCCGTGGCGTGACCAGACATTCCTCGACGCATTCGGCGGACGCAAAGAGATGATTGACTATTGCCAGAGCAAGAATGTCCCCATCAAGGTCAGCCACAAGAAGCCCTATTCGACAGACTCGAATATGCTGGGGCTGACGCACGAAGCAGGCAAACTCGAATCGCTCGACGAAGGCGCCTTCGCGATTGACCCTGAATTCGGAGTTCTGCCGACGCAGGCACCGGACAAGCTCGAACGTGTCGAAATCAAATTCGACAAAGGTGTGCCGGTCGAACTGAACGGCAAAAAGGTGTCGCCGTTGGAGTTCTTCAACGAGGCGAACATCATCGCCGGACGCAATGGCGTCGGGATTGCTGACCACCTAGTCGAGAACAGATTTGTCGGCATCAAGAGCCGCGGCGTCTACGAACAGCCCGGACTTGAGTTGCTTGGCGCGACGTTCAAATACCTAACCCAACTTGTTCTGGACAGACGTGCACACAAGTTCTACACGCAGATTTCCCTGTTACTTGGCGAGCAGGTTTATCAAGGCTACTGGTATGATCCCTGCAGCGAAGCCGCCAAAGCAGCTCTCAAGCACTTCTGCCAGTTCTGCTCCGGAACAATTGCCGTCGACCTGTACAAGGGCAACGTCATTTTCGCGGCAGCCAAAGATGCCCCGAACATGCTGTATAACGAAGAAGCAGCAAGCATGGAAAAGGTCGGTGAGTACAACCACGCCGACACCGAAGGATTCCTCAAAGTCCTCGGCGTCAGTGCTCGCATTCTCGCCAGACAGAACCAGATTACAATCAAATAACAACTTCTGTTGACATATAGACAAACGTGCGCGGCTGTCCCCTGAAAGCAATCTCGGGACAGCCGCGCCGCTTTATATCCGATTGATTTGTTCCGGCGTTATTTGCCCAATGCGACAAACGCCATGCCGGCAGCGCCGATGATACCGGCGTCATTACCAAGAATGGCCGGGACTATTTTCGCGCGGGCACTGGGACGCTCAAACGCGATGCTCCGCGCCTTCTCACGAACAGGATTGAACAGATAATCACCGGCGGCCGCGATTCCGCCACTAAACACAATCATGTCAGGATTGAAAATGTTGATGATCGTGCCACAAGCCACGCCTATCGCCGAAGTCATTTTCGCGATGATAGCCGCCGCGACGGTATCGCCCTGTTGGGCGGCATCAAAGACTTCCTTCGCACGCAAATGCCCCAACCCCTCCGGGGGAATAGCGATACTCGTTTTCTCACCACGATCGAGCGCCTCGCCAACCATGCGCTTGATGGCAGTCGCACTGGCATAAGCCTCAAGGCAACCTTTATTTCCGCAGCCACACTGAGCGCCATTCTCCATCTCGACAATCATGTGCCCCAGTTCACCGGCAGCGCCATCGCCACCTTCGAACAGCTTGCCGTCCACGACAATTCCGCCGCCAACACCCGAGCCGAGCGTAAACATAATCATCGTCTTGGCATCGCTACCAGCACCGCACCAATACTCACCCCATGCGGCGGCATTGGCGTCATTGTTCAGAATGATGGGCAAGTCAAGCCCAAGATATTTATAAAACAAATCCTTCACGGGCACACTCTTGACGGCGCGCCATTCCGGGCCGAGATTGGGCGGCTGATAGAGCATGCCATCGCTGCTGCTGACGGGCGCAGGCACCGCCAAACCGATAGCAAGCACAGGGTCATCGCCAATCATATAGCGAGCACGTTCAGCCATCAGCGACATAACGCCATCGATTGAACGATGCGTTTCGGTGGGGAACTTCTCCTTGCGAAGAATGGCGCCAGTGTTATCGACGATTGCGAACTTCGTGTCGGTGCCCCCCAAATCAATACCCAAAACCAATTGTTTCATCTATTATCTTGTCCTTTGTTGCGAGATTGTGTGTTGCTGCTTATAAAAAACTCGGGAAGATTATCTGTAATCTCCCCGAGTGTGACTGCGAATGAACTTCGCGTTATCTTTTCTTCAGTTCCAGAGTCACCGGCAATGTACGCGGCGAGTTGCTCGCGTTGGGCGCGGTGACAACGATGCTACCCGTGTAGGTGTATCCCGGCAGAAGCTCCAGTGTGTTCACCGTGATGATGAAGTACTGTTTGGCGGAAGTAGCAATACCGGTGGCCGGTGTCACTGTCAGCCAACGCACTGTCGAAACCAGTGAGAAGGGCATCGAATCCTCGGATGCGACGCCATCATTCCAAATGGCAATGGCATACTGCGGAACCTCGTACTCGTAGTGAGACAAGGTCAGACTCGAAGGTGCCAACGCAATGTTCAAGGGGTAACCCGTGACGGTCATCTTCACCGGCAGAACATACGGGCTGTTCGAGCAGGAACCGTTCGGAACGGTCAGGCGAATATTGCCCTCATATGTACCCTGCTTAAGGCCTGTAGTGTCGGCAACGAAGCTCACTGAAATTCCGTCTGCCTTGGCGATAGCGGTCACCTGCTTAGGCGACAGCCATGAGCAGTCGGTCGACATATAGAACTGCATTGGGACATTGCCCGCCGCATTTCTGACCATGACAGGAACAGTCGTGGTCGCGCCTTCCATCACGCTGAACTCAAGCAAGTCAGCAGGGTCAGTCTCGATGGTTGACTTCTCGACGACAAGCATCTTGATGGCGACCTCGCGAGGTGAATTCTTTGCGCCATCGGCATAGATAATGACGGAGGACATATAGGTGCCGGAGACTTTGTCTTTGGCACTTGCGGTCACCTGAATCAAATCGGGAGTATCGGTCACAGTACCGGCAGACTTGCTGACCTTTACCCAATTTGACGAAACGACGAGCTGATACGGCATGGGGTCATTCGGACGCTGGTTCCAAATCTTCCAATCCATCGTTTGTTCCGTACCCTCGGGAACGGTGAAGCTCAACGTTGTCGGCAAAATACCAATCTCGCGAGCCGGTTCAACGGTCAAAATAACCGTGATATACGTGTCGATAACATTGCCCGAAGGAACATTGACGCGAATCTGTCCCGTATAGGTTCCGGCTTGCAGGCCTTGCGTATTGAAGGAAACCCTAATGGTTTTGCGGTCGCCGGGATTGCTAGAAAGACCATAGGTCGGAGCCACACTGAACCACTTAGACACGGTCGATCTCGTAATTGTGAACGCCATATTGTCATTTCTGTTATTCCAAATCTCGAAGGTTTTGTCCGCGGGATTTACTGCGCCGCTAACCACTGTCTGAGTGATAACCTTCGTCGAAACGACAGGCTCATTCGTCACATGGATTTTGACATGAATTCTGACCGTATTATTGACAGCAGGATGCCCACTGTAGTTGGCGCTTTCAGCCGAAATGCTAATATAGCCTTCATAGATGCCACCGGCAAGACCCGTTGTTTCCAGACGATAGGGAACATCGTTACGGGCATTCCAAGTAACAATGCCTTCTGTCTTCGTCAACTGAATCCAAGGCACATCCGTCGATACCGTGTATTTCATTGGCTTATCAGACGCAGAGTTCCAGACACGCACTTGACCGTCAAAAGCATCGCCTTTCGGAATTGATTCCTCGATAGCGGTCTTGTTTGTCCCAATCATAAATCCTGGTTTAACTGTCAGATTAATCGGTAATTCCTTGGCAAAATTTGCATACTTCTCGAGTGATGTTGTCGTCACCAAGACCTTCCCCGCGTAATTTCCGGGGGTCAAAGTAACGGTGTCGAAGTTCAAACGCACAGAAGTCAACGTATTGTTGCGGACGGTACCCGTTTCCGGGTCTGCCTTAAGAATCCACACCGGTGTCGGAGCGGTCTCGACTTTGTAATCCAGCAACATCGATGTCGGATTAACAACGTTGAACCGGCGTGTTGAGGCATTATCCGTTTCGTAAATCGTAACATCAAAAGAACTCGGCTGCAAGTCCCCCAACTCGTTTGGTTCGGGCATAACCACAGTCATGCTCACCTCAATAGTCGCTTCGACATGACGGCTCGGGTCCTGAACGCTTGTGCCACGAATGGTAAAGCTTCCGGTGTAAACCCCGGGTTCATACCCTGTGGAATCATAAGTCACCGTCACAGGAACACGATTACGATTGGTCACGCGGCCGGTACGGTTGGTGAATTTCAACCAAGGCACATCACTCTCAATCGTGAAATCCATTTCCTTGTTCGAGCGGGACGCGTTAAACACGACAAACGAAGTCTGAGCTCTGCGTGTAAAGATAACTGTTTGGTCAAAGGTGTCGGCCGGAGGAGTCACGCCGATTTCCCACGATGGCAAAATTTCCAAGCTAACGGGGACGATAATCGGGGGGTCATACGGGGTAACCGTTGTCGTTGTCACTTCAATCTGACCATCATAAATGCCCGCTGCTAAGTCCTTGGCATTGGGGAAACTGCAATCCACATCGACGGTCGACTTGGTCTCAATCAATCCTGTGGAAGGTGTCACGGCCATGTCCATTGCCCCGGTTGTCTCCGCCATATAGCTGAGATTCATCACCGAAAGATTGCTCAGATGGAGTTTGCTCACAGGCGCATCATCCATCTCATAGGACTTCGCACGGAGCGAGGTCGGACGCGTAACAATGCGAATCTCACCTTCCGGCGAAATCACCGTCATCCTCACGGGCAAAATGATGTTATTTGTCACGACACGTGTCTCGGTCGTGCTGAGCAACAATTCAACGTATTCAGTATCACCGATGGTGCGATCTTCGGGGTCACAAGTGACTTGAATCGTCACCGGCGAGCTACCAAGAACACCACTCGTTGCGCTCAGGTGCAACCATGACGGAAAATCGCTTCCATCTGCCATCGCCAGTGTAAAAGGGAACTCACGGCCGGAACCAGTGGCATTACTCAATATTAGCGGAGAAGTCCCCGGTGTACCAACCGGCGTCAAGGTATCAATCGAGTTGACATTCATTCCAAACTCATAAGCGGCTTTAACCGTAAGGTTAATGTTAAGCGAAGCCGAGTCAACATAGGCTGGGTTACTAAAGAAAGTCAGCTGAGCGGTATAGGTATTCGGAGCAAGCGTCTCAACATCGTAAATCAAAGAAGCACTCTGTTTGGTGCCATTGTTGATGGTTTGACCTGACCAAAGATCCGTCCTCACCCACTCGGGATCCGGCAAAACGGTCCAGTCCGAATCAACCGAAAGTGAACTCGTCTTACCCTGATAACCAACGGCAACACTCTTTTTCGTATCCGGAATGTCAACATCTGTGTCACCCTCGTAAATCTCAATGTCTAGGTTATTTGAGGGGTCCGTGTATAATGTGTCAGTTTGTGGCGGAACCATGATGTGTGGAACTGCTCCGGCTATATTGGGGACAATGGTACAGACCATAGTCAATAGAGCGCCGGTAAATACGGCAAAACCTTTGCGCAGGTTCGAGGTAATGCGCATGCTTGTCTCCTTCAAGGTAAACACACTTTCAGCTTACTTTAAGATATAATATATTATCAAGAATACATGATTGACACTCTCAAAGTCCATAAGAAAATGTAAAATTCTCAAAAAAAAGAGCATTTTCACGAGCTTTGCGATGTCAAAACCGCAAGGAAAACTCCATTGCCTCTCTTTTCAAAAAGCGACAAATCAACTCAGAGCAACATCTAATATCATCATTATCGCAAATCCAACCATGAATCCCAACGTCGGGAAATCCGTGTCTCCGCAATCTTGAGATTCCGGAATCAGTTCTTCGACGACAACAAAAATCATTGCGCCCGCCGCAAAGGAAAGCGCATAGGGCAACAACGGCGACATGAACACCACCGCCGCCGCGCCAAGCATTCCCGCGATGGGCTCGACTGCGCCCGAGGCCTGACCATACATAAAAGCCCGACTACGGCTCAGTCCTTCCTTGCGCAACGGCATACTCACCGCCAAGCCCTCGGGCAAGTTCTGCAAGCCAATACCCAGAGCCAACGCCAATCCACCGGCGACTGTTGCTCCCGCAACTCCTGAAGCCGCAGCGCCAAGGGCGACACCGACGGCCAGCCCCTCGGGGAAATTGTGAAGAGTGATGGCCATCACAAGCAATGTACTGCGTTTGAGCTGAGAGCCTTTGGGGCCATCGGGGACTTCGGCAAAGGGATGAAGATGGGGGATGAATCGGTCAACCGCCCATAAAAAGAAACCACCGCCGAGGAAACCTATCGCCGGTGCGACTACCGAACCACCGGCCATCTCGATTGCGGGAGCAAGCAGAGACCAGAAACTCGCCGCAACCATCACACCACCCGCAAATCCCAAAAAGAAATTGAAGTGTTTCTTGTCAAATGTCTTGAACAGAAAAACCGGAGCGGCGCCTAACGCTGTGCAAAACCAAGTAAAGAGTGTCGCGATGAGCGCCTGAACAACCGGGTGGAGTGACTGAAATGTCGCAATCATTTCAAATACTTCCTCAAACTTTCGCGCCTGTTACCGGCACGACCAACCATGTCGACGCCATGCATCAGAGAGCTCAAAATGGCCTCCTCTACGGCTTCGCCAACCGCCCGAAAAACACGATCAATGCGGTTCTCGTTAATCACACCAATACTCGACAAATCACGTTCCGCATAATGCTCAATCCTATTGGCCGTACTAAAGGCTAAACAAATATCACCACTGCCATTGCCTAAGTAAGAGCCAACACGACCAAGCGCGACGGCAGCACGTTTGGCTGCGCGACGCAACTGACGCGAACACATCGGGACATCGGTCGCCACAATCATGATGATTGACCCCTTCTCCAACTTTTCGGCGGCATCCTTTTGCCCCTGAATCTCCTGTCCAATCTTGCGACCGTCCACAATCAAATTCTTCAGCACACCACAATTTGACATCACCAAAGCACCAACGGTGTATTCGCTGCCATCCAATTCCAGCACACGCGACGCCGAACCAATCCCGCCCTTCAGGCCGAAGCAGCTCATGCCCGTGCCTCCGCCAACGGCGCCCTCCGCGAACTCGACCTTCGCGTCTTCGATAGCCGCAAGCACATGCTCCTCCTTGACGTGCAACCCGCGAATATCATTCAGCGTCCCATCGTTGCATTCCATCACGACCGGATTCACCGTCGAAGTCGAAACGCCAATCTGTTCATCACCGGCAAGCATATACCGCACAAGGGCCGTCGTCGCGGTGCCAACACTCAACGTATTCGTCAGAATGATGGGAGTCTCAAGTGTCCCAAGTTCATCAATCTGCATCAGCCCGACACTCTTACCAAAACCATTAATGACACTCACACCGGCAAGCAACTTCTCCCGAAACAGATTCCCCTCATGCGGCAAAATCGCCGTCACACCTGTTTGAATTTCCTGATTAGACAAAGTGTAATGGCCAACCTTGACTCCGGCAACATCCGTAATCAGGTTCAGACGACCCGTTTTCATTATGCCTATACTTCTGTCTGTCAGTCCCATTGTCCGGTGTATCCTCAAATCATTCCCAAAATATCCATCAAATGCTCAGCTAATCAGCACATCTAAATACAAGAATAATGTTTCGTTATGTTGGCACTTATTAAACCGAAATATTATGTTACGGAGAGAACACACGATTTTATGACTCAGGATGAGCGACTCAATGTCTGGACACACGGCGCCGGAGCCGCCTTTGCCCTCACGGCACTGGCACAGCTTGTGGTAGCCGCCGGTCTATACGGCAATGTCTGGCATATCGTCAGTTTTAGCATATTCGGAGCCTCACTGCTTATACTCTACACCGCCTCGACGGTCTATCACAGCGTCACAAACGTCAAAGCCAAACGAATCCTTCAGCGGCTCGACCATGTCGCCATTTACCTCCTCATCGCCGGAACCTACACACCATTCACACTTGTCGCCGTGCGCGGAGCACTCGGATGGACAATCTTCGGCATCATCTGGGGCATGGCACTCATAGGAATTCTGCTCGAAATCTTCAGACGCAAGCGCACCGACTGGCTCGAAACGCTCTGCTTCCTCATCATGGGATGGCTAGCAATCATCGCAATCAAACCCCTGTTCGAAGTTTTATCTATCGGAGGTATCTGCTGGCTGGTCGCCGGAGGGCTTGCCTATTCGCTCGGCACCATCTTTTACCTCGCGGAAAAACTCCCCTACAACCACGCGATATGGCACATTTTCGTTCTGCTCGGCAGCATCTGCCACTTTACAACCGTACTTGTCTACCTACTCCCTCTCGCCCCTATTTAATTTATATATTTTTGGGAATACAATCAGGGCGAGAGACCCAAAAAAGTATTTTTTTTAGACAAAATGCATTTTTCACTTGACTTTTTTGCGATTTTGGTTCATCGTTGAAGCATAGGATATATTATAGGTAAAAAGTTTTGTCAAAATACTCAGTCACACTTACCGACATAGCTCGGATGATTGGTATCTCGCCAAGGGCAGTCAGTGCCGCACTAAACGGCAACGGACGCATCAGCAGCGAAAAGGCAAAAGAAGTGCGAGCACTCGCGCGCAAACTCGGATACCGACCAAACATCATGGCACGTGGACTGATGAACGGATCAACCTATCTCGTCGGCGTTGTCCTGCCAAATGTCAGCGGATCGTTCTATCCCCTTGTGCTCCAAGGAATCGAAGACGAAGCACAGCATCTCGGCTATAGAGTCATTGTTTGCAGCGCGGGTTGGGACTTGACCGAGGAGAAACTTCATATCGAAGACTTGATTCAGCGTGGCGTGGACGGGTTGGTGATTGACCCCGGCCGCAATAACACAAAGGCATATGAGCTGCTCAAAAAATCTGAAATCCCCTATGTGCAAATTTTCCATAAATCACCAATCCTTGACGGCCCAAGCATCACAGTCGATAATATTACTGGCGCGCACATGGCAACAAGATATCTGCTGGAAACAACGAACTCGATTCCATACTTCATCCACGGTGAGACCGGATGGATGGAATCGAACGACCGTTATGAAGGTTTCGCCTCCGCATTGAAAGAAGCCGGTGTCCCCGATAGCAAAATCAAGAAATACCTTTTGGGCGAATCAATCACATGGGATGACGGATATAACCTGCTGACGACACTGGCCGCGAAAAAGAAAGTCCCACGTGCAATCTTCGCAATCAACGATCTCACCGCACTTGGACTCATGCGAGCCGCTTACGACTTAAACATCAACATCCCGCAGAAACTCTCGGTCGTGGGATTCGACAATCTTGACATCTCCGGCTGGCAAACAAGCATCAGCCTGACGACTGTCAATCAACCCAAATATGACATCGGAAAAGTCGCAAGTCAAACTCTTTTCCAACTCATCAAAGGGCACAAAGCCAAAGATATTCGACTAACGCCGACAATGATCGTGCGAGAATCAACACCCGTACAACGAGGAGGGAGTAACAAAACAAAACTAGTTAAACCGTAAAGTATTTTCACCTAAATGCTTCAACGTTGAAGCAGTATATATTTCCACCTATTACAGAAAGAAGACTTTTCTCAGAATGACCCTGAATAAGGAACTTAACAATAACTTGATTGCAAGTGCCCAGAACGCTCTCGACTGGATGAAGAACACAATGATGTTCAAACCGGACGGATCCTATGGTATTTGGGAGAGAGTGCGCATCAACATGAACCAAATTGTTTATTGGGTTCGCAGTGATTGCTGTGGGGAGGCGGCTATCTCGTTTTTATACCACAGCAAAATTGAATCTGATTCGCAATCGCGAACAATCGCGAACAATTTGATGAAGACACTGCTCAGTCAACAAACACTACGGGGAGCCTTTATTTTTTACCAATACTTCAGCCCGGACATCACAGCCATGGATAAGAATCCAAATGGCGGCGCCGGCTTCTGGCCCAACGACAACGGCAAACTGCTTGGTCTGATGTGTAAATACGCCAATGAATTTCCGAAACTACCCATCGCCCAAAGTGCCAAAGACGCATGCCGCTTTTTTCAAGCGACACAGAATGCCGAGGGATGGTGGAATCTTAACGAGACCGACTACCCAGGTACATGCTTCGTGGCATGGCCCATCTTCGGGCTTTCGTATGCTTATCAACTTCTCGGCGATGAAGCAATCAAGAACACCGCTCTCAGGGCACTCGATTATATGGACACTCTTCTGTTGCCATCGGGACGCATGAAAACCTCTTACGAAATCAATAAGGTAGAGAACTGGCGTCCTGTTTCGAGCGAAGCAGCCGAAGCTCTCCTTGCTTATTGCACCGCACAAAAATGCTTGGGCGTTGACAAAAGTTCGCAGATTAACCAACTGATTGGATTCTTGGAGCGTCTCACCGACGAGTCGGGAGCCATTCACAATTGCGACGAAACATGCATGAACGCGTCCGAGCAAAACAACGCTGACCTCACGGATCTCGTTTACACCGCAGGATACGCCTTGCATGCGTGGATAGCGGCATGGGAAACAACAGCGCGCATCGAATGCCTGACGCATGCCCGCAAACTTGCATCCTTCCTTGCAAGTATCCAATGCGCAAACGAGAACCCGCTTTGGGATGGCGCATGGCGTGGGTCTTACGATATCGCAAAGAAAGCATGGGACGGAAGAGCCGACCAGGCAAACGAACTGGACGAAGGAGGAATGTATTCCGTCTACACTGGCTGGTGTTCTGCAACCATCACAACGGGTCTGCTCAAAACCAGTCAGTTATAATATAAGAAAGGAGTCACTAATCACCAAGTACTCGTTGCCAAGTGCAACAAACTTTTTAGAAAACAATTTATCCATGAAAGGAAAAACATGAAACACAATTATTTAAGCCTTAGTGCTTTAGCATTAGTATGCATTACCTGCGCAAGCACAACAAACGCGCAGACAAAATTCGAATGGGAAAGTGCCGATGCCGCCAAAAGCATCGTCTCTCCCATCTCGTTCAATGGCGTGAACAAAGACATGGACTTCTTTGGAAACCTTTCCCATAACCATTTCTCCGATTTCGTCAACAGCGACTTGGGCTGGACATTCAGCAATGGTGCCGCCCACTGCGCTTGGAGTGGAGCCGCTACAGAATTCATGTTTGCGGGAACAGGCGTCACCGTCCGTTGCCTCAAATACGATGGCGCTGCTCAATTCACATGGTCGATTCTCAATGCTGCCGGCACACCCGTTGCCACCGGTACAGAAGACCTTAAAGCCGCCGCTGCCGACTATGACTTTGTCGCCGCTGCCGCAGGGACACTTCCCTATGGGCTATACAAACTCAAGCTTGAGAGCACAGGAACCGGCTCCGTCATCGTTGACTATGCAACAGTAAACGAAAACGGCATCAAACGTGCCGAAGAAACCTCCAATTATGTCGCGCGCGAAGGCGCATGGTCTGATGGCGACCAAAACGGTGCCCCAAGTGGTGGAGCGATGATTTGGACACGCAACTCCGGTGACAAACTGACTGTAAACTTCAAGGGCAAAGACATCGCTGTCGTCGGACCTTACAGCAAGACATGGTTCGGCGGACTGGGCAAAGTGGACTGGAGCATCGACAATGGTGCCAAGAGCGGAACGATTAATTTTGACAACGCTAAATTCGCGGATTTCCCCGACTCACGTATCGGCGCCATTCTTGCGTCGGACCTTGATGCGAACGCCAATCACACTTTGACATTGACAGTGTCGCCCGACAACGCGAACAAAATCGTCTTGATTGATGCCTTTGACACCTCCGGATATTTCATTTCGCCCAACATCGAAATCGAACAAACAAACTCACCCATCTCCTTTAACGGCGTCAACAAAGATGTTGATTTCGTTGGCATCCTCTCCACCAACCACATCGGTAATGATTTTTCCAACGCCGACCTCGGTTGGGTTTTCAGCAACGGTTACACCCGCGTCGTCAACGACAACTGGTCGCCGAGCGCCGCGCTTGACCTGAACTTCTGCGGTTCCAAAGTCACAGCTCGCTTGCTTCGCTATGGCAACGGCACACCCAATGTCAAGTGGCAGTTGCTGGGCGAAAACGGAACAATCGTCAATGAAGGCGAAATCTCCTTAGACGGCAACGCGGCAAATGTTGACTTGGAAGTCACCCCAGCCCAAGCCGGTCTGTGGACGCTGCGCCTGAAGGCTGCTGGCAACACGAGTAAATTGATGCTTGCCGACTTCTTCAAGGTCGAAGACAACAAGATGGCACGCGTCGAAGCTGAAAACGATCTCGTCGTCAAATCAGCCGAATGGTTGAAGTTGGATACAGATAGCTCGTACCTGAACAAACCCAGTGCGGACTACTGGATGAGCGCCAGTGCCGCCAATGCCACCATGGTTGTTGATTTCGAAGGCACTGACATCGCAATCGTCACACCGGCCAATGTCAACTATGGCGTTGTCGCTTGGGACATCGATGCCGGAGCAAAGACCGGAATGATCGATCTTGCGGACAGCTATTTTGCGCCGGCCGATTTCACTGATATGCGTTCCTCGCACATCATTGCAAAAGGTCTGGCCGATGGTCATCACAAACTTAAGCTGACGACCAACAGTGAGAAGGGTGTCTTTATCGACGCTTTTGACACGAACGGCAAATTCATGGTAAGCCCTGATCCCGCTGCTGTGACGGATTGGTCATTGTTCTAATCGAACAATGCGAAAGCATGAGTAAAAAATGCGGGCGGTTCCCTATAAACCGCCCGCAATGTTTCAGATTAACCCTTCAAAAATTGAGGAAAAAAATGAAAAACAAATTATGTGGGTTTACCCTCATTGAACTATTGATTGTCGTCGCAATTATTGCAATTTTGGCAGCAATTGCTGTCCCGAATTTTCTCGAAGCACAAACACGGGCAAAAATCAGCCGTGTGCAAACTGACCTGAGAACAATCAAAACAGCGCTCGAATCGTATTTCGTTGACCACAACCATTATCCTGACTGCATGACATGGGCGATGAACGGCGCGAACGCAATGACACGTATGGAAGAACTGACGTCCCCCATCGCATACATCAACTCCGTTCCGATTGACCCCTTCAACCTGACGGGATATGCCGGACAAATCGGGCCATGGGAGTATGTCTACTACACGGCGGAAACCTTCACCAACCGTACACTATTCGAACAGATTATGTCTGCTTATAATGATTCAAGTCCGTCTTCTCGTCTTTATTTACTGTTCGGAGTCGGACCTGACAATGACGCGGATTACTGCACCGGTCCCTATCAGCCGCGTGGAATTATTACCTACGACGCGACAAACGGAACCAAGAGCAATGGCGATATTGCCACATACGGTCCTTGATGCAAACATATCACCCAACCTAACAATAATATAACATACGGAGTAAATACCTGATGCCTTTCTTGCCAACAAAAACCATTCTGATTTCCGCAGCATTGTTTATCACAACAGCCTCAACCGAAGCACAAGTCAAAGGACTACTGGTGGGCAAGGAAAATTTATGCGAGGAATTCTCCACTAATTTAAATCGTATGGGTGTCGAGACACTCCGTCTCGACACTCCCCAAGAGTTCTCACAGCAACCGCTCGACAACATGAGCTTCGTCGTTTTCTGCAATCCGATGACAACACAACCGCTAAAGCTTGACGCGGCACAATCGCAAAAACTCGCGTCCTTTCTGCAAGCCGGTGGTCACGGATATATGGAGTACACTGTTCCCGACTCCGCCGCGTTTCCACTCTGGAAATTCGATGAGCAGACGACAACCGGACGTTTTGAAACGCTCGCCGTTATGGAGGACAATCTGCTCTCGACCACGCTAATGAAGGACGACTTGCTCGAGGAGCACAACTCACGAGTTCTGGAAAAAGTCGTTCCGCCTACGGAGGCACGCAACCTCATCCAATACGGGCTCAATGTCGGCACCTACCGCATTGATCACGAAATCAAGGAGCGCCCTACTTTCGTGACGGTGACCGTTGACCTTACCAAGGAGTATCCGCTCCGCACAGTCGAACAAACATTCGGTAGTGGCGAACGTAACTATACCGCCGACCTCGCGAAGGTCAGCATCGCAGGTAATGACAAGAACTTCAAAATCTTCGCGGAAGTACAGAAGAAGGATTTCGCGGATGGCATTCGCGCCGAGTTTGACATGAAGGGCACGACAGCCCGCTACATCCGCATCTATAGCGAGAAAACAAAGATGGAGCCGTCGCAGGACTTCTTCGGTGTAAACGGCATCCGTGTGTTTGACACAAACGGAAACGAAGTCTCTCGTGGTCAAACCTATGACATTCAGCAACTCGACTATATGCCGCAAACGATTGGCAATGGCATTCTGACGAATGGCACACCGAATTGGAGTTGGAAAGAGAACAAAGCGCACCTGTACACGACGAATCCTGTGCGCGTATTCAATCAGAAGATTTGGGATGGATTGCTCGAATGGCAGTGCGGCAAAGGCAAACTCTATTACGCCACAACGCCCTTTTCCGTTTTCCGCAAACAGAATTATCGTCTCACATCGCGTTGGGAAGCTCTCCTGCGTGGATTGTCCCTAGCGATGTTGCCCGATGCGGAAAAACCTGCTGCGGCGGAAAAACTGATTGACTGTCAAGTTTACACTGAGCCACGTCGCTGGAATTTGCCTGACACTCCGATGAAGTTGCACATCGTCACGAGCAAAGACGCAATCGTCACGCCTACCGGCGAGGGCCTCGCTTTCTCTGCACCGGAGCAAATCGAGCCCGGTCATTTCGTCTGCGAATTCACCCCAACCAATGGCGAGTACAACATCGGAGCAAAAGCGACAGTTCGCTCGAACTCCATCACTAAAGAAACTTCGCTGACGATTTGTTCGCGCAATGATTTTTATCGACGCGCTCTCGACCGCAACATGCAATGGTTCCTCAAGTCGGGCATCATGCCCAAAACCGATGCATCGCAAGGTGTCTTTAGCACCATCGAAGTCGGCGCGCTTTACGCAGGCAAAGCCGAAGACCTCATGAATCCTTTCCGCGCCGACTGTCAGGCGATGACAGGTAAAGCGTTTTGGATTTATGGCGACCTAACTCAAAACAAAGAATGGTATGAACGCGCCGAACGCCTCGCGAAGTTTGTTCAGAAATTCCAGTACACCGACCCGGAAAAAGCAAGTTTTGGCGGCTACAAATGGCTGCTCGAAAGTTCGCCCGCCATCTATCCACAGGACGACAACAACCGCAACTCCGAGTTCCTCGCATGGCTCTATGACCGCACCGGCAACACGGACTATCTCCGCACCGCGCTACGTTGCGTTGAATTCGGCCGCGACATCAGCCGCGAAGACTGGTCTCTCGGCATGTGGGTCATTGGCGACATTACGCACCTCAACAAAGTTGGCCGCACTGCGATGCGTGCCGACCGCTCGTTCACCAACGTCACACTGTGGAGCATGTATCGTCATCATTACGGCTATCGCTCAACGGGCAATCCGCAGTATCTCGACGCCATACGCACACTGGCTCGTGTGTACGCGCCGGTATCCATGCATCCCGATAAGGACAACATCATAAATCCCGAAATGCACTGGGGGTTGATGTCTGAGCGTGCCAATGCGCTAGCGTTGGCCTATCTGGACAAGGACGACCCACTGCGCGAAAAGATTAAGACGTACCACGAGAAGAAAGAACTGAACGTACTCAACCGGCCCGATGTCAAAAAGTACGGTTCGATTCCCGCGAAAGGTGATATCGACCCAAACACTTACAAGTGGCTGTTCGTCAACGACAGCACCATTCACACACGGGCAGGCGAACCTCTCACCGACCAGCTCTATACTACATCTCTCGAAGGTCTGGCGCGCTGGGAAGCCTACAAGGCATGTCCGACGACTGTCACACAAGCTGCCATGGAATTCAATCTAGATTACCTTGTGCGCATTCAGATGGAAAACACTGACGAGCGGCTCGACGGCTGCTGGCTGCGTTCGTTTGATGCGCAAAACTGGGAGTACTACGGCACACGCTACGACCCCAACTATGGCGCCTATCACGCCTACAGCGGATGGATGAACTCCATTATCTCGCAAACCCTCGGGATGTATCTACTTGACGAGAATCCTTTCACGCAATATCACAAAGGAACACACGAGCAAGGAATGAAAACGCTAGACAAAGTGCGCCACGAGCGTATGCCCGACTACATGAAGCAAACGAATCTCCTCAGTGGCATCGAACTCACCGCGAACATCGCGCCTGACCTCGGCAGTAAAAACACGAACACTATTACCGATGGTTTTATCGAAGGACTTTTTGACGATAACAAATCGGCTGGATGGAGCATCTCGCCCACAACAACCATGACCATCATTACGCTAACGGGCAAACTCAACGCGCCCGTCCAAAACTGCATCGCCGCATCCATTCGTTCCGGCGGACTCCACAGAGACTGCACCCTCAACAGCGCTGAGCTGTGGACAGGAAAGTCTCTCGATTCGATGAAGCTCGTTAAGTCGTTTGCCTGTGACGAAATCGCCGGCATCGACAACTACTCTTTTGACCCCATTAAGCTACAACCTTACATTCAGCTCCGGCTTGTCAAGTACACCCCTGACGAGAAACCTGCTCGGCTTTACATCGGCGAGATTCGTCTGACAGCATGGAAAGGAGAAAATCAATAACCATGCCGAAAGTTCTATCTGCTGGGTTGACCGGTCTCGCAGTGGCAGCACTGTGCGCCATGGGCATGCCCTCCGCACAGGCGGACGAAGTCCTTGCGAACATCACCGGTTACACCTACAGTCTGGCGCCTGACACATCATACAAGGACACAAATCCAACCTCGAAACTTACCGATGGCAACCACACATGGAGCTACACGAAATCGGTCGGCTGGACGTGTTCGCCCACAGACACAACGCGCGAAGTCACCATCACATTCAAACTCAAATCATACATCGATTTACGATGTTTCCGCGCGTGGTTCATTCGTTGGGACATCGGCAAGGCAATCGTGCCACAAACCATTGCGGCCGCCACAAGCATGGACGGGAATAACTGGACGCCGCTGGGTAATATGACTGCGGAGGGCTCGACAGATATGACCGCCGTTTCGTTGGCACTGGCCACCGCCACGCCGCAACAGGCACACTATGTCCGCATGTCCGTTCCGCTCACCGGCAATGGTGCCGTCTATATGGTGGAGGCATCGGCCGAACAAGGCGCCCCACGTGACAATGTTCTTGTCGGCTCGCAGTACATCATCGCCGCAGGAACCCCGAACGGGCAGTACACCGATGACGCCAAAGGACGCAAACTCACCGACGGCATTTTGCGGCCGGAGCAAGCTTGCACCGTTCAATGGAATTTCGCGACACTCCCGACCAACACAAACCCCGCTCTGGTCTTCTCCTTTGAGCGCCCGACAACGTTGCACACGGCGACGACATACTGGCTTAAGGACACGGCCAATGGCATCGTCACGCCCGAGGTCATCAACATCTATGGCAAGCCATCCAACAGTTCCTCCTATCGCATTCTCGGTTCGTTGCGCGACACAACAATGGCCGACGAAACCTTGTGCAAATACGAATGGAGTGGCGAGGAGACCGAGCCGCTCGACGAAATACAATTCATCTTTAATCGCGCAAAAACAAACACAGGAGTTTGCGCAATTGCGGAGGCAGAAGTCTACGGACAGGGGCACCCAATGCCCTACGATGACGGCACACGGCTCGCGTTTGTCACAACCATCACGGCGCTGCCTGATGTCTACTTCAGACCGTTGGGAGTCTCGGGGAGTCGCGCGGCCTCGGCCATCACCCCTGACCAATATCCGGCGCTCGTCAAGGCGTTACACGACAACTACTTCGCGAACACAATCTATGTCGAATGGAACGGAGAAGTCGACCGTGCAACGGCGCTCGCCTACTTCAAAATCTGGGCAGATGCCTGTGCCAAGTACTCGGTGGAATTCGTGCCTTGCTTCGGGCTTGTACAATGGGACTATCTGCGCAATGTCAATCCCGCGGCCGAATACGGAAACTTATTCTATGCACCGGCACCAATGCTCGATTGCCGAAACACTGACGCCCGCAACTATTTTGCCCAATTCATCAAGGATCTTACGACGACCATCCCGAACATCAAACGCGTGGGGACTCTCGATTTAAATCAATACTACATTTCGCTTAGCCGCGACTACGAGCCGACGCTCTACGACTATGCCGCCTTCGGCAATGCCTTGCTCGCGCAGACAAGCGCTGTCACGCCGGTCGCCATTTTCCAGCAGCCATACAACTACTCATGCGCCCATGCGATTTCCGGCATTTCGTCGCGTGTACTGGACACTTATTGTTTCCTACTCGATGAAACATATTCGCAGCTCCAGTCATACGCCACCGCCGAAATGACTTGCGCGACGGACGTGGAAGCCGACTTGGTCATCGTTACCGACCCCGGCGAGCGTTTTGAACCTGCCGTTGAAGTTCTTGCGTCGCAAGCCATCAGAAAAAGTGGCGCCGGGCTCTCGCTCGACTTGATTATCACGAGCGCTGTAGCCCATGACTACGTAGGCGAAAACTTCTACGCAGACCTCGTTCACGACGGCTTCTATCAGGGCTACTACAGCCTGCCATTCGAGGCTGTACGACGCCACTTCAAGATGCTTCACACACCGGACCAGCCACCGGCCGCCGTCGACGACTGGTCGCTACAATAAACGAATCGGTTATTCCAAAACCCATTCGGTCATACCGACAGGCACAGCCCCCGCACGCAAACCGGTAATGTCGCGGAGATACCAACCACTCGTTGTGTAACTCGTCGTGATTTCCATCTTCATGATTGGCTTGCTCGGATAGGGATTCGTCCAGATATAGGAATGATACAGGATGGGATTCCCGTCAGCATCGTTGCCGCCACTTGGGCTAACCTGACGGTCAAGAGTTCCCGTCGGGCAGGAATAATTCGCAGTCTCGACGCCAACACGAATCGGAATCTGATGAGTCGTTTTGTCGACGTATTGCACAGTCACTGTCGCAATCTGTAAATTGTCAGCCGCCGGAATCGTTGTCGTGCCGGTAAACAAAACGGTGTCCGCGGTTAACCCGATTGGGACTGTCAACTTGGAATATCCGACCTGACCACCCGCTGATTCCGGATGGAAAACGGCGCTCATCACCACGCCCGGCTCGGCTCCACTATCTGCCGGAAGTGGCGAATAGACGCGGCCGACCCAATCTCCAAGAGTTTTCCAATTGGACGGCAAAACCTTGACTAACGAGGGCAAGTAATCGGTCGATGGCGTATACAAAGGACAGTAGAAACCACCGTACGAATTATCACTGAGACGGTTCTCACCCATCTGACGCGCGAAAATCTCCGAATAGTCAAATGTACTCAAATCGGTCGCGCCACCCGTCCACATCTCTTCGGCAGCGGCGGCATAGCACTCGTACTGATGACGGCAATTGACATAACTCGACTGGTCAAAATTGAATCCGGCCCAAGTTGTCTGCACCATCCCGAGCGTCTTGCCCAAATTGGTAGACGAGGCATTAGCGGTTGCTTGCGCGAAATTCCGAATATTGGCCGGAGTGTCCCATGTTCCGCTCAACGTATCAAAACCGCTAGCGGTCAGGATATCCAATCCCAAAAACTTGTCCGGCGTAGCCGAAGAATAATCCCAGTTAATCATGAGCAAATCTTTGTCGATGCGTGAACGATAATCAGCGGCCATCTCCTGCGATTCTGCATTCGCGGCGGTCGGGCTTTCGCCACGATACAAGAACATATCTGCCCACGCCCACGTGCCAACACCACGATCACGCAAATACTTAACCCAGTAATTCGTATCACGCACCACTAACTCGTGACCACCAATCGCCTTGCCGGATTCCTTGTATGGGAATTCGCCACCGGTCGAAATTTCGTCATGCCCGATATGAATTCGCTGAGGATGAAACAGCTCGATACACTCGTCGTAAATCTTCCCGACAACAGTGTAAACCTCGGGATTCGTCGCGTCATAAGTGTACAGCGTATTCGGATTGTCCGCGAGATCAGGACGGTCACGTAGCAACCATTCCGAATGCCCAAAGCTGTTGACCAGCGGGACAATCTCGACGAACTGTTCTGCCGCAGCGGCAATCACGGCTTTCACATCGTCCAACTCCATGCGCCACCATGACGGACTGCGCAACTCGGGGACACTTGCCCAATTCAGATACTCGCATTCATAGAGCAATGTGTTGACCTTGAGCGACCCCAAAATCTGACGTATCATTTTGACCTGAATATCACGAGCGTATGTTCCATGACCCGTAAAATACTGAATCGCCCGCAATGGCATAGACGGCCAGTCGTTCACTTGAGCACACGCCACACTCTTGGTCGGCGCGTCGAGCATTTGGTCGAATGTCTGTACCGCGCAAACAAGACCGGCTGTGGTCGCGGATTCCAAAACCGCAGAAGAATTAGTGATATTCACGCCATATTGCTCGGGCCGGGGATAATTTAATTGCGGATTCAAAACAAGCTGAATCGTCCCGGGGGTATACGGCGGAGTGGCGCTCATGCGAACACCGATTTTGCGCTCTGTGCGGTCTAGCAGATTCGTCCGAAGCGCGTTCATGAAAGCCGTCTCGTTCTGCGACGTGACCCCGACAGACGTCGAGGAAGAAAGCAACAACGACCCATCGCGCCACACCACAGACTTAGGCGTCGGAACAATTCGCCGCGAGTCGCGAGCCTTCACAACTTGACTATTCTCAGCCGTGATACTCGTCAGCGTTTTTTCATTTGTTGGCGCCGTCACCGTCGGCAAATCAATCTCGACGGTGCTAGTAAACGCCGTCCCCGAAGGCAGCGTCACATAATTGCCGACCATGAATTGCATCGACTCGGCATTCCAAGTATTCTGGCGGTAATCCAACACACGAAATGGGAATGTCCCGGAACAGGCGATGTTGACGTTGCCAATTTGACTATCGACAGACAGCGTCTGCATTTTATCAAACAAAACTACATTTGACCCGGTCGGCGTCGCTGAAATTGTCCCACTATCTGAGCTTCCGTTCGAGAATGTGACGGAATAAGGACGCCCAGCAAACCACTCAGGATTGATAGACAACTGAATCAACTGCATCGCCGCATCTTCACCCGACGTCTGTGTTCCCGTCATCGTCATGCGAACCTTGTGATTCGTCAGAATCTCAATCTTTTGCGTACCGCTGAACTCATTATTGTTTCCGGTCAGCGTCGATGTCATCGTCCCGCCCGACACAGTCGTGGACACTTGATGCCCATATCCGAAATACTGCCTTGACCAGTCTGATTTCATCACATAGAATTCGCTGTGGCGCGAAAACTGAACCCCATCCACCGAAATCGTGATGCCTTGGGATGCGTCTAATGTGACAGTGATATTGTCTTTCGTCATCGTTGTCGCAGACACCGGCAAAACACAAACCAACATCATGAGCATTTGGCCTAATAAAAACCTGTACATGGTATCGTCCTAATTCTTAATCTTTTTCTATTATACCATACACAGACACAAACAGGCAAGACAATTCAAATCGACAAACCTTTTTGCCATCATCCTCAAGGCGATTTTTGGCGATTTATTGCTCAACAAACTTGACTTCAAACAACCTCGGCCACAGTTTTCCTGTCAGCAAAAAGTGCCCGGTTGCACGGTCATAAGCGATGCCATTCAGCACCTCAGCCTTTGCCTTTTCCGTTGGCGACAACAGATTCGAGGCGTCAATCAGTCCGGTCACGGCACCCGTCTTCGGATTAATTCGCAGAATTCGATCGGTGAGATACACGTTGGCATAAACCACACCGTCAACATACTCCAACTCATTCAGCATCGGTTGCGGCACACCACCCAGAGTGACCGTGACGCTCGAAATCAAATCAAATGTCTCAGGATTTCGGCGATAAATCTTCGCAGTGCCATCCGTCATCAGAAGCTCTTTGCCATCATAGCAAAGCCCCCAACCTTCGCCCTTGTACTTCACATGACGGCGCGGCGTCAGCGTTTTCTCGTCATACAAAGTCGCGTCGCCCTCCTGCCAAGTCAGCACCCACAAACCGGCCGGACATAGCGTCAGACCCTCGGCAAACTGCGTCCGCGGAAGATCAACGCGCCGCAACAATTGACCAGATCGAACATCGCTCTCGCACAAAAACGATTTTCCATAGAGCCCCGAGCTAATGAACAGTTTGCCGTCACGCAGTTCCAGACCTTGCGTGTAGCATTGGGGATTGTAATCATAGCGTTCAATTACCTCGGGAACGAGCATTTGAACGGAATCCGCATTGGCACCCCAACAGTATAGCTGGCTTGACATCAGGCAACCCAGCATCAATGTTATGACCAAAAATGTGTCCACTACGCTGGCCAAAAATAAAATAAATGCAGCAATAAGCAATACCGCGATAATGAGGAATTTTAATACCGTACTAAAGATAAATCCCATGCCATTATCTCCTGAAAGATATATTTCTAATTACAGTCTATGATTGATTTTAGGCACAAAACACTGTACTTTTCTCATGCCGCGTGGTATTATCAAAGTAAAACATTATCTTAGGAATGACTTATGACACATAAGCTGAAAAACATCATCATTTCCATAGGACTGCTTCTCATGACACAAACATCCGCACTGAATGCGCAAACCGCCTTTCCGCCGCTGATTCCTCTACCGCAAGAACTCACCGTCGCTGACAACGATGCGCCTTTCGTCGCAACACTACCGGCGCAAATTTTGACCGACACCCAAGCACAACCTGCCGCCGACTTGTTCAGCGAATGGGTCAAGAGCAATATCGCACTCGGCGACACATCAAACAAGACGACGGGAACGATTGTGTTGTCCGTCAAGAAAACGGCCGAGGACGCCAACCCCGAAGCCTACACGTTGACGGTCGACAAGGACAACATTTGTCTGTCGGCAGAGACAACAAGCGGTGCGCTGATGGGCATACAGACGTTGCGCCAATTGATGACGACAACGGAAACGACAATCACCGTTCCGGCCTGTGACATCAAGGACGCACCGAGCAAACAATGGCGTGGACTGATGCTCGATTGCGCGAGACACTATATGCCGTTGGACAAAATCTTCACACTGCTTGACGCCATGTCATTCATGAAACTCAACTACTTCCACTGGCACCTGACCGACTGCCCGGCATGGCGCATCGAGAGTGAAACGTATCCCGAGCTGACTGAAAAGGCCGCCTACCGTGGGCCAAAATCGGAGCGCTACGGCGGATACTACACCAAACAGCAAGCGCGCGAGGTCGTGGCCTACGCCGCAAAACGAGGAATCAACGTCATCCCGGAATTCGAGATGCCCGGCCACTCCGATGCCGCAATCATCGCTTTCCCCGAGCTTAGCTGCAAAGGAACACCGAAAGCAATTCCGGACGAAAACGCCGCCCCACTCGAATGGCAAAGCCTGAAATGGTTTTATCCGACGAACGAAATCAGACCCCTATGCGCTGGGAACGAAAAAGTCTTCGAGTTCATCGGCAACATTTTTGACGAATACCTTGATGTTTTCCCGTTCGAAGTGTGGCACTGCGGCGGCGATGAAAGAACTGCGGACATCTGGAACAACTGCCCCAAATGCAAGGCGCGTATGAAGGAACTCGGCATCAGTGAAGGCGATGAACACGGCCTCCAGCAATGGTTCATGAAGCGTGTCAGCGATATGTTGGCAGCGCGAGGCAAACGACCAATCAGCTGGGCGGTTTCACGTTCGGACAGCATGAACCCGACGGACATGGATGAACTCGGCAACGGCGCCTTCGTCATCAATTGGCATGACGGCGCGGCGTTCGCGGCACGAGATGGGCGCAAGGTCATCAACGCCGAATCCAACAAACTCTACCTCGACTATCTACCATGGCGCAACTACATGGGCCCCAAACGCGCCGACTGGTTCCCCATCGTTGACACCGCGAGCATATACGCCTTCAAATCCGTCCCCGATGGCCTGACGCCGCAACAGCAAAAGAACATCATCGGCGTCGAGGGATGTCTCTGGACGGAGTTCATCACCGACGCGGAACTTTTCGAGTGGCTCTATCCGCGCACCCTTGCGCTTGGCGAGACCGCATGGCGGGACGACCAAGCACGCAATGACCTCGACGGATTTCTCAAAAGGGTCGACGCCATCGAACCCAAAGTCAACGCCATGGGCATCAACTACGGCAAACCGATTACCGATGCGGCCGTCAAAGCACGGGCAGAAAAAGCGAAAAAGAACCCGCCTCAGTACTAAGAACACAGGGAACTGTTATTTGAGTATTTTGGATTAAATTTTCTTTAAAACGCTTGCATTGAAAACAAAAACACACTGTAATACCATGTAGCAAATTATCTAAAGTTGATGGAAGATGAAGAAAGTTATCGAAGGAAGCTGGTTTGAGTTCCAGCACGCCAACATACTCGAAGGACCGTTGCACAACCCGGCACTGGCCAAATTTACTGCGGACGACTGGCGCGAAAAGGTGAGAGAAGCCGCCGTCATGGGACTTGACACGCTCGTACTTCAGCAAGTTGCCTCGAACGGAAAAGCATTCTATCATACAACGTTGCGCGACATGTTCCCCATGGCTTGCGACGACCCCATCGAAGCGGTTTTGTCTGCCGCCGATGAATACGGAATCAACTTCTTTATGCCCAATGATTGGTGGGACGTCGAGAGCGACTGGTCACGCGACATCATGGCGCCGGATACTGTCAAGGCACGCATGCAAAGCATGGCCGAACTCACCGAGAAATACGCGCACCACAAGAGCTTCTACGGGTGGTATTATTCCAACGAACTGTACCTCAAGGATGGCATCCCCGAAGCGTTCCAGAGCTATGTTGGCCAGTGCGTCGCACGAGCCAAAGAACTCACACCCGGCAAACCATCACTCATCGCCCCCTACGGGACGGGCGTGGTCGTTCCCAATGACGAATACATTCGCCAGATGGAACGCACCGGGGTGGACTTCATCGCCTATCAGGACGAAATCGGCTGCCTGCGTCACACCGTCGACGACCTCGAACGCATCTGGTCCGGTCTGCGCGCGGCCCATGACAAACTCCCGCAAGTCAAGATGTGGGCGGATGTCGAGGTTTTCGAGTTCCATGGCGAAGTCGGATTTAGCCCGCTTTATCCGGCGCCTTTTGAACGTTGCAAGAGACAAATCGAACTCGCGGGCGCGTACTGTGACAAGATTCTCATCTACGAATTTCAAGGCATCATGAATCCTCCCGACTCCAAAGTCTTCGCCGGACACAAGAGCAGTGCCCAACTCTACACCGACTACATGAACTGGAGAGACTCCGTTCTCAAAGAGAAATAGCATCATCAGTTGATACCAATAACAAGACCGGCAAGCAGAATACTGACTGCTTGCCGGTCTCTTGATTGATTACGAAATGATTCTATTTCCAAATGCGCAACAACTGCACACCATGCGCGGGCAGAGGAGCGACCACACAGTCAGAACCCTCGGCGATGTCGACGTCCTTTTGGCGCCACAGGTCACGGACACGCGACGGCTTGTCCGCGCCAATCAACTTCTGCCACGGAATCCGCACTTCTTTGGCGGACGGCTCATAGGCTTCGCGAACATCAAAGAAACCGACAACCGTTGACCCATCCTCCATGCTCTTGCTCCACAATTCAAGCGCGGCGCCATCCGACTTATACGAAGTCGTCATAATCATCTTTGCCTGATTACCCAGTGGATCCTGATTCACTTCGAGCACCTCGTGGTTGCAGAAAATGTTCAGTGTGAAGTCATCCAGTTGCGACAAATCGCACCCCAACAACAGCGGCGAACACAGCATAGACCACAGTGTAAAGTGCGTATACTGCTCACTGGGCGTCAACCGCGAAGGACGCACCGTGCCCCAACCCAGAGGCCCAATCACAAGCATGTCGGGATCATTCCAGTGCCCCGGACCGGCATAAGGATACAGTTCCCTCTGACGGCTCCAGATGTAACGCAGACAGCACCATCTGTCCGAAATATCGCCCGTCGTGCGCCAGCAACTGCCACCGACAAGGTCGCCCCACTTCCAAACATCAGCGCCCCCATATTGGCACAGACTGAAGACGATATCGCGGTCGGCACTCGTGCGCAACGCGTAATCCATCAACGCGAACGGCGCGACATCCGTGCGCAATTTCGGGAATTTTTCCAGAACCTTATCAAGATTCGTCTTGTCCCAATCAATCTTCCGGGTGCGCGAACTCTCCATATCGGGAGTATAGGTGCAGGTGTCATACTTCAAATAGTCGACGCCCCACTCACCGAATTTCTTGGCATCCAAAAACTCATGGTCAAAGCTCGCGACACACAAACCGCAGGTGTAGGGGCCGGGAGACGAATAGATGCCGCCCTTCAGACCAAAGCTATGGATATAGTCAAACAACGCCTTCATATCCTTGAAGCGCTTGTTCACATTGATATTGCCATCATCATGACGCTCCGGTCCATTCAAGTCCTTGTCATACGGAAGCTTGGGATTCATCGTCCAATAGTCATCAATGTTGATGTAGCCATATCCATAATCCATCAGACCGCTCTCGGCCATTGCCTTGGCAGCGGTACGAATTTTCTTCTCACTCACACTTCCCGCAAAGCAGTTCCAGCTGTTCCAACCCATCGGCGGAGTCAGCGCAATCTTGTCGCCGCACTTGATGGTAAAATCACGCTCAAACGAACCGAGCGAGTTCTTCGCGCTGAACTTCACAGGGTAATCGCCCTTTTGGGCAATCTTACCGGTGATGATACCCGTCTCCGAATCCAGCTTCAATCCTTCGGGCAGTCCCTCAACGCTATATTCGAGCGGCTTCTTGCCGGTGCATGGAATCTTGTACAGGAACGGATGATTTGGGCGCACACCATAAACTTTGGCGCCCGTGATACGCGGAGTATCCGGCGCGGGTGGCGTCAGGATATACTTTTCTTCTTTGGGCAACGCAAAGACTTCGGGCGTCTTGCCGCTGTAAGCGATTTCGCCGTTAATCCAGTCAGCGTGGTTATAGTAATAACCGTTCTCGACAGGCTCCGACACAATCAGCAGAACGCGAACACCATCAATTCCAACCTTGCATTCTTTGGCTTTGTCGCCGGTCTCCATCACACTGGATTCCCACAGAACCTTATCATCGCCCAAGACCTTGAAGTTGACATGCCCCTTATTGGGCAGTGTGTCATCATCCATACCAACGAGCAGACTCAATTCGCCTTTGGAACCTTCCATATTAATCGCAAGTGTACTCCGAGCCATCGTGCCCCAACCCGTATTATACGACTGGCCGCCAATCTTCAGCCCCTTGCCATCCTTAGACTTATTCTTTTCCGCTTGCTGCCATAGCTGCTCAATGCTCAAGGCACTCAAATCTGAAAAACGGAACACACTAGAAGTTTCATGGTCATCGCTGGCAGCAGCCATGCAATGCGGTGCCATCAAGAACAGACCACCACAAAACAACGATATGACTAATCTTTTCATCAGTTTCTCCAAACGCTTTAAAATTTCTGCTTTTTCCTGTGAACAATGGATAAGTGTCTATACCATTCCTAAATGGAATAAGTTATACGAACGCCTCTCATTTTGACTTGTAACTGTTCCTGAATGAACAGATACGACGAACCATATACCGGAATTCCTCTCGGCATTGAACTCAGCGGACTGCCTCAGCTTGTTCTCGAAAAGACTAAATCAGCAGTAGGCTGGGCGGTTTTGCGCAAGGTGATTGAGATGGACTGCGCGCAACACCCGTCGAGACCCGCCTATATCGAAGTCTCGGTCAAAGAACTTGCCGAACGCGCCGCCGTCACACCCGAGCAACTCCGCAAGGTCATCACGCCGCTCCGGAAACTGCACACAATCAAATGTTTCCTGCCGGACAACGACGAAGACACGGCTCTCTTTGAGATTTCAATTCCGTTGCAAGTGCCAATCGAACGGGACGAAATCATCCAAAATGTCGAAAAGGCGTCGGGCAAAATCCCCACCAAACTCAGGTATATCGACAACCTAGAACCGAATCCGCAGGAAGACGCTGATATGGATAAAACCACTGAAAAGGATTTGCAGGAAATTGTTGATACGTATTTGAACACAATTGGCACGAAAATTAATGTATTTATTGTTGATGAGTTAAGACTGATGCAAAACCGTTATCCAATGCCGGCCATAAGAAAAGCCTTTGACCGGGCACGGAAAAACGAAGTGCGGTCACTCGCGTGGATAGCAAGCTGTCTGGCTCAAACCAGACGGAACAAAACGAAGACAAAAACTGATTATCAGGACCATACTGAAGACTGCGAGAATGAGGAATCATGAAGGACTCCAAAACAACTGATAACAAGGAGATTACTATCGAGGCCGATGCCAACGATAAGGAGCTATGCCCCGTTTGCAAGGGCAAAGGGTTCGTAATCAACGACGACGGAACCGCGACGTGGTGCACATGCATGCAGCAGGATAACACGGAACGCCGACTGGTCGCGGCACGCATCCCCGCGAAGTACATGACACGAACCTTCGAATCGTTCACGCCTTATTCGCCTCAGCTCAAGAAAATATATCAGGACGCGTTGAGATACGCCACGACATTCCAAAGCATCCGTAAGATCGACAAAAAAGGCCTCCTACTCACGGGAAGCGTCGGTACTGGGAAAACGCATCTGGCGGCGGCCATTTTGCGCAAGGTCATCTCGGATGGACACAGCGGACTCTTTTGGAATATCGTCGACTTTTTCCGCGAACTGCGCAGCACAATGAACAATGACGACCCCGAACATACCGAAGAAAGTATTCTCGTAAAGGCGCGGCAAGTTGACCTACTTGTCCTCGATGACCTCGGAACCGAGAAAACAACGGACTGGGTTTTGGACAGGCTCTATTTGCTCATCAACAGCAGATATCAGGATGATATGCCGCTCATCGTCACGACAAACCAGACTCTGCCGGAACTCGCCGACCGCGTCGGGCAGCGCATCGTATCGAGACTTTCGGAGATGTGCTCGCACCTCAACATCAACGCAGAAGACTACCGCCGAAAGAACATGAAGTAATCAGCGGCTCAAATCTTCGTATGGACGCAGACGGAACTTAGCGCCAAGTTCGAGCGCCATTGCCCGAATTCCATCCGTCTCGCGACCCGGCAAGCCCACCGCGGAACCAACACACTCGGGCAATTCTCGGGCAGCATCGCGGACGAAATTCCGCATCGCATCCCACGCTTCATCCGGATGGTCAGGACGATTCAGACGATTGTAATCTTCCTTGTTCGTCGCGTTCAGACTCACACTCACAACATCAACGATACCCTTCATGCGAGCGACACTGCCGGCGCCATTTATCAAATCTGAATGGCCATTTGTGTTGATGCGAATCCGGCGCGCCCCATGCGCCTTGAGCCACTGGGCAGTCTTCAAGAGCAAATCAAGACGCAACGTCGGTTCGCCAAAACCGCAAAACACGACTTCCTTGAATCGCTCAAAATCCGGTCCCCAAGACTCAACCGCACGCTGAACCTCACTCTCGTCGGGGTCTTGTTCCATCTTCAGATTCCACCCATGAATCAGGGGTTTGTCGCGACGCGTACAAAACACACAATCGCAGGAACATCTGTTGCTCAACGCAATGTAAAGACTACGGCCAAGACAGTATGCGATCGCCGGAAGTTCGGGCAACCCCATCGCCCCATAAAGGCAACGGGCATTGCGTGTCGTCACTGCGGCAATCTCCTCCGGACTCTCGTGCCCGCCACGCAAGTCGGCAATAGCCTGCGCAATCAGCGGAATACTCGCAGGCGTGTTGGGTTTGCCGCGATACGGAACAGGCGACAAATACGGCGCATCTGTCTCCAACACAAACGAATTCAAAGGCATCTCACGCACGGAGGCTTGAATCGCTTCCGACTTCTTGAAGGTCACGGAACCACCAACACCCATCAAGAAACCCATGGCTCGCAACTCGCGCGATTGCTCGGGAGTGCCAAACCAGCAATGGACAACGCCATAGAACAAACCATCCGAAACGAAACTATTCGTCCAGTCGCGCAAAATCGCAAGCGTGTCGTTCCACGCGTCGCGTGTATGGATGACCACCGGCAAATGCAACTCTCGCGCAATGGCAAGCTGCTCAAGAAATGCGCGATGCTGCGATTCATGATCCGAGAAATCATAGTAATAATCCAGACCTATTTCGCCAATCGCGACGCACTTGCTCCCGGCACTCTTGACAAGCGCCCGCAGTTCATCCCCTGATGACGCAGTCCAGTCCTTGGCCTCGTGCGGATGACAACCAAGAGCGCCATAAACTTCGGGACGTTTCATCAAAGTTTCGCACAGCAACCGACTCTCGGCAAGCGAGGAACCTTGCACGACAACGCGACGCACACCCACCTGCAAGCAAGCCGCAAGCACATCATCGACACGACCTGAGTATTCTTCTTCATCCAAATGCGCATGCGTATCAACAAACATGCAATCGCCTGACAAACGCTTATTTTCTGTCATTCCAAATAACTTCTTTCAAAACTTCTTTTCCGGTGAGGCTCAACGATAACGCAACGCCAGACGAATCAGCGCGTCGAGCGTCGCATCGGAACCAAGCTCCTTGGCGGCCTTAACGACGGACTTCTCCGCGACCGCATACTTACAATCAAGCGCAACAAGCGCGTCAATCGCGTCGGCAATCTGCGACGTGGCAACCGGCTTGGTTCCGTCATCAACGGCATCGGGAGAATCTGAAGCCGCTGCGGCGCTATCGTTCTTGGACATCGATGCAGCCGGAATCACACGCAAGAATTTGACCATCTTCTCGCGCAACTCGACAATCATCTTCTCCGCCGTCTTGCGCCCAATCCCCTTCACCTTGGAAATTTTTTGCAAATCTTCGGTCACAATCGCGTTCGCGAGTTCGGACGATTTCATCTCGGACAAAATCATAATAGCTGTGCGTGGGCCAACACCCGAAACACTGATAATCAAATCGAACATTTCACGGTCTTTCTCGCTCAAAAACCCGTAGAGGCGAATCGCGTCTTCCTGCACATGCATGTGAATATACAGTTCGACATCGCTGCCGACCCGCGGCAAAAGCTCCGTCACTGACAGCGGAATCTCGACACCATAGCCAACCCCACCGCACACAACCACCGCATGAAAAGGCTTGCTGGACAGCAGACGACCCGATAAATACTCGATCATCGTACCTTCACCACAAAAGGCTCGCCGCCGTCAACCGACACCGTTACCGAGTCATGAGTGATTTTCGTCACGGTGATACCATTCTTCGTTTGTCCTTCGTGATGAATCTCACCATTGAGCATACACAGCCCCGTGCCCTTGGCGCCATCCGCCAAAATCGCGCTCACCGAAATCTCCGGCAGAGGTGTCGTTGTTGGTGTCGGAACAGGCGTGGCGGCTGGCGGTGGTGCCTGCATCGTCATCGGCGCGGCAATTGCGGGATTCGTTTGCGGAGTCATCATCGGCTGTTGAGCGACAGGTTGCGGATACTGCATCTGCCCCATCACCGGAAGTTCATTCATGCCCTGCACAGGCGGTAGCACTTGTGTTCCGCCAATCGGCAACTGCATCACAGGCGCGGGCGTCGGCATCATTGTTGCCGGTGTCGGGGTCGGAGGCAACGGAGCCGGAATCGGCGTCAGTTCGGGCGTTGGCATCGGAGTTGGCGTTGACACGACAACCTCGACTTTAGGCTGCGCCGAGGCGACATCACGGCTATTCGCGACAGCGTGATTCGCGTAAAGCATATACAGCGCAAAAACCATCATCGCCATACTCAGGCAAACAAGGGTGCCCATCACCAACAACGGCAGCAAAATCTTCGTCTTGCCATGCCCGGCGGTATCGCGACTTGATGACTCAGGCAAACGCAACGACGTCAGGTTATTGACATCATCCGGCAATGGCGTAGGCTGACCCTCAGCGGCGGCGCGGGCGGCATCCTTTTCGCGTCGTGCTTTTTGCAGGGCTTCATAAATCAGACTCATCGATGCCCTCCTTACCAGCCTACCGCGTTATTCAGCTTCGGGCCCTCGCGCATGATGCGACTATTGACAATCATCAAAGTCAGAGGATCCAGCGAACCGGTATCAGGCAATCCATAGAAATTTTGCAGCGACTTCAGACCCGTGCAGGTGTCAACATCATACACCCCGGTGATTTGCGAAGCGGGCATGCCATAATCGCGCAACAACTGTTGCAACGAGCGAATGCGCTCATTACGGTCACCGCGGGCGATACTGCCAAGCTGTTCGACATCGACAAACATCGCAGTGGCGCCAAGCCACTTCTTGTCAAGCGCTTCGACAGTCGTCGTGCTGACGCCCCACAGAGGGTCGCCAATGATAATTTGATTTCCGTCGGCCTTCAGTAGCACAACATACTCCGAACGCAGCGACGCCTTATCCTTTTCATCGAGCTTCAGATGCACAATGACAGGCAAATTATACTTGAGAATCTTGCGAAGGTTACCCGGGACAGTGATATAACGGAAAGTCTCGTTGCTATCATCCATCGTCGTGGGATTATCCATCTTGCTGACAACATCCATGTTGACGTGATATCCCCACATCTTGAGCATGCTCAACTTGCAAGCAGTCAGAGCGGCCTCTTTGTTATTGACACGAACGAGCGAAATATTGCGATGCTCATACACCCAGTTCGGAGCCGCGGCAAGACGAGTCCTATATTCCTCGGTGGTCGGTGTCGGTGTAACAGGAATAACAACTTTCGGCTTGGACGAACCCTCAACGGGGACCGTCTCGGAAGTGTCCTTGCTATCGGCGTCAATCAGCGCTTGCAAGGGGTCGAGTGCCACCGGTTTCTGCGCGGCGATCCTCTCCTCAATCAAACCCGAATCATGTTTCTCCTTGACACTGGCCATATAAATCGCCGTTCCGACGGCAAACGCCACAACGCCCAAACCAATCAAAAGAATGATAATCAGCGACAGGGAATATCCCGAAAACACACGGCGCATCTGTTGCTTAACGGGGCTAAGGTCGGGCAAATTGAGACGTGCCCTATGACGACGACTCCCCGAAGACTTGTCAACGCCAACTTCGGAGATGGCGCGATTCATGATACTGCCGTCAACGCTGTAACTGCCCACGGCATAACAACCCAACAGTGCGCGGTCACAAACGACATTGATTTTTCGAGGAATACCATGGGTCGACGCATACATCCGCTTGAGGGCATCTTCGGTAAAATTGATATCAACCTTGGCACGGGCAACCTGCAAACGATACTTGATATAGTCAATGGATTCTTCATACGTCAGCGGCTGAATATGATAACGAACGCCGATGCGTTGATTCAGCTGTTCCAATTGCGGAAGCGAAAGAGTGTCGTTCAACTCCGGCTGACCAATCAGAATAATTTGAACAAGTTTGTCATTCTCGGTCTCAAGATTCGATAACAAACGAATCTGTTCCAAAACAGACGGCTCCAAGGTCTGAGACTCATCGATGATGATGACGACATTTGTACCCTTGCGGTTCTCCGTCAGCAAAAAATCATTCAACTCATCAAGCAACCCTTTTTTGGCATTATGATAACTCGGAATACCAAACTCATCATTGATTGCCTTGAGCAATTCCAGTTCACTCAAACCGGGATTCAAAATCAGCGCGAGTTTGACATCCTCCTGCTGAAGGTCATGCACCAGTTTGCGACAAATTGTTGTCTTGCCGGAACCAACTTCGCCCGTCAACAAGATAAAACCTTTGCGTTCGCGTATTCCATACACCAACGCGCTCAGCGCTTCGCGATACCGCTGACTTGGAAAAACAAACCGGGGATCCGGCGTTATGTTGAACGGAGGTTCCGCTAAACCAAAAAAGGTAGTGTACATGTGACTCCTGATTTACCAACAACTATGTGAACTTATAAAGGAAAAACAACCTCTATCAATTTATTAGAATACAACCGGAATGTCTTCATCTTGAAAGATATTGATATTGGGGCTGTTTTAGTAATGACGACAGTCGTGTTCTGACAGCCTCGGGGTAACCATTCGTCCCCCAATCCAATTGACCATCAACCGAAAATTGTTCACGCATGGCGCCTTTGAAACTGGCAACATCAATCGGGATATTACTCACAAAAGATTCATGCGATCGCCTTTCGCGCCACTGGGGTTGCACCGGAGGCTCAAGCAAAAGCGCCCCCATATCACCAATCGGAAAATCGTAGAGCAATGTTCCATGAAACAGCACCGCCTGACGGGTACGCTTCTGCGCGTTGCCCGAAAACTTCCACAACCGACAAGCCAAATCGCTGACACCGCGAATCGCGACCGTCACATCCGAAACCGCCGCAACCGCATCCGCAACACGCGACAACAAATAATGATTCGTCGACGAAATCGTACTGACTTCCGGCGTCTGGGCCATGCTGAGAATCAGACTGTATGTCAGACACCCCGGCCCTTGCATAACCGTCCCGCCACCGCTGCACCGACGCATCACGGGAACCCCACGCCGCGCGCATTCATCCCAGTTGACATCCGCATCGGCATCCATTCCAGAACCACCGACAACGAAGTACTCCGGACTCTCCCAAAAACGCAGAACCTCATCAGACAAAATTCCCTCGTCGAGACATCTCAATAATGTCTCGTCGAGGGCAAGATTTTCTGCCGGAGTCGGTAACGACAAATCCAGTAGCAGCATCGGATTAAGCCTCGGAAAAACTAATCACCAAAGCAAGTGCCGATGGACTTCGCGAAACGAATCAGCGGATCATCCGGCTGAACAAGTTTCAACGACGAAACGGCCTCTTCAATGGGAACCGCCGTTATCAGTCCCTTCTGCCACGCGCTCATCATACCCCACGCGCCATCGAGAACAAGCTCGGCAGCCTTGAAGCCAAACTGTGAAGCAAGAATCCGATCGCGACTCGTGGGAGAACCGCCACGCTGCAAGTGACCAAGAATCGTCGCACGAGATTCGATACCCAAACGAGCCTCAATCTCGGCCGCAACCTTCTGCGAAATACCACCAAGACGAATCGGGTCATGGCTGTTCTTGACTTGGCGTTCGATGACGAACTCACCATTGAGCTTCGCCCCCTCACTCACCACAACAATCGAGAAGCGCTTGCCTTCCTGTTTGCGTTCCTGAAGGTATTCGCAAACCTTTTCCATCGAGAACGGAATCTCGGGCAGCAGAATGACATCACCGCCACCGGCAACACCGGCATGCAGCGCCAGCCACCCTGCGTAACGACCCATAACCTCGACACACATCGCACGGTGATGGCTCATCGCCGTACTGTGAAGACAGTCAAGGCTAGTCGTCGCACGCTGAACAGCGGTATCAAAACCAAAGGTCACATCGGTCGCGTTCAAATCATTGTCAATCGTCTTGGGAACACCAATACACTTGACATTTTTCTCTTTCATAAAGCGAAGCGACATCGATTGCGAACCGTCGCCGCCAATCACCACAAGACCCTCGCAGCCAAGCTCTTCCAGAATCTCGACACAACGGTCACTATAATCGGCCGGCTTTGCGTCGGCGTCATCCATGTGGTTAGGCGGAATCCATTCAAAGGGGTTATCTTTGTTGCTTGTGCCAAGAATAGTCCCGCCCAAAGTCAGGATGCCGGACAAATCCAAATTGCTCAAAATCCGATAACGACGTTGGAGGACTCCTAAGAATCCATCTTCAAAACCAACAATCTCATAACCGTTAGGAATGAGTGATTTTCCGACCGCGCGCAAAACCGCATTCAGCCCGGGGCAATCGCCGCCAGCAGTAAGAATACCAATGCGTTTTTTACAAGACATAATCTAAATCCTTTCTGTGTGGCTATTCTTGCGTCTAACCTGATTTATCATGGTATACAACAAGCATGAATCTTCCACACACACTTTATGATGTCAGGAGTTAGAGTTCTTCCGCTTCTCGTTCCAATGTTTGACGACTTCATAGACAATCGGAAGGCACGAAATCGCGATGATACCAAGGACGACATAAGTGAAGTTGTTCTTGACAAATGGCAGCTCGCCAAAGAGATAACCACCCCACAGGAAAACGTTGACCCACAGAATTCCGCCGACGACATTATAGTGCGCAAAATCCAAATAGGTCATTTTCCCAACACCGGCCATAAAGGGCGCAAGTGTGCGAATTACCGGCACAAAACGGGCAATCACGATGGTCTTTTTCCCGTACTTATCAAAGTAACGGTGTGTCGCGTCCAAGTGTTCTTTCTTGAGCAATCGTCCTCGATTCTTCTCAACAAAAGCCGGGCCAAGATACTTCCCTATCGAGTAGTTGCATGCGTCGCCCAGAATTGCAGCCACACACAAAATCAAGAGAACAACCGCAACATTGAAATCGCCCTTGCCTGCGAATATTCCCACGGCAAAGAGCAACGAATCACCGGGCAAAAAGGGCGTCACAACCAAACCTGTCTCGCAAAAAATGATGATAAACAACAACGCCATCGTCCATACACCATAAGCACGAATGATTTCGCCAAGATGAACATCGATGTGCATGAACAAGTCAAACAAGTAGGAAACGGTTTCCATAAATTCCTCAGTATTCTATTTCTGTATTATCCTGATAATACATCGTGCAAAAGTAACAATAATCCATTACTTTGTTCAGTCGCCCACTCAACCATGCGAGACAACAAAATGTTTTTCAAATACTTATCGAAATAATAGTTTCGCCGCCCTCATACTTTAATATTAGCAGGAGACTAAAGATGAAATTTGAATCAAAACTTATCCACGCGGGAATCTCGGAAGATTCTCTGACCGGAGCGGTCAGTGTTCCAATATACCAGACCTCGACTTATCGACAAGAAGCCATTGGAAAACACAAGGGATTCGAATACTCGCGCACGGGTAACCCAACACGACAGGCACTCGAAGAGCTTATCAAAGACCTCGAGGGAGGACTCGCCGGATTCGCCTTTGCGTCAGGATTAGCCGCGCTCTCGACCGTACTCATGCTGTTCAAAGCAGGCGAACATATCCTCCTTTCCGACAACGTCTATGGAGGAACATTCCGCGTCATAGACAAAGTGTTTGTCAACCTTGGCATTTCGTACACCTCCGTTGATACCTCTGACCTCGCCGCAGTCGAAGCGGCCATCACACCGCAAACACGCGCGATTTTCATCGAGACGCCAACCAACCCGCTCATGAAGTTGACGGACATGAACGCCATCGCCGCAATCGCGAAAAAGCACAAAATTCTTTCCGTTGTCGACAACACGTTCATGACGCCTTATCTCCAAAGACCAATCGAGCACGGAATTGACATCGTCGTCCACAGCGCGACAAAGTACCTCGGCGGACACAGCGATGTCGTCGCCGGTCTGGTCGTTGTCACTACCGAAGAACTCCGCGACCGCATCGCGTTCCTCCAGAACGCCGTCGGCGCAATCCTCGGCCCACAAGACAGCTGGATTCTCCTGAGAGGCATTAAGACGCTCGCCCTCAGACTGGACAAGGCACAAGCTAACGCAAAAATCATCGTTGATTTCCTGAAAAAACTCGACGTCGTCAAGAAGGTTTATTATCCAAACGTTGGCGCCATGGTTTCGTTTGAACTCGAATCGCCGGAACTTGCGCTGAAACTGTTCAACAACGTCAAAATGATTGCTCTGGCCGAGAGTCTCGGCGGCGTCGAAAGCCTCGTGTGCATGCCGGCATCAATGACGCATGCGGCCATTCCGGCGGAACGACGCAACGCACTTGGCATCACGGACAGTCTCGTCAGATTGTCGGTCGGCATCGAGAATGTCGACGACATCATCGACGACATAAAACAGGCGTTGTTCGGATAGAATGCGCATCATCGGCATTGACCCCGGGCTTGCGTCGACCGGATATGGCGTTATCGACAACATAAACGATAAACTCTCGCTCGTCGAATGCGGGACTATTGTCACGACGCCAAAGGACTCCGTCGCGAGACGCCTACAAATCATCCATGCGCGTCTTTACGAAGTGGCCAAACGAACACAGCCCGATGTAGTATCGATGGAAGGACTTTACTTCGTCCAAAATATCACTTCGGGCATCGCGGTCGCTCAGGGACGAGGGGTCGCAATCATTGGCGCGATATTCGGAACGATGGACACAACGGGCATCGAACCGGCATTCGCCGAGTACACGCCCATGCAAATCAAACAGGCCGTCGTCGGCTACGGAAAAGCCACCAAAGCGCAAGTCACGCAAATGGTGCGAATTCTGCTAAAGATTAAGGATACCGACGACAAGTTTTCGAATCACGCGGCGGACGCGCTCGCGGCGGCCATCTGCTACGCGCAGTCGGAAAAATATTGCGCGGCGATTGAAAAGGCGAAAGCGGCGGCGCCACCCCCAAACCCAATCAAACCGAAGAAACAAATCAAGAAAACGTCCGACAATAATACGGAAGAACTCTCGCGAATCGAGCAGTCAAAACAACTTCTGACGCAAATGAGGACTCGAACCAGACGCCGAAAAAGACGCTGAGGACACGCCCGCCAACAATTCGGTAGCGACGCAACGGCTCACGCATTTCTATTCTATTATAATAACGATAACGGGTTCGACTGTACTATACAAGAATAAATTGAATCAATAGAGATACTGAAGGTGGCGCAAGCCTGCTTAACCGTGAACAAACTTAATATTCTTTCAACCATAACGACTCTTATATTGTGTCTGACAATCAGCGTCGGCACAAGCACTTTGTCAGCGCAAACGCAGGACGTGCAAGCCCCCGTCGCTCAAGCGCAACAACAACAGGCAGGTCAACCACAGGAGCCTCAGCCCGCCGAGCGTGTCATCGCGACCGAGCCATACATCCCGGCCACCGAAGCGCCACAGCAAAACGCCGCTCACACCAAAGCGGCAGGCGGAAATGTCTCCATGGCCGGACACCAAATCAATTTTCCACGCGATCCCAAGGACGATTTGGACGTTCTCAAAATGCAGATTTTCCTCGACTATCACGGATTCAGCGTCGGACAAATCGACGGTCAATGGGGATATAACACAGGCCGCGGCATCTACCAGTTCCAGAAATTCCACGGAATACCCCCCACGGGACAAATGGACGATTCCATGCTTGACCTACTCGCCAAATTTGACAAGGGCTACCTCGTCGAATACTCGGTGACTAGCAAGGATGTTAAAGGGCCATTCTACACCATTCCCCGCAGCTATGCGGCAATGTCGAAGCTCAAGGCGCTCCCCTACGAATCTGCCCTCGAGGGTCTCGGCGAGAAATTCCACTGCGCGCAATCGCTCCTGCGCAAACTCAACCCCGGCGTCAACCTTGACAACATCGCGGCGGGAACCAAAATTCTCGCCCCCAATGTCGTCAACGGATTCGACGAAACAAAGGGCAAAGTCGGCAAAGTCAGAGTTTCGAAGAACAACAAATGGATTGAAGTCTATGACACTGCCGGACAGTTCATGTACTTCTACCCGTGCACACTGGGCAGCCCACGCGACCCACTGCCGCTGGGAACATACTCCGTCGTCGGGGTGCAGGAAAACCCGCACTACTCCTACAATCCGAGCCTCTTCTGGGATTCCAAACCCGGCGAACAGCCTTGCACACTCGCGCCCGGCCCCAATGGACCTGTCGGTGATTTGTGGATTGGAACATCACGCAAAAGCTTAGGCATCCACGGGACGCCTAACCCCGAGGCCATCAGCCGCAACAACTCGCACGGTTGCATCAGACTTTGCAACTGGGACGTTCACCAACTCGGCAAAAGAGTTGAAGTCGGAACAAAACTCGAATTCGTAGAGTAAAGCTTATCAGGAAAACAACATGACTGACAAGAATATCAAAATCGCATTAGTGCAGATGAGCATGACCGAAAGTGTCAATGAGAACCTCGCCAAGGCTTGCGCAAAAACACGCGAAGCCGCAAAGAATGGGGCGCAAATCGTCTGCCTACCGGAGCTCTTTGCCAGCCAGTATTTCTGCCAACAGCAACACCCGGATATTTTCGACCTCGCGGAGTCCATCCCTGGTCCCACGACAACAGCAATGGCAACCGTCGCGAAAGAGATGAACATTGTCATTCTTGTTTCGGTCTTCGAGAAACGGACACCCGGGCTGCATCACAACACTCTTGTCGTCATCGAAGCGGACGGAACCATCGCCGGACTATACAGAAAAATGCATATCCCCGATGACCCGCTCTTTTTCGAGAAGTACTATTTCGCCCCCGGAGATACGGGATTCAAAACATTCGAGACATCCAAAGGCCATATCGCGGCGCTCGTCTGTTGGGATCAGTGGTACCCCGAGGCCGCACGCATCGCGGCTCTCAAGGGAGCAAAAATCATCTTCTATCCGACGGCCATTGGTTGGCATCCGGACGAGAAAGAAGAATACGGCGAACGGCAAGTGTCCGCATGGATGACCATTCAACGTTCACACGCCATCGCGAACGGCGTTTTTGTCGCTGCGGTGAATCGGTGCGGGTTCGAGAAAATCGTCGGCAAAGGCCTTGAGTTCTGGGGACATTCGTTCGTCTCCGACCCATTCGGCCGAGTCATGACCCAAGCGGAACAGGATGAAACAATCCTCTATCACGATTGCGATTTAGCTCTACTCGAAGACACCAGACGAAACTGGCCATTCCTTCGTGACAGACGCATCGACGCATACGACCCGATTCTTAATCGATACATTGACAAAGAAGAATAGCCACCATGTCGCTGCCTGCCTCTAAACGCGAAGAGACCCTACCGGAATCGCACTATCAATCAACAACGGGACAACCGACCGGAATACATATCTTGCGCGTCATGAGCGCGGCCACAGCCTACACGGTGATGCTCGCATCGATCGCCGGAATCATCGCTTTTGCCATCGGTCTTGCGACTTGCCTCATCGACCCATCAATCCTCGAAACGCCTCTCAACATCTGGGAGAGAATCGTTCGCGGCGCAATTGATATGCATCTGCCGCTCCTCGAACAAATAGACACCACAGCGGAGAGTCAAGCCGCGAACTCGCCGGAAATCGTCAAACAAATAGCCGGTATCGTCGTCATCGCATCGCGCCCCATCGGGATTTGCCTGATGGTTTTTATCGCGGCAACACTGGCGCACCTCCTCGTTTCGGTTTATGGCATCACTGCTCGCATACTCGCCGGAATGACATCGGACGAGGCGACGACACTGCGCAACATTTTGACGGAATTGAAACAACATAACACGAACGACAAACAGTAAGGATAACACGAATGACTATGAATTACAAAGAGCTCGACATCAAGCTCCAAAACCGAAACTCCTTCCAATACCGCTTCATGGTATTCACACCAAAGGATTACGACACAAAATCCACTGAGAAATTCCCACTTTTGCTTTTCCTGCATGGTGCAGGCGAACGCGGAGAAAACTTCGAGTTAGCTCGCAAACACGGAATGAGCAAATTGGCTGCTGCCGGACAAGAGTTTCCCTTCATCATCGTCGCCCCGCAATGCCCCAAGAATGATTGCTGGTGGCCTCACCATCTCGAAGCTTTACTCGACTACATCGAGGAAAACTACAGAGTCGACAGCGACAGAATTTACATTACCGGCCTGAGCATGGGCGGATATGCCACGTGGATACTCGGCACCATGATTCCCAACAGACTTGCGGCGATCGCGCCCATCTGCGGTTGGGGAAATCACTTAATGGCGGCCGCTTACGGCACTCTACCCATCTGGGCGTTCCATGGAGATGCGGACACCGATGTCTTGCCTCAATACTCGGAGACCATGGTCAACGCCGTAAACGAAGTTGGCGGAAACGCGATGCTGACTATGTACGCGGGAGTCGGGCATAATTCATGGACACAAACATACGATAATCCTGCTCTCTACGAGTGGTTGCTCAATCACCGCTTAAGTGACAGAAGCTAATCAACTATAGATTATATTAAATTCAACGACGGTATTTTGTTTGTAGCAGTGTCATTTTATCGAACAAGAAGAAGTCGTTTATGAATACTCCAAATCATCTGTTTCGAGCACTATTCGTCTTTGCGTTATTGCTGAATATCGCGACGCCAATCATCGGCTTCATGTGTTTTTCGGACCATGCGGACGCGATGGATTTGCGCGACCAACTCGGCATGGCAAGCATGACGGTGCCCGTGATTGCCGCACTCCTAACAATCCTCGCATGGATTGTTTCCATGAAGCACGGCAACGAGAAACGCTCGATGGTAGCCACTGCGCTGCTCTTCGTGACGGCGACCCTCGGATGCGGCATTTTCTCGATTCTCTTCAGCGACCATAGCGACGAACCTTTCTATATCATTGCGGTCGGAGTGGCCACAATCCTCATTCCAACAATCATTCTTTTGCTCGAATGGCTCATCGCGACAACAAGCGCGCGAATCGGCACGGCACTGCGTGTAGCAAACAAACCCGGCGCAGCGACAATCGCGCTCAACATCGCTCTCGCACTGCGACCCGACAACAAGCAGGCAAGATTTTTGCTCGCGATGATGTTGACCAAGAACAAAAAATACGAAAAAGCGATGCCGCTACTCAAGTCATTCTATGACGCCAAAGTGGACAACACCGACTTCTTGCAGGCACTCTACGAATCCAGCACAATCACCGGCGAGAAGATGCTCCAGATGGAAGTGGGCGAAAAGTTGGAGAGTATTGCGCCGGATACAAATCGCTTTGACGAGTTGCTTGTCCTCTGGCTCGATAACAACGAACACGACAAAGCATTGCAAAAACTCGAAGCGCTCTCGCAAGAGGAACAGGGGCCTTATCTCGATGTTCTTTTCCACTTGAAGGACGAGAAGAACGAAGAGGAAGAATGCCTCAATATCGCGGACAGAATGGCAGCCATCGAGAATGCGCCTTACGAGACGACGCAGGAGATTCTGAAGGATTTCTCGAACAGACACCCCAAGAATCTGGGAGCGCTTGAACGGCTCCGCAATCTCGGTGAGAAACGCAAGAGGCAAGACGAGGTTATCAATGCCATCGAGAAAATCTTGGTGCTCAATCCGCAAAACGAAATTTCGAGACGAATTCTCATCAACAATTGCAGAGCAAATGACCAACTGAGCGACGTCATCGCGCAGCTCAATATTCTTGCCCAACTCGGACAGGCAAACGTGAGCGATTACCTCGAACTGGCGCAATGGCACTTCGAGTCGAACCGCACTCAACAAGCACTCGACACAATCGCGAAAATTCCCGAAGTACAACAGAGGATTCCTGAAATCATCATCTTCAAAATGACATGCCTCAACGCGCTGAACAGGCGTGAAGAAGCAATCGCCGTGGGGAAGACAGTAGGAGAAGCGGGAGAAAACATTGCGTCGAAATTCGCAATCGCGCCACATCTCGCGGTTCCGGACGCATACAAAAAAATCCGTATGCTGACAACGGAAATTTCCACCAAGGAAACGTTGGCCGAGCTCAATCAACTGCGCAACGAACTTTGCAACAATCCCAAAGACATTCAACTGCATTTCAGAGTCATTACGCTCCTGTGCAGAGCGGAAATGTTCACTGAAGCCGTCATCGCTTACGACGACATTCTGGCGATGGACGCGACTTTGGAAAGCAAAGTCCTCGAGCATCTCAACGAGCAAATGGAAAACTACCCCAATAACACAACACTCAGTAACTATCTCATTGACCTCTGCGAAAGACGACGCGATTGGCGAAAAATGTTCGAGACCTACAAGACGCTCGCTAGCACATCCGTCACCCCCAATGTCATCATGGCGCAAGGCTGCAAAAGAATCCTGAAAAACACACCGGCGTTCGCGGCGCCAATTGATGAAATAATGAAGTTTGCAGGCGAAACGGGAACGGTCACCGAAGAGGAATGCCTGCAGTATCTGGACAAATTCTATGAGGCAGGCGGAATGCGCGAACCCAAACGCACTATGGCCGAATTCCGCATCGCGGCGAAATTACCGCAATCTGCGCGGGCGTTGGAGTTGGCGTCCAAAATTGTCACCGACAACGCTAACGATCTCGATTTGTTGAAGCTCGCCGCATCCATCTACGAAGAACATCACATCTTTGACAAGGCCATCGAAATCACGACAACGCTCGTCAAAAACGAGGGCAAAGAACCGGCGACGAACAAGACAATCCTGAGACTGAAGGATAAGTGGCGGGATGACAAAATCGCCGACGCCAAAAAGCAAATGGAAAGCGACCCGAATAATCCGGTTCTGCTCGATGTGTATGGCGACCTGATGCACGAAGCCAATCGCCGGAACGAAGCGCTCGCGGCCTATCAAAAAGCGTCTCAAAAGCATTCGCCGCTTGCGGATGTCTATCGCGCCAAATACGCCTACGAGATGCTGCTCAAAGGCCCGAGTTTCTACAGCGAAGCGCAACTCGCCTTCAAATCCGCAGAGCTGACACCCGAACAAGACGCCGAAATTCAAGACAGTATAAAGAACATTTTCTATCGTTCCGCAAAGCTCGTCCGCTCGGAGAATCAATGGGATTTCGCCTTGGAACTGCTCAAAAGAATCTTCCGAGTCGATGCCTCGTACCTAAATACTGTTTCGCAGATTGACGAAATCGAAGGTTTGATTCGATCGAAAAGAAAATATTGATGACTCGCTCCCGTTTTTTAAGAAAAAGTTGTAAAGACTATCGCCGTAACTCTATAGTAATATATGTGAAATAAGTGATTCTAAAAATTATCATCTGTTGAGGTTCCAAATATGCAAGCAAACAGAACACTGAGAAATCGTTCTATTCTGAACATATTATGCAATGGACTTGTTGGTCTAATGCTCTGTGTCTGTGCAATGGCAGCTTACGCCCAGGACAATCCGCAGGAAAAAGCAATTGTCAATGAAATATGGAAAGCGCGTGCCGAGAAGAATACGGAGACGGTCGCGTCTAAAATCGAAGAACTCAAACAGATTAATCCCAAAAGCGATGCAATCTCTGTCAACGAGCTTTGGGTCAATTCGATTAAGACGGAATCTCAAATAGATTCGCCTCTGAAACAACCCGACAACTGGGTTCCCAAAGTGCAGCCGACACCCGTCCCCACACCACGCCCCACACCTGTGCCTGCACCAATTATCATCGACAAAAACAGCGGTTCGTGGTCTGACAAGGCCATGGGCTTGGTCAAACAAGCGCAGGAACTCCCCTTGTACTGGCAAATCGGCGCCGGCGTTGGTTTGCTACTTATTATCCTTCTCATTGTCGTTGCCATCAGAAAACGTAGAGCCGCCGAACCAGAGCCGGTCAGCACTGAATCGCTACTCGGAGGAAGCCTCTCACCGTCGCCTCTCGGTGGAATGGATTACGGCAATGGAAACGACTTCAACATCCCATCGCTCGACCCGCTCGCTAACGACGTAACGGAACCCCTGATGGATACCCCGGCAACAAGCAACGAGAAAACCAAGGCAACGGTTCCCCCCAAGGCGAATAACGCCAAGATGCCCACAGCCGGAAGTATGACCGATTCAACAGTAAACCTCTTCAAGTCGTTCGAGGCGAACATGGACAGCTTCACCAAGTCCGATGAGAAACCCGAGCAACAGGCAAAACCGTCAAAGCACGAGAACATCTCGATGGATGATATCCTCAAACAAGAGAATGATTTAACGAATGAGATTTCGCAACAGTCGGCGCCCAAGTCATCACCTCAGGATCTCGATTTGACTGCCCTCTTTGCCCAAGACCCCAACGGCGACTCCGAGTCCACAACGGTCAAGGATGTCCCCACCGCGAACAATGTTGACCTGACATCGATGTTCACACCCGAATCTCAAAAACCCGAAATCCCGAGCATCGCGCCGCAAGCCAAAACGCCATCGGACACTGTTGACCTGACGGCTCTCTTCGCACAGAACCCAATTTCCGGTTCTGAATTCGATGATGACCCATTCGGCAAGCAGGAAACATCCGCTGACAATCAGCCGGATGAAGGGGGCGAAGCCTTCTACGAGGAACAAAAGGCCAATGCCAGAAAAGCCATCGATGAAGGACGTTTCAAGGAAGCCATCAATTTCCTGAGCATCGTGACGACGCTCAACCCGGATGACGCCGAGGCACAGAATATGCTCAAGGAAGCGCAAAGCAAACTATAAACCGCTGCTTTGGGGCTACACGTATGTTACTTTCGAAAAGACCGCCGCGCATAATCACAAACGGCGGTCTTTGATTTAAAACCAAAGTTCAAAACGACGGATGAATTGCGACAATCATCAAATATTCCTAATCCTTAAGTGGATCGTCCTCCTGCAGATTATCTCCGCCGGAGCCTATCCGATATGCTTCGGATTATTCTCACGTTTGCCCGACCGCGGCTACGCTCTGGCAAAGTTTCTCGGCATACTTCTTGCTTCCTACCTTTGTTGGGTCATGGCCGCCCTCACGCCACTGACCGGCGTTTTCGATTTCTCCGTCACAACAGCATGCCTCGCGATTGGCGCCCTGTTCATTCTCGGCGGCGCCTTTCTGACACTCAACGCGAAACTGATTTTTCGACAAACATGGGTCAACATCAAAACGATACTTTGCATCGAGATAATTTTCTGGGGAACTTTTGCGCTCATGTTTGCGTTGCGATCGCAAATCCCGCAAATCACACACATCATCAACGACTCCGCAGCCGAAAAGTTCACGGACTTCGCGATTCTGAATTCGCTGCTCTCGTCACCGGCAATCCCGCCCCAAGACGCTTGGGTTTCCGGAGCGACGATGAACTACTACTACTTCGGGCATTTCCTCTGGGCATTCATCACCAAGGCAACCGGTGTCCTGCCGGAAGTCGCCTTCAACTTGGCGCTCTGCTCAGTTGCCGGACTGATTGCGGCACTGACGTTCACGCTCGGCATGATGGTCGGAGGCAAACTCCGTTGGGGATGGATAACGGCATTCCTCGTCGTCATCGGCGGCAACCTTGACAGCACGCGGCTTGCCCTAATTTGGCTCACGCAACAGAGCGGCATCCCGTTCGACTTCTGGGCGCCATCGCGAGCCGTCGCCAACTGCATCACCGAATTTCCGGCATTCTCGCTAATTCTCAGCGACCTGCACGCGCACCTTCTCGACTGCCCGACACTGCTCGCGGCCATGCTGATTGGCATGGAATTCATCAAAACGCGCGGCTTCTACCCCTCACTACGAGCCATGCTCACCGACCGCTTGTCGACTCTCGCGCTCATGGCCCTGCTACTCGGAGCGGCCTCAGCGACAAACTCATGGGACATGCCCGTCATGCTCGCTTTCTTTGCCCTCATCTTGTGGTGCGGCGAAATCGAGTACTCGAACCTTGACGTCTGCGCCACTGACGACGACAAAACAACAGCGATGATAACCGGGCGGCTTGCCGGTGGCCTCATCTCCTTAGCCATCGCGGTGGCGCTCGCGGCCATTGGCATGTTCATTCTTTTTGCGCCGTTCCACATGAACTTTCAAGCGCCATTCGATGGATTCCCCATCCGGTTCAACCTTCCGGAAAACGTCACTGAGTTCTCCGAATTCGTCTCGCACTGGGGCATTTTCCTGCTCCCCGTTTTCATCTTGCTCATCCGCAACGCATTCCGTTTCTGCCGCAAAGGCAACCACACGCCAACCACAATCGCCTTCATCTTCTCGGCAACAATTCTTGTGGCATCGATGGCATTCACCATCACCAAAGTGACAGGCGTTCTGTCCATCGCCATAGCGCTTGGCGCCACAGCTCTGCTCCTGTGCACCACCATGACATCCACCGACATCATGCTCACGGCACTTCTGTTGCTGCTCGCGACCATGACAACATTCTGCGAAATCTTTCACATCGACGATGTGTTCGACGACAAACTCGAACGCATCAACACCATCTTCAAAGTCTATTACGCCCTGTGGCCAATCGCGGCAATCACAGCAATCATGGCGCTCAAACAACTCAAGACGCCCACGAGACTCATCATCCTTATCATCATGATAAGCGCCGCCGCGCTCTACACACCCATCGCGGTCAACGCGCGCCTTGCCATGACATCGCGCCCGCCCCAATCCGCCATCGGCACACCGCTCGACGGATTGAGCTATCTGCAAAAAGAAAACAACGCCGACCTAGAAGCCATCCGGTTTATCCGCGACAATGTCCCGCCGACGCACATCATCCTCGAATGCACCGGAACTCAGTACACCTACGCCGGGCGAATGTCAACCTGCACCGGACGCCCGACTCCCGGCGGCTGGCTGACACATGAATGGGAATGGCGGGGCGAGTACAATTTCGGCGAGGAACGCGAACGAAGAACGTCGGAGACGCTCGCGATTTACACCGAGAACGACTTGGAATTGACCGAATCACTCCTCAAGAAAAACCAGATTCGATGGGTCGTTATTGGCAAAACGGAACGCGAAAAAATCCCTTATCTCAACGAAAATAAGTTCGGGATTCTCGGCAAGCTTGCATTTCGTGCCGATGATACTTCCGTCTATCTCGTATTTCCTAATAATAGGTATCCCTATTAATTATTATATATGAACGTGAAATGATGAACCAAGAAAGTAACCAACCTAATTATTTGTTTGAGAATGTCGCTATCATAGGCGCCGGACTCACCGGCACTGCTTTCGCGAATATCGTCAAGTCGCGTGAAATGGCCAAACGACTGGTGGCCTACGACCAAGAGGAAAACAGGGCGCAACAGGCTGTCGTTGACAATATCGTTGACGAAGCCATCAAAGAAATCGAACCGGCTGTTCAGAACGCCGATTTGGTGATTATGGCAACACCCGTTGACCACACAAAAACGCTCCTGCCACGAATCCTGAATGCGGTGAAAGACGGAGCCATCGTCAGCGACTTCGGCCGCTCAAAATGCGCGATTGTTAGCACCGCGGAATCGCATCCCAGAGTCAAGAAAGAATCCGTGTTTTTTGTCAGCTGTGACCCGCTCGTCACGAACAGATCCGCCAAGATTGACGAACTCTTCGACAACACATCGTGCATCATCGTCAAATCACCCAAAACAGACCCCATCGCACTCAGCAGAATCGTCGAGCTTTGGCAAAATGTCGGCACGCAAGTCGCTGTCATGCGGCCGGAACGACACGACAAACTGGTCAGCTGGATCGAGCAACTGCAAATCATTCTGGCGGCGGCATCTATGCTGGCGCTCGAAAAAGCAGGCGAAGACCAAAACCTCATTCGCGGCATTGCCGGGTCAATCCTTAGGGATTCGACAGCGCCCATCAAAAACATCGATATCGAGCAGTTCGATGACGTCCTCCAAGAGAACTGCAAAAACATCCGCGACGGTATTCGATTCTTCCGCGAAGAACTCAAAGGATTTGAAGATAACCTAAGCAATGTGGATGCTTTGCACGAATTACTCAGAAAAGCGACAAACTTCCGCAAACACCTTGAAAAGTAAGAGGTCATCGCATGCCCCTGCGCAAAACGCATCATAGCCTGTCCGAGCCGGTTCTCTTCTTCTGGATTAATTTGATTTTGCACATTCCGCTCATCGGACTCAACAGAGGAGAATTCACGGACGGCATCCTGCAACTCGATGTGTGGAAATACTGCGTCGGGCTTTATCCGCCACTTTTTGGGACACTGGCGCAAGCCATCGGGGCACTGCCGTTTTGCAACCCGGAGATGGCAGGGCGATTCATCAGCACATTAGCGGCATCGGCGCTCGTCTTCCCGATTTGGACGCTCTCCGCCATCATCACACGCAACAAAACCGCCGGACGCATGGCGCTGTTGCTCTTGACATTTTCACCGCTCCTCATGCGATGGTCACTCCACGCCATGACGGACGCACTCTTTCTGTTCCTTTCCACTTCCGCGCTCACATGCCTCTGCTGCGCCCTTGACCGGCAGAAGGCACCTCGCAAGACGGATGTCTGTCTGGCAGGCGCTGTAGCACTGACAGCGGCGGCAACACTCACACGCTATCAAGGAATCATTCTTCTTCTGCCCATCGCCATTGTATACTTTGCCGCATGTGCGCGAACCAAAACAGTCATGTGGCGAGCGATTCTCGCCGCCCTACTTTTGACGCTTGTCCCACTCTGGATATACTTCAATGGCTTTGCGCACAGCCAGCAATTCACATCACGCGCGGCACCAAGCGTCGGCGCGACAATCCTTGCATGGCGCAACGTCGCCGAAAGCTTCATCTATCTCTCGCCATACTACTTCTCGCTGCCACTTGTTCTCTTCGCGTTCATTGGCGCTTGCGCCTACACGTACCCCACCGAAAGACAAGGACGCGCATCCATTCTCCTTTGGAGTTTCTGGGCGCTACTCATCCTCATTCTTCAGACAACATTCCAATCCTTCCAATACCGCTACATGTTGCCCATCCTGCCACTCGTCATCGTTCTGGGCGGCGCGGGCATGACCGTCCTCATCCAGCGCATCCACAACAAGAAACTGCGTATCGTCATCTTCGTCATCGCATTTGCGTGGATGCTCGCGCAGATGATAGAGACTGTCGCACTGCAGTATCAATCCTTTGGCGACCAAAAGCAGGCAATGCAATGGGTCAAAGAAAACATCCCGGCGCAAACGCCTGTCTTCGGGAACGAACGCTACGGGCAATACAGCGACATTGGCTGCCCCAAATGGAAACACTGGAGCAACCGCGAGATTCTGCCCTGCTGGACACCGGACATGGCGGCGAGTATTCAGCCTGGAGCGGTCATTGCTCTGTCGGATGCCTACGGTGGCGACATGAGCACACAAGCCATCAAAGACACCATCACGAACAGGGGATTGACACTCAAACAGCTTGTTGTTTTCCGCGTCTCGGTCGTCCCGATTTTTGATGATGTCATGAAAAATCCGGCCTTCAACCAAAACCCACTGCTCTGGGTCATGCGCTACACTCCGCAAGTTTTCTACACACGCGTCTATGCGATTATCCCGCCACAAACGGCAGCCAAAACAAATGACTGACGCAACGCCTGATACCTTTCGCGTAACGACTTTTGCGCAGGCAACAGCTGCCATGACGGGCATCATCAGCTTCTTTGTCTTCCTGATGACCATGACGCCCAGCCTGCACTTTGGTGATGGAACGGAACTCGCGACGGCGGCATGGACAGCCGGAATCGCCCACCCAACAGGATACCCGCTCTACACGATGATTCTATGGGCAATCATGCACATCTGTCCACTGGAACCAATCTCGTTGTCAACGATATTCTCCGCCCTGTGCGTTGCCATAGCCACCGCCATCACCACCCGTATCTTTACGGATTTCTTCAACAACATCGCAAAGCCACTTCATCACGCCATCCCGACATTCGCCGCCGCGGCTGTGGCACTCACGATTGCCTTCTCCCCCGCAATCTGGCATGCCGCAACCGTGACCGAAGTCTACGCCATGCAACTCCTTATATCAATCGGCTTCATTCGTGCGCTGCAACTGACCATCGCCAACGACACCAACGCGGCGCCAATCCGCCGAATTATGTGGCCGCTTCTCATCGCCGCCCTACTCTTTGGGACGGGAATGGCGCATCATCGCATGTCCGTTTTCCTCTTCCTGCCCCTCATCGTGACGGCGGTCATCATCATCAAGAAGCAACCCCGTCGCCGTGCCGTATCACTCACAGGCGCGCTCTGCCTTGCAATGCTACTGCCCCTGTGCAGCTACCTCTATCTGCCCATTCGTGCCGCGCAAGCGCCAGCGATGAACTGGGGGCAACCGGACACGATTCAGCGATTCACTGACCACATCCGCGGCGGCGACTACATGAATCAGCGATTCCTCGCTCTTGCGCCGGGCATCAGCTTCACGCCGCAAACCTACGCCGCATTTGCGGCAACCATGTTGCAGAGATTCTCCGGCGACATCGCGGAGCAAACGCCGCTAAAAGTATTACCGACAAAAATGAACGCCCAACCTAACCCCGACAGAATCACAACGCCGAAAACCTCCACGAACACGTTTGCGGCAATCATGCTAATTGCGGCATTCATCGGCGGAATAATCGTCCTGACAAGGACCGGAGAATGCAACCGAATCATGGCAATCATCATAGGACTGATTCTCGCGCAAAACATCCTGTTTCTGTTCCTATACAACATTCCGGACATCAGCGACTATGAGTTGCTTCCCATCTGGGGAATCATGGGCGGCGCCTTCGTCCTCCTGTACGCAATCATTCCGACGAACAGGCACCGTGCCCTCCCGGCGGCGCTCACACTGGTACTTTTCGCAATCGCTGGCGCGCAGTTCTGCATGCAGTATCATCTCTGCGACAAAAGCGGCGACATCTCATTCGAGCAATCGGCCTACACGATGATGCCCGACGATAAAACGGATTTGCCGGACGGTGCGATTTTCATCACTGCCGGTGACGCGGACATTTTCCCCGCATGGTATCGGCAACTGGTGCGCGGCGAACGCACAGATGTTCTCGTCTTCGGCTCGAACTTCGTTCACAGGCCATGGTATGCGGCATACTTCACGCCCGAACAGAAAAGCAAATACGGCCTCAAGTTTTTCGACACCATCCCCCGCGGCCCCGATGCCTTTGCGGCAATGCTCTCCGAAAGCATCATCGACGCGAACATCGGCAAAAGGCCTATCGTCACGACCATCGCCGACAAGCTTGTGCTTGACGCGCTGAGCAAAAAATATCAGATCAAACAAACGGCTTATTGCCCTTTTGTCTGGAGTATTGAACCCATTAATTGATAATATAATAATACTGAGGATGAACATGATGACTAATGATACCTTTTGGCAAAATCGTAAAGTACTCGTCACTGGCGCCGGCGGATTCATCGGAAGCCACCTGACCGAACAACTCGTCGAACTCGGAGCAGATGTAACGGCATTTATCCGCTACAATGCGAACGGATGTCGGGGGCTGCTCTCCACACTGCCATGCGAAACGCTCAACAAAATTCGCTTCGTGAACGGCGACCTCTGCCATGCGGGCGCACTCGACGAGGCGTTCGAAGGACAACAAACAGTATTCCATCTCGCCGCCATCATCGCCATACCATACAGCTACAAGAACCCGCAACACGTTGTAACCAATAACGTCACGGCGACTCTCAATGTGCTCGAAGCCGCCAAACGACACAAGGTCAAACGCATCGTCAACACCAGCAGCAGCGAAGTATACGGCACCGCGCAGCGTGTTCCCATTGACGAATCGCATCCTCTGCAGGCGCAATCGCCCTATGCCGCAGCCAAAATTGCCACAGACAAACTGGCTCAGGCATGGAACCTCAGCTATGACCTCCCCGTCGTCACGCTGAGACCGTTCAACACCTACGGTCCACGACAAAGCGCCCGCGCCATCGTGCCGACCATCATCACGCAAGCCATCACGCTCAAGAAGATTTTCCTCGGCGCGGTGCATCCGACCAGAGACCTGAATTTCGTAACAGACACAGTGCAGGGATTTCTCAAAATCGCTCAAACTCCGGGCATCGAGGGACAGACATTCAACGTTGGCTCCGGAATAGAAATCAGCATCGGCGACCTCGCTGACCAAATCATCAAGATTCTCGGGAACGACATTCCCATCATATTTGACGCATCGCGCATCCGCCCCACACCTAGCGAAGTCAACCGACTGCTCGCTGACGCCTCACAGGCAACCAAAGTTCTGGGATGGAAACCACAGGTCAACCTGCCGGAGGGACTCTCGCGAACCATTGATTACATCAACCAGCATATCGGCGAATACAGACCGACCGAGTACTCAATATGAAAACCTGCCCCACAAAGTCTGAACAACAAAGACGCGCAATCATCATGGCCGGCGGTGAAGGACAACGACTGAGACCGTTCACGAACACAATCCCCAAACCGCTGCTCCCCATCGGCCGTAAACCGGTCGCGCAAGTCATCATCGAAAGGCTTAAGACTTGCGGATTTGAACACATCACCATGGCGCTCGGATACGGAGCGGATTTGGTCAGAGCCTACTTCAGAGACGGCAGCCAGTTCGGCATCAAAATCGATTATGTCAGCGAAAACCAAAAGCTCGGAACCGCGGGAGCGCTCACAATGATTGAGGATATCGCCGAAGATGAAAGCGTCCTTGTGACGAACGGCGATGTGCTGACGGATATTGACTATCGCGCGTTCATGGAAAAACACGAAAGCAACCAAGCCATCATGACGGTCGGAGCGGTCAAAAGAGAAATGATTTGCCCGTATGGTGTGCTCGATGTCGATGGCGAAACAATCCGCAACGTCCGCGAAAAACCGAAATTTGAATTCATCGCAAACGCAGGAATCTACGCCATTTCTGCCAACGCAATCAGCCTCATCCCCCAAGCAATACAATTTGACATGACGGAACTTATCAACAAACTCAGGGAAAACCAAATGACGGTCAACGTACAAATGATTGACGGATTCTGGTTCGACCTGGCGACTGTGGATGACTTCGATCTGGCATCAAAACAAATCGAAGGTTTTGTCAAGGATTGACCGTGGGGTGCGACAATGAAAATCGCCGGCACTAGGCAACTACTCAGTTTCAAACGTCTTCCAATCAGAGTCACCATCATCATTCTGCTCGGGTCTCTCCTAGTGTTCAATCTCAGTGGATGGTACTGGATGCGTTCCTTTGAAATCTCAAAAGAAACCGACAGTCAGCAGCAACTCGAGATGGTCGCCTCAAGCGTCAATAACGCAATCCGAACACCGCAAATTCCCTCGATTCTGCCCTATGTTCACAGATTCGTCGCGCTCGAAAACATCCCCGAAATCCTCGAACGGAACAGCGAGACAACACATTTCAAGAGCACACAGGAACGATTACTCTGGCAGCGACAGAACTTCAACTTGCAGGACATTGCGCTGTTGACCACCGGTGGACTTATTGTCGCCGACTCGAACAACAACACCATCCCCGGCGACCTTAGCCCCTTCGCCGCGCTCGACACCGAAGCGATGGACAAAGCATCGCACGGCGAACTGGCGTCAATCAAATTCTACAGGGTCAAAGACCAGTACTACCGGAGGCTGTACCTGCCCATACGCGACGGAGACTCGGTCGTCGGCATCATCCAACTCTCAATGCAAATCCCGTACATCGCCGAACTCAGATCCATCCGAGTGCAAGCCGCCCTCCAATCCATCATCGGGTCACTCATCATCATCGTCATCGGAATGACCATTTTCCGGCTCATCAAACGAACACTGAAGGCCGAAGAAACGCTTATGCAGACCACTCGAATCGAGGCTATGGGATCGATGACTGCCGGAATCGCTCACGAAATCCGCAATCCGCTAACGGCAATTCAGGCGCTCGCGGAAGAAGCCGCCGACCAAATGACGCCCGTTAGTCAATGCAGGCAGAATGCCAACGACATCTTGACGGAAACGAAAAGGCTCGCCGATATTACGGATAACTTCCTGACAATGGCAAAGAATCCAGATGTCCTAAACTGCGATGACATCAACATCGAGCATGTCATTGAATCAATCATCCGTCTCCTCAAAAAAGGCACTGCGCCAAACATCAACATCAATGCCGTGTTCCCGAAGAATCCCTGCATCATCCGAGCCAACGCGAAAGCGCTCCAGCAAATCATCTTGAACTTGCTGCTCAACGCTACACAGGCACTACCCGAGACCGGCGGAGATGTCACGATTATCGTGCAGAACAATCCGCAAACAGACATCACGGAAATAACCATACGTGACACGGGAGTCGGCATCGCGCCAAAGACGCTCGAACGGATTTTCGAACCGTTTTTTTCGACAAAAAAGAACGGAACAGGACTCGGCCTTCCACTCACACGGGCGCTATTGCAAAGCATGAACGCCTCGTGCAAAATCAAGTCTAAAGAAGGAAAGGGAACAACAGTCTCAATTGAGTTCCCTACCGGTAAATAACTTTCTAATATATTGATATAATTACTTAACTGTAAGAATCTTACAGGGCGTGACCGCCACTCAATCTGTTTATGGAGATTTTTTTATGCCTAAAGAAGTTCATTGCGCACACATCCTCGTCAAAACCGAACAGGAAGCAAACGACATTAAGGGGAAAATCGACCGCAAGGAAGAAAAATTCCCGAAGATGGCAAAGCGCTTCAGCACTTGCCCAAGCAAAGAAGATGGCGGAGATTTGGGATGGTTCGGCAGAGGAGCAATGGTTCCTGAATTCGAAGAAATGGCATTCAAAATGGTGCCAAACAAATGCTCGAAACCTGTCAAGACGCAATTCGGATATCATCTGATTTGGGTATTCGAAACAAGAGGCGAAGACGAATAATTAACCCGAGCTGAAAATGCTTTTCGGTTGAAGCCACAGAAAGCGGACATCCGTGGAGTCCGCTCATGTGGCTTCAACACAATCTGATTGTCGACAAAGGAACGGCCAATGAAAACTCGAAACTTGGGAACAACCGGTATGATGGTATCGGAAATCGGCTTTGGAGCGTTGGAGATTGGAAGAGACTGGGCGCAGGATGTCAACACGAATTTCGCTCACCTCACGCAAAAAGAAGCAACCACTCTTCTAAACAAAGTCCTCGATAACGGCATCAACTTCATCGACACTGCGCCCGCGTATTGGTTCAGTGAAGAATACATCGGCAAAGCGCTTAAAACAAGAAGGGACGAGTTCTATCTCGCGACCAAAGTCGGTGAGTACTGCGACAAGAACGGCAGCGTCTTCGACTACTCGTACAGCGCGACGCTCAAGTTTATCGACAGCAGTCTCCAAAAACTCCAGACCGACCACATCGACCTCATTCAAATCCATTCGGCAAGCAAACAGGTGCTCGAAGACGGAGATGTCATGCGGGCAATGTTCGCCGCAAAACAAGCCGGAAAAGTTCTGCACATCGGAATGACGGGCGGCGTCGAAGAATGCTGCCTCGCAATCAGACTCGGTGGATACGAGACCATACAGGTGCCTTTCAACATGCTCACACCGCAGGCGCTCAAGGTTCTGTTCTCACTGGCCAAAGACCACCAAGTCGGGGTCATCATCATGCGTTCGTTGGCAGGCGGAAAACTCACCCGCAAGTACGAAGCACTTAAGGATGAGGCCGTGAAAGCGCAAATCGCGAAACTCGACAATCTCGCCACGGAAGCCGCCGACGTCAAATCGCTCGCGCATCTGGCAATCGCGTTTGTCATGAATCAAGAAGCGGTCTCAACGGCAATCATCGGAACACGAAACGCGAAAACTCTCGAAGAGAATATCGAACTGAGCAAATGCCCTGTCTCGCAGGAAACGCTCGACAAAGCAATGGCCATTATCAACCAAAGCCCACTGCTGTAGCAAACTGTCACGAAATCTAAACATAAAAAAACGCTTTCCTTCAAAACTAAGGAAAGCGTTTTTGATAAAGAAATAGGCGACTGCTCATCCCCATAAACAGTCGCCTTTACCGATAGTGCCGAAATCACTACCGGTCATGGGAGGGACCTCCCATATTGTATGGTTGCACGGAAACAAGGAGAGTGTACAGAATAGCACATCCACGCAACCAAATCTATAGAACTTGTAGCTCCTCACAGAACTATTTGTAACCGATCATTCTATATTTCTTGAAAAATCTTGCTCTGAAAACCACTTCGGTTAGGGTCTCATCTCGGGGCCTGCACCCGCTCCAAAGAGATCATCATCCGGAGACATCGGTGCCACGTCACCCGAAAAATCCGGAGCTTCGTGCCGACCTGCATCCATCATCATCTCGGGAGCGGCCGAGTTATCATCTTGTCCACCCAAGGACATCGGACCTTCAGGAAAACCCCCACCGCCTTTCGGCTCAAATCAAGGAGTAGACGGCATTGGCGGCGGAACCATGCCCTTTTCAGGGGACATCTCTTTGTCTTTGCAAGAACCACAACACTGATGATGTTGCGCTTGCATCCCGACACCACGTTTTGCGTGACGATTCCCACGATTTATCATCGGGAAATCGGCGCCGCCACCAAAACAGGCCTGCGCACCCGGATAAAATGGAGCACCCATGGCCCCCTTGGCGCCCGGAGCGTTCTTGCCACCCTTGGACTTGCGAGAATGCATTTTCTTGTACTTGGCCTTCTGGTCAGTACTCAAAACCTTTTCGACGGAAGCCTCACTCGACTTCTCTAAAGCTTTCAGCTCCGCTGTCAAAGCCTGACGACGAGCCTGCTTGGCCTCAAGCAAACGCTTGACCTCGGCACTCTGAGTAGTACTCAGATCCAGACGCTTCGTCATCATGTCAACTCGGCGAGCCACAGACTCCGTTGTTCCCGCGCCGTGATGATTCGGGGAGTCAAAACAAGCTCCCATCCCACGACAACCATTCTCACAACCACCCTGAGCATAAGCCCCCGTACACATCAGAACAACACTTGCTACTATCCCCATATAAGCAAATTTTTGTCTCATAATCACTAATCCCTTTCTTGCAACCTTGTTGCTGCAATCTCTTTCGCAAGTATCGTGCCAGAACTTAAGACGCCATTTATGCCCTTTTTCCACGATAAACTGCTATTGAATGGAACCATATGGTACTATTTTGTACGCTACAACCAGTAAATCTTCACTCATTTATAGCCCGTAGTCAACGTTTTCGCTTTACTTTACGCCACACAATATGGCATACTTATCGCACAATAACTATTATTTGGATGGAGAACAACAGATGGAAATGCATTCATGGTACAGCACCCTTACGGCTGCCACTATATTGCTTGCCTGCACAAGCCTGAGCAATGCTGCGGACAACGCGCTAGACAAAACCGATGAAGCAAAAACGAACACCGTGACGAATATCGATAAGGACCCATTGCCCGAGCCAATGCGCGAGTTTCGTGGCGTGTGGGTAGCATCCGTCGCGAACATCGACTGGCCAAGCAAACGAGGCCTGAGCACGGAGCAACAGCAAAAAGAACTCATCGACATCATGGACAAGTGCAAGGAACTCAACATGAATGCCGTCCTCTTCCACATCAGACCGGCGGCGGACGCAATGTACAAAAGCGACCTCGAACCGTGGTCGCCGTTCCTCACCGGAGAGATGGGCAAAGCGCCCGAGCCGTTCTATGACCCGCTGGAAATGGCCGTCACCGAAGCGCACAAACGAGGCATGGAGCTGCACACATGGTTCAACCCATACAGAGCACTGCTCAACCCCGACAAGGAAAAGGTCAGCGATAACCACATCTCGAAAACCAAACCCAATATCGTCAAACGATATGGCGAGTATCTCTGGATGGATCCCGGAGAAAAGGAAACGCAAGAACACTCGCTCGCCGTCATTCTCGATGTCGTCAAAAGATACGACATTGACGGAATCCACATCGACGACTATTTCTACCCCTATAAGATTAAGGATAAAAAGACGGACAAAATCGTCGATTTCCCGGACGAGGAATCCTATAAGAAGTATCAGGATATGGGTGGCAAGCTCGACCGCAGCGACTGGCGCAGAGACAACGTCAACCAGTTCATCGAGCGTTTCTACGCCGACACCAAGAAAATGAAACCGTGGGTCAAAGTCGGCATAAGCCCGTTCGGTATGTGGAGACCCGGATACCCCAAACAAATCAAAGGATTCGACCAGTACGAAGAACTCTACGCCGACGCGAGACTGTGGCTCCGCAAGGGATGGGTCGACTACTTCACGCCGCAACTCTACTGGAACATCGCGAACCCGGACACAAGCTTTGTGGCTCTCCTGCAATGGTGGTGCGGCGAATCCGCCGAAACCAGCAAGAGACCCATCTGGCCCGGACTCTATACCGGAAGAATCACCAACGAGCCTAAGGGCGACGGAAAAGCCTATTGCTCCAAAGAGATTGAATATCAAATCAAATGGTGCAGACTCACCCCGGACGCGACAGGACAAGTACACTTCAGCATGAAGACCTTCTTCAGAAGTCCCAACAACCTCAACGACGTCCTGACGACCACAACAGCCAAAGCGCCCGGCGTATACTCGCAAACCGCAGTCGTGCCGGCAATGCCATGGCTCGACAAAGACGCGCCGCTGAAACCTCAGCTCAAAGCCGAGGAAAAGGATAATGCCATTGCGAGTATCCAGTGGGAACCCGCGAATGAACAAGACAAGGAAGACATGAGATTCTGGTTTGTCCAATGGCGCGAAGATGGGAAGTGGAAACAGGATATCCTCCCCGCGACGGAAACAGCCATGAAGTTCACGCCGGAACAAAAGGTCGACCGGGCAGCCGTCCGAGCCATCGACAGAGCCTCGAACATGAGCGAACCAGCTGACACGACCAAGAAATAAACACCCTGACCGACTCAATCGCTAGGTCAAAGATGAAAAGCGCCGCGCGTCACACAAACATCTCCGTGACACGCGGCGCTTCTGCATAAGAACAAATCAACTATTTGCGTTTACGACGCATCATGACACTGACACGCCACCCGACCAACACCACACCAAGCAATGCCAGATAAACCTAATTTGGAATCTAACGCAACTGACGACCGACGTTCACCTCGCTCACAACCGGGGCATCCGAAGGAATATTGCGAGGATCCTTCTTCGCTGCCTCCACCGACTGCTGCTCGCGTGCTTGGTCGGCCAACCGACGCGCTTTCGAGGCGGCAAGCATCTGATTGAGCTGCTCCTGAGGCGGAAGTTCATTCGCCGACAGCTTGAACGTGTGCGCCGGCGTGCCGGGAATCGCCCGGAGATCCTCCACCTCGGCGCCAGAACGCACCAGAACCGGAGTGTATGTTGTCGCAGGCGCAGTCGTCAACTCATTAATCGTGAACAACTCCCGATGAGCAACAAAATCCAAACCAACACTCTCGACAAGGCGAGGAACAGCATTCGTGCCCTCATAAGTCAAATTCCAAGACGCTTTCTTCGCCGCGTTATCCGGATACGAGATAGTCTTCAGACGCCCCAAATCATCAAGCGCAAACTCCACCTTGACCGTCCCCGGGTGCTGAAGCTTCTGCTTCTCTTCGTCGGAAAGCATCGCCAACAGCGCCTCATCAGCCTTAATCGGCGGCAGAGTATGCTCCAAAGAAAACCGCTTCTCACCCAACGGCTTAATAGTCGCCGCATCCTTCGTGAAATACTCGCGATAACGTTCCACATCACCGAGAAGACTATTCGTGACTCTCTCCACATTCATAATAGGGATATGAGAATGCAGATTCTTATCCGCGTACGAAATCTCAATCCTATTACCTTGTTTGTAGTCAGTTCCCTCCGGGAAAATATCAACGGCATAATCCGGAGTCAACACAAACTCGCACAACTTGCGCTTGGCGGGACCGGTCGTTTCGCCGGTATCATAAAACGCGTAGACAAACTTCTGGTCGCGCCGTGCCAACGCGAACTTAGCCGTACGAATCGCCGAACCATTGACATCCCAACTCTCATAAGTTCCACGCACAAAATACGTCCCATGAATATCAGGAAAAGCGCGCAAATAATCCTCGGCACCCACACCCACCGCCGCCAAAGCGCTCAATAAAACAACAAATGCACACCGCATACCCCAATACTCCTTTTTCAAAAAGCCTACATCAACCCCACCAAAATATTGCCAACACCACACAACATCCCCCACCTCTTCTCTCAACTCTCCACTCTCAACTCTGTATGAAGCTCTATATGAAGCTTTTTACTTAACTTTAATTTGGGGATTTTTTGTTGTTCACTGAATCAGAACTTTCTCTCTATATATTATCTTCATATGGTTTTTCTCACGGTCACATCTTCCACTCTTACCGCGCGGGGGCGTTAACTTATGGACAAGAAAGTTGTCTTAATCACTGGGGCATCTGCCGGCATCGGCAAGGACACCGCCGTCCGTTTGCTCAAGGATGGGTGCATTGTCTACGCGACCGCACGCCGTCTGGACCACATGGCCGACCTCGGCGCGCTCGGCGCCACGGTGCTCCGGATGGATGTGACGAGTGATGCCGAGGTGCAAGCAGTCGTCGACCAAATCATGCGCGAGCAAGGTCGTGTTGATGTTCTCGTCAACAACGCGGGCTTTGGTCTCTATGGCAGTGTCGAGGAAGTCGATTTGGAGGCCGCCCACTATCAACTCGAAGTCAATCTGTTTGGCATGGCGCGCGTCTCGCGTGCCGTCATCCCCCACATGCGCGAGCGTCGCTCCGGCCGCATCATCAATGTTTCGTCCATCGGCGGCAAAATCTACACGCCTCTCGGTTCGTGGTATCACGCGAGCAAACATGCCGTCGAGGGCTGGTCTGACTGTTTGCGCCTCGAGTTGCGCCAGTTTGGAATTGACGTTGTCATCGTCGAGCCGGGGTTTATCCTGACAGAGTTCGTTGACGTCATGATTACCCCCATGCGCAAGGTTTCGGGCAGTGGCCCTTACGCGAATCTTGTCGCGTGCATCGACAAGACGCTCACGCATCATTGCGAGCGCACAATCGGTTCGCAAGGCCGTGTCATCGCCGACGCGATTGCCCGCATCGTTTGGGCGCGCCGTCCCCGGACAAGATACGCCGTCGGCAAGTACGCGACCCTTGCCATCGGATTCCGCAAGTGTTTCGGCGACCGAATTTACGACAAGGTTATGCTCACCTTTATCAAGTAGCGTGCGCCTTTACGGTTCGCGCTGTTGCCGTTTTTGTGCCCGCCCCGCCGCGCCTGCAAGCAGCAACCCCGCGGCCAGTGCGGTAAACGGCGCAACGGTCACCAGACCAAAGCTCCCGATAATGGTATGCAGAATCTCCGAGGACACAAACTTGAGATTGAGGATATTGATGAGTGGGATTTGCTGCGCCATGAAAACCATCAGCAACCCGATGTATCCGCCCGAGTAGGCCAGCAGCAGTGTTGTGCTCATCGTCCCCAGAACCGCGCGCCCGACGTTCATCCCCGACTTGACGGCCTCAAAACGCGAAATCTCGGGCTTCTTGGCCACAACCTCCGCCACTGCCGACGTGATATCCACCGCCAAATCCATCACGGCACCCGACGAGGCAATGAAGATTCCCGCGATGAATACCTGCGTCAGATTCAGCCACGAGTACCCGGAATAGAGCAGCTGCTCGGAGAAGGGCATGACGGCGCCATGAATCTTGAACACTCCCACAAAGTAAATCGCCATCAGGCATGTGACACCCAGTCCTAGCAAAGCTCCGATGATCGCCGCCAGCGACCGCCGGTCGAAACCGTAAACCAACCCAACAATCACCGTCGTCAGAATGAATGCCGTCACGCAACCAACCAACACCGGATTGTAGCCGAGGAGGAACATGGGAATCAGAACCCGCCAGATAACCACAATGGAGAAGATGAACGACAGCAGCGATTTGAAGCCGATAATGCCCGCGAAACTGACCAGCGCAATGACGAATAACGCCACAAGGAAAATCTCCCAGTTGATGCGATAGTGGTCAACGAGCGTCACCGCCTTGATATCGTCCTCGAAAAAATCCACCGTCACCAGTGCTTTGTCGCCCGGCGCGAAAAACTTATCCTGTTCGAGCGATCCCGCCAGAATGTTGGTGCCGGACACGTGCCGCCCTTTGAAGCGCCCACCCAGAAGCTCAACTTCGCACAACTGTTCGCCGGTCCGAATCAGCCCGACGTCGACGACATAGGTGTCATCCGTCGACAAAATAAGTCCCGCAACACGCTCCGTATTAGGAAATGTTCGCTCCTCAAACGAATGAGGAACGAACATGACCAAAAGAATCGCTATCACAGTAACAATGATAGGAATTGTGTTGCGACGATGCAGACCGGCCTCGGCCATAAGCTACTTGACCTTAGTCAGCGCGCGAAGTTTCTTGCAAACATCAACGTTGTCATACGCGCCTGCAAAAGCGTCCGCCCCTGCACCCTTGGCATAGAGCGCCACGGGCAGACCCGTATGGGCATACGACGCGAAGTTCACGCCGGCCTTGTTGTTCAGCACATGCGTCAACGTAACGACGAACGGGTTATAGCCGCCATACAGAACGCGGTCACCTTGCTCCTTGGCTGTCCGTCCATCCTTCACCATCTCAAAGGCGGCCTTCAGTTTTCCAAGTTCATACTCCGTCAGCACCATATCCTTCTTCGCGGCAGCATCGGGGTCAGACTCGGTCAGCAGCCCAAAATTCGCCTTAACATCCTTCAGCGCGTCCTCAAAGGAGACATTCTTGTCCTTGTACGTATTGACGATCTTCTCGAACTCCACATAGGATGTCTTCTGATTTCCAAGCTTCTCAAAATACGTGTCATAATTTGTCCCCGCGAAACCAATCGTCAAACCGCCTGTTTCGTGATCACCCGTCACGATAATCAGTGTCTCTTCGGGATACTTGTCATAATACTCCGAAGCAACCTTCACGGCCTCTTCGAAAGCCATTGTCTCGTTGATAACCGTAAAGGCGTCGTTGGCATGGCAACCCCAGTCAATCTTACCACCCTCGACCATCATAAAGAAACCTTTGTCGTTATTGGCCGTGAGCATCTCGATGCCCTTGCGGGTCAGATCCGCCAACGTGATATCGCCTTCCTTCTGATCCAGACGATACTTCATCGCCATCGTCCCCGTCTCCAGTTCATCCTGTGGGCAAATGACAATCGTCTTGCCATTCTCGGGCTTCAGGCTACGGAACTTCTCGTTGGTATTAGCGATATAGTAACCTTCCTTCGCCGCAAGGTCAGCAATCTTCTCTTTGCCTTCTTTGGTCACCTGCTTGGAGTTATTCGATAGGAAATCGCCACCGGCAAAATAGTCATAATTGCTCTTGAGCAAGTCCATTCCAATGTCGTAGTAATCGCTGCGTGACGGCACATGCGCATAGTAAGCGGCGGGCGTCGCGTGGTCAATATTCACACTCGTCACAATACCGACCTTATAATCCAGTTGTTGCTTGACCTGTTCCGCAATGGAAACCGACTTGTGTTGTTTGGTCTCATCCATATTCAGCACACCGCTCAACGTGCGGATTCCGCTCGAAAGCGAAGTAGCTGTCGCCGCCGAATCGGGGCAATAGGAAGAGGAGTTGTAGGAGTTGACCGCGCCAACAACCGGAAATGTCGTAAAGAACATCGGGCTTGCTTGGGGAATCCGACCGGCTGCCGGGTCAATGGCGCCGTGCTGCTTGACACCACGATAGAACCCACTTGCCTGAATCTGCGGGAAACTCATTCCATCACCGATGAACATGAAAATATACTTGGGTGCTTTGCCGGCATACTCCGCGGCGTCATCCGATGCCGCGGCAACGGTCGGCGTTGTCTCGCTCATATTAACAACGCACTCACCTGTGGCCGCAAACGCAAACGCAAGCGCGATGACAAAAAACCGTCTTAGAAAATCATTCTTAATCATTATTATCCACTTTCCGACGCGAACTGCGAATTCGGTAATTGTCAATGGCAGCGCGCCATTAACATATAAACAATTCACACTCTAAATGATTTTCTTTTTATGATGACATTGACTCTACTAACAAAGAAGTAATATACCTCCGAATCAAGTGTAATTCTGATATTATGTTGGAAATCTTAACTTACGGAAACCCAGACCTCACCAAGCCAAACAGCGAACTCGAACAGATTGGCGATGAAGAACTCGCACTCATCGGAGCAATGATTGAGACAATGTACGAAGCAGACGGCGTCGGATTGGCGGCCCCACAAATCGGGCGCAACTTGCGCATGTTTGTGTTGGATGTCGACTTTGACCGCGATGCGAAACACCCAGACGAGACGAGAAACCCGCAAGTCTTTATCAATCCCAAAATCACATGGGAAAGCACAGAAGACGAGCCATTTGAGGAGGGGTGCCTCAGCTTGCCTAATGTTCATGCGCAAGTGTGGCGTCCGTCGTCTGTCCGTATGACTTGGCGCGACGATGCATGGGAAGAGCACGACGAATTACTCGAAGGTTATCTCGCCCGAGTTGCGCAACACGAATATGACCATCTGGAGCAGCATCTTTTTGTCGACAGAATATCGCAGAACAAGCGCCTGTCGTTAGCTCCAAAACTCACTGAACTGCGAAACAATAACAAGTAATAAGGTGACGCGTGACCGATAGCGTAACTCGCGATACATATCTATCGATTGTCATTTCGGCATACAACGAAGAAAAGCGGTTGCAGAAATCGCTACCTTTGATTCTCGACTATGTCAAGAACAAGGACTTCAAATCGGAAATCATCATTGTTGACGATGGAAGCTCTGACCGGACAGCCGAGATTGCCGAAACGTTCCTCGCGGATATTACGCATGCTGTGGTACGCAAGCAACCCAACGCCGGAAAAGGCGCAGGCATTCGCTCGGGCATGAAGATTGCCCAAGGACAGTGGCGACTGATGTGTGACGCCGACCTGAGCACGCCGATTCATGAATTGGACAAATTCTGGAACGTGCTCCAAGACAAACCGCAGACGGATATCATCATCGGTTCACGGGCGCTCATGAATAGCGAGCTTGCCGTCCGGCAACCATTCTACCGCGAGTTCATGGGACGTGTTTTCAACGTCTGCGTCCAGATGCTCGTTTTACCCGGCATTCACGACACCCAATGCGGATTCAAACTCTTCAACGCAAAAGCGGCCGAGACTATTTTCCCGATGCAAAAAGCCAACGATTTCTCGTTCGATGTCGAGTTGTTGCTTCTGGCGCGCAAGTATCATTTCGAAATCGTCGAGTATCCCATTCGCTGGGTCAACGATTCCGCGAGCAAAGTCAACCCCATTTTTGATTCGCTCAAAATGTTTTGGGCGCTGCTCCGCTTGCGCAAGCAAATCACCGGAACATCTGCCACTATCCCAAAGGATAAGGAGTCAAACGGAGAATGATTAGGCGCTGTTGGATGTGGTTGAAGTCGCTCATCACCGGAGAAAAAGAGTTTCTCTGTGACACTTGCCGCTATGATTATGACAAAGCTTGCAATCGCCGCGAACGCCCAAACGCAACCAAATGCAAGGACTACAAACGCAACTAAGCGGACTCTCGGACGACACCGGGCAACGGCATCGACGCAAACGCGTTCAATGTCAAATCGCATTCGGCTGGCACAACATCACGCAAATGCCACGCCAAACCCGCCACCATGGCCGCATTGTCCGTGCAAAAAGCGGGCGCCGGAAAATACACATGCTGACGCTTGAACCGCTGTGCCGCCGCGGCACGCAAACCGGCGTTGCACGCGACGCCACCACAAACTGCCAGAACCGGAACGCCGGTCTCCTTCATTGCGCGCTGCGCTTTGCCCAACAACACATCAACGACAGCAGACTGAAACGAAGCGCAAACATCCGCCAACAACTGCGGGTCTGAACGAACAGCGTCAGCCCCGCCAAGGTCACGAACCAAACAGGACACGGCCGTCTTCAGCCCACTGAAACTAAAATTCTTCTGGTCACGGCGCAGCATCGGCCGCGGCAAATCAAAACGGTTACTGTCGGCATTTTCCAAACCGGCATACCTGTCGATAATCGGCCCACCCGGATAACCAAGCCCCAACAACTTCGATACTTTGTCAAAAGCCTCGCCTGCGGCATCATCCACGGTCTCGGCAAGAAGCTCAAAATCATACGCCCCCTTGACCAACACCAACGACGTATGCCCCCCGGAAACCGCCAACCCAATATACGGATAGGACAACGCCTCATTGCCCGGCTCCGTCAGCCCCTTCGGAGTCTTCGCGGTATCTTCGTCCACCACGCTTGGCGCGATCATCGTCAACCGGCAAGCCTTGTCTGTCGACTGCAAAAACGGAGCATACAAATGCGCCGCGATATGATGTACCGTAATGAGCGGTTTGCCTGTCGCAAACGCCAGCGCCTTGGCCGTTTCGAGGCCAATGAGCAAGGCGCCGACCAACCCCGGTCCCTGTGTCACGGCGATTGCGTCGACCGCTTCGAGCGTCAGTGACTGCGACTCGAGCATTTTGTCAATCATCGGCAGCAGGCACTTCATATGCGCGCGACTGGCAAGCTCCGGAACCACGCCACCCCACGCCTGATGAATGCGTATCTGCGACGCGATATGACTCGCCAGAACATGCCGACCATCCTCGACCAGCGCGACCGAGGTTTCATCGCATGATGTTTCAATACCAAGTATCAACATAAATCTATCCTTGCTCAAGTACCCACAAATCCGTATTTTATAGCAGCATTCGAACGAACAAAGACAAACTCAACTGGATAGAAATATGTAGAATCTGAAATCACAAAGGACATACGGATGTTTTCGAAACTCAAACTTTTCCTCAGCACTTGTCTTTTATTCTTGCTTTCAGCGACAACAGTCGCCGCCGAGCCTACCGCGATAATTGACATCGATATGGACAACCCAACAACCTCGACGATTCGACCGGTTTGGACTCAGACAAACATCTGGGACATCGGCCAAATGCCGCAAGATCGGAAAACGACCATCATTCGCGAAATCATCCTCATGACCGCGACGGGCGGACGCCCCACCAACAACATGGCCACTATCTTACCTGACGGTTCGCTCAAGTGTGACTTCACTTCGCTGACTCTTGCGCTTGACAGGGCACTGAACCTCAAGCTTATCCCGACCATCGTTCTCGGCAACACACCGGACTGCCTCTCGACTTCCACGGAAATCCGCGAGTTTGAGGTCAACACACTGCCGCCCACAAAAACGGAGCTCTACAGTCAGTACATCGAGGAACTTTTCAAATGCCTCGCCGAACGCTACGGGAAACTTCGCGTGCTCAGCTGGCATTACCGCCTCATGACCGAACCGGACAACAGCAGTTGGTGGACGGGAAACGGCATGAAAGGATATTGCGAACTCTACGACCTCACGGTCGCGGCGGCACGGCGCGCGCTGCCGGACATCGTCATCGACGGCGGGAATTACATGAACTGCGGCAAGCTCAAGGGCACATCATGGGTAGAAGCATGGCCACGTTGGATTGCGTCGAATGAATCGAAAACATCCGCGGCGTTGCCTCACAAAATCGCATCGATTAGCTTCTCGGGCTACTGCCACATCAGCCCCAAACACTCTGCAAGCCAGATTGGTCTTGACCCACGGAATCTCAAAAGTATTATGGATACGCTCAAAACCTGTACCGAGAAACACATCTCTTACCCGCTTCGATACTACATCGCGGAGGGTCAGCAACTCTATGACGAAAACCAGAAGTATCTTTGGCTCGGAGACGGAACGGAAAAGGGCGCGGCATGGAATGCGGCCATGATTAAGCAGGCACACGATACCGGACTCGACCGCAATGTACAATGGGGGTGGGGAGGACTCGCCGACTCGAACTTGCAGTCACCTGTGCACCACACACTCCAGATGTTCGAGGCCATGCTCGGCGACCACATTCTCCCGCTGAACATCCAGACCCAGAACACCACGGACTCGCTCTATCTCGACGCCATTGCCACAACCGCGAATGACGGCACAATCCGCATCATCGCGTTCAGCTATGACTGGGCTGTGCGCGACAACCCCGAACAAACGCCGGTCACAATCAATCTGTCAACTCATAAGGACTCGACGAAATATGCCGTCGAGCAATGGCGCATCGATCGCGAGCACTCGAATTTTATGACCCAGTGGATTAAAGATAGCGCCAACCTCAAGATGGTCGATCGTGGCTGCAACAGCGGCTCGCACTACGACTTGGATGTCCGCCATACGCTTGACGATGAGGGGCTGAAAGTCTGGAATAGCAACATCGAAAAGTACCGTGCCATGGACGACTTAGAGCTTATGGAACCGTCCCAAACGGTCGAAACAAAAGACGGCAAACTGTCTTTATCGCTCAGTCTGCCGTCCAATAGTGTTGCTCAATTCGTGATACGTCCGCTCAACTAAACCAGCGGGTCACCCAGAATCGGCTTATCCTTCGGCGGCACCTCATCAGAGGCGGCCTCCGTCTCATCTGACTTTGACTCCGGCAAACCGTCTTCCGGCACTGCATTCTCATCTGCGGCTTTGTCAAGGACAGCTTCGACCTTCTCATCATCGAACGGCGGCAGTGGTTCGCCTGCAATTAACTTGGTCAAATCATCGCCGTCAAGCGTCTCACGCTCAATCAGAGCCTCGGCCACTCGCGTCAGCGCATCCATATGCTCCGACAAAATCCGATAGCAATGTTCATGCGCCTCGTCGACAATCTTCGAGATTTCTTTATCAATCTCGCGTGCTGTCACATCACTATAGTCATGCGAATGCGCTCCGGCCAACTTGCCAAGCGGACCGGCAATGGCCTCCTCGTCGCCACCAAAGGTGCGCATTCCAAGCTCGTCGCTCATACCAAACTGACAAACCATCGCCTTGGCGATTTCCGTAATGCGCATCAAATCGTTGCCTGCGCCTGTGGTAAAATCGCCAAAAACCAACTCCTCGGCAACGCGACCACCCATGGCGTAAACAAGACGCTCTTTAATTTTATTCTTGAATTGAGTGAACCGTTCTTCGCTCGGCAAATAGCTTGTGACGCCCAACGCGCGGCCACGCGGAACGATTGTAATCTTATGAACTTCCTCATCGACATCCAAGAAACGCGCCGCCACAGCGTGCCCGGCCTCGTGGAATGCGGTCAGCCGTTTTTCCTTCTCGGTCAACACAAGACTACGACGCTCCGGCCCCATCATCACTCGGTCACGTGCTTCTTCAAGCTCGGACAAAGTGACCGCATCCTTATTGCGACGCGCCGTCAGCAACGCAGCCTCATTGATGAGGTTCGCCAAGTCCGCGCCGGAGAAACCGGCCGTCCCCTTGGCAATAACATTCAGGTCAACGCCCGTAGCCATCTTGACCTCACGTGAGTGAACCTGCAAAATCTGTTCGCGACCCTTGAGGTCCGGAATGTCGACCGCAATCTGACGGTCGAAACGCCCCGGACGAAGCAACGCTTTATCAAGCATATCGGGACGGTTTGTCGCGGCAATCAGAATGACGCCTTCATTCGCGCTAAAGCCATCCATCTCGACCAGCAACTGATTCAGTGTCTGCTCGCGTTCATCATGACCGCCGCCCATCCCCGACCAACGGTGACGACCAACAGCATCGATTTCATCGATAAAAATCACGCAGGGTTTATTCTTCTTGGCTTGCTCAAACAAGTCACGCACACGGCTCGCGCCAACGCCGACGAACATCTCGACAAAATCGGAACCACTTATCGAGAAGAATGGAACACCGGCCTCGCCCGCAACTGCCTTGGCCAGCAGGGTCTTGCCTGTGCCGGGCGCGCCATAGAGCAGCACACCCTTGGGAATACGGGCGCCCAAACGGGCAAACTTCTCGGGGTCTTTCAGGAACTCGACAACCTCCGCCAATTCCATCTTGGCCTCATCAACCCCGGCAACATCACCAAAAACAACCTTCTTGTCGTCTGCCGATACAAGCTTCGCGCGGCTCTTGCCAAAGCTCAAAGCCTTGGAGTTTCCACCGCCGCCCATTTGGCGCATAATGAACAGCCACGCGACAACCAGCAAAATAACAAAACCAATATTCAGCAAAATCGACTGCATCAAACCCGAGGAAGGATGAGCCTCATACGACACTTGACCCTTGCGAGCTGCCTCAAAAACAAGCTCACTCTGGCCGGGCATATAGCGAGCGATAAACGGCTTCGCAACGCCCTCGTCATCGATATACTTGCCCTTGAGTGTGCCGGAATCATCGACAACCTTGCCCTGGATTTTGCCGGACTCCGCCAGTTGCGCGTAACGGGTCAGATCCAGTTCTTCCTGACGCGAATCCTGATTAAAGGTAACATACAAAACGATACATGATAGAAATATCGCAATCCATATTGCCGCTGATTTCATTAATTTCGCTTTCTCTCTTTCTCTTCTTCTTTTCTATATTATCTTATATGATACAATCGCAAACACGAAACACTGGAAGAACCAAGCGAATACGGCTTCCGGCAACTCAACTATTTGTGGCCCAAAACATCACGCAAACCCTGCGCCATACGAATCAAGCGGGAGCCCTTGAGACGTGCCAATTCATCACGCTCGCGACGCCATGCCTGACGTGTATCATAAAACAATCGATGCCAGCAGCGAATCTCTGCATCCTTGATGAGTGAATCACGCAAACCCTCAAACTTCTTAATCCATTGCCACAATTCCTCACCCGACACATTCTGTGCCATCAAGGGATAACGCGACAGAGCCTCAAGGCGTTGGTCATCCGGCCAGAAATTCCAACCATAGATTGAGAAGTCCATATCATCCGACACGATGCCTCCTGCAAGCGCCTCATCCCACACACGGGTCGCCGGCAGTGGCATCAAGATTCCACAACCCACGCGATTTATCACATCAAGATTGCGTTGGACAAAATCCCAATTTGTCTGGATATCGTCCTGCGTTTCATGCGGCGTCCCTATGATAAGCGACGCGCCTGCGCTCAGATTATGCGAACGCATCACATCCATGGCATGCTGATTGACATCGGGCGTTACACCACGCTTGTTCAGCCACTTCAAAACGGGAGCCGAATTGGACTCGATACCAAAATCGATTTCATGGAAATGCAAATCCCAAAGCAAATCCGCCAGTTCATCGGTCATCAGATTCGCGCGAACTTGCATGCGGAACATGATTCCGTCATGCACACGCGTCTCTTTCATCAACTTGCACAGTTCGCGAAAACGCGTCTTGTTCGCAACCATCAAATCGTCAAAAATAAAAATCTGCACCGGGTCGTATTTCTCGCGTAACGCAATCATATCGTTCACGACACGCTGCGGCGAAAAATAGCGCAATCCACTCCACAAAGCGCTCGACGAACAGAACGCACACTGGAAGGGACAACCGCGGGATGTCAGCATATGAACCATGCGCCAACTCGGCGCTTCGTATGTCCCCAAAACATCACGGTCAGGCGGCGGCAAAATATCCAAATCCTCGATATTCGAACGCGGAGGTGACAGCAGCACCTGCCCCGCCTCACGATAATTCAAACCACAGATTTTCGCCAGCGAACTCGAATCCGGTTTCAACGTCACCTTGAACAATTCGACAAGTTCGCACATCGTCATCTCGCCTTCGCCAACGACGCCAAAATCAAATTCGGGCGCTAAGTTCAAGGGCATGGAGCTGTTGTGGACGCCCGCCAAGAATATGCAAATGGGAAGCTCTTCGCGGATGTGACGAACCTGCTCACGGGCAAACATGATACCGATGGTATCGCAACTCACCCCCAAGACATCCGGGCGCCACGAGATGACCTCGTCCGCGTCGCGAAAAAACGCGATCTCGACGCCACTCACACGCTGTTTGAGGCAGGAAATAATATGACCAATGCCAAGCGGCGGCATCAAATCCTCGCCACGAGCCATTCGGGGAACTGCATGAAATATCGCTAACTTTATCATTAGATTATTTCACCAATGACACCAAACGGTATTCACCATTCTGACGCTCGAATTGTATATCAAAGATGAATAGATTGTCTGTTCGATTATGAATTCCTTTAATATTATCCTTGTGCGAGTCGGAGATATTTTTTGGCCTGGTTCAAGAAACAAAAGTACACTACATTACAGTTCTCTACGAAAAAAAGCGAAAGAATTCCGGAAGGGCTCTTCGTTAAGTGTGAGTCATGCTATGCAGTTATCTTGGCTTCCGAGTTCGAGAAGAACCTTATGGTATGCCCCGAATGCGGACATCACCACAAGTTCCCTGTCAACAAGAGAATTGCTCTGCTCACGGACGAAGGTTCTTTCTCGAAAATGTTCGAGGAGATTCGCCCGACTGATCCGCTCGGTTTTGTCGACAGCAAAAAATATCCGGATCGCATAAAAGCCGCACAGGAAAAATCCGGCTTTTCGGAAGCGGTGGTCACGGGCACCGCAACCATCAACGGCCATCCCGTCGCCATCGGATTCATGGTATTCGACTTCATCGGCGGGTCAATGGGTAGTGTCGTCGGCGAACGAATCACACGCCTCATTGAATACGCCACTGAACACCGTCTACCGGTCATCATGATTAACTGCTCGGGCGGCGCCAGAATGCAAGAAGGAATTCTCAGCCTGATGCAAATGGCCAAGACATCCGGCGCTTGCGCCAGACACGCGATGGCGGGTCTGCCCTACATCAGCGTCCTCACAGACCCATCAACGGCCGGAGTCATGGCAAGCTACGCAAGCCTCGGAGATGTTTGCATCGCCGAACCCGAAACACTCATCGGATTTGCCGGACCACGCGTCATTCAGCAAACAATCAATCAGATTTTGCCGAAGGATTTCCAACAGGCAGACTTCGTCCTGAAACACGGATTCTTGGACATGGTGGTGTCACGCGCTGAGATGAAGGACACGCTGACGAAGCTCATCGAATACATGGAACCCGCACCCATCGCGGAAACGAAGAAATAGGTTATTCTTTGCCGGACAAATCAGTGCGCGACTTGGGCGTCTGATGTAACATCGAACCAATATACACCCACGCAATGGCAAGGAGCGCGGTCGCTATTAGCGACAGATTGAACCCCGCGCAAATGAATGAGACAAAACTGCCATGCTTCGCGACGGCTTCCGCAACAGAACCGTTTCGCATCACAAGTTGTGTCGTGACCGCCAGAAAAGGCAACCACCAAACCGCCAGAAAAACCTTCAGATTCAGACGATAACGGTCGAGGCAAAACCCCGGAAGTGCCATCACAAAGGCGCCACACAAAACCGTCACATAGGGAATCCACCAAGCGCCAAACTCGACCACGGAACGAACAAACAGAACCCACCAGAAACCCGCCAACGAACCGACCAGCCACATAAACTTGTCAGTGCCCGGAAAATAATAGTACGATAACAACGAACATACAGACCACAAAAGCGGCAACAGCCAAACGTATAAATACCGTTTTGGTTTCATCGGCAAAACTCCCAAAGAGTGGCGGAGAGAAAGGGATTCGAACCCTTGGTACCCGTAGAGGGCACAGACGCTTTCGAGGCGCCCGCCTTCAGCCGCTCGGCCATCTCTCCACTCAGCTTAGTTTATTACGAATTCAGAGAATAAACATTCACAAAACGACGAGGAAAAACGGTGAAACCGATACCACTCAATAATATGTTTGGGACAATCGTTTGTATGTATCAATAACCTATAACTTAAGAGAGGGTAACAATATGGGAAATCAGTTCAAAACTTACTTTTTGATGGTTGCGCTTATTGCAATCATCACGGGATTCGGAGCGATTGTCGATTCAGCGCTCGGCGGAAACCACGTAATTCTGTTCGCCTTCTTCCTGTTTTCGCTTATCTCGACATGGGTCACCTACTGGTACGCGGACACAATAGTCCTCAAGATGTACAGGGGCAAGATTGTATCACGAGAAGAAGAACCGGAATTACACGAAATCGTCGAGAGGCTCGCGGCTAACGCGCATATTCCGATGCCGAGAATCGCGATTGTGCCAATGGCGGAGCCGAACGCCTTCGCGACGGGCAGAAATCCACAACACGGCTTAGTCGCTTGCACCACCGGCATCCTCAACATTCTGGACAAACAGGAACTCGCAGGAGTGCTTGGTCACGAAATCGGACACATCAAACACAGAGATACTCTGTTGCAGACAATCGCAGCAACATTGACGGGAATTCTCGGTATGTTGGCGAGCGTCGCGAAATGGGGCACAATCTTCGGCGACAACCGCAACTCCAATCCCATCGCGCTGGTCGTCATGCTCATCGGAGCGATTTTGCTGCCATTCGTCGGAATGTTGATTTCGATGGCAATCTCACGCTCAAGAGAATACCTTGCGGATTCCGCCGGAGCGGAATTCAGCCGTGACCCCAACAGTCTGGCACGGGCGCTCCAGAAAATGGAAAACATGGCGACGGCCTCGGCGCAACACGGGTTGAAGTCGAACGCGATCCAGGGGACGGAAGCGATGTTCATCATCAATCCGTTTGCCGGTGCAAGCTTGGCATCGCTTTTCAGCACACATCCGCCGACAGAAAAGCGCATCGCTCGCCTGCAGCAGATGGCTATGGGACGGCAAGTCTTCTAATCGAAACACAGAACAAATGAACAATCCCCCGAACGCGCATCACACGCGGGCGGGGGATTCTTGTTTCAATTCGAACGAACGCTAATCGTCCTCTTTCTCCGAATGATAGACGATATAGCAATTGCCGCCGCGAGCCTTGGCCTCATACAGCGCCTTGTCCACACACGCGAAAGCTTCGTCAAACGTCGTGAAGCTCTTATCCAAGAAGGCGATTCCGATGCTGATGGTCACTTCGTCCCGCAACACATCCGCCATCGCTTCATTGATAGAGGTGACCTTGCCGAGAATGCTCTCGACACGTTTGACAATCTCTTCATTGTTCTTGATATCGCAGAAGAACAACACAAACTCGTCACCACCAATACGACCGACAATATCGGTCTGACGGCTCGACCTCTTGAGAATATCAGCCAATTGACGCAACACCATATCGCCCACGGGATGACCATAAGTATCATTAATGCTCTTGAAGTGGTCAATATCCAACTCGACGATTGCATGACGAACGGAACTGATATTATGCAATTCGAACTCTATCAATTCTTCCGTTGTCGAACGATTGTACAGCTCCGTGACGGCATCCGTCTCGGCCTTTTCGAGAAGTTTATCTAACTTGACACGTTCGTCATGAATATCGGTGACATAGCCAAACACACGATACACTGTCCCGCTTTCGTCGCCAATGCTGACATAATAGGCTCGATGCCAACGATAATTTGACTCACCATAGCAACAGGCAAGATACTCGCATGACCCGGAGGTCGGTTTGTCTTTGGCGGCCATAAGTTGTGCAGTGTAGGACTCCAGAAAATCCTTGTGGATAACATGGGAATTGGGCAGATACTTACTGTACTTGGAAATAACCGTTTCACGCGGCTGACCGTTGTTCATCAAAGTATACGTCAATTCATCCTTTTGAGGATCGTAATCGAAAGTCATCACATTGGTACTCTCAATCAGAATCCGATAACGCTGCTCTTTCCACTTCTCGGCCTGTTCAGCCAGAACCTGTTGCGTCACATCAATAACGGTCACATAAATGCTGGTAGGTTTGTTGGGCGTGACAATAAAGGACGCCATCAGCCGCAGCCAGATAACACGACCTGACTTCAGATTAAACTTACCCTGTCCCAGATAGGGCGTGCGCCCTGGTTTCAAGTTCGCGATGATTTCGCTCACACCATCAAATGCCTTCAAATAACTTTCGGGCATACATGGAGTCATCAATGCACTGTATTGTTCGGGAGTAAGGCCAATCATCGAGCAGAGCAAATCGCTGAAATACACCGGACGAATGCACCCGTTCTCCAACTCGTAAATGCCGATACCAACAGGAATATTCGCGATAACATTCGCCATGCGCTCGTTGGCCATTTTGAGATTCTGCTTCGCAATCATTTCCTCGTTGATATCCGTCAACGTCCCCACCGTCCGAACATGCTCACCGTTCGCGTCATTAATATAGGTTTCCGCGAGATGCATCCACCGATATTCACCGGTCTTCATCTGCAAACGCAAATCCGCTTCGGTAAACATAACCCCTTTCTGATGCTGACGGAGTTGATAACTCAATTTCTCGCGGTCATCCGGATGAACGGTCTCCTGTGTGCTACAATGAGAGAAAATCGTATCATACGGAATCTGGCTCATGGCATAGCGCTCGTAAGATTTCGTGTGATAGTACTTCTCGCCATATTTATCAAAATCAAAAATGGTTGTTGCCGTGTGTTCAACAATAATACGATAGCGTTCCAGTTCGTAGCGCTGGTCCTCAAGTATTTGATTCTTCTCGCGGAATTCATCAACCTGCTTTTTGAGATCATCAATGTTTTCCAGAACCGAATAGAACAAAAATACCTCACCAATTCTGGCGATTACGCCATGGCGTATCCGAATCCAAACATAACGGTCAACATCCACTTGGAGTTGGCACTCGACCACCTCGCAATCCCCTGTCTGGAGCAAATGCTTCATGCCCTCCATAACCGTCTTGCGGCTATCCGGATGCACCCATTTCTCCGCATGAAAATGCCTCTCATTGAAGAACTCCTGCGACATCGTCAGCTCTTTCAGATACTGAGCATTGATGCGCATCACCGCGATGCTTCCATCTTTTTCCGAGTATTCGATGATGGACGCGCCGCCGACAATCGAATTGAAAAGCAGAGAAATGCGGTCGTTCGGATTCCAGAATGCGTTCAATTCCTCTTCGGAAATCAGGAGCGGATCCATCTGTGTCACCGGCAAGCTAGCGTTTTTCTTTAGTAGAGCCTCGAACTCTTCCACGGGAAGTGGTTTTGCGAAATAATAACCCTGCAAATATTCGCAACCGACGGAACGTAGAAAATCAACCTGCTCCGCCGTCTCGACACCTTCGGCAATCACCTTCAGATTCAACCAGTGTCCCATGCTTATCACCGAGCGAACAATGCTACTGCCGCGATGAGCATTGTCTTTGCCGAACAGGAATTTCAAATCCATCTTGAGGACATTGACCGGAACATCCTTGAGCGAATTCAGCGAAGAATAGCCACTGCCGAAGTCGTCCATTTCGATTACAAAACCATTTTCCTGCAATTCCCGAACAGTCTGGATAAGCTGATGCGTGTGGTCAAGGTAAGCGGATTCGGTAATTTCCAAATGCATCAACTCGCGAGGAATCTCATACTTATCACGCAGCGCGACCAATTTCGCGCACAGGTCTTTGTCGTAAATGTCAATACGGGAAACATTAACCGAAATCCGAATCGGCATGTTGCCCGCCTTTATCCACTCGTGCAACCACCGACAGGCATTCTCCCAAATGCACTCATCAAGCCGAAGAATCAGACCTTTTTTCTCGAATAACGAGACGAACGTGCCGGGCAGCAGCACACCACGTGTCGGATGATTCCAACGCGCAAGAGCCTCCGCGCCAACAAAAGTATTCTTCTCGCAACTATACTGGGGCTGAAAATACACAATAAACTCGTCACTGTTGAACGCCCGCTCCATATCCGTCAGCAAGCTCTGTTCCTCGAGCATCCGCTGGCGAATCGTATCGTCATACACACCAATATGATTTTGAATGTTGCCCTTGACGGAGCGAAGCGCAAGCAACGCGCGATTGAGCATTAGCTCAACGGGAACCGACTTATCGTGGATATGATAAACACCAAAGCACGGGATGATGCGCAACGGACTGGGGAACTGATTAAGTAGGGATTGCATCTGTCCCTGAATGACCGCGACATCAAGTGTGTTGGTCGGAAGACAAATCACAAAATGGTCTGAGCCAAGATAACCGTAGGTGTGGTAATCGCTTGTCTCGAGTTTGGCGTGTGCCTGCGCGATATAGCGCAACAGCTTGTCGCCCGTGTCTGTCCCGCAAACATCATTGAAAACTTTAAAGTCGTCGAGGTCGAGTCTGAGAATCGAGAAGTTGATTGACGGATTGTCGTCCAACATCTTGCGGGTCACCATACAAAAATGTGCCCTGTTGTACTCGCCGGTCAAAGGGTCACTATATGCGATACGTTGCAGATATTTGTTCAGCGAACGCTTGCGTCTGTTATCCGCATAGAGAACAACTAACGCCACGAGCAAAACGCACAAAACGGCAATCGCGTAGGGAATGACTTCCTTGTGCTGTTCGAAGAAGCTTTTCTCATCATTGATAAAAGTCGTCCCCATCGGCATTTTATCCGGACTCAACCCATATTTCGTCATAACCTGACTATCAATGAGGTAATACTCTTTCGTCTCGGCAATCGGAATACTGCTCGGACTGATGCCGCTCAGCACCAGCGCCGCCATCTTACCGGCGTCATAGCTCATTTGCGCATACGAGAGAACTTTGCCGCCAAGCAACCCGTAGCCGACGCCAATCTCATCGGTATTGAATATCGGTACACGAGCGTGGCTCGTCAGCAAATTAATGGCTTGGGCAAGCTGATAACAATTTTCGTCTTTGTCAAAGGTTAAGGCAAAATAGAGCAGAATCGTCTCAGGGCCATAAGTCGAAATTTGCTCGGCGATTTCGTCGCGGGACAACTCGGAGCAATTCATGTCGATGAAATCCAAATCAAGGAAGTATTTCTTGGCATCGTGGAGCTGCGCCGCCGCCCCTTGGCCGGACAACGTATTGTCAACAATCCCAACAACACGCCGTGCCCCGGGATACAGCTCCTGCGCCAACCTGATTGTGTCACAGATAGGGAACGACTCTGTAATACCCGTAATCAAGGGGTCTTCGTAGGCGGCATCGGCGGCGCTGACCGAATTGATGCCCTCAAAAACAAGCGGCACATTATCAAAGAATTCCTTGCGGTACTTCTGAGCAAAAGCAAGGGCTGGGTCATCGCCCAGAACAACGAGGTCGTAGTTGATGCCATGCGCCTTGGAGGACTTCATCTGTTCATAGAACATAGAAATTGCGATGTCGTCCTGAAAGCTTTTCGTATTCATGAACATGTACCGGATGGTCGTTTTGTCCGACAAAGCTTTATGAATACCATCCAGTTGTCGCGGGACACTCTCCCAGTCATACGAATAAGAACTGATAAAGAGAACTTTACCAGCGGTCTGTTTGACTGATTCGCCAAATGATGTCATTCCCAAAAAGAAGACAACGATTGCGAATAACAATCTACCTGCTAATTTACGCAACCTATATATTAACCACCTAACTGAACCTTTTGGGGTTTTGTATCACAATAATGATACAGTGGTTTATGTCATTATTATTATTCCGTAAATTAGGTTACTTTTCTCGGCAGTCCTAAGTGTCGTCACGCTTCGGGGGGCACATCCATAGCGAAGCGGCCAACATGACAACGGCACCGATAGGCGTATACCAAGGCCACCCCGTGTCAATACCAATCCGTTTTGTCTCAGCCAGCGGCTCGTAGTGGCTCAAGCTCAACCCGAAGGAGTAGTCTTTGAAAACCTGTGTGCCCGGGCTGTCGTACTGGAACCAGTACAGGAAGAACAACATCACTGTAAACACCAGCATCTTGAGGATGAAACTGGGGTCACGTGGCAACATATAGCGAATCGCTGTCACAAACATCGCCACCACAATCCCTGCCAAAACATAGAAATGCCACGCCGTCTCGGCCACAAGGAAGTTGGCACGAATGGCCTCGGCCGTGCAAGGGAATGGGTTATGCTTGGACAGAACAAATATCGTCAGGCAACTGATGGTCGCAGTCCAGCCCATGCCATAGGGGTCGCGGCGCAGTTTCTTGAAGAATGCCATGACAAAAACGCCGAGTGTCGCACCGGCAATGTAGCTTGTAACGGCGAGAGCCAACTCAATAATCAATCCGGAACCCTGCCAGACAATCTGGAAGAGGGACGCGCTCGCGCAAAGAACAACGGCCCACAAGAGAACAAGATAACGGCTGGTGCGGATATTGCGTTTTTGTGTCTCGGGCGAGGCGGCTTCCGTAAACTCCTCGGCGGGGCGCAGTGCATGCAAGGTCTGCTGCGAGAGGGCGGCCAGAACACCTTCGATGGACGAAATGGCAGCCGCGAAAACGCCAGCAACCATGATGCCACCCATGAACCAGTTGATGCGATACTTGATGAAAACCGCCAAAATACGGTTGGAGTTTGCCCCAATCTGTTCTGTTTCGGCGGCACTCGGAACACCCGGGACGCCCATCTTCTGGTAGAATGCCCACAAGGCAACACCCACAAACAGACAAATCAGCATGGTCACCTGACCAACGCTTGACCACATAATAGCCTTAGAGGCCTCTTTGCGATTCTTACAGCAGAACAGACGCTGCACCATCAATTGGTCGGCGCCATACGAGAACACGCAACCGATGCAGGAGGCGATGGTAACGGAAATAAAGGTGTAATTCTGACGAACATCGGGGATAAAGTCCAGCCAACGCAGTTTGTGGTTTTCGGCGGCCATCGTCCAGATTTGACTGATGGAGGTCCAAGTATCTTGATTGAGATACTCGGAAAACTGCCAAACAACCGCAACAAGTGCTGTAATCGCCGCTATCAGGAACACAAAGAACTGGATGACATCGGTCCAAACGACGGTCACAATACCGCCGATAACCGTCCACAGCAACGCCACGCCGCCGGTCGCCCACACGCAAGTATGGATATTCCAACCCGTAATCACCGACAAAACAATCGCCGTCAACAGCACACGAACGCCTTGGCCGAGGATCGCGGTCACCATGAACAGCACGCTCGTGATGGTATTGGCGCGTTTACCAAGCATGTTGCCCATATACTCGTAGGGACTATAGATATCACGCTCGTAATAGACCGGTATCAGGAAAAACCCAATAATAAAACGGGATGCTATGTTACCGATTGCAAGCCCCGCATAACGCAAATCGCCGGTCTCAGCCCACAAAAAGGCCGGAATACCAACGAGTGTCATTGCGGAGATTTCGGTCGCGATTACCGACCCAGAAACAGCGTACCAAGGTAACTTGCGCCCCCCAAGGAAGAAATCGCGGATGGTCTGTTGCTTGCCGCTGAGGCGATGCCCCAACCATGTCGTAAAGAGCATATACGCAAAAACAACAATCCAACTTGCCCATGTAAACTGAACAGCCTGTTCCATAATCAATCATTAACCTTGCATAAAATATCGTTTAACAAATACACCTTCTAAGTAAACCACAAAGCAAAACACCATGTCAAGGTATTTTTTCGCGATGTGAAGTTTTTTGTTGAATAGGTTCTATACTCCAACATATTTAATCAATTGCCGTGTGCTTTCACACTGTAATGGAATGTGCTCAAGCGTTCATCACAAAAATATCAATTATCGCGCCGTTTGGCGTGTCAGGGTGCTTGTCTTCGGATGAGTACTGTTTACTTATTGTTTTCAAGAATCGTCAGGAGGACTGTGTCTAAACATGTCTAATAAAGCCGCTCGTCTGGCTAGCCGAGTCAAACGCAAATTCTTTTCAAAGACCCGCCTTGAACCGGTACCAGTTCCTTATCTGTTAGAAACCCAGCGCAAAAGTTATGAAGACTTTTTGCAGTACAGGGATTCTGATGGAAATATTATCGTCCCGTCACAACGAAAGAACGACATCGGGCTGCAGGAAATTTTCCATAATCTCTTCCCAATTCAAGGACAGAGAATTCGCAGAGATGACCATCTCGAAGAATTCGGCGAACTGAATTTTGTCGAATATGATTTTGGTGCTCCTAAATTTGATGAGCTTGAATGTATGGCTCGCGGAGCAACATATCAAGTGCCATTGAAAATCAAACTCAACTTGAGCGTGTTTGAGGTCATGGATGGCGGAGAGCCTGATATCAAGGAAGTACGTGAAGCGGAAGTATACATCGGTGAGATTCCTCTGATGACCGCCAACGGTACCTTTATTATTAATGGTGCCGAACGCGTTGTCGTATCGCAGTTACACCGCTCGCCCGGCGTTTCCTATAACACAAAAAAGCATACAAACGGCAAAACGCTGTTCCAGTGCAGAGTGATTCCATATCATGGAGCTTGGATTGAGTTCGAAGTCGGCATCGACAATGTCATGAGTGTCATTGTTGACCGCAAGCGCAAGTTCCCGGCAACGACTTTCCTACGCTGCTTTGGCATGAACGACCAGGATTTGGCGGATGGCCTTTTCGCAACAAAGGTGGAAGTGGAAGATTCCTTTGACGCATGCGCCACAATGACGGAAGAAATCGTCGCCAACCCCGAAAAGTACATGAAGCAGACTTTCATCGAAGAAGTCACGATTTCTCCGAAAAAATATGAAGAAGTCCAAGCCGGTATCAAGACCACAAAGCGTTCAAAAACGATCAAGATGGATTTGGACAACAACGGAAAGATTAAACTCATCGCGGCCAACGCAAAAGTTTCGAAAAAAGCCATCGAAGTTCTCAAACTCTATGGCATCGAGAAGGTGTATCTTGACACCGCCGCAGCCTACTCCCCACTGTTGGGAAGATGGCTCTCAGAAGATTTGATTGACGCCGAAACAGGCGAGCTCATCGGCGAATGCTTTGAGCCTGTCACGGTGCAGATGTTGCGCAAACTGAACAAGGTGAAGAAAGTTTGCCGTACCAAGAATATCAATTTTAGCAAGAAAAAGCCCGAGATTACATCGAGCAGACTGGCGCTGCCCATTATCGTACCTACAAAGTGGATCTACGAACTGGCCAAGGAAGCCACTAAGAGAGAAGTCAAGCTGAACTTTATCAGAGGCGAAGCAGCCGAGAAGATTTCGGCTGAAGAAGTGGTCGCGTCCTTCGACGACAGCTCCTACACAATGAAGCCCGAGTTGCACACAAAAGGACAGATTACTCTCATATATAGTAATAAGAAAGTGGATGGACTGCTCAAAGAGTATCTCCAATTGCTTGTCGACTCGAACCGCTACGACGAATCCCAGAACATCATTTACGCAACCTTGAACAAGGACAAAGCCATGATTAAGGGACATGCGGAAAACAACGATTACGCTTTCATCGAATTCTTCCGCAGAATGCGTCCCGGAAACCCCGTCACGGTCAACTCCGCCTCGAAGCTGTTCCGCGAGATGTTCACGGAAACACGCCGCTATGACTTGGGTGCTGTCGGTCGTTACAAAATCGACGTGCGCCTTGGACAGACAACAAAGCCGGGAAAAGACGGCAGCGAAAGACTGTTGGGCAAGAACGATATCATAGCCATCATGCGTATGCTTGAAGACGCCGCCAAACGCGACCTCGAACCCGATGATATCGATCACCTCGGCAACAGACGTGTCAGAAGCGTCGGCGAACTCCTCCAGAACCAGATTCGTATCGCCTTCACGGAAGTCGAACGCTCGGTCAAGGAGAAACTCAACAATCTGGACAACCAGATTCAGACACTCATCACAACCAAGACTTTCCAGGCAACAACCAAAGATTTCTTTGGCAAGAGCCAGCTCAGCCAGTTCATGGATCAACAAAACCCCTTGAGCGAGCTGACGCACAAACGTCGTCTGAGCGCCCTCGGACCCGGCGGTCTCACCAGAGACAGAGCAGGATTCGAAGTCCGCGACGTGCACCGCACACACTATGGCCGTATGTGCCCAATCGAAACGCCTGAAGGACCAAACATCGGTCTTATCACGACGTTGTCAACATACGCCCGCATCAATAAGTATGGATTCATCGAAACACCTTATCGTATCGTCGATAACGGCGTCGTCCGCTATGACAAGGATAAGAAGAAGGATGAAAAGAACAACATTCTCTGGATGACCGCAGATAAGGAAGAAAACAAGTTCTTTATTCAGGCAACCGAGGAAGTGGACGAAAACAATAAAATCGTCAACGAAGATGTTCTGGCAAGGTACGAAGAAGACTACCCAATCATCAAGCGTGAAGACGTCAACTTCATGGATATCACGCCCAAACAGTTGGTCTCGGTCAGCGCCGCGCTGATTCCGTTCCTTGAGCACGACGACGCGAACCGCGCACTGATGGGAGCAAATATGCAACGTCAGGCTGTACCCCTGCTGTTCCCCGAAGCACCACGCATCGGGACAGGCATGGAAGGTTGCTGCGCCATCGACTCCGGTGTCTGCATCATTGCTCGCAGAGCGGGTCATGTGACGGCCGTCGACGCCAAAAGCATTGAAATCGGTGACGTCGCATTTATCACCGCCAAACGAAGCGGAGAAGTCTTTACTGTTAACGAATATCGCATCGAGGTCTGCTGGGGTAGACGCGTAAAATCGAAGTTCGAGGGAACTGTCACGGATATTAGCCCCGAACAAATCACGATTCGCACCGCCCACGGACCCGAAGTCATGAAATTCCCCAAGAAGGGCATGCGCCCCGTTGTGGACAAGAACGACGTCGTCGAAGTGGATCAGGTTCTGGCCATCGAAGCGGATGTCTACGAGCTTAAGCACGAAGACAGACGCTCCGTCGCGAACTGCATCATCTGCCAGAGACCGCTGGTCAAGACGGGTGACAAAGTCGAAGAAGGACAGAAGATTGCCACGGAATTCGACCGCTACGTTCTGCGTTACAAGTATCGCCGTTCCAACCAAGAAACCTGCATGAATCAGAGACCTATCGTCAGCTATGGCGACGAAATCAAAGTCGGTACTGTTATCGCCGACGGGTCCTCCACACATAATGGCGAATTGGCTCTCGGACGCAATTTACTTGTCGCGTTCATGCCTTTCGGCGGATACAACTACGAAGATGCTATCGTCATCAGCGAACGAATCGTCAAGGAAGATATCTTTACTTCTATTCACATTCAGGAGTTCAGCATTGACGCTCGTGCGACGAAGAATGGTGATGAAGAAATCACCAGCGAAGTCCCGAACTGCAGCGAAGAACTGTTGAACAAACTCGACAATGGAATCATCAGAGTCGGTGAAGAAGTCAAACTCGGAGACATCCTCGTCGGTCTTGTTACGCCTAAGGGTGAAACCGACCTCGGCCCGGAGGAAAAGCTTCTGCGCGCCATCTTCGGTGACAAATCGAACGAAGTCCGCGATGCCTCGCTCCGCGTCAAACACGGAACATACGGCACTGTCATTGCGACCAGAACATTCGTCAGCAAAGACAACAAAGACCACGGAACGCAATCGTCTGACCTAAAGCTCTCGGACGACTTTAAGGACCTCCTGTGCAGACAAGTGCAGAATGTCATCGAACAGCTCGTCGCGACGGAAGACCCGGATTTGATTGAATTCGCCTCAACGAACCTCGATTCGTTCACACAGGCAATTCCGTCAACCGAAGACTTGCATAAGAACATCTCGATGCTCGATGCATACGAGGACAAGCTGCCCGCGACAGTCATCCCTGTCATCGAGAACCTGATGAACATGACTGCGTTTGCCGAGGACAAAGACTTCGACAAAAAGCTCATGATGCCAAGATTGCATCAGTTGTACAAGAACCTCAAGCCGTACACAAACAGACGCCCTGACACATCGCCCGATGCCATCCAGAGAGAATACGAATTAGAATTGGTTGACCTCGGACTCGATGGCAACACAATCGCCTGCTTTGTCAAGCTCCTCAAAGATGCGGACGTCCAAGAAGCCGTCATCAACATCATCGAGATGCTCAAGTCTGAGTACGCGAAGGAAATTAAAGCAAGAAAGAAGCCCCGCAAGAAGAAGGCCACGAAGGCAGATGAAATCGCCTTCCCAACAACAACGGCGGACTTCAAAGAACCCAAGACGACCGACGATACGATTCGCTTCATTCTCAATGAATCGAACAGTGAGCCGGCCAAGCTCTATACCGCATTTGAGGAATTAGAGAAGTTCTGGAAAGACTTGCATAATGCCGAACGCGACAAGATTGTTAAGATTCTGGAAGATCAGGAAAATGAACTCGTTGACAGTTTCCTTGAGGATATCTCGCAACGTGACCGCAGCGTCGAACTCGACCACCAGCGCCGCGAGGCTCTGACCGAACACGAACGCCTGTTCAGAACAGAATTGTATCAACTGTTGAAAACAGCGAAGAGCAATGTCAGTCTGGCAAATCAGGGCAAGCCATGCTTTAACCATGCGCTTGATGACTTGTTGACATCAATGACAAAAGCTCAACTCGAACTGCTTGAGTTGCCTGTCAAACCATATAAAAACGACGCCTACAAGAACCTCTTCTGGGTGTTTATGCGCGAACTCCATGACAAAAAAGCCAAAGTCATTGACCCGGCTCTTTGGGATACAATCGAAATTCAACTGCGTAAAACGCTCGACGAACTCCATCAGCGTGTCTCCATCCGTGAGTTGCTGACCATGGCAATCGACCCCCTCAAGGAATGCGAGGAGCGGTCTATGCTTGTGGAAAAAGGCGCTGAAATCTCGGATGATATGCTGAACTACATCGTCTTCTGCATGCGCAAGGAAATGTCACCGCAAACCGGCGACAAGACCGTGGATGAAGCAATCAAGGATCTTTGGTGGCGCTTCCATAGCGAACAAAACCGCATCAGAGAAGCCGCTGAGCTCAAGATTACGAGAGTCAAAAACGGCGACGAGTTGCCCAACGGCATCCTGAAGACGGTCAGAGTTCTCATCGCTTGCAAGCGTAAGCTCCAAGTCGGCGATAAGATGGCCGGACGTCACGGAAACAAAGGTGTTGTTTCGTGCGTCAAGCCTGTCGAAGATATGCCGTATCTCGCAGACGGAACACCCGTGGACATCGTCTTGAATCCGCTCGGCGTTCCCTCACGTATGAACGTTGGACAGATTCTCGAAACTCACCTCGGACTGGCAGCCAGCACACTCGACGAATACTTCGCGACACCCGTCTTTGACGGTGCAACGGAGCAAGATATCGAAGAGCAACTGCGCAAAGCACGTGAGTTCAAGATGAGAAGCATCGGCGACAACAGATCCTATGACGAGCTTTCCGATGAGGAAAAGATGCTCGACGTCAACGCGACCGGACAAGTCACCCTATTCGATGGACAGACCGGCGACAAGTTCGACAACCCCGTGACCGTAGGAACGATGTATATGCTCAAACTCGGACACATGGTCGACGACAAGATGCATGCGCGTTCAACCGGACCATACTCGCTCGTCACACAGCAGCCGCTGGGTGGTAAAGCGCAGTTCGGTGGACAACGCTTCGGCGAAATGGAAGTCTGGGCGCTCGAAGCCTACGGAGCTGCATACACATTGCAGGAACTCCTCACGGTCAAGAGCGATGATGTGATTGGTCGTACAAAAACTTACCAGTCAATCATTCAAGGACGTAACCACTTGCAGCCCGGCATCCCCGAAAGCTTCCACGTGTTGGTCAAAGAGCTACAGGGACTCGGCGTGAATCTCGAACTCCTCGCGGAGAATACCGAGACGAAACCGAATGTGGTCTACCAGCCTTATGCCGCCGAGAATGAAGAGAATCATCAGCCGACTTTGGAAGAACTCCGCGACATGATTACCATTCCGATGGATGACAACGACAACGAGTAATAAGTTCTCTATGAGACATGTCATGCCCCGGAGCATTGGGGCATGACAATAACAAACCCTATTTTGAAAATAAAAATATCAGCTTCACCCCAAGCGAGAGGTGCCATTGATGAAAGATAACAAAAACAGCTCGAAAAAAGCAAAAAGAATCAAGAAGAATAATGAGGTGGAAGTTTCACCTTTTAATTACGATAGAGACGAACTGCCGACCAGTGGCGGATATCTCGATGATATGTTGACCAACCCGACGGACAAAATCGATTTGGCCAACTACAGAGTGATTCCTCTGTGCATCGAAAGACAGGAAAAGGGCAACGCGCAAAACAACGACCTTAACAAGCTTAATGTCGTCGCACGCATTTCGTTGGCCTCACCTGCGCAAATCTACTCATGGGGTCAGCATCGCAACAAGAACCTGACAATCGGTGTGGGCATCAACAGCCACAACAACCAGGATGACGAAATCGGCGAAGTCAAGAAACCCGACACGATTAACTACAGAACGTTCAAACCCGAAAAAGACGGTTTGTTCTGCGAGAAAATCTTCGGCCCCACCAAGGATTGGGAATGCTCTTGCGGTAAGTATAAAAAGCAAAAGTATAAGGGCGTTATCTGCGAACGTTGCGGCGTCGAAGTCATCGAGAGCAAAGTGCGCCGCCACCGCATGGGATACATCAAGCTTGCGGCCCCCATTTGCCATATCTGGTTCTACAGAGGCGCCTCAAGCCGCATCGCTCACCTACTCGATGTTCCATACAAGGAACTCGCGAAACTGGTGAACTTCCAGACAAACATTGTCGTCAGTGTGCCCAAAGACCTGCAGAAGGTTCTGCCCGCGCAAAAAACATTCCTGACGGATGAAGAAGTCTACGAGCTGCGCAAAACAACAGGGCGCGTTGAATTCAAGTCCATCGACGAACAAACATGGTTTGATCGCCTGACGTTCATCGATTCGAGCAGCGAAAGTGATATCTACGAACACGATGACGAAGACGACAGCACAACGCATATGGACGACAGATGGACAGTAACCATCATGTCCGGTGCCGCCGCTGTTAGATGCCTGCTCATCATGCTCGAACTCGGAGCAGACACCATCGAGGAAGCAATCGAAATCCTCCAGAGCGCAAAGAATGTCGCCCGCACTCAAGGCGTCAACGCCATTGGTGGCCTGATGACTGAAAGCAAAATCCCGGAAACCATTGACGAAGCCATGGCTCTGCTCCTGAACAAGGCCACTGGCAACCCTCCGGGGATTGACCAATTGAACGCCAAACTGGTGGAAGATATGCGCAAGGAGAAAAGCTCCATGCGCACCGCCAAGATTACAAAGAGACTGAAAACCGTTAACTCGTTCTGTGGCTCAGGAAACCTGCCCCACTGGATGGTGCTCGAAGTGTTGCCGGTCATTCCTCCCGAACTCCGCCCGCTCATCAACCTCGATGGCGGCAGATTCGCGACTTCTGACCTCAACGACCTCTATTGCAGAGTGATTCACCGCAACAACAGACTCAAGAAGTTGATGGAACTGCGTGGGCCTGACGTGATTTCGCGCAACGAAAAACGTATGCTTCAGGACGCCGTCGACGCACTCTTCGACAATGCGCGTACAGCAAGAGCCTCCAAGAACAGAACCAACAATCACCAGCTCAAATCGCTCAGTGACATGCTTAAGGGTAAACAGGGACGCTTCCGTCAAAACCTGCTCGGCAAGAGAGTAGACTACAGCGGACGTTCGGTTATTGTCGTCGGTCCCGAACTTCAGTTCAACCAGTGCGGTCTGCCCAAGAAAATGGCACTCGAACTCTTTGAACCATTCGTGATTCGCGAACTGAAAAGACGCGGCCACGCGATTACTCCTAAGTCCGCAAAGAAGAAGATTGAAGCGGAAGAACCCATCGTCTACGAAATCCTCGAAGACGTGATTAAGGGGCATCCCGTCCTCCTCAACCGCGCGCCGACACTGCACAGACTCGGAATCCAAGCATTCTTCCCCAAGCTTGTCGAAGGTAAAGCCATTCAGCTACACCCGATGTCTTGCGCCGCATTCAACGCAGACTTCGATGGTGACCAGATGGCCGTCCACGTACCGCTTAGCACCGAAGCCAAACTCGAAGCGATCAACCTCATGCTTGCCCAGAACAACATTCTGTCGCTTGCGCACGGAGGCGTGATTGCGTCGCCGTCTCAAGACATGGTTCTCGGACTCTACTACCTGAACAAATGGCACATTCCCTGCAACATCGAACGCTACAACTCGCTCCTGTCTGATACAGATGACCAGCTCAAGAAAATTGACAAACTGCGCGAGAAGATGCTTGAAATGATGTCTCAGTTCTGCGACCGTAGATATGTCCTCAACAGAGATTTCGACTTCAGAAAATGGCGTCACGAAGTACTCAATTCCTCCAACAAGGACATGATAGCTCTGCTGCAGCTCATCCCCGTCTTCTCAAGCGCGGAACTCTGCTTGCAAGCACTGCAACAAGACGCCGTCAAGCTTCAGGAACTCGTCTTTGTCGGAATCGGCATTTATGACCCCGAAACCAAAGAAGTGAAGACACGCATCATGCCGACGACGCCCGGAAGACTCGAATTCCGAGAAATCCTTCCCATTCAGCTGCGCTCGGACATCGACTTTATCTCGTTTGAAGAAAGCACCATCAAAGGAACATTGGCGCAAATCGCTGAGAAGACGTACAAAACCGTAGACAAGAAAACAGCAGCCACCATTTTGGACAAGATGAAGGCACTCGGCTACAAGCACGCGAAGACCGGTGGTCTGAGCATCGGCCTCAGCGACATGAAAATCCCAGAAGGCAAGAGCGCCATTCTGGATGTCGCAATCATGAACGCCGCTATTGCCCGTGACAGATTCAGCAAGGGTGTTATCACAGAGGAAGAACGCTACAGACGCATCGTTCACGAATGGTCGAGAGCAACTGATCTCCTGACGGACGAAGTCAAGAACACAATGAAGAACGACCGTCACGGCCTTAACTCGGTCTGGATGATGGCAAACTCGGGCGCTCGTGGTAACATGGCGCAGGTTCGTCAGTTGACCGGTATGCGCGGACTGATGCAGAAGCCCATCAAGAAAATCACCGGTGGTATGGGTGAAGTTATCGAATCGCCCATCACGTCAAACTTCCGTGAGGGACTGAGCGTTCTCGAATACTTCATTTCGACGCATGGAGCGAGAAAAGGTCTGGCTGATACCGCTTTGAAGACATCCGAAGCAGGTTATCTGACACGCCGTCTGGTTGACGTTTCGCAAGATGTTTTCATCACCGAAAACGACTGCGGCACAACGGACTATATCGAAGTCGAGGCCATCAAAGAGCAGACGCAAACCGGTTATCGCGAGCTTGTCCCCCTGAAGGACAGACTCCGCGGACGCGTTGTCGCTGAAGATATCCGCGACCCGAACGACCACAGCATCCTCATCTCGAAGAACGAAATGATTAGCGATGTATTGGCTGACAAGATTGACAAAATCGGCATCAAGAAGGTCAAAATCCGCTCGGTTTTGACATGCAAAACCCATCGTGGTGTCTGCGCGTCTTGCTACGGCAGAAACATGTCAACGGGCGAGATGGTTGAACTCGGCGAAGCTGTCGGCGTCATCTCGGCACAGTCCATCGGCGAACCCGGTACACAGCTTACACTGAGAACCTTCCACATCGGCGGCGCGGCAAACATCACCGCAGAAGGTTGGTATCAGGCTGACAAGAACGGTAAAGTCAAGTATGTCGATATCGAATTCCTTGAAATGGCTGACGGAACCCTCAAGGTCACAAACCGCACGGGTCACCTCGAAGTCGAGGCAAAGAATGGAACGAAACAAGAATTGCCGCAACTGAACTATGGTGCGACACTGCGCGTCAAAGACGGACAAGATGTTAAAGACAAGCAAATTCTTGCGCAATGGGATCCGCATACACTGCCAATCATGTGCGAAATGGAAGGCTTTGTGTACTTTGGCGATATCATGAACGAAACAATCGCCGAGGAAAGAATGCCCGAAGGCGCTATCAAGCGTGAAGTCGTCGAGACGTCGCTCAGACCCAGCCTTATCGTTGTCAATCCGGCAGAATCGGGCAACCCTGAAGACGCGCAAATCAAAACATTCGCGCTCAGTGCCGGAACAGTCCTTAGCCAACTTTTCACGAAGATGCCCGAGGAAAAGGACAAACGCGACGAGAAGATGGAAGACTACCTCAAGGAGAAATTCGGATTCGAAAGAGTCCGCCAAGTATTCAGCGCGGTCGAAGGCAAGCGCAAGGGTATCCCCATGCTCGCTCATCCCGGTGATGTGTTGGCAACAATCTCCCACGTCAGCGGCGTCAAGAGCAAGGACATCACAGGCGGTCTGCCACGCGTCGAAGAACTCTTCGAAGCACGCAAACCAAAGGATGCCGCGATTCTCGCCGAAGAAGACGGTGTTTTCCATCTGCGTGGCAACACAAGAACAACCAGAAGAGCTGTCATCGAGACGACAGATGGCAAGACAATCGATTTGGTTATCCCCGGCAACCGTCACTTGATGATTACCGACGGAAGCAAAGTGACAAAGGGTATGGTTCTGACCGATGGTATGGAATCACCCCATGACATCCTTCGCATCAAAGGACGCAAGGCACTCATGGAGTTCCTTGTCACGGAAGTCCAGCTGGTCTATCGTATGCAGAGCGTGAAACTCAATGATAAACACATTGAATGTATCGTTCGCCAGATGCTCAAGAAGCGCGAAGTGACAAAGCCCGGCGACACAAAGTTCATCGTCAAACAATCGGTCGATGAATCCGAGTTCGAGGCAGAGAACAAGCGCGTCACCGAGAGCGGCGGACAGCCTGCCGAAGGTACGCCTAAGCTTCTTGGGATCACAAAGGCCGCGTTGGAAACAGATTCCTTTATCTCGGCAGCAGCATTCCAAGAGACGACAAAGGTTCTCGCAGAGAGCGCTGTGCGTGGTCGTATCGACTTCCTCAACGGACTCAAGGAAAACATCATCATGGGTATGCTTATCCCGGCCGGTACAGGTCTGCCGCAGTATCGTCGCTTGGTTGTGGCTGACCCCAATGAGCCTGTCAAGGGTATGTACGAACTCGAAGGCGAAGAAGAACCGCAGGAATTGCCCGCGACCAAGCCGTTCGAGGATGAGACTCCGGATGAAACTGAAGTTGAAGACGAGAGCACATATGTGTTCGACGCGGACACCGAAGAAAACAGCGGATTCTCAATCATTGACGACTCCGAAAACTAAATCGGAATAAACAAAGATAAACACCAATCGCCGCCTCCCAAACCGGGAGACGGCGATTCTCTTTTGCAAACTCTACGGAAACTAAATCCGCTTATGGACAAGCGGCAGGACTTCTTCCGGTGCAGCGTCGCCGATGACAATCGACTTGCGCAGCAATTCCATCGCCTCGGACAAACCACGCCCATTGCGGTGAATAATGCGAACAAGCGACTGCTTCTGAGAAACCTCATCGCCCACACGCACTAACATTTCAAGCCCGACACCGTGGTCGACCGAATCGGCCGCCGTCGCGCGTCCTGCTCCTAGCAAACAAGCCGCCGTGCCAATTTGACCGCAATCCATTTTCTCAATCCACCCCGCACGCGGCGCAGTCAAATAGGTCTCACCCGGCGCGATATCAAGTTTGGCGAGCGGGTCCTCCACGACAGCAATATCGCCATTCTGCGCTTTGACAAGCTGAATGAACTTAGACCATGCAGAGCCATCATCAAGATGTTTTTTCGCCACAGTACGGCAATCACCCAGAGTCTCCGGAGCATCTTTCAAATCCGAAAACAACAGCATTTCAGCGGCCTGTTCAATGACCAGTGAGCGCAAATCCGCCGGGCCGACGCCATGCAGAACATCGATGCTCTCGGCAACCTCAAGACTATTGCCAATCATGCGCCCCAAGGGTTGGTTCATATCAGTAATCAAAACGCGGATCTCCATCCCAAGCCCCTCGCCCGTGTGCTTCAGAGCTAGCGCCAGTTTTTCGGCATCTGCAGTCGTTTTCATGAATGCGCCACTGCCTGCCTTGACATCGAGCAGCAGCGACTGCACGCCCGCCGCGAACTTCTTGCTAATGATGGAAGCACTGATAAGCGGCACCGACGGCACTGTCGCCGTCACATCGCGCAAGCTGTAAAGCATCTTGTCCGCAGGCACAAAGTTGTCCGTCTGACCGCACATCACCGTGCCAATCTCCTTGAGTTGACGCTCGAACTGCGCACGCCCCGGGAACACATTGAACCCCGGAATGGACTCAAGTTTGTCCAATGTTCCGCCGGTATGCCCCAGTCCGCGCCCACTAATCATCGGGTCGGTCATGCCCATCGCGGCCACCAGTGGCGCCAGTATCAGCGAAACCTTGTCGCCGACGCCGCCACTGCTGTGTTTATCAACGACACGCGCATCGAAAAGACCATCCCAATTATAGGTCTCGCCCGAGTATGCCATCGCAGACGCCAACGCCGATGTTTCTTGTGGAGTCAGTCCCTGAAAATACACAGCCATCAGCCAAGCCGTCACTTGGTAAACCTCAACTTCACCGCTCAAAAAGCCAGTCACAAACCACTTGATTTCATCAGGAGTCAACTCGCCTCCCTGACGCTTCCGTTCAATCAAATCAACTGCTCGCATTACAAGGTCCTTTCGATGATGTAGTAACTAGTATATACCTTTTTCCAAACACAGTGCAACATCAAAAAGACAATTCCCACCTCTTAATCCCGCATTATAACGACTTTGCAATCGAACTGTATATCATAACCAAACATCTTTTCGGAATCATTCTTAGGGGTAGCAATGCGAATACACAGTTTGGACAATGGATTAAAGACGGTCATCGAACGCACGGAAAACAGCGTCGTGACCATTGACTGCTGGGTCGGCACAGGCTCCGCCGAAGAAACGCCACAGGAGTTTGGTATTGCACATTTCCTCGAACACATGATGTTCAAGGGAACAGAACGATTCGGGGTGAACGGACTGGACGCCGTTGTCACGGGGCTTGGAGGCGAATGGAACGCCGGAACAAGCAAGGACTGGACGCACTATCATCTGACTGTCCCCGCCGAACACTTCGCGAAGGCGGCGGATATCATTGCCGACATGATGCAGAACGCGAAGCTCGATCCGGAGGAATTCGCGAAGGAACGAAGCGTCATTCTCGAAGAGATTCTGCGCAAGAATGATTCTCCCACAGGTTCAATGTTCGAGCGAATTTACGATTGCGTCTATGACAACAGCGGATACAAACACCCCACACTGGGCACACAGGAAACGGTTTCGGCCATGACGAGCGACATGATGCGCGACTTCTATCGCCGCTTTTACACGCCCGACAACACTCTTGTGGTCATTGCTGGCGATGTCGACCACGACGAAGCATTGCGTGTCATCACTGACTTTTTCGGTGGATGGCAAGGCAAGCGTCCATCGAGAAACGCGGACAACACACGCTTTGCGACGGAAGACGCCGAGACCGAGATTCGCATGGATGTAACCGAGAATTATCAGGCGCTCGCGTGGCCGGCGCCATCGGTTCACGAACAGAAGAAAGTTCTGGCGCTTGACATCGCATCGGACATCTTGTCCGGTGGGCGCGGAGCAAGGCTCGACCAGCGGCTCAAAGAGGAACTCGGTCTTGTCGGCAACGTGTCCTGCGGCAGCGCCACGCACTACGAACCATCCTTTTTCTATCTGTACACAGTACACGAACCACACAACGAGAACGCCGCGAAACTCGAAGCGCTCAAGATGCTCAACGAGTTTGCCGACAACGGGCCAACACCGGAGGAACTCAAGCGAAGTAGGCGCAAGCTACGAAACGACCTGTATTTCTCTATGGAGGAAACCGAGGATATTACGTCGACGCTTGGCTACTGGTACACCCTCACGGGGAGCACTGACATCGTCGAGCATTACGAAGCACTCATCAATGAACTGAACGCGGATGACATCAAAAATGTCATCGCCGAGATACTCGAACATCAATACACCACCGTCAGCATAAGGAGTCTCGCGTGAACAAACAGTATTCGGAAATCAAAGAGTATCGCGAACTGCCGAACGGAATGCGGCTATTCATCCATCCATCCGACGTCAATCACGTTGTCGCGCTGCATATCATCTTGCCGTTTGCGTCCGCGACGGAAACCACGCAGAATGCGGGTCTGACGGCCTTTGCTCTGCGGATGCTCAGGCGTGGAACCCAAAGCAAATCCGCGTTGGAATTCGAGACGGCTCTGGATGACCTTGGGACTGAACTCGGCATCGCCACCGGGAAAACAACTTGCGCGATTACGCTGCATTGCACGGACGATGCCATCGCCGAAAGCTTTGGGCTGTTGCGCGAGATGATGACGCAACCAGCGTATACCACCGACGAAATCGAACGAGAACGCCGCGTCACGCTTGCCGGACTGCGTAAAGCCGAAGACAACAACATGGGTAAAACCATGCGCATGTTATGCCGCGAGATGTACCCAGACAGCGGGTTTGGTCTGCCTGTCAACGGACTGGAAGAAACCGTCAAAGCATTGGACGGGCAGAGTATCATCAATCGCGGCGCTGCCGTTTTGCGCGCGCCGCAACCCATCATCGTTTGCATCGGCAATTGCGACCCCGAAATGGTCACGCAACAATGCGAATCGCTCCTCGTTCCCGAGGCGCGACAAATCACGAAAATCCCCACCCCGCCTCTGCCGCAAAAGGACATCAATGTTTCGTTCGAGCGCCAGTGCCGCCAGTCCATTGTCGTCATCGGGTGGAGAGTGTGCTCACGTCTTGCGCCGGATTATCCCGCCATGCGGCTTGCCAGTGCGGTCCTCGGCGAGAGCATGAGCTCGCGGCTTTTTCTGCATTTGCGCGACGAACAGGGACTTGCCTACTCGACGGGAACTCATGTTTCCGCAGGAAAAACGCACGGCGAGATGTTGGCGCACATCGCCACCAATCCCATCACCCGCGAACACGCTCGCAATGAGATGTTGCGCGAAATTGAATTGCTCCGCAACGAACCTGTCTCACAGGAAGAATTGGATAGAGCAAGGAATTATGTCATTGGCCGAATGCTCATCAGCTCACAGTCGAATCTATCGCGCGCCGCTCGCATGGCCGCCTACATCAACCTCGGGCTTGGCATCACCGGTGAACAAGAATATCTGCAGGCACTCCGCCGCGTCACGCCGCAGGAGGTTTGCGATGCAGCCGGAAAATGGCTGACCACGCCAGTGTGCGCGGAACTCATCGCTTTGGAAAATGGAGAAACAGCAACAAATGACAAACAGCAATAACCCCATCCGGATTATGGTGAAACGCGACCCCATCGCCGCCGACCTCCCACTGCCCGAACTAACAACCGAGGGCGCAGCCGCTGCCGACTTGCGCGCCGCGCTTGAACATCCTGTCATCATGCTCCCCCTCGAACGGGCGCTCATCAACACCGGACTGCGCATCGCCATCCCGGCCGGCTACGAAGGGCAAGTCCGCCCGCGAAGTGGACTCGCCATCAAGAATGGCATCGCCGTGCTCAACTCGCCCGGAACCATCGACAGCGACTACCGCGGACTGGTGCAGATTATCCTCATCAATCTTGGCAACGAGCAATTCGTCATCAACCACGGCGACAGAATCGCGCAACTTGTTATCGCGCCGGTCACGAAAGCCGTCTTCACGGAGACTAAGGAACTGCCGGAAACAAAGCGTGGCGAGAACGGTTTCGGCAGCACGGGCGTCAAATAGTAGCGCTAATCGGTGGTGCTAATCGGAATGACGCCAAGGCCCTCGCGGAAGCGCACGGAGAGGATGATTTTCCATTCGGCTTGAGCGAAACGAAAGGTATTCCATGCACCGATTTCGTGTTCAAGAAAACGTTCAGAGTTGATGGCTCCGTCCACAACATACTCGTGCACACCAATCTCGGTTGTCAGCGCGTTACGGAAAAACTGCGTCTTGTTCGGATACAGTTTTTCAAGTTGCGAGGTGATAACTTTCTGGCCAATGTTAGATGGATTACTAGAATCATAAAGCATTTTGCCATCGGACTGCACCAGCCGCACACGGAAGCGCGCCGCAGTGGAACCCATGAGACCGGCACGCGTCAAACGATTCAGCGCTGTATCCGCAAAGAAAAATCCGTTCAGCATCCCATGCAATTTTCCATCGCGAAACACCGGATGACACAGGCTCAGCGCAGGTTTGCCTTCCTGACTGTTGTACATTTCGCTGAGAATGGTGCGCTTCTCATTGAAAACACGTTGAACATGATGACGTTCCGCGTAGTTCTGCCCAAGCAAGTAGGAGAAACTTGTAGGATAGACCGAAACGACATGCCCCGTCGAATCAATGGCGGCGACATCTGTCAAATCCACGTTGTTGGTCACAATCTTGCCAAGTACGGCAGTCAGCGACGTCGAAGTCCATGCATCAATCTCAGTCAAATCACGCGAAGCACTGACCATATCGGTTTCCACATGTTTGAAAAAAGTACGTAACGATTCGTTGATTTGCATAGAGCGGTTCAGGCATTCGCTTTGCAACTTCGGCATCTCGCCCAGTGCCTGACGGGTCGTCTGGGACAGCTTATTCGATGTCATTATCGCTAAATTGACATCTTTCTCGAGTTGCGTCGCGTTCATATTCGCGACACGCGCCTCCATCCCATAATGCACACTGAACATCGTCGCCGCTACAGACAGCAACATAAAGGCGAGGATAATGGCACTGGCGCGTTTGTGGCGCAATATCTTGAATTTCACCCACTCAAACGGAGCATACTGATAGCTCGAGACCAACCGTCCTTCTTGAAAAGCCTGCAACTCCTCCGCGAGCGCTCCCGCATCGGGATAACGCTTGATGGGGTCGCACTCGATGGCGCGACGGCAAATGGCCGCAAGCTCCGGAGGACAATTCGGATTGAGTTTGATGGGATCAATCGGATCGTGCATATTGGCCTTCTGCTGCAGCAGATGGTCAACATTGTCATAATCGTAAGGAAAACGCCCGGTGATGATTTGATAGAGAATCGTCCCGAGAGCGTACACATCTATGCGCGGCGAAACACCACCAAGAATCGGCGACAGAACCTCGGGCGCAATATACGCGGGGGTACCGATGATTTCACCATCGAGCGACAAATTCGGAATCTCGGACTTGATGACATCATCGCTCCCATTGCGCCGCTCGCGCCGAAGCAGCTCCTCGATATTGGTTTCAATCGAAACCTGCATATCATCGTCGCTATACTGCTTGGCAAGGCCCCAATCCAGAATCACAGCCTCGCCATGATCGCCGATGACGATATTATCCGGCTTGATATCACGGTGAACAATTCCCTGTGCGTGAGCATAAGCGACGGCATTGCACACCTCTATCAAACGCCCAAGCTGATGCATTCGCTGCTGAAAAACCTTAGCCGGGTCTTGGTTGGAATTATTCGTGTCAAAGATGGAACCCATCGACCGACCACGAACGTATTTCATCGAGTAGAACAGTTTGCCGTTGCGGTTGACGCTCAACCGATAGACTGGCACAATCCCGGGATGCTGCAATTGACCGGTGATATGCACCTCATTCAAAAAGCGCAACATCTCGCGCCGCCGCGTATCCGTCGATGACTCCACTTCCATCGTAGGCTTGTCGTTTTTGTTCGGGTCATTATTCTTGTGTTTCTTGATGAGCAATTCCTTGATGGCGACACCACGACTCAACGTGCGGTCATATCCCTCGAGAACGCGCCCCAGACCGCCCCGGCCGATGGTGCCGCGAATGGTATAATTCGCGTAACGACACCCAATGACACTCGAGGTACCATCAGACGACGACTCGTCCATGTCCGTCGCTTCATCAACCGACTTGCTCCACTTTCCGACAATCTCACCACGCTGGTCGATGAACGGATTCAGATTGGAAAAGGAAGGCGCAAATGTCACAATATCGATGAGTGTGCAAAATTGCTGCTCGCTGATAACGCCTTGCTCGACAAGCATACGCCCGAACTCCAAATCCGGCGCCTCGCTTGAACGAAAGGTATTAAGCCAATAACACGCCGACTCCACCGACAGTAAATTCAGCTTGACTGACGCATTACAAAAGAGAATATCTGAAGGTCTCAGCGCTGGCAAAACAATACCCCTATCTTACGATTTCTTTGCTAGCTCACAGATCTTTTTGGCAAACGGCAGAACGCCAAGCCCCACCGGACAACGACGAATGCAATTGCCACAACCCGTGCATAGTACCGTCCCAAAACGATCACGATACGCCCAGAATTTATGCGTAAGACGCTGACGCTGACGGGCGCCCTGTGTGGCACGAGGATTGTGCCCGGACGCATGAAGAGTGAACTGGCGACCCTGACAGTAATCCCAATTCCGTACACGCCACCCCGCGCCAAGTCCGTTCTTCTCGTCCATGATATCAAAGCAATGGCACGTCGGGCAAGTGTAACTGCATGCGCCACAACCGACGCAACTCAACGATTCTTCTTCCCAAAACGGGCTTTCAAAATTCTCCTTCAGCCAGTCATGCACCGTGTCCATGTCAAAGCGCACCGGAACCTCCGCGGCCGCTTTCGGAGCGGCTGTCCCGATCGCGCAATACTTTGCCAACAGATGAGCGCCTTTCTCGCTGACAACCTTGACCGCGAAAACACTCGGGTCGGAGGTCGGGAACAGCAGGGCATCCGCACCCGCTACGCCATCGGGAGCGCCACCCACCGAGGTGCAAAAACAATTCGCGTCACAGGTGGTGCAACCCAGCGCGATGATAACAGTACCCTCGGCGCGACGATTATAGAAACTATCCTTCAAATCCCAATTGAAAACGTGATTCAAGATGGGAACAATGGCGGCGTCACACGGACGAACGCCAAGCAACAACTGACTAAACTCGCCAAAATTGCTATCCTCAAGTGTAATCCGACCTAATTCATCCGTCTCATAGTGATACAGTTTCTCATGACGTGGAAAAAGAAAGGTCTTGATGGAATTGTCGGGATGCACAAAGCCATCCAACATAATTTCGTCAAAGTCCGTACACAGCGCATACTGCACGAGGTCATCCTTGATGCGTTTGGGCGCGGCAAGTGGTTTATCCTTGGCAAGCCAATCCCGCACAAGCTGCCCAAGCCCATCACGATTGATAATCAAATCTTCGCGGCCAATCATCTCTTCTGCATTCATCAGCGGATAAACTCCTCACTGTCGCCACGGGAATACGCACCGACGGCTCCTTCACGATCGGGATCCATTCCCGGACGGAAGCCCTCAAAGCTGCGCTCGGCCGCATTGGCAAGCGACAGATTCAACAACGACAAATCAATCTCGGCCGGACAAACACGCGTACACTCGCCACAGCCGATACAACGCCCCGCCAGATGAAACGCGCGAGTGATGCCCCACGACCAGTTGCCACGCGGTGTCGCTGACGAATCGATGGCCTGCGGTTTGTTGCGCTCAGCAATGCACCGTTCGCAATAGCACAACGGGCAAACCTGACGGCAAGCATAACAACGAATGCAACGGTCAAACTCCTTCATCCAGAACGCCAAGCGATTCTCTCGAGGTTGCTTCATAAATTCCGACAGACGCTCATAGCGCTTCTCTGCGGGAACAGGCACATTCTCGGGGACGGGCGTCACGCCGCTAATCACGATATCAGCGAAACGCGGCACATGCACATCACAGGTACCGCACTTGGCGCACCCAAGGCCGTCCTCATCGCAAGCAATTCCAATCACGCGAGGCGGGTTGCTCGGATCAATCTGCGACTCGCGACGTAGCACAACCAGCGCCTTCTCATCGCAACCCTTGACCATAAGCGCCACACGCCCCAGTGCGCGGACTTCCTTGCGTGTCATATATGCCGCAAGATTCCCATAGCACTTCTCGTTCCAGTCAAGCAGTTCCACATCATCCGGACTTTTGACAAAAACCGGAGTCGCGACAGTTTGCTCCGGGGTCACACAACCCCATCCAATCACAACATCAACGGTCTTATTCGACAACATTTCACGCGCCGAAGCACGCAACTTCTCTACGACTTCTTCTCTATTTTTCATCTCAATAATTGCTTCAATATATATTGTGGCACTTTTGCACGAAAAATGCAAGCATTTAGTTCAGAGCAGAATGCATTTTTATGCAAAGGGTCGTCGGAACTTCGTCACTTAACCAAAACGCCTCGCACTAATGTATTCTGTCCTCAACTGTATCATCTAAGTATCATAATACATCGAGGATACACCAATGAGAAATTTTGTTGCTGGCGTTTTTGCCACACTTTGTATCATAACAACAGGAATTTGCGGCGCCCAAGTTGCCGAAGAACCACTCGTCATGTCACAAGACGGCATTTCCGTTACACTGGCAACGACAGATGTATTGACAATCGCTGTGGACGGAATGTTGTTTTCCGAAAAAACGGAGTTCAACCACATGATGCCGAGATGGGCAGGAACGTACTACGAATACCGCAGAGACACAACGCTGCCTCTCTCGCTCAAGCATGAGAACGTTGCAGGCAAAAAGCAAATCGCCTCGTTCGAGATGCACGCCCAAGGCAAGGAACTTGAAGGAAAACAAACGTTCGAACTCGGCCCCGGCAGACGGCTGAAAATCTCCGTCGATGTGCGCAGCACCACCGTTGGCAAAACCCTCTATGAACACATGATTGGCGACCTGAACCCCGCATGGTTCGCTGGGAGACCCTACGAGCTGACGTTGCGCACGGGCAAGACCGGAAAGTTCATAATGCCGTTCGCGTCGCCGAGTACCGAAAGAGAAAAACTCGGGCTCGCCAAGAACTTCGAGAAAATGGTCGTCGACACACCAACAGGCCCCCTCGAAATTATCACGTCCGGAACGCCCATCAGCCTGCTCGACTATCGTCGCAATCCGCAGGGAACATCCAAGTCTATCATTTGGTGCGGAGTCCTCGCTCATGACTTCGACAACTACGCGCAGGAATCCTATTCCATCGAATTCATATTCCCGCCACAACCTCAACAGAATCTCGCAATTCTCTCAAATCTTGATAAAACCCAAATCAAGGACACCAAAATCGCCATCAAAGATAAAGTTTTCCCGGATCGCGTCATCCCAACACCGAAGAGCATCCAGTGGCATGATGGCAACATTACCCTCAAGCGTATCGTGACGGATGGGAAATCCAAGTTCGCGAGTGACATCGCGAAGCAAGTCAAGGAAGAGATTCTCGATAAGTATAAGGTGAATCTCGACGTCCAAGTCACCACAGACACCCAACCCGGCGACGTCTCGTTCGTATGCGGCACCGAGGCCCCTGACCCCAACGCGGAAATTGATGCTTACATCATCAGCGTAGGCGACAAATTCGTCGTCAACTCCGAGACAACAAGCGGATTGCTCCAAGCGAAACGCTCCTTCAGACAGCTACTCCGCCCCGGCAAAACGCTCGGCACGGTCGAGGCACGTAAGGCGGACATCCGAGATTATGCTGCGATGCCTGTGCGTGGATTGTACTTCAACACCGGCAAGGACGCCGTCCCGGAACAAACAAAAATTATCACCAAACTCATGGGCGACCTCAAGATGAACACGCTCATGTACAGCGTGATTTTCGCCGAATGGAAGTCCCGCCCCGAGCTGACCAAACCGCTCATCTCGATTACGCTCAAGGACTTGCAGGAAATCGCGGATGTCTGCAAACGTGAACACATCGAACTGATTCCAGCAATCCCCACTTACGGCCTGAAGGAATGGAACCGCTATGACTGGGTCAAGGGCGGCATGATTGGCGACCCTGTACACGGACAATGGAACAATCCGCCCGAACTCGAAGCCGTCGAAGCGGTGGTGGACGAAGCCGTCAAGATGCTCAAACCCAAGACCTTCCTGATTTGCCACGACGAGCTCCTTGTATCAAAAGAAGAAGTCCTCGCGAGCATCAACCATTGGCATGATTTCCTCGCCGAGAGAGGTGTGAGAACCGCAATCTGGGGCGACCTTTTCCTGACTCTCAAGGAAGGCCCCGATGCCACAAACTGCAAAACGCAGGAAGATGCGGACTGGATGCGTGCCCAACTGCCCAGTGACATTCTCGTCATTGACTGGCACTACGCCGAAGCCGCCGCAAGCGAATTCAAGAGCCTGAAAGTCTGGAATGACCTCGGCTTTGACTGCATCGCCGGAACGGGAAACACGCCCGCGAACATCCTGCCCTTTGCGCAGGCTGTCACAAAACAAATCGAGGCCCAAGACGAGAACACCACTCAAGGCAAGTCGCTCGGAATGGTAGTGACCACATGGGCAGGACGAAATTTCAATATCGAAGCTATGAACAAATTCGTCAAAGCCGTTCAATCCTATGTCCTCGGCGCCGAAGCCGCATGGACCGGCGGATACGAAAAAGCCACCGATGTCCCCTTTGACTACGTTAGCGAATTCGAGAACATCTGGAACAAATCTGTTCTGCCGGATACCGCCACCAAAGGTTGGACTGTTGACCTGACCAAAGCAAAACAAAGCGACAATCGCACGATGGTGAAAATGTCTTTCGCCTCGCTCAAGGCCGCCAAAGACAAGTCGTGGCTGGGATACATGACCGGCGACGACCTCTCTAAACTGCCCGTCGGGAAACAAACATTTGACCGCTTTGTTTTTGATCTGCCTTCGGATAATACCGCTCTGTTGCTGGCCGGACAGATGGACAAATTCGCTGGTTCACACAGCATCTCCTTGCCTTGTGACGGCAAAAAAGCAAGTGTCATTAACTTCATGACTGCCGCCACGGAAGGCGGTCCCACAAGCGAAGCAATCGCCACCACCTACGTCCAGTACGAGGACGGCACGGAGGCTTCATTCGATTGGAACTTGGGCAACAATGTCTACGCCATTTCCGACGAGAACGCATCCATCAACACCCCGCTCATTTGGAAAGACGGCAAGGACGACACTCTCAAGTGCATCCACTCGTTCTGCTGGCAAAACCCCGAACCGGACAAAGCAATCAAAAATATCAAAACGGTATCGAACAAGAAAAGCGCCGGACTGTTGATTTTCGCAATCACCGGTGTCGAAGCTGAAGACTAAGAGTGATGGTAGTAGACGAACATGAAAATTGAAACTGTCGATGACTTGCGCAAACTGCGCTATGGCATCATCGGTGCCGGAGCACTCGGAGGATTCTACGGCTCGCTACTCTGCAAAAACGGATATCGAACCGCCTTCCTAATGCGCTCCACGGCCAAGGATGTCAAAGAACACGGACTGAAAATCAATTCCGCATGGGGCAAATGGGAAGTTCATCCTGAAGTTTTTGACTCGCCACAGGACATGGGTGTCTGTGACATTTTGATTGTCGGACTCAAAACAATCAGCAACGTATCACTCAAAGAAATCTTCAAACACACCGTCGGCCCACAGACGATTGTCATCACCTTGCAAAACGGATTTGGCAACGAGGAATACATCGAATCGATGTTGCCCGACAACAGCGCCACGCCCGGGATATCCCGCGTGATTGGCGGGTGCTCTTTCATCTGTTGCTGGCGCGAAAACTCAACCGTCATCAATCACACCGCAGGCGGCAACATCGAGTTCGCCGAACTTGACGGCGTCGAACGTCCACGCATCAAGGCCATTTGCCAGATGCTCAATGACATGAAGATTCCATGCGCCATCAAAAGCTCACCCGCGGATGTACGTTGGCACAAACTCGTCTGGAACATTCCGTTCAGTGGGTTGGGTCTCGTCGCCAAGGCTGACACAGCGGCCGTGTTGAACAGCCCAGAACTGCGCGCGACGGCAAGACGCATCATGGCTGAAATACAGATGATTGCCAAGCAGGACGGCATCGACATTACCGACAAATTCTGCGAATGGCAATTCGAACGCACAGAGAGCATGGGGCACTACAAGTCGTCGATGCAAATCGATTACGAATGCAAAAGAGAGGCCGAGGTGGAGGCCATTTTAGGCGAGCCGGTCCGCCGGGCACGCAAGCTCGGCGTCGCGGTGCCGCTCATGGAGATGATTTACGGAGCCGCCAAACTGCTTAATTGCCTTAATATCCAAGACGCCAAATAGAGCATTTTTGGACAAGCCTTTTAGCCTATGACGGTATATACATTTGATAATGAAGAATCCGGATTCTAATAGTCACAATACGGAAGATGATGATTTTTCTGATGCCTCGCTGGGACCTCAGAACAAAAGGCACATTCCTACCGACACCCAGACGATCGACATTCAGGCGTTGCGTGAATCGACCGAACAAAAGCCAATGCCGATGACAGGCAAACGAATCTTCAAGAAAACATCTAAAGTGGATGACCGATTCGATACTTCGTTCGGCGAGGATTTCCAAGACGAAGAAGAAGCGTTCGAGGGGCCGCAAAACGCGAAGAAGCATAGCACCAAGCGCCTTCAGAAAAAGTCGCTGCCGGTCAGTCATCAAAAGCAACGACTTCGCGTCATTCGTTCATCACAGACGGGATGCTTCAGTTGGCTGTTTGGATTCGTTGGACTCACCGTCCGCATTCTCCTTGTCACAGGGCTGGTCATCGTGACGTGCGCATGGCTCGGATGGCAAATCGCGAGTAGCTACATCGACACGGAGGAAGTTCCCGTCCCGAACATTTGCGGACTGCAAATCGAGACGGCACTGACCGTTGCCAGTGAAAACAAGATGTCGATTTTCAAAGAAAGAAATGAGCCGAGCACGTTGGTCGCGCCCGGCGAAATCATCGACCAAAAACCATCACCCGGCACACGGGCACGTAAAGGCGCAATCATCCGCGTTGTCATTTCGGGTGACAGCGAAGACAGACAGAAGATTCCGGATATCACGGGCATGACCCAAGTTGAAGCGACATCCATCCTCAAGGGCGCAAATCTCGAAGTGGGCGAAGTGACTTACATCGAGGATTCCAGCCGCCCCGCAAACACCGTCATCACGCAGACGCCCGAACCGGGCAGGATGATTACGGACGACAACAAAAAAGTGGATTTACTCGTTAGTAAAGATATCCACTAACGCTTGATTGGCATTCCGTTGTCTCGGTCGTAGAACGCCCAAAAATGATGCGTCGAGCCAACCCCGCCACCAATCGCCAACGAATTTTCGATTGCCTTGCTCACGTACTGTTTGGCGTTCTCAATCGCCGCTGCCGGAGACAGACCACGCGCTAACCACGACGCGATCGCCGACGAGAAAGTGCAACCAGTCCCATGCGTGTTGGAGGTCTCGAAGCGCTTACTGCTAAACTCCGCGAAGCTCTCGCCGTCATACATCAGGTCGACCGCAGCCGACCCACTGTCAAGCCGATGTCCACCCTTGATGACGACACATCGGGGCCCCATCGCGCACAACCGTTGCGCCGCGATTTTCATATCATCGACCGTTTTCAGCGTCATCTCCGTCAACACTTCGGCCTCGGGCAGATTCGGTGTCAGCACAGTCGCGTGTGGCAACAGACAGCGTATCAGTGTATCCCGCGACTCGGGATGCATCAGATTGCAACCGCTCTTGCTCACCATCACGGGGTCAATCACAACATTGTCCACAACATGATACTCGTCGAGCTTGTTGGCAATCATCCGGATAATCGCGCTACTGGACACCATCCCGATTTTGACCGCATCCGGGCGCAAATCGCTGAAAATCGCATCCATTTGTTTTGCTACCATCTCCGTCGAAACATCCTCAACACCGGTCACGCCAAGCGTATTCTGCGCAGTGATAGCCGTGATAACACTCATCCCAAAAGTTCCAAGTGCCGAAAATGTTTTGAGGTCAGCCTGAATCCCGGCGCCACCGCCGGAATCGCTGCCTGCAATAGTGAGAACACGCTTCAGCATAATCTATCTTCCTGACTTTTCCTGTTCTTCCATGATAATCTGCCGCAGAGTTTTGACTTTCTCGACAAGATTCGGAGACTGCAACAAATCCGAAATCAAACAGCAACAGCGGGCACCGCTCGCGACAACCTCGCGCAGATTAACTTCCTTGATGCCGCCAATGGCGACATGAGGCAAATCCGGATAAGTTTCGCTCACATACTTCATGAAGGATAACCCGACCGGAGTGCCAATATCCTTTTTGGTCGCTGTGAAAAAGATTGGCCCAACACCAATATAGTCCGCCCCCTGTGCTACCGCCTCGGCAGCCTCGGACGGGGACTGCGTCGACACACCGATAATCATCTCCGGACCAACAAATTCACGCGCAACCGCATAGGGCAAATCGGACTGACCAAGATGAACGCCATCCGCCTTGCACAAAACGGCAATATCAAGATTGTCATTCACGATGAATGTCACCCCGGCACGACGCGTCACATCGCGAATCGCCAGACACTCCTCATACTTCTCACGCGCGGATTTGAACTTCTCGCGATACTGTATCACGCGCAACCCGGCCGCAATCATCTCTCGAACGACATCGACATTCGAACGACCACCCGAGAGTGACTCATCCGTGATGCCATATAAATCCGTATGAAGCGAATCCAAACAGAGACGCCTACAACGACAATCAGTCATGCTCGCAGCTTCCGCCACGACGGGAAACATTCGCGACACTGATGGCAGCGGCCATACACTTGGCGATGCTGATAAACGCCTGTCCCGCCGCGCTGTCGGGACTGGCCAACACCACGGGGTTGCCCGTATCGCCACCGACACGGATATCAACCTCTAACGGAATCTCACCAAGGAACGGAATCCCAAACTTTTCCGCAAGCTGACGGCCACCACCCTGACCAAAAATAAAGGTCTTCTCGTGGGTCGCGGGGCTGATAAAATAGGACATATTCTCGATGACGCCAAGCTGCGCAATCCCCTGACTCTTGAACAGCGCGACGCCCTTGGCAACATCAAGCACCGACACACTCTGCGGAGTCGTCACGTGAATAACGCCGGTCAGACGGGCAGTCTGAATCAGGCTAATCTGAATGTCGCCGGTTCCCGGAGGCATATCGACAACCAGATAATCCAACTCGCCCCAGTCAACCTGATGCATAAACTGATTCAGAGCACTATGCAGCATCGGCCCACGCCAGATGACAGGTTCGTCTTCTTTGATGAAAAACGAAATCGAAACAACTTTAACGCCATCGCGCTCCACAGGAACAATCATATCAATCGGTTCACCATTCGCCTGTTTGCCTTGCGTAATCTCCGGAATCACACCGCCAAGACCAAGCATAATGGGGATATTAGGGCCGTGGAAATCCGCATCCAGCAACCCCACACGGGCACCAAGCTTAGCCAATGCGCACGCGAGATTCACTGCGACAGTGCTCTTGCCAACACCGCCTTTGCCCGATGAGACGCCGATGATATTGCGAACCTTTTCGGCGCCCGGACCTGCCGGAGTCGGATGCATGGGATTCTTGCCGGATGCCTCGGCGCCACCCGAACACTCTGCGGGGACAGTGCCGTCGCTCGTTTCCGCAGTCATCGTAACGGTGACCTTCTTGACACCACGAACACGCATCAGCGCACGACGGACATCACTCTCGATCTGCTCCTTGAGAGGACACGCCGGAGTCGTCAGAACAACCGTCAGCGAAACTTCGCCCTTTTCACTGCAAGCCAGATCCTTGACCATCTGCAGCGAAATCAAATCATTATCAAGCTCCGGATCCTTAACTGTCTTGAGCGCATCAACAAGCACCTGTGTACATACAGACATCTTTATTATCCTCAATCCCTATTGTTTCTATTTAGCTACAACCGTAGCCCATCTGTCTTGAGACAGAAGGCAACTTATCCGCGTTTAGCGACTCAGCGCCTCAAGCAGAACCGAAAAATCTTCGGGCAATGCGGCCTCAAATTGCATCGACTCGCCCGTGCGAGGATGCGCAAAGGACAGATAGCGAGCATGCAGCATCTGGCGACGAGCCGTATGCAACATCAACGTTCGCAATGCCATATTGGACTGCGCAACCAGTTGCAAAGCCACATTCACGCCACCACCATACAAATCATCACCCAAAACGGGATGCTTCAACTGCGACAGATGCACGCGAATCTGATGTGTCCTTCCTGTTGATAGCTTGCACTCCACATAGGTGAATCCCGTCAATGGACGCAGAACATGCCAATGCGTCAGCGCCTCACGCCCACCATGCTCAACATCAACAACACTCATTTTGGTACGCATATACGGATGACGACCAATAGGCAAATCCACCTTGCCCGAAAGATCTTTCATCGGCCGAAGAACAATCGCGTGATAGACACGATGAATCTCGCGTTGTGACAAAGCTTCGGACAAAACACGATGCGACGCGTCATTGCGGGCAACCACCAGTAACCCCGACGTATCCTTGTCCAGACGATGCACAATCCCCGGACGAAAGACACCGCCAATCGTGCTCAGATGAGCGGAGCTACGACCCAGAAGCGCGTTGACCATCGTCCCGTCGGGCGTCCCCGCACCCGGATGAACAACCATCCCGGCAGGCTTGTCGACGACGATAATATCCGAATCCTCATAAACGATTGACAACGGAATGTCCTGACCAATCGGAGACGCGGGAACAGGCGGAGGAAGCTCAACGGTAACTGTCTCACCCGCGCGAATCAGACGCTTCGGGCGCTCAACCACAACGCCACCGCACATGACATGACCATCGCTGATGAGCGACTGAACACGATTGCGCGACAAATCCGTCACGGATGAGAGATAAACATCCAAACGAATTCCATCTGACTCCGCAGGCACACAAAAGGTCAAGACAGCATCATTCTCACTTGCCATCCGATGTCTATTCTTTTGTCCTTTCCGATAATACAAACCATGGCAGAACCGGCAAACAAGCCAATTCTGCCACAGCATTTATATCAAGTATTATCAAACTAATTCGTGAACTTTCCACCCGGGCCTAAACGCAAAATATCACCGGCACTGACGGTGCCATTTGTCGCATCATAAGGCAAATAGCCGTTGGCTATGCTATCGGGACCCATGCCCCAAATGCCCCAAGCCCATTGACCCACAACCCAAGGATAGTCTTTATAGCTGGCCGCGTCGAAAGACCAAAGCTGACCACCATTGCGCTCCATCCAGTTATACCACCAATAGGCACCTGGTTTGCCCCAGCGAGTCGTGGTCATTGTAAACGGATCAAGTGGGAAACTGGTGATGTAAGCGATGGGAGTAGTCAGCCACCTAAAGCCACGGGCTGCACGTTCGGACTCATTCAAATAGCCAAGCAAATCTGAGTTCTCGGTAACATACTTGTTGTTGTCGACAAAATACGCTTCAAGAGCATTCGCCAGATTCCGCATGTCGCTCTTGCAACGGGCAACCTTCGAGCGAACCTGAGCTTCCAGAAAGTTCGGTACTGCGATGGCTGCCAAAATCGCGATAATCGCGACGACAATCAGCAGCTCAATCAGTGTAAAGCATTTATAATTTTTCATGTTTTAATAATCCTCATTCCTTATGAGATGATAAACTGATAATAGCACACAAAACGTGGTTTGTCAACATATATTTTTATTGTCTCGACATATTTGACACCCGCACGCACATAATTATCTATGATGAAGCAACATCGGCAGACAAGGTAATTACCTAATATGTTTATATGAAAGGATTTTCTCATGAACAAACTCACCTCCAAACTCCTTGCAACAGGTGTTTTAATTCTTTCGATAGGAATAAGCATTCCCTCTTTTTCAAAATCCGAGAATGATTATTTTTCCATTCTCAATAATACTGCCAAATTCAAAACATCCGAAAAGTTCCTCTATCGTTTTTCCGAAGCACCAAGCTTCAAACAGCTCAACGGAGCACCGGTGGCGACAATCAACCCATCAATCGCCGGAATCTGGACAATGCTCAACGATACGGACATTCAGTTTTTGCCGACTCAGTCGTGCCAAGATTGCACCAAATACACTGTAAGTTTCAACCCGAATATTACAAACAAAACCGGCAAGAAAAAGTTAGCGAATCCCAATTGGGAATTTGAGTCCTCCAGACTGTCTTTTGAGAACGCCGAAAAAACCGACGAGGGTCTGAAGTTAGAATTCAGTAGTTACATCTCACCGGCAGACCTCAGCAAGTATCTTGTCATCACCGACGAAAACAAGAACAAAATCCAGTGGACGACTAAGAACAAAATCATCAGCAAAATAGTTTCAATCAGTCTGCCCAAAGAAAAGAAATCGCGGGTCATTGATTGCACTGTCAAAAAGGGAATGATGCCCGCCAATGGTACTCTCGGCATAATGAACGATGAGACAAAGTCGGTAAAGTACTATAACGAATTCATCATTGAAGAATTGGACGCCAATCAGGACGAAGATCAACCTGTTCTGCGTCTGAAGGCGTCATGCGGCGGCATTGACAAGGACGCGAAGAATTTTATCTCGGTCAAGCCCGACGTAAAATATGATGTATCCATCGACTACAATGCCATCGAACTTCGCGGAGATTTCCAAGAGAATGTCTCGTATGAAGTGACCGTGAACAAAGGCTTGATGGCAACGTCAAAACTCTACACGCAAACCATCAAGGAACCCATCACCCTGACCACAACTGTCCCAAAGAAGAAACCCTCGCTGATTGTCAAAGCAGGCGGCGGATGGATGTCTAACAAAGGTTCCATGAGCATCCCTATCACAACCAACCAACTGACCGGACCATTGACCGTCGAAGCGTTCAGGGTCTTTGACAACAACTTTGCCGTGTACGCAGCCACTGGCGAAAACGCGGAAGCCGCGACAACATGGGGTACCAAGGTCGCGACAACAACGCAAACACTGAGCGCGAATTTCTCTGTCGACCTCAAGAAATTGCTCGGCGCGGACGCCGCCGGAGTGTACTGCATCAAGTTCACCGCAAATAAAGGAGACGAGTCCGGATACACGAAAACGCCTGATGAAGGGAGAGAATACATCTACTCAGGTAGCGAAACCATCTCCGCTCAAACACTGATTGTCATGACGAATCTTTCCATCGTCGCCAAATACGGCAAGGACAAGGTGACGGCGTGGGTCGGCGATATGGAGACAGCCAAACCTGTCGCCGGAGCAGAAGTTATGGTTTACTCGAAAACAAACCAACAGCTTGCCTCGGCTCAAACGGACGAGAACGGCCTTGTGTCTTTCTCGGGCATCTCCGCAGACATGAAAAACGGAAGATATATTGTCAAGGCAATCAAAGGGCAGGACATGGCGTATCTGCAATTGAGCGACACACAATCGTGGAGCGAACAGTTCCCGGGAGAAGGCAACGAATACATTCCCGTTGATTCCACGCGTGCCTATGTCACCACAGAAAGAGGAGCCTACAGACCCGGCGAGGACGTTCACATTCTGGCTTTGCTGCGCGACCGCCAAGGCAACGCCCCCAAAACGCCCATCCCCGTTCAAATCAAACTGGTCAATCCAAGATACTCATCAAAAGATATCGGAACGGTTACTTGTGACAGTCTCGGATGTGTCGAGACCACATACTCACTGGCCGCGAGCGCGTTTACCGGTCATTATAGCATCGAGTTGTCGCTGCCCGAAAAATCCACACAGTACGAGACCGACATCATGGGTTCGGCATCCATATCGCACAACAGCATCGGTTGGCTCGGGAAAACAAGTTTCTTAGTCGAAGAATTCATCGCGAACCGTCTGCGTGTCAACGCCGCTTTCCCCGAGAAATTTTATACAAAAGCAGATGACCTCAAGATGACTGTTAAGGCAGAAGAGATGTTCGGCGCGCCCGCCACAGGCAGACGCGTCACGGCATCCGCGGAATTCTCGTTGGCGCAATTCGTCTCGAAAAACTTCAAAGACTTCACCTTTAGCAATCTCTTTGACGAAAAGGATTCAGTGTCGAAAGAGCTTGGCGAAGCGAACGCCGACGCGCAAGGCAATGCCGTTTTCAAAATCGAGAATCCTATGATATCGCCCAACGGGCAAACGAAAATCGCAGTGCAAACGACTGTCTATGATTCGGGACGTGGCATCACCGTCGAGGACAGCACAATCTTCGACACGGCGCCATACCACATCGGCATCGCCAAACTCGATGACGGATTTGTGGAGTTGAACAAACCAAAGACTTTCCAATTTGTAACAGTTGACCCCAAAACGGATGATCTCACGACGACAGCGACAAACTCAAAAGCAACGGTCGAAGTTTTCCGCGAACAGTGGAACAGCGTGATGAAGCGCTCCGGCAGTGGTTATCAATACGAAGCGAAACTCGAGTTGACCCCCATGGGCTCCGGCAATATTCAGTTCACCGACAACAAGGCATCATGGGAATTCACGCCAAGCGTCGCGGGAATGTATCGCATCAAAGTCACCTCGGAAGATAAAAAAGATTGCAGCGTAGCCAAGTTTACGGCCTCCTCGGGCGAATGGAAGAGCTATCAACCATGGTCTATGGAGAAGCCGGAAGACGTCGAAGTCTCGCTCGATCGTCCGTCGTATAAAATCGGCGACGAAGCGCGAGTGCTCATCAAATCGCCTTTCAAGGGCACAGCCCTCATCGGCTTTGAGCAAGACACACCGCTCGATGTCAAGGTTTTCCCCATGGATTCCAACACTCTCGAAGTGCCCGTGAAAGTGACAAAAGATTTCGCGCCGATGACATGGGTTTCCGTGACAGTGTTGCGTCCCGTCAACCCTGAACCGAAGTGGTTGCCGCACCGTGCTGTAGGATATGCCGACATCAGAATCAATTCGGAATATTGCCAAGCGAACGTCGACCTGCAACTGCCCGAAACTGTGCTCCCCGGCGACAAACTCCGCTTCAAGGCGCAGGTCACGGAAACAAACACCTCCGCGCCAATCGCCGGAGCTGAAGTGTACCTGTGGGGCGTCGACGAAGGCATACTTACGCTAACGGATTTTAAATTGGAAAATCCAATCGACTGGTTGTTCGGCAAGTATTGCCTCATGGTCGACACGGCGGACTTCTATTCCCGTCTGGTCGAGGATATCCTCGCGGACAACAAAAACGCCACCGGTGGTGATGGCGAAGCAAACACAACACGCTTCAAGAATTCCAACGAAAACAAGAAGCGGGTCAAGAACGTTGTATACTGGTTAGGAAAGTTCGACACCAACAGCAGCGGCACAATTGACGCAGAGCTGACGACACCCCGGAACTTCAACGGAAGCATGACGATGATGGCTGTCGTCTCGACACCCGAACGCATCGGATCCGCGCAGAAAAACGTCAGTGTCCGTGCGCCGCTTATCATTCAGAACAATGCACCGAGATTCTTGGCGACCGGCGACAAAGCGCGCATTGCGTACACGTTGTTCAACACGACCGACACCACGAACACGGCGACACTGAACTTCGCGGCGGAAGGTATTATCGACATCGAACAGAAAGTCGTCAGCAGCGAACCGATTGCGCCGAATTCGTCCATCGAAGTCTTCGTTGATTTGAGCACGAAAGACAACGCTCTTGGCGAAGGCACCATCACGTGCGATGGAACAATGGGCGAGAACAAGGCGTCCGACTCGGTCACGATTCCCGTTCGCCCCGTCGCCCCGCGCATCCCATGGGGAAGCCTGACAATCGCCAAAGCCTCGGACGGCAACAAGCCAATCAACCTCATGTCAGTCGGCAACATCATTCCCGAAACATTCTTGCTTGACCTCAACGCCGGCCCTGTGGCGGCGGCGCAACTCAACGGCGCAATCAAGAACAATCTCGAATATCCATACGGCTGCTGCGAGCAAGCCATCAGCCGCGCACTGCCGTTCCTCGCCATCGAAAAGGCCGGACTTGCCGAGAAGATTGGCTACAACGGTGTGTTTGTTCGCGATATCGTCCAGAAGGCAATCGACCGACTGTCCCTCTATGAATCGCCCAGAACCAACCTAATGACCGCATGGCCCGGCGTCGGCGACGACAACCTTTTCGTCTCCGCCTATGCTCTGTTCTTCCTGTGCGAAGCCCGAGACGCCGGTTACAAGATTCAGGATGACAAACTCAAGGAGATGGCCATCACGTTGTCAAACAGAAGCAATGATGACAACAACAAAGACTTCATGGATTTGTCGGGCAACTCCAAGGCCTTCATCTATTATGCAATTGTACGCTCGAAAGCCGTCGACAACCGCAAGCTCCGCAAGAAACTCAGTGACACTGCGGACGCGCTGTCACCTGCGGGACAAGCATGGTTAGCTTCGGCACTCCACATCGAGGGTCAAGAAGAACTCGCCAAAACGGTCATGGCTAAGGCTGTCGCCGATGCCGGAAAAGACATCAACACGCTGAACGCCGATGCAACCGGACAGGAATGTTTCTTCTCCAACGAACGAGAAATCGCTGTGCCTCTTTGGGCTTGCGCCACCAACAGTACGCTGACATCCAACACCGACACACTTGATATTTTGTCGATGAACCTGAACAAGCTGAACACCAATGGCAACTGGCAGAACACGCAGGCAAACGCATGGGCGGTCATGGCTCTGGCCGCATACGAAAGCCTGAACAAAAATGCCGGTGCTCAGGATAGCAAAGGCCTGCTGCTTGTCAACGGCAAGGAATATCCGTTCGATGCGCAAAAGCCGCTCAAGCTCACCAACAAGGACATCAATTGCACCGATACAGTGACACTAAGCGTCAGCGGCGAGGGCAAAGCGGCAGTCGCTGTCAGCGCGTCCGCGATACCGCTCGACATTCCGTCCGCAACGACGGTTGGCGGGCTTGCACTGTCGCGTCAGTATCTGAAAATGGACGGAACACCTGTCGATGTCAAAACCATCAAACAGGGCGATCTCATCAAAGTTCGTCTGACGATGAAGGCGAAAAATACTGTCGAAAATATCGCCGTTCAGGATCTGTTACCTGCCGGACTTGAAATCGAGAACTCCAACTTGTCGACGAGTTACCACGCTGAGTCAAAGGATGATGACGACAACGATTCGAAGAACTGCTGGAACGAGGATTACACTCAAAACAGCGATGATCGTTTCCTCGCATTTGGTAGCATCGAGACAACGGGACTGGCCACCGAAACCGCGGTTGTCGAATACATCGCCCGCGCAGTCACAGTGGGCGAATTCGCGATTCCTCCGGCGCAAGCTGAAGCGATGTACAACCCCAACTCCATCATGGCAAGAACCGATGCAGGCAAGATGATTATCAACAAACGCTAACATCGCCAAGCCATAAGAACAATCAATTGCCGCCTGACAAATCATTGTCGGGCGGCAATTTTCGTCTTACAAAATCTCGGCCAAAAACTGCCCAGTATGGCTATAGTCCGCCAGTTCCGCAATCCGCGACGGCGTCCCCTCCGCGACAACCATACCACCATCCTCGCCACCTTCGGGGCCAAGGTCGATAATCCAGTCCGCGCTGCGAATCACATCGAGATTATGCTCGATGATAATCAAACTGTAACCTCGTTCGACAAGGCGACGAAATACGCCAATCAGATTTTCCAAATCTGCCAAATGCAAACCGGTCGTTGGTTCATCAAACACCAACAAAGTCCCTTGACCTGTGCCGTGCTCCACCAGATGCGACGCCAGCTTCAGACGTTGTGCCTCGCCGCCGGACAAGGTCGATGTATTTTGACCAAGAGACAAATACCCCAAACCGACATCATGCAACGGACGCAGCCGCCGCACGATAATGGGATTGTCCGAGAAAAACTCCACAGACTCATCGACGGTCATGTCGAGCACATCCGCGATGCTCTTGCCTTTGTACTGCACCTCGAGAACACGCGGCCCAAAGCGTTTGCCGCCGCATTCCTCGCACGGCAAAGTCATCTCGGGCAAGAAGTGCATGTCATAAGTCTGAACGCCCGTGCCCTTGCAGGCCTCGCAGCGCCCACCCGCGATGTTGAACGAAAAACTACCTTCCGTCAAGCGCAAAGATTTTGCGATGCGTGTCGCCGCGAACAAGCGCCGAATCGGGTCATAAGCCTTCACATAAGTAACGGGATTCGACCTCGTACTACGCGACAGCGATGCTTGGTCGACGACCGTAAACTCATTGATGGAGTCAAGTCCTTCAATGCTGTCGAATTCGCCCATCTCCTCGGTCGGAAGATTGCGGAACTTCAGATACCCCTGATACAAAACCTGATGAACCAGCGTCGTCTTGCCGCTACCACTCACGCCGGTCACAACCACCATCTTGTTCAGCGGAATGTCAACCGATATATTCTTCAGGTTATGCGCACGAGCGCCATGCACGCGAATCACACCGGGCGACACGAGCCATTCACTGTTACGCGTCACACGTTCTCGCTTTTTCTTTTCGCCCGGCTTCCTGAAGAATCCACGGGCACGCAGACAACGTGCGGTTTCGCCAACGGTCGAGGGATCCGCCAAGGCAGACGGCGAACCACGAAACATGATTTGCCCACCGGACGCGCCAGCCTTCGGCCCCATGTCAATCAACGTATCCGCACCAAGAATAATCTCCGGGTCATGCTCGACAACAACAATTGTATTATCGCGGTCACGCAGACTGTATAGGATGCTAAGCAACCGCTTTGAATCACGTGGATGCAGCCCAACAGTCGGCTCATCCAAAACATAAAGTGTCCGCGTCAGAGCAGTACCAAGCGCGGTCGCGAGATTAATACGTTGTGCCTCGCCACCGGACAGCGTACGCGTCTGACGATTCAGCGTCAGATACCCCAACCCAACACGCATCAGGTACCCAAGCCGCGAACCAATCTCGCGATAAATCCGCCCAAACAATTCATCCTCGGCAGCGGTCAAATGCCCCATTAGCCATTCCGCGGATAAATCGTTGATGCTCATCTCGCAAAATTGCGCGATGTTGCGCATCGGCGGAACGCCCTCGGACAAACCCCAACGAACGTTCAGCGCGGAGCTGACTAACCGATGACCGTGACAATCCGGACACGGAACGAAACCTCGATATCGAGCAACTAAAATACGCGCGATCATACTGTAGCGCTTTTTGTTCATCTCATCGAAAAACGCCAGCAACCCATAACACCGACTCTTGCCGTTGAGCATCAGCTCAAACTCCTCGGGTGTGAACTCATCGAGAGGCTTTGTCAGTGACAACTTCATCCGCTTGCAAGAGCTCAAAAACCATTTGTAGTTTTTCTTGAATGCCGGCGTGTTGAAAGTGTCAATCGGCTCTTGCGACAATGACAGATGACGGTTCGGAATCACCTTATTCCAGTCAATGGTGATGATGCGGCCGAAGCCGGTACACGTCGGGCAAGCACCAATCGGCGAATTGAACGAGAACATATTCGCCTCGGGCTTGTCAAAACTCGCCCCGCAAACATTGCAGCGAAAGCCCGACAACCAAATTTTCTTTTCGAGTTCGCCGGACACATCCGTCTCCATCCACGTCTCGGCAGTTCCCTTGCCTGCCTGAAATGCGGCGAACAAACTCTGCGACAAACGGTCGCGATCTTCCACATCAACCTTCAGACGGTCGACAAGAATTCCACCCTTGCCTGAACGCAACAACCCAAGCGCCGAAGGCTCATCGTCCTGCGCGTCAACAAAAAGATGCCCGCCCGGATTGACCGACGGCGGCACGAAAATCCGACTATAACCTGCCCGCACAATCTCTGCCAGAACATCCTGCGCTTTCGACTTTTTATCCAGACTAACCGGCGCGACAATATACATCCGACGCCCGGCATAACTGGCGATGATTTTCTCCGTCACAGAAGCGGGCGTATCCTCCTCGACCAGCAGATTACAGGTTGGGCAATAGGTGCGGCCGGCACGCGAAAACAGCAACCGAAGATAATCCAGAATCTCCGTCGCGGTGCCTATCGTCGAGCGAGCGTTCGTCACGCTGTTTTTCTGCTCGATAGCAATCGCCGGAGGAATATTGCGAATCGAATCAACATCGGGGCGCGGCATCTTGCCAACAAACTGACGCGCGTAGGTACTCAGGCTCTCGACATAGCGGCGCTGTCCCTCGGCGAACAGAGTATCAAAAGCGAGCGACGACTTCCCACTGCCGCTCACGCCGCTGACAACGGTCAACTTGCCAAGCTCTACCGAAACATCGACATGCTTAAGATTATGTGTGCAGGCATTGCGTACCTCAATGGCTTTGGCAAGAGTCACGGGTGCCGAGGAATCTGGTTGTGCGGTGGCGTCAACCTTGGCTCGACGACTCTTCCTGGCACCGGGTGTCACCTTCGTTTGTTTGTTCATCATTGCGTATTATACCCATGCGAAAAAAACGCATTTCACGCACACACGCATTTTTCAAAAAGGACACAAACAACTAACTGTTGCGAAGAACATCATTCTCGATTTCGATGACCTGTGTGGGCGAAAGCCTCGGGCCAAAATCGATTTTGTCAAGATAATCGTTCAGGTTCACGCGCGTCAATTCCCAGCCATTCATCGTCTTGAAAGCCAGCACATGACCGATTTCATCTTCGCCCATAAAAACGGCTTTCCAGACGTGTTTAGAGCTATTTTTGATGGAAATCTCACGGCCTTTGCTCAGCGGGCTATCGGTGGCGGCAGAACTCGTCGTTGACTGCGGCATCGGGTTATCCTCGTCCAACGGCTTGGGCGCACGCGGAGGCGCAAAATCATTTCTGACCGACTGTTGCACCGGAGGCGCCATTGGTCTCCGCGGCTCGGGCGCAGGCGCAACAACTTTCTCCACGGGCGACATCGGCGGCGTAACAATCGAAGAATTGTGTGACTCGTGGCGCACGGTTTTCGGAGCGGCCTTGTTGACATCTAGGGCGCGAATATAGGGAATGTAGTCGACGCTACGCAACGAAAATACCAGTGTATCACGATCCCACGTGAGTGTGCTGCTCATCATGGCAAACAAATTATCGGCCAAATGTCCGATGCAAATCGGCTTGTTCTCATCAAGCAAAATGCCGCGCTCGTCCATGCGAGCATTCGGGGCACACATCAAAAAAACGGCATAGGGAGCGCTCTGGGCTTCCTGATAGCAAATGCCGATTTCGCCGTTGGAAAACAAACATATATCGCCCGTCTTGATAGGCATATCAGAAACCAGTTCCGAATTCGACACACCACCCGTATGAGCGGCGATAATGATACCCGACGAATCGTTGTTATCACGAGCACGAGGTGTAGGCGACTTGGCGGGAGCACGCTTAACGCCGCCAACCGTTCGGCCAATTTCGGCTGCCTTGGGAACCGGAGGTACATTGGTCCCCGGAGCAGGTGCGCCATGGCGCATCACACGAAAGCGTTCCTCGAGCTCTTCTAAAATTGCTTCGTCAGCAACGTTATGCTCTTTATCCTGCGGTCGGTTTATCTCACCCAATTTTTCTTTCCTCATGCTTTATTCAAGAATAGTATATACGCAATAACGAACTATTGTCAATGCTATTCTTACATCTATCACTTTTCAAGAAACGGAAAATTTTGCTTGGTTTAGTCGCGACCGGCAATACGACCCAGCAACTTGCGCAAGCCGCGCCTGGGTTTGGGTGTCTGTTGATAAAATACTTCCGCGGCGGGAGTTGCCTGAGCTTTTCGAGCGCTACTTTTATTGCCCGCACTCTTGGACTTCGACGCTTTCGACGTCTTCGACGACGAGCCGGTATTCTGGCGCGTTTGCGTCTTCTGGGCAGAAGATGCCTTCTTGCTTGCATTCGATTTCGCGGCGAAAGTCGGCAGTGTCGTGCGCGGTTGCGACAACATCTCGCTCACCGTCACGAAAACAAACCCGCGTCCCTGCAAGTCATCAATGACGGTTTCGAGCGCAACAAGGTCAGACTCAAAACGATCATGCATCAACACAATCGCGCCATCATGCGCCTCACGCAGTATCTGCTCGCTTATCTGCGCCGCACTACGCTTACGCCAGTCATTCGTATCAATATCCCATAAGACGGGAACATAACCTTTCGACCGAATCAATTCGTTGACCGTCGCATTGGTGGCGCCATAGGGCGGTCGCACCAGAGTAGGCTTTGCGCAACCACAATCCATTATCGCTCGCGAAGTCTTCTCAATCTCCGAAGCAACAGCATCCGGCGAAATCTTCGACAACTGAGGATGCGACCAAGTGTGGTTGGCAATCTCGGCGCAAGGGCGTGTCAAGTACTCGCGAACCACCTGAGGATAAGCGCTCACGAATTTGCCCGCGAGAAAAAATGTTCCCTTCGCGTTCTTACGCTCAAGCAACGCAATCATCTTTGGCGTGATGGCCGGATTCGGTCCATCATCAAAGGTCAGTGCAATTAGTTTTTTACCTGTCGGCCAAGTCGTAATTGCCTTCGATGCGGGATAGGCCGCGATAGACATCCCCGCCGACGGCGATGGAGTCACGGCGGCAACCGCCACACTGGAAGTCGTCTGTGCGTCTGCTAGCGAAACGAACAAAACGCTACATAAACAAGCTAAACAAAAGGAGCGTAACATAACTTTTTGGATTCACACTATCAAAAATACTTACAACACTAATTTAGTTAACATCCGAAATGCAAGTTCATTGAGCACTTATGACCGAATCTCCCATATTGTTTTCTTTTATTCTGTCACAATTAAATCCTGTTCATTGTGTTAATTACACCATAAGTATCAATCATGAAAGTTTGGCTCTTAAAAATGAAAAAATATTGTTTGTTCATGTGCGCCGCAACGGCCTTATGCCTCCTCAGTGCATGCGAAACATTCAACCCCAAGATTGGCGGCAAACCACTGTTCCCAACTCAATCAACAGCAGCCCCAACGAGTTTTGCACAGACACAATCAGGCCCTGCCGGTGACATCTCCGTCGCGCCCGAAGGCGGTTTGCCCGTCGGCGCCATTGTGACGCCAAACCTGCCTGACTCCGTCATCACGAAACCCAAAGAGCTGACGACAAAGGCGGGAAAGTCCATCGAGAAGTCGGCCACTAAAGTGGCAAAGACGATAAAAACGGAAACGAAAAAAGTCGAAGCCAAGACAACAAGTGTCGCCAAGGAAACGAAAAAAGTGGTCGATGAAGGATTGACAAAAGCCACCGACCAAGTTGAAACCGCAGCCAAGGCAGCCGAGGAAAAGGTCAAGGAAGTAACCACGACTCCCGCTAAAACCGAACCCGAAGACGAATTCCTGCCCATGCCGGCCGGGTCATAAACAAAACTGCATTTGAGATTTACTCCAAATATTGTAATGAACGATTTGAACAACAAACGGTATTAAATTGTTCAGAAGTAAAAGTGCCGTTGAGAGATTATCCTCTGCGGTTTGGTTTGTTATGGAAAGGCAATAGTAAAAAACTACAATGAATATTCTTCTTGGATTAGTACTGATTTTATATGTGTTGGCCGCAGCGTTCCTCGTCCTGACCATCCTCATGCAGGAAGGTAAAGGCGGAGGACTCTCCGGACTTGGTGGATCTGCCATTGGCGACACTTTCGGATTTAGCAACGCATCCACCGAACTCCGGAAATTCACACGCTACTCAGCTATCGCTTTCTTTGCTATCGCGCTGATTCTGACTTTCATCGGCGAAAGCTCCATCCATAACGCCGAAAAGGAATTCTTCAAGGGCGCGCAAGTCGAAGAGACAACACCTGAAAAAGCCAATGACGCTGCAACAACGGCAACCGCGGAAGAAACAACAGCGACGACAGCTGCCGAGGAAACAACGACTCCTGCTGAAGCAACGACAACAGCTCCTGCTGAAGCGGCGACAACGGCCACGGAACAAGCGGCTCCTGCTGAAGCAACGACAACAGCTCCTGCTGAAGCGGCGACAACGGCCACGGAACAAGCGGCTCCCGCTGCTGCTCCTGCTGCCGAGACAGCTCCTGCCGATGCCGCGACAACACCTGCTGCATAATCAATCAACAAAAATAAGTTTATCATCCCGGAGAGAAATCAAAAGCTCTTCGGGATTTTTCTATTCAACCACGGACGGCAACGGACGCCCCGGGTTTTCCTCACGAAACAATTCCAGCGACTTCGCGACAAGCGCCGAACGATCCACGATGCCATTGGAACGCAACCAGATACTAAACCCATGACCCGCAACCGGTTCGCCGGGCGGAATCCAGTAATAGATATGCGCCCAGTCACTGCCGCCATGACTTGCATCCGTCGCAAGACGCTCATGCAATTGCGAATCGCGGTTGAGTACAAGAAAATTCACGCCATGCTCGTCCAACAACTCGTGCCAACTCTTGCCAAGCACATTCTCAGACTTCTCCGACGCCGACAAAATGACCTCATGCTCAAGCCACCACTTGCTCCCCCAAATATCAAAACGATTGTCCGTGAATAGCTTGTGTTTCTCGGGAGCGAGACGCCACATAAAATACCCGCAATAGTTGAGCGGACTAAACATATTGTCGGGCAAATCCGCTCGCTCGATAAAGCGCACGACGGCCTCCGGATACGATGCCGCATCCATCGTCTCGCCATGCGAAAGCAAAATGTTGCGCCGAAGAAATGTCTGTGGCGGCGGTTCGCCGACAAGCGTCATCATCGACATCGCCAAGACGCCACCCACAACGCCAATCGCGCCGAGGACGCGACGACGACCGGATTCGCTTCGCGGCAAACTCTGCACAATCAGCCAAGACAAGGGGCCGGATATCGCAATGCCAAACAACACTAGCAAACGCCAGTGCATCAGCCCCTGATAAAGGAAAAACAAACTCAACAATAAATCCGCGACACTGGGCAAACGGCGCTTCCACAACAACAGCGCGACAAACAGTGCGGCCGTAAACCAACATGCGAAAAATCCGGGGATGAACGACCACCCGGCGCTTGTCTTAACCAAGAAAAACGGCGACACTTGCATCTCGCTGATGACCTTGGACAGATACGGGTCGTTCATGAATTTACTGCCAAGGAAGAACAGTTTCCACCCATAAGGATTAACGCAAGCCGCCAACACAAACCCCACACCAAGCCCGCACAAAAACAGCACACGGCGCAACGGCAAGGTCTCGCCTTTGCGACGCCGCCAGCACCATTCGACAAACTCGCCGCAGCAATAGGCTCCGCAAACAACAATTCCCAACAAGTACATCCCGTGGAGATTCGCCCACAATATCATCAGCGGCACGGTCACCGCCGCAAGCACCCACCCGGATAAACGACTGCGCTTCCAAGCATCAAAGAGACCAAGGTACAGCGCGAAGAGCGCATAGGAGAACAGCGGCGGTCGGACATAGATACCACGCCGCGAAATCTCGGCGGCAAGCCACGCCACCACTAGCGCGACCACCCAGACGCCACAACGCCGCCACGACAGCCACGCGACTCCCGCAAAGGTCAACGCAACCCAGAAAGCCTTGAACGTTAGCAAACCGAACAAACCGCCGCAATGCTCATAAATCAGCCAGAAAATGACCTGCGACAACCACTCGTGATTGTACCAAACGGTGTCGGCGCCCGTGTAGGTGAAAATGTCATAAACAGGTAAACTGCCGTGCTCGACGATCCAAGCGCCCGTCTTCAAATGCCACCAGTCATCTTGACTTGTGCGCAGTGGCACCCAGCCATAACTGAAGACGACGAGCAACAGGAGCGCCCCTAAAATGGCGAGGAACAGACGGCGTTTCATTGTTGACAAAGTAGGTTTCCAATTCGTGTTGATACTTGTTTTTACTCAACTAAACAAGAATTATTACTTACTCGGATAACATTTACATATTATACTGAGATTGCTCAAGAAATCGCACTTTTTGCAAGGAGTAGACCTATGCTGAAATTAGCATCAATACTGCTTATCACGGCAACACTTGCCGCAACGAACACGACTCAGGCAGCACAAGACGAAACGCTACTCGGGTACTACAATTTTGACAACGACTCTGCCGACATTGTCCACGATTCGTCAACCTACACACGCGACGGAAAGACCACCGGCAATGTCGAATACACCACGGGCATCAGCGGAAAAGCCGTGCGATTTCCGGGCATCAACGATTCATACATCGCCATTCCCTCAACGGACGGGCACTTCAGCACATCAAACGCGCTCACCCTCTCGGCATGGATATTGCGCGAAGATGTCGGCACGGGATGGGACGGTATGATTTGTAACGGCAGCGGCAAAGGCGGATTTCAACTGCTCTTCAACGACAAATCGCAAAATCTTGTTCTCTACATGAAGACGGCAACAACCGGATATCAACCCGCCAACGGCGCATTTATCCCGACAAATGTTTGGACACATTTGGCGGCAACATATGACGCTACACGCGAAACGGTCGAGCTGTATCAGGACGGCAAACTCACGCAGACAACGCCGTTCAAGGGAAACATCGACACGTTCGACAAACAGCTTTTCATCGGGAAATCGTCCTATGCCGGCGCGTTCAGAGGCATCATAGACGAGGTGCGAATCTACAACAAAGCGCTCGACGCAAAACAAATCCAAGCACTCTTTGACGAATTCAAAGACAAGCGAGGACCGAACGCCGACAAGCCCCACACAGAATTGTTTTTCTCGTCGATGACGGCCGAGCGAATGGCCGACTGCAACGGCGTATCCGTCACCATGACGCTCGCCAAAAGCGAACCTCTGACAACGGCGGACATCACCATTCTCCGCGCCGAGTCAAACCGCAAAGATGTCTGCCCTGGAACAAAAAACGCGAAAGTCGTTTTCAGCGGCGAAATGACATCAAGCAAAGGGCATGCGTTTGTTTTCTTCGATCGCATCCAACAACCGATGAACGGCGTCACGCTCCACTATTGGGCGAGACCGACAAGCGCCAGCGAAGTCCGCATTTCGCCCGCGCGAGTGAGAATGTATGACTCGCAAATGTGGTGGGCGCCTAACAAAATCAACGACGAAATCGAACGTATCGCGCACAAGTATCCGGATTCTGCAAAGGTCGTCAAGATAGCCAACACGGTGCAAGGACGCCCCATGAAGGCGCTCTGCATCGGAAACCCCGACAAGTTCATCGCGTTCGTCGGCTCAACACATGTCTCCGAATCCGGCCCTGAACTGATTCTTCCCATCATGGAAAGTCTTCTCGAAACACAACCGGAACTGCTCAAAAAAGTCGGCGTCAAGGCGCTCCCCTGCATCACACTGGACGAGCGGCAGAGACTGCTCAGCACGGGCAATGTTTTTTACTTTCGCGGAAACGCGAACCACGTCGACCTCAATCGTAACTACGACGGCTACTGGGAAGACCCCGGCACAAGCTACAACAAACGCAGCTTGAATCCCAAAGACGAAACATACGGCGGTGAGTTCGCGTTCTCCGAACCGGAGTCGCGCGCAGTCGCCACCATGATTCGCAGCGGGCAGGCGATGGCCGCGTTCTCCATGCACAGCGTCAACGGACTGTGCAACGCGGGCATGCTCTTCACCACTCGCGCGAACGACGACAGCAAGTTCAAGGAGAAGGCAACGGCGCTCGCGAAAATCTACGCGGAGGCAATGTACGGACGCGAGAACGCGGACAAATACGCCTTCTACCGAGCGGAATGCCCCAATGGCAGCATGGCGTCATGGGCATACAAAGAGCTTGGAGTTCCCGGTTTTGATTTGGAACTGGACAACAATCCCGACGCCCGCACACCGGCCATCACCGACACGGTATCGCCCACACTCATGGACAAATATCGCAAGTTGCACCTGAAGGCCGTCGTGGCTGTCCTCGAGCATTTCGCCAATCAAAAATGACACCCGGCTCTGAACGATAGTTATGAATAGCATGGCTCGTTTTTCGCGCAAAATCAACTCATGGCAACTCGTCGTGTTCGTCCTACTCGGGATGGCGGCGGTTGTTCGCTACGTCGCATTAGGACAAATCCCTCCGGGATTGTGGTACGACGAGGCCCTCTATTGCATGAGCGCGTTAAGCATCGGCGACCCCGGTTATCCGATTTTCTTCATGACCGGCGGCCACCCACACGAGCCGCTATTCGTCTACTCCCTGCGTGCGTGGTTTGGCCTCTTCGGCATCTCCGTCATCTCCGCCCGATCGTGCATGGCGACGTGGGGACTCCTGACCGTTGCCGTCATGTGGCCACTTGCGCAGCGTCTCCTTGGCAGTCGTCCATGGGCTACCGCTGCCGTTGCCGTCATTGCCTTCATGCGATGGCCACTCCACTTCAGCCGCACCATCTTCCGTGCCGGACTGGCGCCGCTTTTCATCTCGCTAACCTTCCTGCTTTTCCTACGCTGGCGCGAACGCAAACGCGCCGTCGACGCGATTCTTTGCGGCGTTGTCATGGGCATCGGCAGCTACACCTACCTGTCGTTTCGCCTTGTCCCCGTCATATGGACACTCTGGGTCCTATGGCTACTGAAAAGGAAATGTCTGTCATGGAAAGAGGACGCCGCCCACCTCATGCTCATTGTGCTGTGCGCAGTCGCGACCTTCGCTCCACTCGGATGCGACTGGCTGCGCCACCCAGACCACTTCTCGGGAAGAACTGACGAAGTCTCAATGTTCGTCACTCACAACGACGATGGAACGACAACCAACAAGACCACGCTGCAAGTCGCCCATGATATCGCGGCCAACACGGTTGCTGTTGCGGGCGCTTGGTTTGTCAAAGGCGATCATGTCGGCAAACACAACCTCCCGCTCGAACCGGTATTCGACCCCATCACCGGCATCATCTTTCTGATTGGATTCCTGTGGTGCGTGCGTCGCTGCCCCAAAAACGAAACAGCGTTCCTTCTGCTCATCTGGTTCCTCATTCTCTGCGCCACAAGCGTACTCTCCTTCGGCGCGCCCAACATCCTCCGCATGCAGGGAGCCATTCCGCCCGTCATCCTCATGTTCATCATTGGCCTGCGCATCATCTACACGCAAATCCACAAGCGCCTCGGCACCTCACAAGCACGTCTCATCATCGGCGGCGTTCTTGTCATCTTCTCATGTTGGCAACTCGACACCTACTTCCGCAGATTCCCCAAGCATCCCGATGTCAGACGCGAATTCCTCGCGGACTCCTTTATTCCGCCTGCGCAAACGACGATGCAAGCGCTCAGCTCGGACCTCGCGAAAACCATCTGGGTTCCCGAAGAGATTGCCGAGCACACAACGTTTGAGTTCATCACATGGACTCGCAAAAGCGATGTCAAAACGTATACGCCGCAAGAAAAAAACATCACGACGGACACAAAAGCGCTCGTCATTGCCACACGTCATTCTCTGGACTCGGCCGCAGAACAACAGCGGGAAGCCATTCAAAAGATGCACCCGGTGTTCACGTGGACTGTCCCGATAACGGACGAAAATGGCAACGAAAAGCGGATTCCATGGGGCTTCTTCTTCAGACCTATCAGAGACAACGCAAACTAAAAACGCGAAGCTTCCGCGACCGCTGACATTTGTCAATAATCGAGCCGCACCATACCATAAGAAAAGACCACGCACTGTAACTTATCTATACAGAAGAAACAAACAAGGAACAATGATGAAATATCAAGCGTTAACTATTCTTTTTACTGTCATTGCGTTCACAGCCATGACATCACTGCCCGAAACAGCCATCAGCGCACCGGCGAAGACAACACAACAACAAGTCATTAAGCACAAACGCGAGTCGTTCACCTTCCACAGCAAAGCGCTCGACGCCATCTCCACCTGCACAGTTTTCACGCCCGACCCCATGGTCAAAGGCGAGAGATACCCCGTCCTCTATCTCCTTCACGGATACTCCGGAGATAACAACGACTGGGCAGATAGAACGAGTTGCACACTCGCGCTGACCAACAAAAAAATGATTGTCGTACTCCCTAACGGAGACTACAAAGGATGGTACGTTGACAGCCCTCTCATCAAAGAATATCAATATGATTCGCTCGTCGCGAAAGATGTCGTCGCCGAGATTGACCAACGCTACCCGACCATCGCCAAACGCGAAGCCCGCGCGGTTGCCGGCTTGAGCATGGGCGGACACGGAGCAATCACTCTGGCGGAAAAACATCCCGATGTTTTCTGCTCGGCGTCATCGCTCAGCGGCGTGCTCACTCTGCACGACTGGTTGCCGAAGTACTACCTAGAGGAACTCCTCGGCCCCACACGCAAAGAGAAAGCATGGGCGGATAACTGCGCGTACTGCCTCAGCGATACACTGACGACCGCGAACATCGAAATCATGTTCGACTGCGGAACCAGTGACATATGCTACAACGGTTCCGCCGAACTCGACGAGAAACTCACAGCGCTCGGCGTCAAGCACACCTTCAACAGAACCTATCCCGGCGTCCATTCATGGGCATATTGGGACGAGCACTTGCCCGAGCATGTTCTCTTCCACTACAACAACATGACAGAAAAACTGAGCGGCAAGAATATGAAAATTGACAATAGCACAATGACGCCGCAACAGAAGCTCTATAAGAAGAGATGGCTACAGTTCGAGAAAGAAACAGCAACCTATTACGATGACCCCAAGGCCACAAGCCCAATCGTTCTGCTCGGAAGTTCGACACTACAGATTTTTAACGAAAAAGAACTCATGCCCGGTCTGCCCGTCGTCAACCGCGGCATCAGTGGTGACCGCATCGGCATCGATAATCAGCCCGGCATCTCGCACAGAATTTACAACACCGTCATCAAGCTTAAACCCCGCGCCATCATCATCAACAACGGCACAAATGACCTTGCGCACACCGCGAAAACCGGAACACCAAAGACAAGAGAAGTGATTGACGAATACAGATGGGTCGTCGCGAGACTGCTTAAGGAACTGCCAAATTGTCATATCTTCATCAACTCCTGCCACCCAACTAACGATTCCAGTGCCACAATCGCTCCTTTCATCTGGCAATACAACATCCTTCTTCAGAACCTTGCAAAAGAGATGGGTGACCACGTTCACTACATTGACCACGCAAACGCGGTGAAGGACGAGAACGGACTTCTCAAAAAGGAATTCGCCGCCGATGGTCTGCATCTGAACGCCAAAGGCAACGAAGTCTTGCGCGATAAAATCATGGAAGCGCTCAAGGAACAAGGAATCTTGGATGGCCTCCAATAGGACGCTTGGCGGAATGTAACCCGAATGAGCAACGTGAAGAAATCGCCTGAAGAAACATTGTCCCAAACTGAATCGGAGACACAGTCCGCTGTGCCTCCGATTCGTGACAAAGGCCCACTCTTCGACCCGGAAACAATCGCCGACATGCCGACCTCGCCCGGTTGCTACCTGATGAAAGACGTCAACGGAAAAGTCATCTACGTGGGCAAGGCGGTCAATTTGCGCAACAGAGTGCGCAACTACTTCACCAAATCCGGCGATGGAAGAATGATGATTACCTTCCTACGCAAACACATCGCGAGCATCGAGAATATCGTGACCGCAACCGAGAAGGAAGCATTCATTCTCGAGAACACGCTCATCAAAAAACACATGCCGCGCTACAATGTTCTCCTGCGCGACGACAAAACGTATCTCTCCGTTCGGCTGCGCATGAACCACGCGTTCCCGCGACTGGAAACCGTCAGAATCAGGCACGCCGCGCAAATCAGACGAAATGAATCCGACGTTTATTTCGGGCCGTTTGTGGACGGCTATGAGGTCAAGCAACTCCTGCAATTCCTCTTAAGAATCTTCCCACTCAGAACATGCAAAGACTCCGTCTTCAGCAACAGAACTCGGCCGTGCCTCCTCTACGAAGTCGGCAAGTGTGCCGCCCCATGCACCGCGAAGATCACACCCGAAGACTACGCCACACTCATGCAGAAAGTCATTCGCTTTTTCCGAGGAAACCACAACGAAGTCAAACAACTTCTGACGCAGAGAATGCTCGAGCTTGCGCAACGCGAGCAATACGAACGGGCAGCGCTCATCAGGGACAGACTGGCGGCGATGGATATGGCATTGGAAAAGCAAAACGCCGTCACGCACAAACGATTCAACAGGGACATTATCGCCGCAGCGCAAGAGCAAGGACGAACAGCCATCGTTGTCATGCAGTATCGCGACGGAACACTCATCGGGAAGAACGAGTACTACCTCAAGAATCTGAGCATGGAAAACGAACAACTATTCTCGGCCGTCATCAGTCAGCACTATGATTTGCACATCCCGCCCGAAGAGATTCTCCTGCCCGTGATGCCGTCCGACCTGACGGTTCTCACTGAATGGCTCCAAGAGAGAAGAGAAGGCAAATCGTGCGCTCTGTCTGTGCCGCAGCGAGGCGACAAGAAACTCGAATTGGACAACGCGATTCAGAACGCGCAAGTCTATCTCACGAGAAATCTGGCCAAGGAAGAAAACGAACTTGAACAAGCCGAAATCATTGCCAAGCAACTCGACCTCCCGGCAGCGCCCAAAACAATCGAATGCGTTGACATCTCGAACCTGATGGGGACGAACGCTGTTGGGTCGGTCGTCCGCTTCGAGAATGGTCAGCCGGATAAAAAGCATTATCGCCTCTACAAAATCAAAACCATACAGGAAAGCAACGACTATGCGATGATGCGCGAAGTTCTCATCCGCCGCTTCCGCCCATCCAATCCGGCAACGGCACCCATGCCAATCCCCGACCTTCTGCTGCTAGACGGAGGACGGGGGCAACTCAACATCGCCATGGAAGTGCTCAAGGAACTCGAACTCGCCGACAGCGTTGAACTGGCGGGCATCGCCAAAACACCCGTCGATGGTCACGCCATGCGCTCGGCTGGTGGACGGGAAGCAAATGACGCACAGGAAAGAATTTTCCTGTATGGACGAAAAAATCCGGTGATCTTCCCGAAGAATTCCCCGGGACTTTTTCTGCTTCAGAGAGTTCGAGACGAAGCGCACCGTTTCGCCATCACGTATCACAAAAAACTGCGTAGCAAAAGTGCGAAAAAATCCGCGCTGGATAACATCCCGGGAATCGGACTCCAACGCCGCAAAGCGCTCCTCAGACGATTCGGCTCAATGACAGCGCTACGCGTCGCGTCAATCGACGCAATTGCGCAAGTAGACGGAATCGGCGCGACTCTCGCGCAGACCATCGTCGACTACATCAACAATGAACTCCCGCCATCATAGAGAAAAACCGGGCGGGCGGGGTTAAGAACCACAACGACTGAGCGTTGCGTTATTCCCCATCGTCTCCGATAGCGCCAACCGGACAACCGTTCAAGGCTTCATGGCAAAGAGCGACATCCGACTCTGAGATTGGTTGTTTGCCAACATAAGAATGTCCGCCACCATCCATGAAAAACTCCGGAGCCGTCCCGCGACATGCGCCACAATCAATGCAACTCTCGTCACAATAAAACATGCCATCGATATTCTCGGCGGCCTTTGCTGTTCTATCTGCCATCGTTCATAATTCCTTTCGATAATAAAATGCGAACGTTCTTTCAAACAGCCGCAAAAACTCAATCTTACTTTCCGCTCTCTTCACTCGCGGCAAGCGCCTCAGCCTTCTTGGCCACGGCCTGATACGAAACCTTTTCTCGTTGACGCAATTCCGTGATAAGCGACGCCGGAATCTCATTGCCCTTCGAATCCTTCGGCAACCGAGCATTATCTTCGGTCTTCGGTGCAGGCAGCGCGCGATCCTTAGCGACACCCGCGTAAAGCGCCACAGCCTCTTTCTGCTTACCAACCTGCGCCTGCATCATACGCCCAAGGCCAAGCGCCGCTTCGGCAGAAAGCCAACTACCGGGAACCAGTTCAATGATGCTCTTATAATTATTAATCGCGTCACTCACAAGCTGCTTGTCATTGTTCAAGAAAGCCATACTCTCCTGCGTTTGCGCCAGTGCCAAACGAGCCTCGGCCTTGTCAACACTCGTGATGGATGAAGCATAAGCATCATCAAATGACGCACGAGCTTCCTTGAAAGCAGCGTCACGACGAGCCGTGAACTCCGTAATCGAAGTCTCATTGTCAATCTGCGCGGGGTCCAACGACAACGCTTCATAATAGCGAACATTGCCCTTAAGCAAGCGAGCATTACGACCAACAGGCATATCACCATATTCGTCAATCAACTCTGTCGCAGCCAGAACGGTCGCATTGACCTTTTCCTTCAGCTTATCAGCAGGAGCCATCACAGCTTCGTTATAGGACTTCACCAATTCAGCATACTCCGCCGAGGCAGCCGCAGTGCGTGAATCCTGCCAGCGATTGAAAACCATATACGCCGCAAAGACGCAGAGCAATACCGTCAGAACGGTACCTAACGACTTCGAGTGATTCTGAAACCACTCCGCAATATGCTCACTAAAATCCTTCAGTTCATCCTGCTTGACTTCACGACGAGTCATGCTATATTTCTTGGCCATAACTTTAGTACTCTAATTATCCTAACACTAATATTATTATATACTTCTGATATTATACCACTGAACACATAAGAAGTCTTCACAAAAAAAGCAAACTATATTGACAATGCGAACCGGGGGCAACCGTCGAGGATGCCCTACCGATTCGCAACATATGTTTCTTAAATTACTTTTTCTTGGCTTCTTGTTGGCGCAGATAAGCCATCGAATACTTCGCCCACGGTTCAAAGCGCAACCGTTCAAGTTCAATTGGTTGGCCCGTCCCAAGACAATAGCCATACTCGTTGGTCTCCATAGCCTTCAAGGCTTGAATAATCATCGTATAGCGCTGTGCCTCAAGCGAACGCATTTTCAATGCTATATCTTGTTCAATATCATCCGAAGCTGTATCAACTAACTGATTCGAAAAACCGGGCTTATGTTCTGTGTTATCTGCATCATAAACACGATTCTCCAATGCGCGTAATTCATAAATCATACGATCACGCTCATCAACGAGCAATTGACGCAACTCTTTCATGATTTTGACTGGGTACGCCGGCTTGGAAAAACTCTTCTTCTTTTCAACAAAGATGTTTTCTTCCAATTCCGAAGCTTCCAAAATCCTAGCACGATTACGAAGTCGCATACGGTGGTGCCGCACCGGCGACGTGGTAGATTCACCCGGAGGAGATAACGTCTGAGGAGTCTTCGCTGACTCAGAGGTCTCTTCCTTGGGCTTATCTGTCTTAGTTGGAACGGCTCCGACCGCGACACCCTTGGGTTTCTTGAATGATACCGTTGAGGAAGCTGTCTTGCGAGAAACCGGAGCGGCGGCTTTCTTTTTCGCGGGAACAACTGTCTTTGATGATACTTTCTTTACTGGTAACGAAGCCTTGGGGACGCTTTTCACTGTCGATTTTGCAAGCTTAGTCGAAGCCTTCTTTGTAGGAGCAGGCTTAGTTTCTTTTTTTGCCGGCGCAGCTTTTTTGGCAGGAGCAGCTTTCTTAGCAGGTGCTTTTGCAGCAGCCTTCTTCGCTGGTGCAGCCTTCTTAGCGGGAGCTGCCTTCTTTGCAGGTGCCTTTGGAGCAGCCTTCTTAGCAGGGGCGGCTTTCTTTACAGGAGCAGCCTTCTTAGCGGGAGCGGCTTTCTTTGCAGGTGCCTTTGGAGCAGCCTTCTTCGCAGGGGCGGCTTTCTTTACAGGAGCAGCCTTCTTCGCAGGGGCGGCTTTCTTAGCAGGAGCTTTTGGAGCAGCAGCCTTCTTCGCCGGAGCCTTTGGGGCGGCGGCTTTCTTAGCCGGAGCAGCCTTCTTCGCAGGGGCGGCTTTCTTTACAGGAGCAGCCTTCTTCGCAGGGGCGGCTTTCTTAGCAGGTGCCTTTGGAGCAGCCTTCTTTACTGTTGACATCGGGGTAAAACCTCCTTAAGACTTGTGCACAACGGTCACAGACCGCTGTGTTTTGTTGATCTTTTCCGACCGAAGGAAGAACACGCCAACACCGCTCACATTTTGCGCCTTCTGCCTTCAGAACGAAAACTTTTGCGCAACGACCATCATACTCACTGATCAATGTCCCTTGCGCTTTTTTATCATTTGAGGAGTTCGTGACATCAACCGATGACACGATAAATAATTCCGCCAGCGCGGTGTTGCCAAATGCATTCAGTATCTTTGCATCGGCTTCAGTTTTTGCAATCATGACAACTTGAGCTTCCAGAGGTGAACGAATGGCTTTTTTGTTCTGCCGTGCATCTTCCAATGCGACCAGAACATCACCACGAGCCTCCAACAATCGTTTCCAGACTGCTGCCAACTCGGGCTGACGCCACTCATCGGGAACCTGTGGGAACCCGGAGAGATGAACACTGCCAAGACCATCAATGTCTAAATAGGAAAAAGCTTCTTCACTAGTGAAAACGAGTATCGGAGCAAGGACGCCAATCAGCGCGCTCGCGACATGCCATTGAGCAGTCTGAGCACTCCGACGAAGGTCGCTCGTGTGACCGGAGCAATACAACCGATCCTTGAGCACATCACAATAAATCGAGCTTAACTGAACAATGCAAAACTCATTGCACTTCTGATAAACGCGATGGAATTCATAACCTTCATACGACCGACGGCAAATGTCAATCAAGTCCGCGGTCTCATTCAAAATCCACTTGTCGATATCCGTCAACTTATCATAAGCGACGGCATCCGTCTTCGGGTTATAGTCGGACAAGTTGCCCAACAGATAACGAATCGTATTCCGAATGCGACGATAAGCCTCACCAACACGAGCCAGAATATCCTGCGAAATGCTGACATCATTACGATAGTCCTCGCTCGTAACCCAAAGACGCAAAACATCCGCGCCCTTGTCCTTGATGATAGTCTCGGGCGGAATCACATTGCCCTTGCTCTTGCTCATCGCTTCGCCCTTGCCATCCAGAATGAAACCATGCGTCAGCACGGCACGATACGGAGGACGCTTGCGGGCACCCATCGAAACTAAAAGCGAAGTATGGAACCAACCACGATGCTGGTCACTGCCTTCGAGATACAAATCAACCGGCGAACCGTTAATCTCTTCGCGCGATTCACAAACGGAAATATGCGTCGAACCGGAGTCAAACCAAACATCAAGAATATTGCTCTCTTTGTCAAACTCTGTCCCACCGCATTCCGGACAAACAAATCCATCGGGAAGGAAACTGCTAATCGGGTCTTCAAGCCACGCGTTTGTGCCACGTGTGCGAGCGGCCTGCGCCAACAAATCAATCACGCGAGCATCAAGCGTACTCTTGCCGCACTTCTTACAAATGGCAGCCGGAATCGGAACACCCCAAACACGTTGCCGAGAAAGACACCAATCGGGACGGGCGCTCATCATATTATAAATGCGGTCATGACCCCAAACGGGGATCCACTGAACGCCGCTATCAATCTGCGTCAGCGTCTTCTGCCGCAAATCATCATGGTCAACACGCATAAACCATTGCTCAGTCGCGCGATAAACAATCGGCTTGTGGCAACGCCAGCAATGAGGATAGGAGTGGCGAATGTTCGCGCGCGAAACAAGAATATCCTGCTCGTCAAGAATACGAACGATCTGCTCATTCGCGTCCCAAACACTCATCCCTTCCATCACACGATAATCGGACGTGAAACGCCCATAGTTATCAACGGGCATCACTGTCTCAATGCCATAGCTGCGGCACGCGACAAAATCTTCCATACCATGACCCGGAGCAGTATGCACTGCGCCTGTTCCTGCTTCGAGCGTCACATGCGTTCCAAGAATAATCATCGAGGTGCGACCATCAAACTGCAAAGGATGCTTCAGCTGCAAACGCTCCAAATCGCGAGACAAAATCGAACGAACAATCTCGTACTTCTCGATATGCGCATCCTTCGCGAAAGACTCAACCAACTCCTTCGCGACAATCCAATCCTGCGTCTCGGGCTTATCATTCACATCAGCAACAACACGCATCACGACATACTCAAAATCCGGATGAAGCGCCACAGCCATATTCGCCGGTAATGTCCACGGAGTTGTCGTCCAAATAATGACGGCCGGATTAATCAAATCTTTCACGGCATCATCTTGCGGATTGACAAACGGGAACTTCACGTAAATCGCCAACGAAGTATGGTCGGCATACTCGACCTCCGCATCCGCCAGAGCGGTCGCGCAATCGGCGCACCAATAAACGGGCTTCAAACCCTTATAAACATAACCACCGCGAACGAGGTCACCAAGCGCCGACAAAATACCGGACTCAACCTCGGGCTGAATCGTCAGATAAGGCTTATCCCAAAAAGCATTAACGCCCATACGTTTGAATTCTTCGCGTTGTGTATCAACCCACTTCAGTGCGTACTTCTCACACTCTTTGCGAATCTCGAGCGCCGACATTGTTTGCTTCTTCGAACCAAGCTGTTGACCAACCTTCTGCTCAATCGGCAAACCATGACAATCCCAACCGGGAATGTAAGGACTCGAATAACCGTTCATCACATGATAACGAATCACGATGTCTTTCAAAATCTTGTTCAGCGCATGACCAAGATGCAAATGACCATTCGCGTAAGGAGGACCATCATGTAAAATCCATTTGCCTTTCGGCGATGGCTTGTCGTTGATTTGTTGAAGTAGATTTATCGAAGACCAGTGCGAGAGCATCTCAGGCTCCCTCTGCGGCAGATTCCCGCGCATCGGGAATTGTGTGTTTGGCAAACACAGTGTTGGTTTATAATCGGGTTTCTTACATTCGTCACACATTGTGGGGAGTTGCATTTTCCTCTTTTTCATTCACCATTTGTGAATTAATATTTTTTACCAAACAAACTATATAGTGTTCGCAGAATTCATTTTATCACGCATGTTTTTTCACGTGAATTACTTGCGACTTTCATCAACCACCAACGGGAATTAACCCCGTGCTGCGCGTGCCGTTTGTCGAATCGTATTGTGTAATCCATGGATTATGCAAACAGACATCATTCGTCCCGGGACGATACCAATAACCATCTGGACCTTTACTGTATGCCATCCAAATCGCTCGCGGATAATCGCCACCACCTGTCGGCACGGGATTTGGTTCTGTCGGAATCCCCCACTTCCAATCGGCGTTATTGTTGCCGCCCCACGACTGCTTGCGGCAATACTCCGACGTCCAGTACCAGTAGTCATGCGCCGAGTTCCATTGAGCGTATGGATCATCGGCGTGTGTCCCTTTTGGACCAACGTTAAACGGATCTTTCGGAATGCTTGAGATGTAAGCAATCGGAGACGTCAGACCCATCGCGTAACGACCCGAACCGGACTGACCACCTGGAAGCGAATAACCCTCGGTTGTATTCACACACGGAGCGGCGTTATTGTCAACACGATAACACTCGACCGCCGTCTTCACTGTTCGCAAATCATTCTTCGCGCGACTGACTTTTGCGCGAACCTGAGCCTCAAGGAAATTCGGAACGGCGATGGCTGCAAGGATCGCGATAATCGCGACAACTATCAGCAATTCTATCAAGGTGAATGCTTTCATCATCATCTAGTGATGCCTCTTTTCTTAACGCAATTTTATACAAGAAACTTAGGAGACCTTATATCAATTATTCATGATTACGTGACAACAATCAACATCATCAAAAATGTGCTCATCACACACCAACGTGAAGTGGTTCATCATTTGCCGTTTTGCTTTGTAAACTATCTTGAGCGACAATCTGAAGATGACAACACAAACAAATAACTCCGGCAAGATGCGACGTTTTTTGACAACCATTATCTACTGGTTCGCTTGCCTATTCGGAATCGGACAATGGGTTTGCATCGAAGCGCAAATTGCCTCGCCCATCATCACACAATCGGACAAATGGCAATGGGCATGGCTGTCCTACGCGCGTTTGCCGCTACTTTCCCAAGCCGCATTACCACTGCTCGCCGGCGTCATCGTCATGACCGCGTTCATGCTCATGTTAGCGGCACTGCGACTCGTGCAAAAAAACAAAATACCAAACGCGAAAACACACCTCTTCACAAAACTTTCGCGATTGAGATTCTACGGCGCGACGTTCTTTTGCGCATGGGCACTCTGTCGTCTTGCGCCCTTCGTGACACACGACTGCCAGTGGGGACCCGCGCTTCGTGCGGCGCTCATCGCGGCGGGACGCATCATGACACTTGCGATGATATGGGATGCGCTCAACATCCATGAACTCATCTCCAACATCTCCGCCTTCTGCGCGAACAAAGAACGCTACTACTTCTGCGCCGGTGCCGCGCTTATCATCGCGGTCATCGCCTGCACAAACATCAAACTCACAGGCGACGAACCGTCCTACGTATTCATGGCAGGCAGCATACGCAACGACCAAAATCTTCTCGTTGACGCAGGCGAAACATTCCTACTCAACCAACTTGCGCAAATGCCGCAAACCCATCGCGCGCACCAAGTCAACATTAAAGGCGCCGACAACATCGAACGCGAAGTCCCGTGGCATTTTGCCGGACCCGCCATCGCCATTCTCCCCGCGTGGTTCGTTAGCGAATGGACAGGCACGCCCCTCACGCCCACAATGCGATTCTACATGCTTGCCATGTTCCTCCTCTGGATGTACGGCTCATACTGGCTCACAAAGCGCCTAACGTCATGGCCCATGGTCGCCATCATTTCCACATTCATCGTCGCCATCTCCTGCCCGATGCTCGGCCTCAGCAAATCCATATTTCCCGACAACATAACCGGCTACCTCCTCCTTGCCGCGCTATGCATCGCCGCGAACATCTTCGCCGGAAAAACAAAACGCCTCACACTGTCACAAGCAGCCGGCATCATCGCCATCGCCTGCGTCATTCCGTGGATGCACTACAAATACGCGCTCCTGTCAATCGTACTTGGCGGATTCGTCATCGTCTACCGCCCACGACTCTCCGCGAAAAACATCGCCACACTACTCGTCATCCTCGCCGCGGGAGTCGCTGCCTTCGCCGCCTACTACTACAAAACATACGGACTCAACCTCATCGGCGAGCCATCCGAAGCCCCCACAGGCAGCGGATACTTCGGCCTATTCTTCGACAACGACAGCGGCCTCATACCCTACGCGCCATGGATTATCCTCATCCCCGCAGGCATCATCGCGCTCGCACGCAAACGCAACACCTACGCCTACGGCATCACATGGACACTCCTATTCCTCGCCGTCTACCTACCCACCGCAAGCACACCCTTCTGGGGCAGCCCCGGCTCACCCGTCCTGCGCTACCTCAGCCCCGCCATCGCCTGCGCCGCGCCACTACTCGCTAGCGCCATCACAAGCCTACGCTACCGCGCCTTCGCCATATTCATCCTCATGCTCATACCCGCAGCCGCAGCCGTGACATACATCCACAGCAACTGGCAAGTCTACGGCGCGACACTCCAAACAGGACGAACACTACTCGACAACACCATCGACACATTCGCATGGAACGAATTCTTCCCCTACTACATCTTCAGCATGCGCACACTCAACAAAACCGGAAACACAACACAAACAATTCTCATCATCCTCATCATCTTCGCCCTGCTCCGCGGACTCAACAAATTCCGCAACAACCGACGCAAATGCGCAGCCATCCTCATGATGACACCGCTACTCCTCGCCACCGCCGCACGACTTTCCTCCGCGCCGAACTACGGCATGAACGCCATCAAACTCTTCACACAACAAACACATCAAATCGCGAAAGTACAAAACAAAACACCGCACAAAAACATCACAACGGCCGCGTACCTACCACTCACCACAAAGCCATTCAACACCGAAGGATACAGAACACTCGCGCCCAACAACGCCCTCGACCTCGACCAACGCAGACCACAGAGCAACTTCGCCACACTTGCCACGCCATACGAACTCAGCGCCGGACGTTACACCTTTACCCTCTACGGCATCGCCACAGCAGACAACCCCACGACAGCCCACCTCAGCATGAAAATACAACAGCTCCCCACAGCCAAAGTACTCGCCAACATACAGACACAACCCCTACCGCAAAAAGACCCACAACTGTTCGCGACACAAACCGACACTGCCCTCCTCACATCGACACTCACACTCGACACAAACGCCCGCCTACGCATCGTACTACAATCCACCGAAGGCCCCTGCGTCTACGCCACCCGCTTCAAAATCCAATACCACGGAATCTCACAATAGCACTATCTCGTAGGGCAATCAATAACGCTACACGAAAATAAATAGATTACGCGTTGTGCTTTTTGGTCAGGCGGATGTATAGGTCGCTCAGACGGATGAAGTGCCGGAAGCCTTTGCGCATGTGCAAATCGTGCAGTAGGATGCGTAGGGCTTCTTCGCGACGAATGCCCGCATCTATATCTTCGCGCAAACTGATGTTTTCGGCATGCTCGTCCGCACCGTGGCGCACAGCTTGGTATGTCTGTTTCGCCATCCACTCTAACATCTCGGGCGCATGCTTTAGGCCTTCGTCCGCGAGTAGATGCTGTGCCATTTCATCCGAAATCTCTGTCGTTGACGCAAGCTGATAGAGCGAATTCCAATAGCGATATGCGAAATGGTCAACCTCGGGCAAATGCTGCTCATCACGCATGCGTGTTATCCGCAAGTTCGGATAAAAATTGAGCACTGCTAATTGCAACTCATATGGCTTCGGCAAACTCCGCAGTAAATGGAATGTCGAAATGCGGTCTTCATCGGTTTCGAATGGATTGTTGGATATCAAATCGTAAAATGGGCGCAGCCCCGAAGCGTGGATATTCGTCGCAGCCTCAAGAACTCCGGCATTGCCGATGTGCCGATTGAAAATCTCTTTCGCAATGCGGTCACTGCCGGACTGGATTCCCATCACAACAAATGAGCAACGATGCGAGCGGAGCAAGTTCAACATCTCGGGTTTCGCGTAGCGAGGATGCGTGTAGCACCAGTAGGGCATGGCGATTCGCTCGCTGTATAAATCCAAAAACGCCTTCATACGATTATAGTTAATCGTGAAAACATCGTCCTCGATTTCAACGAAAAACGGAACCCCGCGGCGAGCCTTTTCTTCTTCCAATTCCGCGATAACATTCTCGACCGAGCGCATCCGAACATGGGAGCACTCGGGCATGATTTCCTTTTGATACGAAAGCATGCAATATGAGCAATCAAACGGACAACCACGACTTGTCATGATGCGATAATTGCGCGCATACAAGCTGTTCTCCGGCACGCGATTCTCGTACAGCGTATCATCATCAATGTAGAACAGTCGCTCGTAGCGATGCCACGGGAACGGCAAGCTATCCAAATCATCAATCACCGGCGCAAGTGGATTGCGTTTGATTTGACCGGAAGCATCTCGCCAGACAAGCGACGCAACCGAGTCGACACTCACCCCCGCACCAACCCGCGAAGCCAAATCGACCAGTGCCGTGTCGCCCTCGCCCACCATCGCGTAATCCGCATATTCCAAGCACGAGTCGGGCAAACAAGTTGCGTGGGGGCCACCCCACAAAACGGGAACGCCGGGCAATATTTGACGAACCAGACGAGTGAAGTCTGCAGCCTGACGAACCTGTGGGGAGTACACCGAAAGTCCGACTAAATCGGGGCGCAAACGCTGCATCAATTCGCAAGCCAAACCGACTTCCTTATCCGTCGGCGCAAACGGGTACGGCAGAACAGCACGACCGCCACCGGCCTGAATCTCAATCTGCCATTCCGGAGCCGAAGGCTCATCTGAGCCTAATTCCTTGCGGCGATGAAGCTTGAAGACCAGCAACCACGCGTCATGACCCGATTGCAACAATTCCGAAAGAAGCTGCCGAGGACCACGACAAAATTCATCATATAAACTTACTAATAATACCCGTGACATATGCTCTTGTTACATACCCACAGCGGTGCTCCTGTGTTCGAAAACATGACGTTTTTTCAGCCCACCAACATTTCTCTCTGAATCAAAAACGATATGCCGTGAAGTTACTTCTAACGATTACAAAAACTCGCCGAGGATTATAATGACTAACTTTCCTTTTCAAGTTTCGACAACAGACAAAAAAAGACTGATCGCATGGCAAAACAAATATCAGTCGATGATGTTTGACGACGTCATCCCCTTCTGGACACGACTCTGTCCCGACAACAAATTTGGAGGATATCTCAACTACATCGACCGAAAAGGAAACATCTTCTCCGGCATCAAATCCGTCTGGATTCTCGGGCGCGGGGTATGGCTTTTCGCTCACCTCTACAACACCCACAAACCCGAGCCGCAATGGCTTGACTTGGCAAAACTCGGGGTCGACTTCATCGACAAATACTGCTTCGACAAGGACGGCACCGCGTTCCTTGCCACAACGCGCGACGGCAAACCAATCAACAAAGGACTCGGATTTTTCAGCGAAGCGTTTATCATGATGGGCTACGCCGAACTGGCGACAGCGATGAACGACAAAGCGCGATACGAGCAAGCGAAGAATCTCTTCGCGCAAATCCTTAAGATTTACGACACGCCCGCCGTCATCGAGCCTGTCATGATTTTCCCCGCGTTCCATCAGATGAAAGGGCAAGCCGCGCCGATGATTATGCTCTCGACGGCGCAGGTACTGCGCGACGCCGCGAACAGCTTCAAACTCGATGACGATATCAAGTGGCTCGACAAACTCTGCGCGCGATTCGTCACTGAAATTGGCATCTTCTACAAACCCGAACTCGGCTGCCTCATCGAGGGACTCACGCCCGACACCAACGAGTTCATCGACGAACCGGATGGCCGCATCACCTGCCCCGGGCACTCGTGCGAATCAGCGTGGTTCATCATGGACGAAGCGCGGCATCAGAACAACGAACAGTGGAATCAGCTCGCGATCAGTATCGTCAAGGGCGCGATGAATTTCGGATGGGACAAGGAATGCGGCGGCATGCTGACTTTCGTCGACTGCAAACACCTCCCGACCGATAGCCTCGAACACGACATCAAAATCTGGTGGCCACACAACGAAGCTCTCGTCGCGACTCTCGCGGCATGGCGCGCAACCGGTGATTCACAGTGGCTCGACTGGCACGAGAAAATCTTCGACTGGACAATGAGCAAGTTCCCCGATCACGAATACGGCGAATGGTACGGCTATCTGCGCCGCGACGGAGCCGTCTCGAACGACGTCAAGGGAAATATGTGGAAAGGTCTTTTCCATATCCCACGCGCGCTCTACAAAGCGGCATCGCTCATCGAAGACACACTCAAATAACGCCGGTCACGACTCGTTGAAAACGGACGTCCCTTGCACGCACGGACACTCCGCGCACGGATGATTCGCGCAATAGGTTTGATCCAACCAGTACAAGCCCTGCTGATGTAGTTCCAGACGAACCTTGGTGGGCGCCGACGCTCCAAACAACCGCTCGCGCATGCGCCGCATTTGCGAGCTGTCGGACAGCGGAGGCCAGTGCGACAGCAGACGAAATACGAAGTCTTCCAACACGCTGTCACCCTTGGCGCGAGCATGAATAATCACATACGGCAACACAACATTGAACAACAGCGACGACGCAACGGAACTCCCAATCAACTGCTGCGGCGTCGGCAACTTCTTGCCGCCAAATGAGAAGTGGTCGCCCCAGAAGGAACCCTCGCCCTCAACCGTCAAGGCCTGTATCAGGCCCTTGCAGGTCTTGCGAAAATCGGAAGCCGTCGTGGGTTGCGCTTGGCGAAAAGCATGGACCTCCGACACGAAACCGGCCAACAAACCGTTATACCGCCGACGCCGCGTCAGCAGCCGCGCGACGCCAGCCAATCGCCGCTCGGGAAATGTCGCCGGACGCATCCCGCCATGCCAAGACTTCGAGGGCTTCATCACGCGGTCTCCATACCAGCCCGAAAAATCACGCCACCGCTCGCGCAACGCATCCAGATACGCAAGCGATTCGCCATCAAACGAATCCGCCTCCGATGGCAACAGATTGGAAACGTGAAGCAGAATGCTCTCGACGGCAAGCGTCAGTTCCTCGTTGTTCTCGATACCGCAAACATATGACCACAACTCGCCAATCGCGACATGACTCCCAAGGATGAACATCAACGGCCGCGAACGTCCCGGCGTCAGGCCGCTCAGGAACGAAGACCAAAAACACTCCGGCAAACCCATGTCTCCCGCCGATGACATAAACCGGCTAATACGCTCCTCGACACGCCGACGACCTGCCCGACGCAACACACCCTCGCGCCGTGCCGGGTCCCAATCGCGAATCAACTCATGACAGACATAACTCGTCACGCCATCCGAATTCCCTAAAGTCGCGCCGCCCGCCGTTGCGGCCATCGCGTCTTTCGGACTCGCCGGAAAATCAAGATAATCGTCCTCAAAACAACGCCACAAGGTATCCAAATCCGGTTCCAAAAAAGAACTCAGTTCCAGCCGCGGCACACGAATCCCGTTATGCAACTCATCCGTCAAAGCCTCATCGCCGCTACTCCAAAGAAAAACATGCAGCACAACGCGATTGTACGCATGATCCCCCGAATGATGATGACCTCGCCAATCACGGCTCTCAACGTGAATCTCCACATCGCCCTGCAACCGAAAGCCGCCGATTTCCAGCACAGCATCTCGGAAATCCGGACCGGCGCCCCCAACATAATCGCCCGCCTTGAGAACCTTCACGGGACGCCCATCCATACAACGCAAACAATCGGTATCCAGAAACTGCTCGCGCCAAATCCACTGAACAAAATCCTCGTTTAAACCAACACACCCAGACAGGCTTGCATCCTCTTGATTCATAGAAATACCTCTGCTGCCAGTTTGATTCCACTCAAAATTAGGTTACAAAATGTAAGTAGTAGTCACTCGAAAATCATTAGCATACAGATAATTTTATGAAATGAATTGCCCTAAAAATGAATATATACTAGCATATTCAAATTTGTCGATAGTCATCAGGAGATATTTATATGACAACCAAATTTGTATGCTTGACGTTCGCCGCGCTCAGCGTACTACTCTTTGCGGGCTGCTCAGCTTGCAGATCGCAACAACCCGTATACCCAAGGCAGGCTGCCTACTATTCAATCGAAAACCCCGCCCCATACTATGCGACGGACACGACAAAGAAAGTCCTTATTGAAGAAGCAACTCCCTGCACAACATGCGGATATCGCTACTAATTTTGGATAGTAACATAGATTAAAAGCCCCCCGTGTTCTGCGGGGCTTTTTTTTATTGGAGACACACATGACACGCACCATCACAACACTCCTGATATGCGGTATTGCCATCGCGCAAGTCTGCGCGCAACCCGTCACAACGCCGACCCAACCCGACGACAATGTGACCACCGATCGCTTGCGCTCGATACGCACATCGAGACCTGCCAACGCAGGACCGCAAATAGACACAAAGCAACCTGTGCCCATTCCGACAATGCTGCCGGCTAACACCAACATCAAGCAAACAACCGCGACAACGGTCATGTCATATCAATACCTGACAACGCTCATCACAAATAGCGTGTCGCTCCAGACATCCGAATCCGAAAAATTAATCCGACTCGAACGCAAGTACAACCCGGATATCAACGGAAGACCGGCACTCGAAGCGGCCATGTTCGAATTCAAAGACGCGCTGCCTCAGGAAAAACAAATCAAACTCCACAGAGTTCTGTCAAAGCTGCCCGTCCCGATTGACATCTTCAAGCAGGACAGTCCATACGCGGACGCGCCCTATGACACGCTCCCCGAAAAGCTCGCTGCGCCACTCTCGCTGTCGGCGTCGCAAATTAAATACTGCGACAACTTGCTCCGGCGCTACAACCCCAAGCGCAACGGCGCCTCGGCGTATCAGCGCGCAATGCGCGAGTTCAAGCGCGGAATCAACGCCACGCAAAAACTGAAACTCGAGGACACGCTCACAAGCATCTCCGACAAATTCCCGCCCTTGGAACCAACACCACTCCCCACGAAACAATAGAGCGGCGCGAACAACACATCTATACGATTTAGTTGCGGGTTATCGTCTGTGTTTGTTGCAGATGATGCCCTGTATCAGGACGGCGCGCATCCCGTTCTTGCTGCGTGGAGCCGGCGCTTCGTCGGGTTCTGCCGACGCCGCGTTCTCGTCCTCTTCGGCGACCGCGACTGCCTGCACAATCAATTCGCCGCCGTGATGTTGCTTGTTCTCGGCCGCGGGGTTCAGGCGGCATTCCATGCGCACTTTGGCCAGTGACCCCAGCGCCAATTCGATAAAATTCGCGAGCAATATTTGTCCGTCATTCGGATGCAAATTCCGGATTAGCACCGCGACGGTCGTCTCTGTCGCTTCCTCGACAACGCCCAACAAGCGCCGAGCTCCGGCAGACAACTGAAGCGTGTCCGACAGCAGCACCGGTTTGCCCGGCACAATGCGCAACGTGAAAGGCCCACCAATCAGGCTCGAGTACGCCACATCGAGCAGCGCGCTCGCATGCGTAATCTTCCCGCGCAATTCCTCGCTAGTGCTGACGTCCTGTACGATGCCGATTATCTGCGACGGGTACCCCTCGGAGGTGAAGCGGCATACGGCCTTGAGGCAGTAATGCTCGGCGTTGCTGCTTGCGCCGCGGGTGGCCTGCAACATGATTCGCTGAAAATTGAACTCGGCAGTCGGTATCTCGCCGCCCACCAGACGCATCAGTATCTGCATCAGTTTAGCGTAGTCCTCGCGCGACATCACACGCTGCCAAAACGACACGACGGGGCGGAATGAGGTCTCGCGTTTGCGGTCGATGTGCAACAGCTCGTAGAGTTCCGGCGTCAGCATCATCGGCGTGAAGTCGCTCACTTTGTGGGTGCGATCGATCGGGATACTCCAGATGCCGAATCCGCCCGTCTGCTGCGCCAACGACTGCCGCGCCAGTTCCTCCGTCAGCACGTGATGATTCTCGCAAATCGACGTCACGTTACACATCACGCACAACGCGCAAGTCGGCAGCATTCCTTCCTCGCCGACGGGCACTGTATGAAAACTGTACGACCCACCCAGAGCCGGTTCTTCGATGGTCGCGCGTACAAAAGTGTTCTGCTCCATCGCGGGCATCAGCGGGCACTGCGGATGCGGCGAATTCAGATGATGCACCAACCGATAGCAAGCTTGCCCCACGCAGTCCTCGGCCTTCTCCAGACCTAGCGCCTGCAACATCGCCTGATTCACGCAACGCACACGCATATCAATCCCCAACACAAACATCGGCAACGGCAGCGCCGCAAACAACTTCTCCCACGACTCCAGAGCACGCATCGCGCCATTCTCGCCACTGACCGACAACACCGACTTGAAATAAATCCCGGCAATCTCAATCGCCATGCCATCCGGCCCAATCTGCTGCGCGACAACAATATAGTTTGCGACCTGCGATTCGCCGCTGCCCAGATTGCGCACATACACGCGCATATCCTCGTTGCGCAAACCCTGCCGAGGCTTCATGGCGTCTACGTTGCTATCCTGATACAGCACATCAAAAGCGTCCACCATCCGGCGATATGTCTCTGGGTTCGACGTCTGGTCCGGCCCCGCCGTCAGCGCCTGTCCCACGCGCATCCCAAACAACTTCTCGACACGCGGATTGACATACGTAAAGCGACGCAACACCCGGTCGAAAGTCCACAAGACCTCGCTCTGTTCCTCGGCCTGTGCGCTACCACCCGACGACTCACACGGAAACGAATCTGACCGCAACTGCGCAAGCTGAGCCTTCAGCTGAGCGATTTGATCCTTCAAAGCATCATAACGTTCAGCCTCCTCGGGGGTCATATTCGGTGGCGGACTTTGGGCGTTCATCTATTTAATTCTTACAACAAAATACAACACCATACACATCAAAAACAGCATCCAACCACAAACCAATAATCATCATGTTTCGAGATTGACTCACACAACTCATTGTAATGCTCTTTGATAGGAAACTCACAATCATGGAACCAAAGAATAGATCTAACATTGCAGGCAAAAACACCGAGATTGAAGTCGACATCGATTCGCTCGCGTTCGGCGGCAAAGGATTGGGACGCCTCAACGGCGAATTCGTCGTTTTCGTCACGGGAGCACTCCCCGGCGACCGCGTCCGGGCGCTCGTCACCAAACGCAAGCCACAATACGCCGAAGCAAAACTCCTGCAAATCATCACGCCATCGCCCGACAGACAGGAACCCAAATGCCCGCTCTTTGGACTGTGTGGTGGATGCCGCACCCAAGATCTTGACTACGCCAAACAATGCGAATGGAAACAACAACAGGTCAGCGACTCGCTGCGACTCGCCGCAAACCTGCAGCAAACGCCATTCACCGCGCATCCTATCATCCCGTCGCCCACCCCATGGCGCTACAGAAACAAAATGGAATTCTCCTTTGGCACGCAACCCGACAGCAACGGCCACATCGACATCGGACTCCACAAAACCGGCATGTGGTCGCAAACGCTCGACTGCGCCGACTGCTTTATCGCGCCGGAAACTTTCACGCGCGTCACCGACGCCATGCGCACAATCCTCAACGACATGGCGGCGACCGACTCGCGCATCTGCGCCTACAGCCAGAAAACGCATCAGGGGCTGCTGCGCTCGCTCGTCCTGCGCCACAGCGTCGCGACAGACACTTTCCTCATCGCCCTGCTGACCAACGACGCCCCATGGTTCGCCCCCAAAGCAGAGAGCATCGGACAACAAATCCTTCGGCAGTTCCCCAATTGTAAAGGCTACCTCTGGGGGACAACAACCGCCCTATCCGACGTCGCCGTCCCCGAAGTTACACAACTCGAACTCGGCGATGGCATCATCGAGGAAACCCTCGGCGCGCGCACCTACCGCATCTCGCCCTTCTCGTTCTTCCAGACAAACTCACGCGGCGCCACCATACTCTACGACAAAGTCCGCGAGTACGCGCAGCTCGACACCGACCAACCCATCACGCTCCTCGACGCCTACTGCGGCACAGGCACCATTGGCATCCACTGCGCCGACAAAGCCGCCCGCGTCATCGGCATCGAACTCATCGAAGACGCCGTCATCGACGCACGCCACAACGCCCAACGCAACGGCTTCGACAACTGCGAATTTCACGCAGGCGACATGCGCCAAGTCCTCGGCAAACTGCGCGCCGACGGGCAATTGCCCGCCTTCGACCGCGTCATCGTCGACCCGCCCCGTGGCGGCATGGAAGCCAAAGCGCTCAAGCTACTGCTCGACCTCAACGCCCCACTCATCGTCTACGTCTCCTGCAACCCCACCACCCTTGCGCGCGACGCGCAACAGATGATCGAGGCCGGCTACAGGATTCAGCAAATCCAACCCGTCGACATGTTCCCCCACACATTCCACGTCGAGACGGTATGTTTATTGTCCAAGCTTCAAAGCGAAGCAACATATCGAGATTGACCTCAACATGAATGAACTGGATTTGACAGCAGCAGAGAGCAAAGCGACCTATGATGAGATTAAGGTTGGAAAAGCACGGGTTGAAGGTCAGTAATTTATATATCGCTCAGGTCAAGCAAAAGTATGGTATCATTGAACGGGAAAATTACAATAAGCCGAAGTCTAAAAACGCCAGACAGCCGAAATGCCCACCTGAAAAGGAGGCAGCGATTGTGGAGGCACTAAAGCATTTTGGGATGATTTAAGGAGGGCGGATATGACGCATTTGATTTCTTGTGAGTTCAACATGGATACTGCCTGTGTGGAACTGAGATTCACCGATGGGAGCATGATTGCGATTGATACTATCGCCGTTGAGAACGAGATTGCCCGTAATTATGTACGAACGGTCGGAGCTTGATTATTTGATTTACAATGCTCCTTTGGAATATGCTGATCTGATTTTGAACAGTGACCCGGAAACTTATCTTAAAACTGTGACCGAGTAAAAAACGCTTGATTAGTACATTTCCGCGCTGTATATGAACTTTTTGTAACATTCTTCAGATATCCATTGACATTGCAAATCAAAACGCGCTATACTACACCAAAAATTAAATACACTAAACCGCTGAAGCGGAGATAACGGCAATGATGCCTTTACAGAGAGCCTGCGATGCTGAGAATCAGGCAAGAAACAAGTTGTCAAATGGACCGCTGAAGGCGCAGTCAAATGTGATTATCACAAAGTATGCTGCGACGTTGCAGGCAGACGTCATTTGCCGGGGATATGTTGGTATCCTACTAAGTGCACAGGTCATGCTGTGAATCAAGGTGGCACCGCGGATAAGTGTTTTTATTCGTCCTTGACAGAAAGTATATTTCTGTCAAGGGCGTTTTTGTTTTTTATGAGACTTTTTTGACGGAAGATATAACGTCAAAGGAGTTTTTCTTTTTCAAAGGAGGTTACGGTACGGTGTTTTCAAAACGATGGTGGCGCTCCCAGCGCCTAATAAATTTGAGTATCAGAATGCAAATGCAGATGAACGTTACTTCATCCTTTGGAGGTGCAACGAATGAAAATTCTGCCAACTTTAGCTGAAGTAAAAAAGATTGCTTCAGATGCAAAATACAACGTGCTCCCGGTGAGCTATGAGATACTTTCCGACTTCACCACGCCCATTGAAACCATGAAGATACTGAAAAACGTATCTACCCATTGCTATATGCTGGAATCCGCCCAAACAAACGAAACGTGGGGAAGATATACATTCCTCGGCTTCGACCCGAAAATGGAGATCAGCTGCATGGACGGTAAAATGAAAATCGGAAATCTTAAAGTAAAAACGGAGAACCCATCAGGCTATCTCCGACAGATTCTTGCGGATTACAAAAGTCCCCGATTTGATTATCTTCCGTCCTTTACGGGTGGACTAGTTGGATATTTCTCCTACGATTATCTGGGATACAGCGAACCGAGTGTGAAATGTGATGTGGCAGATACTGAAAATTTCAAGGATGTCGATTTGATGCTTTTTGACAAGGTTATTGCTTTTGACAACCTGAGACAAAAAATTATTCTCATCGTCAATATGCCGCTGAAAGATGTGGAAGTGGGATATAACAAAGCAGTCATGGAATTGAAACAGCTTGTAGAACTGCTCAAAAATGGCGAAAAGAAGAACGAGCCCAGCGGCAGGCTGCTCGGTGAAGTAACGCCGCTGTTTGACAAAGCGCATTTCTGCGATATGGTGGAAAAGGCGAAACACCATATCCGTGAGGGCGACATTTTCCAGATCGTGCTTTCAAACCGTCTGTCTGCTCCCTTTGAAGGAAGTTTGCTCAATACCTATCGTGTACTCCGAACCATCAATCCTTCGCCCTATATGTTCTATTTCTCTGGGACAGATGTTGAAGTGGCAGGTGCTTCTCCCGAAACGCTGGTGAAGCTGGAAAACGGTGTATTGCACACCTTTCCACTTGCCGGAACAAGACCGAGGGGAAAGACCGTGGAGGAAGACAAAGCGTTGGAAAACGAGCTGCTTGTGGATGAAAAAGAACTTGCCGAACACAATATGCTGGTCGATCTCGGCAGAAACGACCTCGGCAAGATCAGTAAATTCGGCACCGTGCAGGTCGAGAAACTTCACTCGATTGAACGCTTTTCTCACGTCATGCACATCGGCTCTACAGTTCGGGGAGAGATTGACGAAAAACACGATGCACTCGACGCCATCGAAGCGGTATTGCCTGCGGGAACGCTCTCCGGCGCACCGAAGATCAGAGCTTGCCAGTTGATCGGAAAACTTGAAAACAACAAGCGTGGTATTTACGGCGGTGCGATCGGGTACATCGACTTCGCCGGGAATATGGATACCTGCATCGCCATCCGCATTGCCTATAAGAAAAACGGTAAGGTGTTTGTGAGAAGCGGCGCTGGCATTGTAGCAGATTCCGTCCCTGAGAAGGAATTTGAAGAATGCCTGAACAAAGCAAAATCTTCCCTCAAAGCATTGGAACTTGCCCAGGAGTCGGAATTATGATTTTATTGATTGATAACTACGACAGTTTTTCCTATAATCTTTTTCAGCTCGTCGGCGAGATTGAGCCGGATATCAAGGTAATACGCAACGATGAAATGACAATAGAGGAAATCAAAAGTTTAGGTCCCGACCGCATTATCCTTTCACCCGGCCCGGGAAGGCCAGAGGACGCAGGGGTTATTATGGAAGTTGTCAAAACGCTTGGCAAGGATATTCCCATTTTGGGTGTCTGCCTCGGTCATCAGGCAATCTGCGCAGCATTTGGCGCAACCGTTACCTATGCAAAAGAATTGATGCACGGCAAGCAGTCGAACGTGAAGTTCGATACTTCCTGCCCGTTATTTACAGGTTGTCCCGAAGTTGCTCCTGTTGCACGTTACCATTCTCTTGCAGCAGACGCCAACACCATACCAGAATGCTTGAAGGTCACAGCGCTTACCGATGACGGAGAAATCATGGCGGTTCAGCATAAAGAATATCCCATCTATGGCGTACAGTTTCATCCTGAATCTATTATGACACCGAACGGAAAACAGATGCTCAGAAATTTTATCAGTGAGATATAAGTGATGATTAAAGAAGCTATCGTAAAGATTGTAAATAAAGAAGACCTCACCTATGACGAGGCGTACGCCGTCATGAACGAAATTATGAGCGGCGAAACGACAGCCACACAGAATGCCGCTTTTCTTGCCGCCCTATCCACAAAGAGCGCAAGCGCCGAAACCACCGACGAGATTGCAGGCTGTGCGGCTGCTATGAGAGCACATGCAACCAAGGTTGAAACCGGTATGGAGCTTTTCGAGATCGTCGGAACGGGCGGTGACAACGCCCACAGCTTCAACATTTCCACTACCTCGGCACTCGTTGTCGCGGCAGGCGGGATGAAGGTTGCGAAGCACGGCAACCGTGCCGCTTCTTCCCTCTGTGGAACGGCGGATTGCCTGGAAGCGCTGGGCGTCAATATTCAGCTGAGTCCGAAAAGATGTATTGAGCTGCTGAACGAAGTCGGTATGTGCTTCTTCTTCGCACAGAAATACCATACCTCCATGAAATATGTGGGCGCTATCCGCAAGGAGCTGGGCTTCCGTACTGTGTTCAATATTCTTGGCCCGCTGACCAATCCGGGCACGCCGTCCATGCAGCTTCTCGGCGTGTACGATGATTATCTGGTTGAACCGCTGGCACAGGTATTGATCAGCCTCGGCATCAAACGTGGGATGGTCGTATACGGGCAGGATAAGCTTGACGAAATTTCCATGAGTGCGCCAACGACGGTCTGCGAGATTCGTGACGGCTGGTTAAAATCCTCAGTAATCAAGCCCGAAGATTTTGGTTTTGGACGCTGCACAAAAGATGACTTGAAAGGTGGAACTCCCGAAGAAAACGCCAAAATCGCCCTTGCCATTCTGAACGGAGAAAAGGGACATAAGCGAAACGCGGTGCTGCTGAACGCCGGTGCAGCGCTGTATATCGGCGGCAAGGCGGACAGCATGAAGGACGGTATCGCACTTGCGGCGGAGATCATTGATTCTGGCAAAGCCCTTGAAACGCTGAACAAACTGATCGAAGTCAGCAACCGCCCGGAGGTGGAGACATGACGATACTCGATCAACTTGCAGACCACGCACGAAAACGTGTGATAGTAGATATGGAAGAAAACAGCCTTGACATGATGCGGGAATTAGCAATGTTGAAAAGTTCAGCAACGGGGAGTCCTTTTGCTTTTGAGCAAGCATTGAGAAAAGAAGATGTGAGTTTTATCTGCGAGTGCAAAAAAGCATCCCCTTCTAAAGGTTTGATTGCACCGAACTTTCCTTATCTGGAGATTGCAAAGGAATATGAAACGGCAGGAGCAGATTGTATTTCCGTCTTGACTGAACCGAAATGGTTTTTGGGAAATGACGAATATCTTAAAGAAATAACCGAAGCAGTTTCAATCCCGTGTCTTCGCAAAGATTTTACGGTGAACGAATATCAGATTTATCAGGCAAAGGTTTTAGGAGCATCAGCAGTTCTGCTGATCTGTTCCATTCTGACAGAAGATCAGATGAAGGACTACATTAGAATTTGCGATAACCTTGGTCTTTCCGCTTTGGTTGAGGCACACGACGAGCAAGAAGTGCAAACGGCACTTAATACCGGAGCACGTATTATCGGGGTCAATAATCGCAATCTCAAAGATTTTTCGGTGGATACCGATAACAGTCGCAGACTTCGGGAGTTGATTCCTCCGAATGTACTGTTTGTTTCCGAAAGCGGCGTGCGGACTGCTGAGGATGTGGCGGCACTTCGTAAAATCGGCGCTGATGCCGTTTTGATCGGAGAAACGCTGATGAGGGCGTCTGATAAAAGAGCAAAGCTGGCAGAACTGCGGGGTGCAGTATGACGAAAATCAAGTTATGCGGACTATCCCGAATGGAAGATATAGAAACCGTCAACGAACTAAAACCCGAATATATCGGATTTGTATTTGCCCCCAAAAGCAGACGTTATGTTACACCGCAGACAGCAGCAGAGCTAAAACAACTGCTTTCCACAGAAATACAGGCAGTCGGTGTGTTTGTCAATGAAAGTCCGAAAAAGATCGCGGAACTGTTGCACAGCGGCGTCATTGACATTACCCAACTTCACGGGGACGAGGATGAGGGCTATATCAGGCGACTGAAACAACACACCGATAAACCAATCATCAAGGCTTTTCGGGTAGAAACGGAAAATGATATTGCTGACGCAGAACGGTGCTCCGCTGATTATATTCTGTTGGACTCCGGTGCAGGAACGGGTACGGTATTTGATTGGAAACTTTTGATGAACATACGCAGACCGTATTTCCTCGCAGGCGGACTCTCACCCGATAATGTTGAAAAAGCTGTTACAACACTACATCCCTTTTCTGTTGATGTCAGCTCCGGGATAGAAACGGGCGGAACAAAGGACAAAGAAAAAATGGCGGCATTTGTTGCCGCTGTCAGAAAGAAAGAAAAATTATGACGAATCCGAACGGACGCTTCGGCATTCACGGCGGTCAGTACATCCCAGAAACGCTGATGAATGCAGTCATCGAGCTGGAAGAAGCGTATAACCATTACAAAAACGATCCCGAATTTAACCGGGAGCTTACCGAGCTTTTCAATGAATACGCAGGCAGACCGTCAAGGCTGTACTACGCCGAAAAAATGACGAAGGACCTCGGCGGTGCGAAGATTTATCTCAAGCGTGAAGACTTGAACCATACGGGCGCACACAAGATCAATAACGTACTCGGTCAGGCACTTCTGGCAAAGAAGATGGGTAAAACACGTCTGATCGCCGAAACCGGAGCAGGTCAGCACGGCGTTGCTACGGCAACCGCAGCAGCCCTTATGGGTATGGAGTGTATGGTTTTCATGGGCGAGGAAGATACCATTCGTCAGGCTCTCAATGTATATCGTATGCGCCTTCTCGGCGCAGAGGTTATCCCCGTAAAGACGGGGACAGCAACACTCAAAGATGCGGTTTCCGAAGCCATGCGTGAGTGGACTTCCCGCATCAGCGACACCCACTATTGCCTCGGTTCGGTGATGGGCCCCCATCCGTTCCCCACCATCGTCCGTGATTTTCAAGCGGTTATTTCCAAAGAAATTAAGGGGCAGATGATGGCAAAGGAAGGCAGATTGCCCGATGCGGTAATCGCCTGTTTGGGCGGCGGCTCCAATGCCATCGGCAGCTTCTATCATTTCATCGACGACAAATCCGTAAAGCTCATCGGCTGTGAAGCGGCAGGCAGAGGCATTGATACCTTTGAAACGGCAGCAACCATTGCCACAGGCAGACTCGGTATCTTCCACGGAATGAAGTCCTATTTCTGCCAGGATAAGGACGGTCAGATTGCCCCCGTTTACTCCATTTCCGCAGGACTTGATTATCCGGGTGTGGGACCCGAACACGCACATCTTCACGATATCGGACGGGCAGAATATGTCCCGATCACAGATGATGAGGCGGTAAATGCTTTTGAATATCTGGCAAAAACCGAGGGTATTATTCCTGCTATCGAATCGGCACACGCTGTTGCCCACGCAATGAAGATCGCACCGATAATGGAGAAAGATAAAATCATCGTCATTACCATTTCCGGCAGAGGCGACAAGGACTGCGCCGCCATTGCCCGTTACAGAGGGGAGGATATCCATGAGTAATACTCAGAAAGCATTTGAAAATGGCAAGGCATTTATCGCCTTTATCACCTGCGGGGATCCAGATCTGGAAACCACCGCCAAAGCGGTCTGTGCCGCTGTGAAAAACGGGGCAGACCTTATTGAACTTGGTATTCCGTTCTCTGACCCTACCGCAGAGGGTCCCGTTATTCAGGGCGCAAACCTGCGGGCGCTGACCGGCGGCATCACGACTGATAAGATATTTGCCTTTGTAAAAGAGCTTCGACGTGATGTGAAAATCCCGATGGTCTTTATGACCTATGCAAATGTTGTGTTCTCCTATGGTGCAGAAAAATTTATTTCTACTTGTTGCGATATTGGTATTGACGGACTCATCCTACCCGATCTTCCGTATGAAGAAAAAGAGGAATTTCAGCCGCTATGCAGACAATATGGCGTTAATCTGATTTCACTGATTGCTCCTACCTCGGAAAACCGTATCGCCATGATTGCAAAAGAAGCGGAAGGCTTCATCTACATCGTTTCCAGCCTCGGTGTGACAGGCACACGGAGTGAGATCAATACAGACCTTGCCTCTATCGTCAAGGTGGTTAGAGAAAATGCCGATGTACCGTGTGCTATCGGGTTCGGTATTTCCACACCGGAGCAGGCAAAGAAAATGGCGGATATCTCTGACGGAGCCATTGTCGGTTCAGCGATTATTAAGCTGCTTGAAAAATACGGCAAAGATTCACCGAAGTATGTGGGTGAATACGTAAAATCCATGAAGGATGCCTTGACGCTTGTCAGCACTTCTCCTTCGGTGGCTCCCGCAAATCTGCAGAAGCCCATACCGCGTCCAAAGCCCCAACCTAAGCCACATCCGTAACCGGTTCCGCACCATGGGCACTTCCAGTCTGCAGGCAGGTTTTCCCGCGGCCCATCCTTGGCCTCGTCATAGACATAGCCGCAAACGGAACAGATATATTGTTTCATCGCTTACCATCGCCTCCTTTTGTTCTGATCGTACACCTTGCAAGAGAATAGTTCTGTAATGTTGTCACCTTGAATCAGTGACATTCATCTGCATGTTCATGCTCGTGGCAGATGGAGCCGGTGGATTCCAGTTCACCGCGCAGATAGGCTTCTACAGCAGACTTGGCATCTCCTTGGGCACCCAGGACGACTTCTACACCACGCTCGTTGAAGATGTCCACAGCACCACCGCCCATACCGCCGGAGATGATAACCTCGACACCCATATCCGCAAGGAAATTGGGGAGGAAACCAGGTCTGTGGCCGGGATTTGGAACGGACTGCTCGTTGACAATACTGCCGTTTTCAGCGTCGTAGATCATAAAGTTTTCACAGTGACCGAAGTGCGCCCAAATCTGTTTTCCGTTACAAGATACTGCAATTTTCATGTGTCATTTCTCCTTTTATTGATTTTGTATTTTCTCAAAGATTCCATCTAACCATGTTCCGTCAAATAGTTCAATCATACCGTGGTCACAAGCTGCTACAAGCTTCGGATCAATCGGCAGTTTGGCAATAGATTCAATGCCATATTTTTCTGCGATACCGTCAATGTGGCTCTCACCGAACACATGAAGTGCTTCGCCGCATTTGGGGCAGATTACATAACTCATGTTCTCTACCAAAGCCCACACTGGGATATTCATCTTATTGGCCATCTTAACAGCCTTTTCTACGATCATTCCCACCAACTCCTGTGGGGATGCTACAATGACGATGCCATCTACCGGTGTCGACTGAAATACGGTTAGTGGCACATCACCAGTTCCCGGAGGCATATCAATAAACATATAATCAACATCGCCCCAGAGCACATCCGACCAGAATTGCTTCACCACACCAGCAATCATAGGGCCACGCCAAAGGACGGGGTCAGTTTCGTTATCGGTTAGCAAATTCAATGACATTACAGAGATTCCGGTCTTTGATTTTGCAGGTATGATACCGCCATCCGTTCCATCTGCCCGTTCATGGATACCAAACATCTTTGGGATGGAGGGGCCGGTAATATCGGCATCCAATATGGCGGTATGGTAGCCGTTTCGCTGTGCCGTAACCGCCAGGAGCGAGGTCATCAGGCTTTTTCCGACGCCGCCTTTGCCGCTGACAACAGCAATCACCTTTTTGACATGGCTGCCCTCATGGAGCCGTGCCAACAGGCTCTCTTTTGTGCGCTCACTGCATGTTTCATTGCAATGTTCGCAGTTGTGTGAACAATTTTCGCTCATACGATACCTTCCTTTCCGATAATTCAGTGATTTGCAAAGGCAATAAACAGAGAAACTCCGATTCCAGCAATAAAGGCAAGGGAGGAATGCTCTTTTCATGTTCGCTTGCTTCCGGAAGCAAATGTGCAGCGGAAATGTAAATCAAGACACCTGCAACAAAGCCAAGCATAAGGCCAAGCGTATCATTACTGACACGGTTCACCAATGGATAGGCAACAAAAGCACCAATGGGTGTGGACAGTGCCGCCACAAGAAAGGCAAAGAACCCGGCCTTTTTTCTGCTGACATTGCTTTTTTGCAGTGCAAGGAAGGTGATCATACCCTCCGCAAGTTCATGGACAACCAACCCCAAGCCACTTAAAATGCCAACTGCGGCGCTGACATTGAAAGTGACTGTGTATATCACGCCATCCAATAGCGAGTGAATTAAGATTCCTTCGACGGCGGTAACGCCAAATGCCAGTTCTTTCTGTTTTGTCTTATACTTGATAACTTTGTTGCTGACATACATGAACAGGAACCCCACCAGTGCGACATAGCCTGCTGATGGATTCTTCTGCAATGCCTGTGGAAATGCCATAATTAATGGCGATGTAATCAGCATTCCGGCAGCAAAACACATACAGTATTCCTTCATGCGGTCTGCCCAACGCTGGTTTTTATAAATTGCCAATATTCCAATGGTGTTAACAAGCATTGCACTAACAGAAAACAATGCAATCCATTGGAATGAAGTAAGTTCTTTTATGCCGGTACCTTCTTGCTTTTCTTGGAGTTATGCGTCATTTGTGCGGAGGATATCTTGAACGGCAGCAAAAATCTTCCGAATTGCCATCCCCGCAGGGCAATCCAGCTCTGCGACGGTTCGGCCCTCATTGGCGGCTTTCACCGCCATGGGATCAAATGGGATTTTCCCAACAAACGGAATCTGCTGCTCCTTACAGAAATTCTCAATTTCTTCAGCGTGATTGGGGCTTGTATCATACTTGTTGACACAAACTGCCAGCTTTGCCTGGAATGTTTCCGCTGTCTTGCATAGCCGTTTCAGGTCGCTGATTCCACTGCCGCTGGGTTCTGCCACTACCAGCACCAGATCCATACCACTGACCGAGGCAATGACAGGGCAGCCGATACCGGGAGAACCGTCTACAATGGCGAGGTCACACGTTGGTGCATTCTTAATCATTGCCAGCTTCACTTCTGTGACCAGTTTGCCGGAGGTGCCACGCCCCATTTTCAGTGTAGCAGTGGAGAACACCGCATCGTCATGATACAGTTCCCGTTTTCCTGCTAAATCTTCCCGCATGGCAACCGCTCCTACAGGACAGGAGTAGCTGCACACACCACAGCCTTCACAGGAATATTCATTGACAGCAGCGGTACCATTGATGATATGGATGCAATCAAAGCGGCATAGCTTTTCGCAGGAACCACAGCCGATACACTTGTCGGCATCCACTAGGGCTTTCTCACCACCCAAGAAGTCAAAGACTTCCGGTGCTGTTGTTTGCTTTGTTACCAAATGCAGATTGGGGGCATCCACATCGCAGTCGGCTACAGCCTTCGCCTGTGCCAGATAAATCAGCGCTGCTGAGACGGTGGTTTTCCCTGTGCCGCCTTTACCGCTTAAGAGAAGCAATCGTTTCATAGGCAGCCTCCGATCTTCTGGAGAATGGCTTCAAAGAGTCCCTTTTGTTCGCCGATACACTCCGCCGCAATCTCATTGTTCGCAAGGTGCTTGGCAAGGGTCGGGTCATAAGGAATTCGAGCCAGAACAGACAGTCCCTTATTTCTGCAGAAATGCTCCAACGGTTCGTAATCTTCCGTCTGTTTGTTGATGACTACTCCGCAAGGCTTGCGGAGCAATGTTGCCAACTCCCATACCATCTTGAAGTTGTGGAAGCCAAAAGCAGTAGGTTCCACCACCAGCACACAGTAATCGCTATCCATAATGCTCTCCATGACGCTGCAGGCACTGCCGGGAGGGCAGTCCAGGATGGTCAATCCCTCTGCTTGCTTTAGCGCCTGCCGAATCACTGGTACACCGGACGCTTCGCCCGGATTGAGAATTCCCGTCACCACACGAATACCGCCATGGTATCCGATTTCCAGTACACCCACGGCTTTCTCTGTTTCCGAAACAGCACCCGCAGGGCAGACCATTTGGCAGAGACCGCAGCTATGACAAACCTCAGAAAAGACTACGGGCTTTTCCATGATGTACATCAGCGCATGGAAACGGCAGGCGTTCACGCATTCCTTACAACCGCTGCATTTGGCGGCATCAAAGGTGGGAAGCCGCGTGCTGACTACGGATGTTCGGATTCCTTCCGGCTTGAAAAATAGTTGTCCGTTAGGTTCCTCCACATCGCAGTCGATGTAGGTGCAGTTTCCGGCAGCCGCCGCCAGATTGACTGCCACAAAGGTTTTCCCAGCGCCGCCCTTTCCGCTTAAACAGGCGATCCTCATCGGATGCCGTGAAAGCCGCCGTGAAAATTCGTCAACGTTTCCAGCGTTCCGTTTCGGCAAGCGGCAAGATCATCTGCTGCGGCTTGATTGGCAGATTTGTAGATTTTCATACCTGCTGCATGAAACACATCAGCGGCATTCTGTCCACAGCGGGGCGTGATAAGGACGGTAACAGCGCTGTCAACCAAAAACTGCGCAGCCTTCACACCGGCACCACCCTGCGCAGCCGCTGCAGGATTTTCGACAACCGTCTCAACACCATCATTCCAAAACAGGAAATAGGGTGCCCGTGCCAACACCATACAGACATCGGTTTTGTTTTCATCCAATGGAATTGCGATTTTCATAGTGTTCCTCCTTCCGATTGCTGACAACGACGATGCCTGTGGCATCCACCGCAGCCGCAATAGCTTTCCTTTCCATCGCACAAGCGATAATCTCCTCCGGAGATTTGGAGGGGGCGGCCCTCCACCAGTGCGTCTGCCAGCTTCTTTCTGGCACTGGTATAGATCTGCTGTACCGTTGCCCGCGCAATGTACATATATTCGCCGCATTGTTCCTGCGAAAAGCCCTCACGATCAATGAGGCGCAGGGATTCGTACTCGTCCACATTCAAAATGACTGGTTCCACGCCTTCTGTTACATTCACGGGCAGGAAGCCATCATTGTCCGGCAGACGGCATACTTTTCTACATTTCCTTGGTCTTGGCATTTGATTCACCTCCGTATCACAGGCAGTACCCGAGGCGTCCCCCGGGCACCGCTTTGCTTTTACAGTTTCTGCAAGCGCTGTTCAATGGTTGCGAGTCGAGCCTGCAAGGATGCCTTGACGCTTGTCAGCACTTCTCCTTCGGTGGCTCCCGCAAATCTGCAGAAGCCCATACCGCGTCCAAAGCCCCAACCTAAGCCACATCCGTAACCGGTTCCACCAAAGCGAGCACCGCCATTGTAGCGCATTCTGCACCCATGACCTGCTTGTGCTCCCATACCACGGGGGCCTGTTCCATCCATACCCGGCATTTTGCTCACCTCCTTATAGTTTATAGCATATGCTATTAACTATATTATACTCCGCACATCAAGAAATTCAACAGAATAAATAGCATATGCTGCAAATAATCTGTGAACACGTGTAAATGTGAGTATTTTCTAAACAAGCAGATTGCGCAAGAGGAACGCATAAACTCAGAACTTACAATTTTTGCTACATTTATACGCTGTTGGCAATGTCTTTGAGTCTTTCTTTGTTGTCCTATTTCAAAATTTCTGTCATAGACCGACGCCCGACAAAAAAAGCAGCCTTAAACCGAAGTCTAAGACTGCAATGTAAGGCTCGCTATTTATTTTTCATTTTTTGGCGAGACCTCATAATTCCGTATATTGTTATCCCAAAGAACACTAACATAATAGAAACGACCTGTGATACCCTTATGCCTGGAATTAAGTAAAGGCTGTCAGTTCTTAACCCTTCAATGATAAATCTACCTAATCCATATCCAACAAAATAGGTAGCAAGTAATTGCCCATCAAATCGTTTTCTGCGACGCAGGAAAAGGAGCAGCCCAAAAACAGCAAAGTCCCACATACTTTCGTAAAAGAAAGTTGCTTGGTGCCACTCTTGGAGGCATCTATATACACTGCATACGGGAAGAATTGAAAATTCGGATTTGCTACCAAATTCCCAAAGGCTTCCTGGTTGACAAAATTTCCCCATCTTCCAATGGCTTGCCCTAATACCAAACTTGGAACGGCAATATCCAGGAATTTCAACAGAGGTATGTTTTTCCTCTTGCAAAAAACGCAAGCGGTGAGAAAACCTCCAATGACACCTCCGTAGATGGCTAAGCCACCATTCCAGATTTTGATTATGTCCATGGGGTTATTCTTGTAAGAACTCCATTCAAAAATCACATAATAGGCTCTGGCACAAAGAATCGCTACTGGCAATGCAATGAGAATAAAATCCAAGATGGCATCTTTGTATAATCCCTGTCGTTTTGCTTCCCGCATTGCAAGCAGAAGCCCTAACACCATACCGCTGGCGATAATGATACCATACCATGCAATATGGAATCCTTCTATTCCAAAGATGTTTTGAAAAGCATATTTACTCATTGTTCCTCCTATCAGACAATATCAACATCATCCTCATGGTACATTCTGTAAGCAAGTATGTAAAGCAAGCTGACATAATCGAATGTGGAATGGGTGGTCACAAGAATCTGGGGCATACACGGCATACCGGTAGCCTTGCGCGTAGTCGCACTAGATTTCCCGGAGGAATTCCTCTTGCTCTTTCGTCTCGACGCCCTCGCAGATGACGCTGATTTCGTGTGTCGTGATGACGCGGACGAGCGCCTTGAGCAAGTCACGCTGCAAGCAGCCGACACCGCTGTCGGTCTCGACGAAACTGCAATCCAGTTTCAGCATGTCAATCGGCAGGCGCTGCACGATGCCGAGTGACGAATAACCAATATCAAAGAGGAGGTCGTCTGACAACTCGAATAACTCGCCAACAATACATAGAACACTGTCAGCAAAGCAACTGCTGTACGACAAAAGAAATGCTTTACATCACGATTCTCTGACTATATTGTTTCTCTCAAAATCTAAATTATTTAACCTCAAAATTCAATATTCAACCAAATCTATTTTGACTCTGTTTTATGCAAAAAACTTATGTACAAAAAATCGCGTTTTATCCATGAATACACATTCGCCTCATAAGTAAACTTACCTTGCTTGATAAGCTAATGCTCCTCTGTAGCTCAATCGGCAGAGCATGCGGCTGTTAACCGCAGGGTTGTTGGTTCGAGTCCAACCGGGGGAGCCATTTTTTTTGCCCAAAAATCGCAAGCACACACACGCAACGCTTTTTGCTTTTTATCCCTTTTTCGTGAATACCTTGGCCAGTGCCTGCGCAAGCAAATCCGGACTAATCGGCTTTGCGACGTGCGCATTCATTCCACTCGAAAGAGCCTTCGAGATATCCTCATTAAACACATCGGCCGTCTGCGCGATAATCGGAATGGTCTTGGCCTCCGGATGCGACGAAGCGCGAATCGCCCGCGTCGCCTCAAAGCCATCCATCACAGGCATCTGAATATCCATCAGAATCGCGTCGTAATAACCCGGTTCGCTGGCAACGAACTTATCAACGGCAATCTGACCGTTCTCCGCAAGCTCAATCGCCACATTAAACTTCCCAAGATACCCCTGCGCAACCAACTGATTGAGCATATTGTCCTCAGCCAGCAGCAAGCGTTTCCCACTAAAATTCCACGTTATCTTGATTTCTTGTTTGGGCTTGGCGATTGTGCCACCCCTCAGCGACATAAGCAAATCGAACAACGACGACGGGAACAAAGGTTTGTAGACAAAAACATCGATATTCGAATCCTTGCCCTGCGTGACGCCCTGCTGGTAGTCATAAGCCGAGATAACCATCAGCAGAATACTCTTGCCGTATTTATCGCGGATACGCCGAGCAACCTCTTCTCCGGACATCTCCGGCATACCCCAATCGAGCAGGCACAACCGATACTGGTCATTCTGCGCCGTCGCAGCCTCAAGCTCCGCCAGTGCCGCGGCCCCGCTGCCAACGCACGTATACCGCACGCCAATACTCGACAGTACAAGGCTCAAATACTCGCGCTCCGACTCCTCATCGTCAATCGCAAGCACACGGAACTTCGCGACATCCTCCGACACAAACTCAGTCTTCTTTTCATTGCTACGCATAAACGGCAAATCAACGATGAACTTAGTGCCCTGATTCTGCACACTCTCAACGCGAATACTGCCATTCATAATCGATACCAGACTCTTGACAATCGACATCCCCAGACCACTGCCGCCATACTTGTTGGCTGTCGTCGCGCTCTCCTGCTCAAAAGGCTTGAACAGACGGCTCTTCATTTCTTCGCTCATACCGCAACCCGTATCAGCGACCTCAAAACGTATAAAGATTTTGTTTTCGGTAACGGACGTTTGCGAAATCGTCAACCAAATATGACCCTCGGACGTGAACTTGATGGAGTTTCCAAGAAGATTCATCAAAATCTGATTCACACGCAACTCGTCGCCAACCAGCCAATCCTCCGCAACGAACTTCATCTTGATATCAAACGACAAACCTTTCTGCTTGCACTGAACGCCATAGATACCCATCAACGACGAGAGCAAATGCTTGAAGTTGAAGGGAACACTCGCAATCTTCAGCTTGCCCGATTCAATCGAGGACATATCGAGAACATCATTGATGACCGACAGCAAATGACGCGCGGCAATTGACGAATTGGACAGACAATTTGCGATCTGATCTGGCTCGGCATCCTTCGCCAACTCAATCATACCAATGATGGCGTTGAGTGGCGTCCGCATATCATGTGACACACGCGACAAAAACTGTCCTTTCGCGATATCAGCCTTCTCCGCCGCAGCCAGCGCGTTACTTAACAACTCCGCATGAAGTACCTCATCGCGACGAACTTCCGTCACATCCAAAATCGCAACCGCAATCAGACTCAACTTCGGGTCAAGATAGAAAAAACGTAGCGACTTGTCGATGCGTTTTCCGGCTTTATCCGTCAAAACTGCGAAGACCTGATAAGACTCGTCCGTTTCGAGATGCGCCAGAACCTCATCCAACCCAATCAAGCGATTAAAGTCCGTTCCATCCTGAACCTTCATCTCATCAAGCATTTGATGAAGATCATCATCGACACCATACGTAGCCAAAGAACGAGGAGTCGAGCCATCCTCCAAGACATGATACTGCAGGCAATGCTTCGTCTTGACATCAATACTCATATAGCCATCGCAATTCCCCAATGCCAGCTTCCGAATGATACTCCCGGACACCTGTTCGTCTGTCACATCCCACACATAATCAAAGCACATCAAATGATTCGATGTCGGATTATGCCGCAAAACCAAATCGCTCCGCAGCCACTGCCACTCGCCATCGCGCCGACGAACCAGCAGGAAACTGTGTTCCAGATTTCCACGCTCATAGGCCGAGCGGCAATGCTCAACAGAAAACTCCGCACGCAATTCACGAAGTTTCTCTTCGCTCTGCTGATCGCTCAACTCGGGGAGCAACAACTCCACAAAACGATCCACGCTGATACCCCCATCCATCCCGGGAATATCAATACTGGTACTGACAAGAATCTGCTGATCAATATCGAAACAAGCCGTATACAATAGCCCGTCCTTCTGAAATTCATTACGGTTCAACTCACTGATATAACGCTTTTCGATTTGTTTCGCATGCAATTCGCGATCCGTAACATCAATAAACACTTCTTGGAAAATCTTCCGGTCGTCTGTCTCAACAATGTCCATCAGACATTCGACAATGCACTCGCTTCCATCCGCGCGCGTAATGGGGCATTTATAATTGATTGCCTCGTGGCGAAGTTCGCAAGTCACAAATTGATTCTCAAAATCAAGAGCAGTCCCACGCTTCACCACTGAAGAAGGCTGCTGACCTACAAATGATTTATCCGGGGGATACCCATATATCTTCGCCGCCATCGCGTTCGAATTCAGTATCTCGTGCGGCTTCTCATAAGCATATTGAAAAATGCCGCAGGGCATCGTTTCAAACAAGTGCTTCAAATACTCATGTTGCTTCTGCGTTGTCTTGAACACCGCCAACTGCTTAGCCATTTCTTTCTTGCGCAAGATATAGAAGATGACACTAAAAAACAGTAGCACCAACAGCCCCAGAGCCACCCACCGATAATCCCAGAAGATGTCTAATAACGTGCGAACCGGACGCGCCAAAGACGTATTGATGACGACCATCTCATTGATTTCGTAATCCGAAATGGAATCCAAACTCTTGTTCATAATCGACAGAAGCAGAGGGTCACAATAGTTCGACACACCAAAGCAAATCTTGTATTGTGTTTCACGCATGACCATCGTCTGCAAGTTCGCGTAATAAACATGATTCAGCAGATAATTCTCGCACATACTGATAATGTAGGTGGCATCCGCTTTACCATACGCAACGGCTTCAACACAGTCATCCATCGAAGGATACTCATGAAAATTCGTAAAACCCGCGCGACGTGTAGCCTCATGAAACATCGGGTAACCCGCAGGTAAGGCGATGACAGAATTGGAAGTTAGTCGCGAAATATCTCGCGAGACAACCGAAAACGTTCCATCATAATAAACATCCGTTTGCGTCAAATTGAGATTCTGTTCAACGCCTGGACCCTTGGCCAGAACACCAACGAGTTGAACTAGACCATGTTCCATCTGCTTCAGCAAAGCTTCGGTATTTTCACGCCTAATAAACTTGAACTTCAAACCCGTCATCTGAGAAATCCGCTCAAACAAATCAATCGTGATGCCGCGATAGCTCCGGCTATCCTCGTTGAAATATTCAAACGGACCCATATCTTCGGCAACCGCAACCGTGAGTGGTTGCGCATGGGCGACATAGCTGGCCTCCGCACGCGTCATTATCGCGCCAAACAAGCTCTTCTTCTTGTTATAATACTTCTTCTCAAGCTCATAGGAGAAAATGGGATTCTCAAAGTATAACTGTTCTTGAGCCTTGTTGAACTCGACCATGCGCTGGCTGCCTTTTTTGCTCATCATAAAAGCAGGCGAAACACCAAAGTTCCCAATCATCTTGTACTTGTGGTCGACCGAATTTTTGACAATCGCGATAGCATCCACATCACCGGAATCCAGAGCGGCGACTGCCGCGCCATTCGTCAGAAACTCAACAATGGAGCACGTCAAACCACGGTCGGCGGCATAAGTGCGGAAATGAACAATCTCCTTACTATTCGCGAGCATCCCAATACGCATGTTGTCAAAAGCACCATAATCCTCGTAATAGATATCCTTATTCGGGAGCGTATAGATGTTCATTTCCTCGTTGCAAATGGGATACTGCGAGAAATCAAAATACGGGGCGCGGTCGCCTGTCGAACGCGCTACACAATAGAAATCAACGGACCCCTGTTTGACCGCTTCGTAGGCGCTCGGCCAGTCCATATCAAGAAACTCATACTTCCACCCGGTGTACTCCGCAATCTTATCCAGATACTCGGCGCCATAACCCGTATAACTGCCATCATTCGAGCGAACAAAAAAGTTTTGATAATCAATATACGCGACAGTGACCTTATCCCCTTTAGCGGCATAAGCGGATGTCGGCGACAACTGCGTCGCAAACACCAAAACAAGAAGCACTATGAAGAAACTTTTCTTCGCGAATGAGTACTGTCTGTTAGTCATCACACTTTCTTTATTTCCGTTTATAAGTCTTCACTTCTTGACGCGGCACATCCATCCGTGGGGAATCCAAATATTGAGCCGAATCATGCTTGTCAAGTAACAAATCAAACTCTCTTTGCCAAAATCAATAGTTATAAGGTTCCCGATTCTTTTCGTATTCCGCAATTTTCTCCATGTTCAATGACTTGAACAAATTGCGACGCATCAACAAAATCGCGATAAAGTCGCTGATAACCTCAAGATGATTAAGTTGGTTGGTATGCATCGACGGATTATCGATTCCAACATAACCCATCAGCCGCTTCGAACCAAATACGGGCGCGCATATCAGAGAATGGATATGCCGCGACTGCAACAACTCACGTAATTCTTTCTCATCATCGCCGAGCGCCTCAACATCATCTATTCTGATATACTCATTTTGATTGAGCGTTACAAACCACGAATCGGTGACACTATAAGGAGCCCCTTGAAGTCGCTCCATCTCTGAGCTTACGCCATCACGGCAAACCTCATAAGTTATGTTCGAGACTTGCGAATCAATATCGATTTCAACCACGTATGATCGATCCGCGTCAAAGAACTCCCGCAAGCGGTGCAAGGTATCATCGATTGCGACGGAGCTATAAGGCTGAGCCAGAATATCGCGAGCAATGCCATTCACAAAGCAGAAATAGTCCTCGACCATTTGCTCGTCTGTGATATCTGTCAAGACCGAAAGATAAACATTATCTTTGACACCTGCAATCCGACAAATGGAAGTATGGTTGCGAACATGAATAATCTGCCCGTCTTTTTTCCGACAACGGTAATCAAAGCTACCCTTGCCACCACTGCGCATAATCCGTTGCATATCTCTTATACCTTGCGCACGGTCTTCCGGCAAAATCATCGCCAGCATATCAAAACCGTCCTTCCAAGCTGTTTTGGGAGAATAGCCAAACATTTCGAACAACGCATCGTTGGTGAAAAGATAATCCTGTTTATGTTCGGGAAGGTTAGTCACTGCCATAACGCCGCTGTTGATATTCTTCAACACCGACGCAAGCTTTTGAGCCGTAATCTTTTCTTCGAGCTGAACTTTGCGTAACTCCGTGACATCGTTCGTCACCGCGAGATGCACCGGCTCATCAATACCCGCCAGATGACAAACCTTGACATTGCTGAACAGCCACCCGATGCTCCCATCCTTGCGAATAACACGGAACTCGCAACGGTATGGTTTCTCATCAATCGTAGCCTGACGAATCATGGCCATGACACCAGCCTGATCATCGGGATGAATCGAGGTGAAGCGACCCTTGAACTGAGCATTGTATTCCTCACGGGTATAACCAATATGTTCAAAATACTTGTCATTGACCAACAGATTTTTAATCTTGCCATCACGAACAACGGAAACGGCAACACCGCCATTGATATTCTCAAGCACGGCTTGCAACTGCGACGCGGAGCGACTGCTCGCTTCCTGCGTCCTAACCAGTTCGGTAATATCCGTCACAACGGAAACCATAACATCACCATCAATACCGTCGATTTGCGTCACTGACCCATAGCAACGCACATGGAGGGGACTGCCATCCCGCTTGACAATCCGATACTCAAAGACTCCCGAACTCCGAGTCCGCATAAGCTTCGCTATATTCGTTTCCACAGAGACACGGTCTTCGGGGAAGACAAGGTCAAGAGCATTGGAGACCTCCGACTCAAACTGCTCACGGGTGTACCCCATCTGCTCGTAGTATTTATCATTGGAAAAGACAATAGCAACTCCACCGTCATAATAACGCATGGCGGTGATTCCACCATTCGCGCTGCCCATGATTGCCTCAAGAGCACTCGAAAGCTCACGCTGTTTCTTCTCAGCCAAACGTTGTTTGGTGATATTACTAATGACACAATAGAAGAGATAATGATCGCCGGTACGCGCGATAACACGAGCCGTCGCTGTCAGATAGATACCAGCTGGATTCTCTTCACTCGCACCGACAAGAAACAACTCACACATCGACTCCTTACCGGTCTCAATCGCCTTGCGCAGATTCGAGTGCATTTTCTCTTTATTCTCATCATCCATGTACTTCTCCGGCTCGACATCACTGAGCGGAACCGAACCAAACTGAGCGCCGCCAAACTCCTGGACATAACGCTCATTGATGCGCAAAAGTTCCACCTTGCCATTGTGATACTCAAAAATGCAAGCGCCACCAATATAGCTGTTGAAGATGAGCGTTTCAGTCGACTTCGGATCCCAGAACGCGCTATTGTCAAGGTTATCCACAGTCATCAAATGTACGAGTTTCTCCTCAACATGATTCTGAACAATCAGTTTTTCATACTCTTCTAACGGAATAGGCCGAGAATAGAAGTAACCCTGAACATAGAAGCAACCAATCGACTTGAGGAAATCCGCATGCTCGCGAGTCTCAACACCCTCGGCGATAACGGCCATCCCGAGCCACTTGGCCATTCGAACAATGGACTCAAGAATATTCCCGCCACGCTGCGAATCTTCGGCGCCCTCCAAGAAACGCATATCAAGCTTCAACACGGATGCCGGAACATTCTTCAATGTATTGAGCGAAGAATAACCACTGCCAAAGTCATCAATCTCAACCGTAGAACCAGCGGAAATCAAAGCTTTGATGGCGCCAACGATTTGAGTCGTAGACTCCGAGAACGCCGACTCCGTTATCTCAAGACGCAAAAGATCCCGCGATAAATGATACTTGTCGACAAGGTTGATAATATACGAAACACAATCATGACGCAAAATATCATAACGAGAAATGTTCACCGACACAGGCAATACTTGACGACCAGAATCAATCCAAGAACGTATAATCTGGCAAACTCTTTCCCAAATAAATTTATCTAACTCGTAAATAAATCCATTACGCTCAAAGATAGGGAGAAACTCGCAAACCGGAATAAACGACCCATCGGAATGATGCCACCGAACCAGTGCCTCCGAACCAATCAAAGCACCTGTCGCATGATTATACTGCGGCTGAAACCATGGCTCAAACTCACCGCTCTCCAAAGCCGTCCGCATCTCATTAACGATGCGCTGTTCAAGCAGCATCGCCGCACGCATCGATTCATCATACACCGCAAGACGAGTATCAAAATGACCCTTGATTGACTCCTGCGCAAGAATGGCACGATCCAACATCGCGTTACACGAAAGCGTCGGATCATAAATTACGTAGCGACCAAACCGAAGATTTAAAGGACGGTCAAAACTCGGCGGACGCGCGGCAACATAGGCGAACTCCTTGAGATCCTCCGAATTGACATATCGGTTCGGATACAAATACCCAAAAACATCACCCGCGACACGACAACACAAACCGCCCAAGCGACTCATAACCTCATGAAGATGTTGCGCGATATGACACAACGCGACATCACCGGCCTCGATGCCATACACATCATTAATCGCCTTGAAATGGTCAACATTCAAACAGTCAATAACATAAAATCCTGCCATCTTGTGTGTCACAAGACGAGAAGCCTCGAACAAAAAAGTCTCGCGATTATACAAACCCGTCAACTTGTCCTTGCGCAAGTGATTCGCGAACGACGCGCGCTCACACAACTCAATCGTATTGCGCAACATCTGCAGTAGCAAAGCCTGATTAAACGGCTTCGAGATAAAAGCGGCGGCACCGAGCGACAACGCGCGCGTCTGGGCGGTCTCATCCGACATACCGGTGATGACAATCACAGGAATCGTGTTCCAAGCCGGATTCTTCTTGATTTGCTCTAGCACCTGATAGCCATCCATGCCGGGCATCATAATGTCAAGCAATATTGCCGAAACCGGAGACGTATCACGCCCAAGCGACGCAAGACACTTCTCACCACAATCTAATTCTTCAATGACGTATTCTTTCTCAAGAAGCCCACACAGAAGGACTCGCTCCACCTTACTGTCATCAACAACGAAAATCCTTTTTTTCACAGCTCGGTCTCCTCCTTTCCTTTTTCTTACTTCAGAGCAGACAAGATTGTCTGCTGTGAGCCGGAATACGATTGCTCAAAACGCTCAAAACGCTCCGACAGCTCCGCGTCGCTAAAGCCACCGGCTCGCAACAAATCCACAAGAGCACAGGAATCCGCGTAAACATTATTCAGATTCATATTGCCGGACGAACCCTTGGCCTCGTGCACCGCCGCCAACAACGCCGCGCAATCACGCTTATCAAAGGCCGCACGAGCGCGAGCTACAATATTATCCGCCGCGTAAACACGCAAAACACGCTCATAAAGTTCCGCGTCTCCAAGAAAACGCTCAACTCCAGCATTATAATCAATGCCATTCTGATTTAAAATCTCAGCATCAACCATTAAATGTATCCTTTTGCAAAATCCACAACACGGGAAAAGGACGCTCCGACAAAGACAGACGAGCGACTTACTACAAAATTATTTATTGTACTAAGTGTTTGCATAAAACCTTATCATCAAAAATGTCGTACCTGACACTGTATAAAATCCTATACATGAACTCGAAATAGAATAGTCTCCCTTTTTGCGTAACCATCCACTTGTATTGCATAATCAAAAGCGAAACAAACAACCACCAAAAGACACATCCAATTACATGGAATGACCCGACCAAACCTCTGGTATATCCTTGTACACTAAACCTAATTTATTAAGGGGCAACAACATGAAACATATCCTCACCGCTGCCGCCATCATTAGCGTAGCCATCCTCGCTATAACCACCACAACGGCATACGCCAAAGAAGTGGAAGGCATCGCGAACAAAACAATCAAAATCGACAAAAACCCCGGCATCAAAGTTCTACTCATGAACTCCACAACAACCATCACACTCACACCGCAGACAACCAGAATCGTCTACGACAAAAACGACAAACAACTCGACAAGTTCCCGCTCGGCTCGCCCATAACGCTCACGCTCAAAAACGGCAAATTCACCAAAGACGACGGCAAAGCATTCGACGCCGACATGCTCAAGCTCGTCGCGGCTGACCCCGAAGGCAAAACAACCGACAACCCCGACGGAATCATTGCAATCAAACAAGTCCCATTCGGTGTCGGCTGGTGGTGGGAATCCGCCGAAGACAGAATCTACCGAGGAAACCTCGAACTCTACCCCAATGACAAAAACAAAATAGACGTCGTACTCACACTGCCTCTCGAAGAATACCTGCGAGGCGTCGTCCCATCCGAAATCGGCGGAAACTCACCCGTCGCAGCCCTCGGCGCGCAAGCAGTCGCCGCACGCTCCGCTGCCGTACTCGCCCTCACCACTAAAATCTACGCCGGAAGCCATCACCACATCACATCCGACGTCGACAGCCAAGCATTCTCCGGACTCACAAAATGCACCGACGCATCCGACACCGCAGTCAAAGAAACCGCAGGCGTCATCCTATCCTTCGAAGGCAGACCCGTCTCGGCCTACTACGCATCAAACTGTGGAGGATACACCGAAGACATCCGCAACGTATGGGACAACCGCGCCAACGACAAAGCATACTGGGATGCCGCAAGATTCGACGGCGAACCCGCCAACAACCCCAAAATCGACCTGACCACCGATGCGGGCGTCAAACAATGGTTCGACAACCCACCCGACGCATACTGCAAACCCGCCAACGCCAAAGTCGACTGGGCAAAATCAAACTGGCGCTGGGAACGCCAAACCACCATCGACGAAATCACAAAACTCGTCGCCAAACACAAAGACATCGGCACCATCAAAGAAATCAAAGCCACCAAACGCGGCCCATCCGGACGCATGATCCAATGCCAATTCATCGGCGAAAAAGGCACCTTCGAAATCGGGCCTGAACTCAAAATCCGCTCCGTATGGGAGCCACCCCTCAAGAGCTCCGTCTTCACCGCCGAAACCACCGCCACCCTCACCGACAAAGACAAAGCCGGCAAACCCGGATTTATCCTACGCGGCGCCGGCTGGGGCCACGGCGTAGGCATGTGCCAAACAGGCGCCGTCAGCATGGCCCGCCTCGGCAAAACATACAAACAAATCCTCAACCACTACTTCCCCAACTGCACCCTCGAAAAACTATACTAAACGCAACACAAACAAAAAACGCACAGCCCAAAGAGTTATTCTTTGTCGAGTTTCCATTCATAAAATTCAAATTCAGTTGTTTGGTTTGCAGGCGGGCCAATTGCTTTGGGATCTCGCCTAAAGCTATTATAGTATAAAGCCAATTCACTATATGAATTATTAAGGACAACTTGCGTTTCTCTTATACCGGTCTTATTGTTTTTTGCATCAAATAATAATGAATTAAACTCTTTGCTTCCATTAAAAACACGAACACGAACAGGACCTGGCAAATCTTCACGTGCCTTAACAGTTAGTTTATATGTTCCGGGTTCAGTCACAAAAGCATACCGAAAGGTCGAATTATATCTGGTGGAAAGACAAACTTGCCCCTCGTGTAAAGGTAATGATAACCCTCCCAAATCTTTTTGATAAGTAAAGTCTTCAAACTCAAGAGGACTTTGCCACTGCCCAGGAGTCAAATGTTTATATAAAACCAAGGTCGTTGGCTTATCTACCTGGGATAAATCAAAATGATAAATCCCTTCTCGTAATTTGACGGATGGATAAGGATTTTCCAAAGTATTGAGGTCGAAATTCAACTGTCCATCAACTCGTATCATTCCAGCAGGAAGCGGGCGCCCCCCCTTGCTAGCAAGTGTAAAGACTCCGTTTTGATTGAGAGAAATAATAGCTGTCTGTTTTCGCAAGTCATCTGTTGCGTTTTCACGCGATGGGATATATACCAAAAACGCTTTATAGAATGGGATCCAACTGGCAACATTTCGTTTGCTCGAAATGAATTCTGATAATGCTCCATCTGGTCTGTCTGTAATAAACATCACCCAGATGTTTTTTGTTGGAACAGAATTCAGCTGCCCGAAATTTGAAGGTCCCCAAATGGATATCGAAGAAGGATAATGTTGTTTGTAATATCTATAATGTAAACCCGCCCATGAATGATTCGGAAGAACTAAAATATCACCAGGGGTCGCGTGCTCAGAGATGTATTTTGCCATGCCCTTCCAATCTGCTTGTCCGGACTCATCCTTCCATCCATAAGCATCATATTCACGCCATGCACCATATGTTATCACTAAGTGACAAATAACTAAACAAACGGACAAGATTCCTAGTATCTTTCGAATCGTCTTTTTTCTTCTAACAAACTTATAGGCAAATACTGACGGTAAAAGACACCCCAACGCGATCAGGTAAAGATAAAAAGGCAATGCTCCAATATTGCGGCGAGCATCAAATGGAAACCGAAAACAATGATATGCCATGAAAGTGGCAAACAAGTAAAGGACAAACCAGCTGACAAGCAAAAGATGTTTTCGCCAATTAATCAAACATCCAGCAATGATCCCAAGAATAATCAGTAACCAATAATAGGCTACTACATAGGGATAATCCCAGGCAGTGCCTTGGCGCCATAAGGAAAAAGCTCTCAGTTGAAATGAAAGTAAATCCTTTGAGCCACTTTCATAAAGTTTACGATCGGCTGATAGTGCGCCTTCTGGCACCAAATTCTTCATATCATACAGACGTAACAGCATTGGGATATAAATTAATGCAACCACGACAGGCAACCCAAAGACAGCAAGAAATCTTGTTTTATAGGAATACCTTTTGTCCGATAAAAGGTGAACCGCCCAATAAATATACGCAAGGGATAAAATAACACCACCAAAAAGATGAGTATAAACCAATAATGAAGATGTCACAAATAACCAAAGCCAGCGCTTCCATGTAAACTCGATCCAAATGAGCGTTATCGCGTCAAAAAATAACAACGCCATTAACATCAACATCGAATAGGGACGATATTCCTGTGAGTATTGAATAGCGAAAGGTGAAATGGCAACAAGAAAAGAAACAAATAATCCTATGCGAGGATTACTTATTCGCCTAAAAACTCGATATGCAATTGGAATGCATATTATACCAAAAAGAATGCAGGGAAAACGCAAGCGTAAATGTGAGTACAATTCCGTTGAAGAGGAGGCATTATAATACGCGATGATAGGAAACAATGCTGGATCATAAACAGTGCCGGGATAAGTAGACCAATGCTTAAGACAATCCGTCAATGAATCAAAAGTATTCGAACACTCATAAGTATGGATTTCATCGCCCCAAAACTGCTTGACATCCGCATGATATAATCGTAAAAACGATCCCAAAACAATGACTATAAGCAGCAAACTCAAAATACGCAGTGATTTTTTATGGCAAAAGAGAATCATGTCAAGTCCTTTTGTTTAGAGACACAATTGTTTGTTCGGCGTAGAATAGATTTTTCTGGTTTTGGGGTACTTAATATCTCAATCAATACCCCTTGCAAAAGCATTTGAAAACCAAGAATCAAAGGAATGGTTGCCTTCATGATTGTTCCGGTAGGCGTTGGAATATTCCTTGGAGCATTCTGACACCACGCAGAAAGACCACTATACAGACCATAAAACACAAATATACTTCCTAAAATATATAGTGGCGCAATCAATGAAAAGTCGCGAACAATAAATCGTTGGAAAAGGCGCCAAAAATACCCTTTGATAAGTAAAACAGGAAAAGTAAGTAAAACATTTTGAATGCTCATGGTCGACTTTTCGTCCGCATATATGGCGGGAATAGGCACATCAAGAACGCGTGCCTCCTCGACATTCAGCTGAATCAACATTTCGTTTTCGAAGAAAAATCGACGACGACTAAGACGATCGAAATCCAGTGCCCCAAGGAAACTCCCTGCAATTGCCACATAACCATTCTGTGGGTCTGTTACATTCCAATAACCACTCGCCATCTTCGTTAAAAAAGTCAACCCGATACTGCCCAACAAACGGATCTTCGGCATGGACGACAGCGCACGAGTATGACGAAACCGATTTCCTTTAGCATAATCACATAGGTTATTCGCGATTGGGTCAATAAGCGATTCCAAATACTTTGGTTGCATCTGTCCATCGCCATCTAATTTAACAACAATATCGGCGCCTTCTTTCAAGGCCTCCTTGTATCCAGTTGCCATTGCCGCACCCAAACCAAGATTCTGCTCATGCGATATAATCAACAAACGCTCACAAGATAAAGACTGTAAAATAGCCAAAGACCCATCCGGGCTGCCATCAACAACAGCAATGATGCGGTCAACAAATGCTGGCACACTGGCGACAACATCCGCAATGTGCCGTTCAACCTTATAACAAGGAATCAAGACCACTATTTTCAAGTCATGAAGCATCTATGATTTATGAACACTTATGTCAAATCTGTTTCTAGATAGTTACCGCCACAATTTCGCTATTATTTCAGTAATAACTAGCTGCTCAATGAACATGAAAGAATTGACTATTTACATTGTTGTCGCTTATGCCTATAGCAACAATAATAAAGACGATTATAGCACCCTTGAGGACATCCTGAAAAATCGCACAATAAGGTACAGACCGCTCATTTACATCACCGTACGATACTTTTGTAAATAACGATACAGATGCCTTCTATCATAAATGATTCTCTGTTTTTGTTATACTTTGTAGGTGTTCAATTTAGGGTTAGCAATCTTCATGCTACAAATATAGCATCATAGAACCTGTACCTTTTTCCGAAATCCAACCTGAAGCCATGAATGCGAATGAACCTTAGAAACCGAACAACCATATATCTGTTACAACTATGCTTACTGTTGTTTTGCATAGCATTAATCCCGGGACTCCACGGGAATTGTAGCGCACTATGGGATCAAATGGTCAATTCTAAATCTCCATTACGACTGATTCAGCCACCTCTTCTCATGCTGGTTTTTGTCGTGATTATTTATGTAATCGCGTTTTGCGGCAAAGTAAGGATAAAAGACAGAACATTCGTGATAGGCTCCTTGATTCTTTATGGTTTTGTCCAATGTTATATCATATTCAATTCAGATGCAATCTCCACCTATCACAGCGATTTTATGGCACTTAGCAACATCACAAAAGATGTTGCGCAAAAACCATTTCTTGATTTTTTCGACACGCTGAGAAATGCTTCGGGGTTGGAATCCATTCATCTTAAGAGAGCATTCCCGTACACTTACCCGCTCTATCATTTTGTCAGTTCGGAATTACTCTATACTCAATTACTTAACATGGTTTTAGTCGGAGTGACCGGACTCTGTATTTTCGATATAGCAAAGCTTCTTGTCAACAGCACCGTAGCAAGATGTGCGTTATTGTTCTTCCTGTTCGCTCCAATACAAGCGACATATCAGTTGATGCCAAATTACGATGTATCAGGTCTATTCTGCATTGCAATCTTCCAATGGGGTTTGATTCGCATCCTTGTAAAATACCCATTCTTTAGAATGAAATCTTTAATATACGCGTGCATTTTTGTGACGTTAGCTTTATTCCTCGCTGGACTCGCAAGAACAGTACATATACATTTAGCTCTCGTGATTCTCCTCGCCATCGTTTATGTTGTCCTCATCCAAAAAAAGCCACTAAAGTCGCACTTGGTTATGTCAGGCCTCGTCTTCATCGCCCTTTTTATCATCCCGGTTATGTTTACAACATTAGGGATGAAGCACGTTTTCACATCAGTTCCTGTCAATCAAACTGATTATGTAATGATGATATACAATGCTCCGTCTTATAATCCCACAGGCTCCTATATTTCCGGTTCTTTTCGCGAGTTTACCCCATCTATCGGAAAAATGAATCAACTTAACTATTGCCGAGTTTTGCCCCTCAGTGAAATGTTTTACAACCCACAAAGCATGTTTACGATGTATCTGAAAAAAATCTCTTACGTATGGTCATTCGGTGGCGAGAAAGGTTACGTGCCTTTCGTTTACTTCAAACAAAATTTCATCTTTTTTGCGTCTTGGGGACTCCTGTATTCTTTTTTATTCCTTTGGGGAATAGTCAGGTTGAGGCATTTATTACCGACCAATCAATTGTTAGGACTACTTGTGTTTTTCCCCTTTTCTTATGGGGTATTGCACATGTTTGCGGAAGCAGGAATACGGTATAGTTACTTAGTTTTTTTCAACTCGTCTATCATTGTAGGTCTCGCAATGGAGAGTTTGATTAAGCTTAAAGAAAACAGATTAAAGACACAGTTCAATCAATGGCTTGTTTTACTCTTGGGATACTTTGTTCTGTATTATTCAGCGCCACCCATCTATAGTTATTTCATGAAACACTCAAGCATGTTGTACGTTGGCCTAAAGCATATGCCATCCAAAGATGAGGCTTTGACAAAGGCGAAATTCAATGACAGTAAAACAGTGTATTCCTCATTCGAAGTGCCGCTGAGCGATGCCATGTCATCGCAAACCCTGTCATGGGAAGGAAATCGCTCATTCAGGCCCGGCAAGTATGACATCACAGCTTTATTGAGCATCGAGGACACTCGCGAACATGTGTTTGATTATCAACTGCAATTCCTCGGAGCACCGATTGATGAACAAACAACGTGCAACATCCCCATCAAACGATTCATCGAGAAGGTCACGGTTAATCTGAATCAGGAGACAACGCCGACGTTCTCGCTTGTCCTCACGCACCAACCCGTGACACACGACGATGGCACATCCGACCCCTGCACGATGAAAGGGCGACTCGAATGCGTCTGGATCAGACCTGCGAAAGCCTCTGACTAATCGACCGTGAATGCCCCGGTCTCATCGCAAGTTTTACACATATAAATCTTATCAAGCTGCGATTCTTTTTCGTATGTGAAGCCGCACTTTAGATATAGCTTGATGGCAACACGATTGTTTGCGCTGACTTCAAATCGGATACTCTTCATTCCACAGGATTCAGCGACTTGAAACATCGTTTTCATCAATGCCAGTCCATAGCCCTTGCCACGAAATGCTTCGTCGACAACAAGCAGAGTTAAGTATCCGGTTCTTCCGGCAACATCATTGCAATAGAACGCTATGCATCCAGCAATCTCTGAGCCTTCCTTAAGGCAATACAAAGTCGCGTTTTGTTGCAACTTGGCCGCATACAAGTGCAGATCGCCAACTCGCGATGTGATGGGGGGAGTAAAACAATCACTAAACTTTTGAACTAGTCCGAAGATTGTTGACACATCTTTGCACTGAACGATTGTTACATCATCTTTCATGCTTTGCGATTCGCAATCCTTAAAATCGAAATATCTTTATGCGCTTTCACACCAAACTCGACATTGAGTAGAGTATCAGCGGAACGGGCACATTGCCAGTTGACAATTGCCTGCGGCAAATTGCATCCTGCGATATGGCTAAAGGGATAACCGCCGCCAAAGCGGGCGTTCATTTCCAAAACATAAATACGATCATTGACGACCAAAACATCAACATCCAAATTGCCGAGATGCTTCAGACATTGACTGAGCCTCGCTCCAATTTGCCGAATAGGTTCATTGTCTTCGGTCACGGCGCAATCCGTTTCGCCCGAGCGCATGGCAAACTTCCGTTTGACAATCGTCGTCTGATAAACTCCGTCCAAATCATTGATAACATCAAGGCCGTATTCTTGCGCATCAAGCTTTTCCTGTACAAGAACCGACTGTTCCCTATCCTCAGCCGACTCATACTTCAAGTAAGTCTTTTGGATATCCCGCTTGATTTTCTCATACAGCACAAACAGTTCTTGTTTGTTTTCGGCTTCATAAATTCCAATCGAACCCATTCCCCAACGCGGCTTCAGAATCAATGGAAACCGCAATTCATTCGCTTCAAGCTTCCGTGTGACTTCATCCATACTGACAAAAGTCTGTGGAGCATTGAAACCATTCTCGGTGAGGAAATGATAAGTCGCCCACTTATCATTGCAGATTCTGATGACAGCCTCATCCGAAACAACAACACGCACGCCAATGTCTTGAAATTTCTTTTTGTTTTGAGCCAGTATCAACAAATCAATATCGAACAAAGACAGAAGCAACCCGATTTGATGTTGCTTGCAATACTCCAAAAGAAAAGGAATATACCCATCGTCATAAATCAACGGCGTCACAACGCCTTCATCCGCTTCTTGAAACGCAGGGGTAACATCCGAACTATTGGCAACGTGAACCTTCCCAATGCCCTTGAGCGCATCACGAAAATACTTCACCAAATAACTGCGACGGCCAACCGAGGTTAACAAAAGATTAAGCATACTACTGCGACACCTTCCCGCCAAAGACTGTCTGCAACGAATTGAAAAACAATGGCGTGCCGCCTGTGTGAATGAACAAGACATTTTTGTTTTTGATTTGATTCTCTGACAAATACTGAATCATTCCACAAAAACCTTTTCCTGTATAAGTCAAATCCATAGGAATACCATTCTTTTCAAAGACATCTCGTATTGTCTGAACGACACGAGAATCGTACTGCCCATACCCACCACACACATACTTATCCTCAAATAAGAGCGCACATCGAACATCTCCTGTGACACTCAAAGAAGAATTCAAATACCGACAAATAGCCGCTGTGCCATTCGCCTGATTACGGGCAATCGAAAGCCCAACAATATGCTTACGGCTTTTATACTTCAACTTCCCCAACAGCAAACCACTTTGCGTCATCCCCGTTCCTGACGCATGACAAACATAATCGAACTCAATCCTCAGAGCCTTTTCTTGTGACAATATTTCGTCAAAAACTTTCTCATAGGCACGGACAAGAACACTCTCGTTTCCATTGCCATCTTCATTGCCATAAATGTAGTACGGCTTATAGCCCTGAGCAGTCAACTGATTTAGCAACCCTCGAACGGTTGCCCTCACATTATCTTTCGCGCATGTAACAATGGTTGCCCCGAGCGCCTCAACCAGTATCGAGTTGTTCGACACAGAACATTCCGAGTCCGCAACCGACGAAACAACATAACATGGGATACCTTCTGTCCGACAAATATTCGCGACAACTCGATTGAGGTTCGAGCAACTACTACCATAAGAAACAAAACAATCACATTGCTTTATCCTGAAATCTGCCAATAATTCCAGTGCAATGCGCAGCTTATTCCCACCGAAAGAATAGGGCAACAAATCATCTCGCTTGATATAAAGATGATTCTCACAATGATAATTCAGCTTCGTAATAGGTGTTGTCAACAACAAGTCTTGTATCTGCGAACAACCCATTGTTCAGTGCTTCCGATAAGCAGTACGAATAATGTAAGCCGGTTCTTGGAAAGAGCGCGTAAATATGCGGATGATGTATTCACCCAACACGCACAACAAGCCCAAAATAACGAGGGCGCAGCCCATGATGACATTGAGCAGCAAACCATTGCCGACATGACGAAGAATAGAAAACGGAGTGAAGTTCATGAAGAGCACACGAAGAATCAACAGCAGAGCAAACGCAAGGAATACGCCTCCAAGCACTTGGAAGGGGCGTTGCGAGCACCGCACCATATTGTCCATGTTGTAGGTAAACAACTTCTTGAAAGTATATCCGGATTTGCCGTACTTACGCTGACGATGCGACACCGGAATCTGAACACGACGGTTGGAGAACGCAATGGCGCGAACTGTTGTCCACGGACGAAATGGACCAATCCCAAAACCTTTCACGATGGCTGAACGGAAAAGCTTGTAGGTGCACCCAAAATCCCTAAAATCGCTTTCGGAAAGGCGGCGCATAATCACATTCGCGATGCGTGAGGGAAGGGTTCGATAGAGTGAGTCCTTTCGCTCTTCTCGATAGCCCACGACAACATCGGCACCCTTGTCATATTCTGCGATAAAGTTCGGCAGCTCTTCGGGCGAAAGCTGAAGATCACTGTCCATAATGATATAGGCATCGCCGCTCGCTTCGCAAAAGCCCGCAGTCATGGCGCGGTTCTGCCCAAAGTTACGTGTGAAATCGAGAATCGCCGTCACATGCTCATCGTTCTTGTAGATGTCCTGAAGTCTGTCCCAAGTTCCATCAGTACTGCCATCGTTCACGAAAATGATTTCGTAAGTCCGATTCAGACCTTCAAGCGATTTGGACAAACGCCCATAAAACTCGTCAATGCTTTTCTCTTCAAAGTAGCAGGTGATAATAACGCTAAACTCCGGATGGCTCATCGTCTATTGTCCTTTACTCGCGTGTTCCTCAGCGATGCGCTTGATGATTTCACTGATTGTGTCAACGGTTTCCATCGGCAACGTCCCAAACAGAGGCAGACAAAGCACTTGTTCCGCGACACGTTCCGCGACGGGCAGCAGTTGCGCGCTAGCGGATGGCAACGCGGAATAGCAAGGATAATGACTGCAAAGCGGATAGAAGTATTTCCGCGTATTGACATTACACTCGGCAAGCAGTGCGAAAAGTTCATTACGTCCCACCCCAAACTTTTCCGCATCAATCAGTATCGGGAAGTAAGCGTCATTAGGCGTGAGGCCTTCAAAGCCACCAAAGACGGTGATACCCGCAATGCCCGACAGCAACTCACGATACCTGTCCGCCAGAGCATTACGCTTGCGAATCTCATCATCCATCTGATTCAACATCAACAACCCGTAAGCGGCCTCGAACTCGTTCATTTTGCCATTGATTCCCGGGCCGACAACTGTATCCGCGTTCGCGATGCCAAAGTTGCGCAGATAGGCAATCCGTTGCCGCACAGCGTCACTATGCGAGACAAGCGCGCCGCCCTCGATGGTCGAAAACAACTTCGTCGCGTGGAAGCTCAGCATCCCAATGTCGCCATAGTCACACAACGCGCGACCCTTGTACTTGGCGCCAAACGTATGCGCCGCGTCATAAATCACCTGAAGCCCATAAGTGTCCGCAATTGCTTGAATCTCTTCAATCGCGCAAGGAAACCCATAAACATGAACAGCCAGAATCGCCCGCGTCCTCGGCGTAATCAAAGGCGCAATCTTCGACGCGTCAATATTCAATGTCTTCGGGTCGATATCGCAAAAAACCGGCGTCGCCCCATTCCAATCCAGCACATGGGGAGTCGCCGGGAAAGTGAACGGGGTCGTAATCACTTCGCAATTCTGAATCCGCAAAGCCTGCAACGCGACAAGCAACGCAATCGCACCATTACAAAAAGGACTGATGCGCTCCACACCCAGATACTGACCTAAGGAAAGCTCAAACTTTTTCAGAAACGGACCGTCATTCGTCAAATGCTTCGACTGCCAAATTTGCTCCAAACACTTTGTATAATCTTCAAACTTGGGCAACGAAGGCGAAGTCACAAAGACGGGTTCTTTCAGTTTCAAATCCAAAATACTGCGTTTCATAATCAATCTTTCCTCAGATACTTTTACTGCTTTCCATATCACATAATCGGTACTAATTCACAATATCGGCGAATGAATATCAACAATCATTATTTGTTACAAACGGACAGACACCTACAATATGAAATCGCTCAAAGACATTCTCTATCGCCATCGCGTCCTGTTCTTTCGCCTGACCATCACATGTCTCCTGTTCTGGTTTCTCTTCAGGAGCGGTGCCAACCTACGCAAAACATTCGACCAGATGATGCAGGCCTCGCCCCTTTGGCTTCTGGGCGCATTTACGGCGAAGATTCTCACCGAATATTTCACGGCCTTCAAATGGCATTACCTGATGCAACGAGCCGGACTATCAGTCAAATTCATCCGTGTACTCTATGTCTACTTCACCGGCTTCTTCTACGGCCTATTCATACCCGGTGTCATTGGCGGCGACATCCCCCGCCTCTTCATGCTCGCACCCGACTCCGGAGGAAAAGCAAAAGCACTCGCGTCAATCTTCATGCAACGCAACACCGGATTTGCGGGAATGTTTATTCTTGTTGACATCTTGCTCTTCTTCTATCCAATACAACTTCAGATTTTCACAGAGCCTTTTGTCTTTTTGAATGACGTAAAGCGGTGGTTTTTCGTCCTCACTTTGGGCTATATTTTCACAAACATATTGATACTAACCCCATATGTCACAACACACCTTACTCATTATATGCAATGTGGTGGAAAGTTTCTAGCTAAGATTGCTTCTCTTGTAACCAAAGGGCACAACTCCCTGTTGCTATTTAGAAATAGCATTTTCCCATCCGTCATATTATCTATATTCGCACAACTACTAACAGGACTAAGCTTTTGGTGTTTACTCTGCTCGGTTGGCCTTTCCATAGGATTCTGGCATAGTTGCATATACATGACAGTCCTAACATTGGTCTTTCTCATCCCCATCTCTTTCAATGGTTTGGGTCTGCGCGAAATCATGTATGCAGCAATGTTTGCAGAATTCGGATGTGACAAATCAACCGCCGTCGCTTTAGGACTTCTTCAATTCGGGCTGATTGTCTTATTCTCTCTTTGTTGCGGCCTTTGGCATTTTTCCAATCTAAAACTAAAAACTAATTCTTAGCTTTGATATTGTTGATAACCGTTCTAAGTTTTCCGTTGGCATCTTGTGGCAAAGATTCTTTCCAAATAAACTCTATTTTCTTGGGATGCTCGGAAAATATATCATTTGCCTTTTCGGTGAGAATCTGTTCGATTTCCATTTCCGTTTTATCAGTAAACGGACTCTTAACGGCCAACATCTGCAATTGATTATAATCATTTTGGATAATACGGAAATGGGCAAGAGAATATATCCCTTTGAACAATTTGCTAAAGTGAATCCAACTGTAAGCAGAACCATCTTCATTCAGAATTCTGTCATTACGGCGTCCATAAATCTTTTTCAGATATAGAATATCATTTTGGGAATAAACTTCCACAAGGTCATTTTGATCATAATTAACCAAAGGAAAACCTTTGCGTGTAATAGTGGTAACCGTAAATTTGCCTATTCCACTCGTGCAAGGATTATCATTTCCATCCAGAATGTTAACACATATAATATCATGCCAGATGACATATTCGGATGGGGAACCAATTTTCGAAGCCGCTAAAAATCCGCTCTCAACAGTCCCATATAAATCAACCACATGTTCTGTCCCAAATGCTTTTTCGATTATCGTTCGAGCATTTTCATCTAACTGTTCACTACCAATACACACACATTTTGGGGTATGTAATTTAACTCCCAATTTTATTGAATACTCAGCCATAAGTTGAATTGCGGTTTTTACCCCGTAGATAAAATCCGGTTTCACTTTATTGTATTCTTCGACAAGATAATCCGATGGTCTAGTAGCAATAAGTTGTATGCGACGAGCCAAACCTAATTTCTGAAGTATCGATTCGACCGGAGAAGCGCATGTCTCGACCGCTACTATTTTATCTTTTAGTAGACTATAACCATAAGACAAAATACCTCGTATATAAGAAGCTGTCTCTCTTGCACCATCACTTGACGTCATGTAAACAGGTGTCGGTATTCCCGTTGAACCCGAAGTGCTCTTATGAATCCAATGCTTGTACTTATCAGGATTCTCCTTCAATTCGGCACTCACCCATTCGCGGTACTCATCTTTGGTCAAAACAGGAAGCTTGAGAAAGTCCTCTGTGTTAACGATATCCTTAGGAGTTAGGTGTACGCGATCAAATCGTTCTCTGTAAAAAGGAATGGTATAGATGTATTTCACAAACTTCTTTATCTGCTTGCGCTGAATCACTTTCCAATATTCAGGATTCTTTTCGGCTCTCTTTACATTTCTCATCAACTGGCACAAATAAACCATGATGAGTGGATTCATTAATAATTTTTCAATATATGCGTTCACAAAACGTCCTCAAATCGCTACATTATGCATGGATAAAATCATATACACTATAAAATAATATCGTTTAGGCCGTTACTCGTTTTTACCAAACGTTTTCGTCCGTCGATACAACGTATATGTAGGGCGGCGGAAGGAGCGCATGTACATGCCGGCCAAGTATTCGCCAATGATGCCAATGCAGAAAAGTTGAATGCCGGCAAATAAGCTGATAATAGACGCAAGGAACGGAAAACCCGGGACACCGCGACCTATCAGGAAGTAAACTAACACAACGTAAATCATCACGCACACGCCCAAAAAGGTGCAAGCAAACCCAAGGATGCTGGCCAAGTGCAACGGCCACACGCTGAACGAAGTCAGCACACGCACCGCATGCATAATGAGTTTCGACAAAGTGTAGTTCGACTGGCCATAGGCGCGCGGTTTGTGCGGCACAAGGATGGACGAGAAGCGATTCGTGCCCCACGTCAACAGCGCGTCGATCGACGGATTCGGCCCTTCGTAATGCGCGAACGCCTCGCGCAAGTGGGTGCGTAAAATCCGATACGCACTGATATTTTTCACCGTGCGCAACTTCAGTGACGAAGTCAGAAGCCATTTATAGAATCGCGAACAATAATCACGGAACATCCCATGTTGCTGCTTCTCGGGATAGGCATACATCACATCGTAGTTGTCGCCCAACGCCGCAATCAGTTGCGGAATCACCTTCGGTTCGTGTTGCAAATCGTCGTCCATGGTCACCGTCAGCGCATACCGTGCGTCGCGCAATCCCGCCAGCACAGCCGCGTGTTGCCCAGCGTTACGCAGCAGACTCATCCCGCGAATCCACTCGGGGTTCGCCGCCGCCAAATCGCAAATCACCTGCCATGAATTGTCGGGGCTGCAATCGTTGACAAAAATCAACTCGTAAGGCATATTCAGTGTCGAAAGCACAGCCTGCAGGCCCGCGACCAGTTCGGGCAAACACTGCTCGGACCGATACACCGGCACAACCACGCTCAGACCATAGGGCAATTCGGCAAAGGCCGACACACAATTCTCGTTATTCATTTGCGACTCCACATCCGCATGGTTTCTTGTCCCCGTTGCGCGCGCCCCAAATATACCACGGCGCGGCGGGGCCACAATTAAAAATCAAATCCAGAACCGTCACCCCGTGTTCGAACGGCTCAAAGCACTGCCGATAGACGGGATAATCATACTTGATATACGCCAGCTCAACACCCTGTGCGGCGAACTTTTCCGGCACGATATAATCTTGCGCCGCCGGACCACTCAAATAATACGTCCCACCAACCTGTTTCAAAATATCAAGCAAACGGTCATCTTTTATTCCATGCGTCGTCAAGTCGCTCGACACCACAAACTCACGCTCGCAACCCAGCACACGACATAACAACTTCGTCGCGTAAATATCCAACTCCGCCAGCGACCGCCACTCGCGCTCTTCGTAAAGCTCCCGCAAAATCCACCGATACTCTTTCAAGAAAGGGGCCTTCGCGTAATTGCACAAAAAGCTATTCAGATGCGCATGCTGCCAGTGGCTCTCGTTCGACAGCTCAATCTCATTGATACACATTCCCAGCTTGCTCTTTACCGGCACCGACACCCACTTCAATCCGCTCTGCGTCTGCACCTTATTCCGATTGCGCCAGTCACCCGTCGTATATTGCACATCATCCAGAAACACAAAACAATCGACCTGATAAATCATGTCGAAAACACCCTTCCAAGGCAAATAGTTTGGTTGTAAAATCGCGACGCGTTTCATTGGCTACTAAATCTTATATAGAGTATGAATACAAATAACTGAAGAATTCTCACTTAAAGATAAACAATCATCACTGCTAATTATAGTTTGTTTTATGGATACTTTTCAACACTATTCTGAACTTGTCGGCAAAAAGCTCCTGCTTCTTGGTGGACATGCCTTGATGCGTCATTTCGTGACCAAAGCACAGGAGATGGGCGTCTATACCATCGTCACCGACTATGTCAAAAATTCTCCTGCAAAACTAATCGCGGACGAAGCTTACGATGTCAGCACGCTCGATGTCGACAAACTCGTTCAACTCGCGCAGGATTTGCATGTGGACGGTGTCACAACTGGTTATGTCGACATCAATCTCATACCTTGTTGTCAGATTTGCGAACGACTTGGGCTACCGTTTTACGCGACATCCGACCAGATTGACAAAACAATCAACAAGCGGAAATTCAAGGAACTTTTCCATAAACACGGCATTCCTGTGCCGGACGATATCCCTCTGGATTTATACACAAATCATCCCGAGAAGGTCCATTACCCAATCATCGTCAAGCCTGCGGACAACTACAGCAGCAAGGGGATTTCTGTCTGCTTCGGCAAAGAGGACCTCCCCGCCGCCATTGATAAAGCATACGCCTTTTCGCGTTGCAAAGAGATTGTCGTCGAAACTTTCATCACATACGGCGATGACGCACTGCCCTACCTCACCGTTCAGAACGGTATTCTCAGCCTGTCGGGAATGGCAGACAGAATCCTCAACAGCGAGCAGAAGGGATTCGCACCGCAGCCGGTCGGATACTTCTACCCCTCGAAATATATTGACGCCTACTACGAACAGATTCACGACAAACTCCAGAACATGGTGACGGACATCGGACTGAAAAACGGCTCGTTCATCCTGCAGGGATTTGCCGTCAACAACAAGCTGTGCTTCTTCGAGATGGCGCTGCGACTGTCCGGTGGCGCAGGCTATGTACAGATACGACACCAGAACAAAATCGATCAGGTCGCCATGCACATCCGCTATGCGCTCACGGGCAAATTCGATGGATGGGACATCCTGAAGGACGACAACCCGCGATTCGAAAAGCCCGCGTGTTCTCTGGTCATCCTGCTCAGAAACGGCACGATTGCAAGCATCGAGGGCATCGACGAAATCAAGAAGAACACGCACATCGTGGATATTGTAGACTTCAAAAACGTCAACGACACCATCCAAGATGCCGGGACGCTCAATCAGGTTTACGCAAGAATGTACCTCTGCGCTGACACGACTGAACTGCTCAAGAACGACATCAGATATATCAAGAATACGTTGCGCATCACCGACACAAACGGGAACAACATGATTCTCAATCTGTTTGACGAAAACAAAGTCTACTAAGGGACGGCGCCCGCGTACCCCAGCGAATACAGCAACACACCGATGACAATCAGCGCAAGACCGATGACCTTGCGCAACGGGAAACATTCCTTAAAAACCAAGTAACTCAACACCGCGACAAAAACATATTCCACGCAACTCAGCGCGACACCCGTCGTTAGCGAAATAACCTTGTAACAATAGACCGACAGAACGACAACCGAAAACAAAATCGCGTATGACACAATCACACGGAAATTGAGGTACTCGCGCAAATGGTTCTTGTGCATCATCTGCGCGCTCGACTTCAAAAGTATCTGCGCAAAGGACGAAATCAAAACGCCCGACAAAAACAATAATGAGAAGAACAAAAAATCACTCACGGCAAGTCACCACCAGATAAACACCGCTGACAATCAACAACAGACCCACGAGTGGCAAGGGACGCAAAGCCCCATACTCGCCCAGAAACACAACCGCCCACAAGACACTCCAGATAATCACAATGGGACGATTGGCATACGCCGTCACCAAGGACATATGCTTCAGCACCTGCTGCCAACCAAGAGCGAGCAATGCAAGCAACCCAATCGCCAAGCCAAAGAAGAAACAATAGCCTAACGACAAAAAGGGATACTGCGCGGCGACCTTGACGCACAACCCATTGAACGAATACACAAACAACAAAATGTGCAAATAAAAAAGATACTTGTAGAGGTTACTTTTTACCATAAATCTCCGATATCAGCACCCGCATTTTTCCACTGGGATTCGGTTGTAACTCGTCAACAAACTCAAAACTCAAATTCTTCGTGCCCATATAAAACTGACTCTTGGCACGCTCCGATACAACACGCTTTATTGCCTCATCGCTACATTCAGATTCCCGCGTCTTGACGATATAAAACACTAAATCATCATAAGTCTTTTGGACGATACGAAACTGTTTGACACCTTCAATATTTAACATCAATTGATAAATCGTTGAAAAGGTATAATAACTTCCGTCACGATTGAAGATCATATCATTCTCCCGACCCTTGATTCGGCGCAAACCCTTGACTCCGCCACTTAATGTTTCCAGCTGAACCTGATCGCCAAGAGCATAATTGACTAGCGGGAAACCAAAATGATACAAAGGCGTCACCAGAAGTCTTCCCTCGTCACTCAGCTTGCCCTCATCATCAATCGTGTTGAAAACATGTGTATCATTCCAAATCGTATAATGGCGGTTCTCGATATCAAGATTCTCACACGCCTTCGTAACAGCCATATTGCCCACTTCGACACAACCATACATATCATAGAGTATGTTCTGACCAAACGCCGCCGCTATAATATCGACAGTAGCATTATCAAGCATCTCACCAAACGTGGCAATCAAATTAGGATGATGCAACTCAATACCATGTTTCTCCGCATAATTAATCATCCTAACAAATGCACTTCCGATTCCATAAAGAACATCCGGCTTGAAATCATTGTAGGCCTTGACCAACGCTTCCACACTGTCGCCCGCGCTAACATCCATATGACGGAAAAGCCCCAATCTTTGCATAACACTGTTCTGGTTGCGCCGAATGCCACGCTTCGACACAACGGCCAAATGCGAATCAAAAAACAAACGAAAGTGTTTTTTCTGAATCAAAAATCCACGAAACAAATTCGCGATTTCGGAAGCGCGATCACGGGGTAACTGATAAAACGACAACGGCATACCGGACGAACCTGAGGTCGCGCAAGGAAGCCAACCCTTGTACTTATCCGGATGATTGCGTGTTTCCTCAGCGCACCATTCCCGATACTCCTCTTTGGTCAGGCACGGGAGCTTCAAGAAATCTTCCGCTGTCACAATATCTTTGGACTCGATACCGGCGGCATCAAACCGCTTGCGGTAAAACGGAATTCCATAAACATAATCCGCAAACGTTCGGATGTTTTTCTTCTGCACCTGCAACCAATAGCTCGGGTCTTTCTCAGCCCGGCGATACGTATGCATAAACTGAATCAAATAACGAAGTGTCTGCACATGCATCAAATTGCGTTCCAACCAGATATTCATGTCTAACCTTAACCCCTATAATCAAATCCCAAGATGCTGTCAATCACACGGCTCTGCTCTTCTTCGCTCAGGTCAGCGTAGAGCGGCAAACGCACAATGCGGTCACTCATCTCCGCGGTCACCGGGCAGCCATTCGGAGCGCGCCCTACCCGCTTGCCCATCTCAGAACTATCCAGCGGCAAGTAATGGAAAACACTGTGGACGCCGCGTTCGCGCAAACTCTTGATGAACCGTGTACGCCATGACAAATTCGGACAAATCAAATAGAACATATGCCACGCTTGCTCGCAAGTCGCTGGCACAAACGGCAAGCGCACACCGGCCGCTCCCGCCCAATCGCCAAGCGCCTCGGCATAGCGTTTCCAAATCGCCTGCCGCTTACGTTGAATCGTCGTAGCGTGTTCCAACTGCGCGAACAAAAAGCCCGCCAGCGCGTCGCTCGGGAGATAGCTGCTCCCGATATCAACCCAGCCGTATTTGTTGACCTCACCACGGAAAAACTGACTGCGATTGGTTCCCTTCTCGCGAATCACTTCGGCGCGTGCCGCCAGCTGTGGGTTGTTGATAATCAGTGCGCCACCCTCGCCGCAAGTGATATTCTTAGTCTCATGAAAACTCTGCGTCGCCATGACGCCAAAAGTTCCCAGCAACTTTTCCTTATACTTCCCAAACAGCCCGTGCGCGTTATCCTCAATCACCATCAAATCATGTCGGTTGGCAATCTCGCAAATCTCATCCATCTCGCAACCGACGCCCGCGTAATGCACCGGCACAATCGCCTTCGTCCGCGGCGTTATCAGCGACTCCAACTGCCGCTCATCGAGATTCAGGGTGTCGGGTCGGATATCGCAAAAGACCGGAACCGCTCCACGCAAAACAAACGCGTTCACGGTCGACACAAAAGTAAATGACGGAACAATGACCTCATCGCCTGCGCCGATTTCGCCCAATATCGCCGACATCTCCAGCGCATGGGTACACGACGTTGTCAACAATGCGCGAGCGCAACCCAACTCCTTTTCAAAGTAAGCGTGACACTTTTTCGTAAACTGACCATCGCCCGAAATATGACCATTGAGCACCGCACGAGTAACATATTCTATCTCATGTCCCTGCAAACTCGGCCGATTGAACGGAATCAATTTTTCTTCACTCATTATTCTCTCCGAGTAAGTATTACGCTCACTTTGCGAACGCATTCCTTTATAGTGACATCCATCAAAATTGTCCCGGCACCACCGGCACCGGGACAATTCTATTCTTTTCAATCAGCGATTCGTCGCAACTTACTCTGACAAACCACTATAGTCGTAGTTATCCGTTTCATCCGTTTCGGGCACCGAATCCGTTGAATCTGCTAACACGCCGACCACCTGTCCCGGCTTCACGGAACCGGTCATCGTGATGCTCTGCTCGGCTCCGGCGGCCAGTCCGCTGCAATAAACACCGCGAGCAAATACGGTCGTGATATCGCGATAGAAAATGCCCGTCTTGCCCTGCACTGTCCCGACAAAACCTTCCGTCCAGAACGCGTCCGTCGCCACCGAACCACTATTGCGAATCTTGCCGACAACCGTCACTTGGTCGCCCTTCTGCGTGAAGCTCGGCCCCTCGCTCCACACGATATTCTTCTTACTTTCTGTCGACGAAACCATCAGTGACACACGCCCCTTCTTCTCCGTCATGATGTTATCCAGCGGCGTTTCGTCGCCCGGATTATCAGCCAGACCCGTGCGATTCACAATCGCCGTCAGCGAGTACATGCCGTTCCCGATGTTGTTGATAGGCTTCTCGAGGATATAAGTCTTCGACGTCCCCAACGCCGGCGGAGTCAGCTGCTCGCTCCACGTAAAGGTGCGGCCGCGCATATTACTCACGCCACCATCCTGCGACGCAAACAGTTCAAGATACAGCCACCCCTCGGGCATCACCGTACCTTTGTTCTGAATCGTCACACCCCAAACAAGCGAGTCACCGGCAGTCACAACAGCCGGAGCGAACTGCGTGGAATCAACACCGATTGCGGTAATCGCAAGGTCAACGCCCGTCTTCTTACCCGGAGGCAACAGCGCCGGGTCATACGACCACTGCACATTATTCGTCTCATCCAGTTCGGGAACAATATCCGTACTATCGATAATCACCGCCAACGCGCGATTCTTGACGCCCGCAGGCACACGCCCCGTCAGCACAAACTCAGCCTCGGCGCCCGCGGCCAAACGCTCCAACTTCTGACCATTACCGATTGACCCCTGCTTCATCAACTGCGCTTCGGCGGTCAATGTCCCGTAGAAAACCTCAACCCACGCGAAAGGCTTTTCGAGTGCGGACGGGCCGGAATTCTTCACGATACCACGCACCGTTACACGCGTCGGGTCATTGGGATCAATCTCAAAATTCACACTCTTGAAACTCAAATCCAGACTCGGCGAATACGGATTGCGCACCGTCATCCGCTTATTCGGAACCATAATCCAGTTGTTCACATAATCGCATTCGGGCACTGCCGTCCCAAGTGTTCCGCGGTTTATGCTCGCGACCAGCGTATACATACCATCCGTAATCGGATGCAGATACAAATCATCCGGCGTAAAGGTCGCCGTCATGGGCATCCCATTCTTCACGTAATGCGACCCGGTGATTGCCGTCCCTTGCTGAATCAGGTCAAAGCCGCCCGTCTTGCTCGAGAATATCTCAAGCCAGAACGGCTTATCAAACGCCCGAGTCGACTTCGCTTGCCACGTCATGTCGATAAAATTCCCCGGCATCACGGAGCTTTTGACACCAGCCGTATAATTCGCCGTAATCAATTCGATATCAAAAACAAACTCATAAGCGCCGCTTGTAATCTTTGTCGTTTCGCCGGCATTGACCTTCGCGTTCTGATTGTCAGGCCCCTTGTAGTCAACAACGGGCTTAAAGATAACAGTATAATCGCCGACCGGCAGCGTGCTCACCGTCTCACCACTCTGGTGCCACGTCGCGCCGCCATCGATACTCCATCCTGCACCCTCCGGAGCATTCGGAATCGTCACCGTCACATTACCCTCGAGACGGACATAACCGCCGATGACAATTTCGGTCGTCTTGTTCTTCTCGACAAACGCATTTTGATTCGAAGGAGCGAGATAGCCATCAACCGACTTGAACGTGACCGTATAGTTTCCGGTAGGCAGATTCCCAACGGTCATGCCATTTCCATACCACGTCACGCCGCCGTCGATGCTCCACGCCGCGCCCTCCGGCGCTGTCGTCATCGTCACCTTCAGCGACCCCATTTGCCGAACATACGTGCCGCTCTCGACCTCCGTCAGTTGCCCATTCGCAATCACCACGGACATATTCCCGGGCGTATCATAACCCGTAACGGAACGGAGAGTAACCGTATATTTGCCGGTCGGGACTGAACTCATCAGCGTCTGACTGGCGTTCCATGTGACACCGCCATCGATACTCCATGCTGCGCCCTCCGGCGGAGTCGGAATCGTCACGCGGAGGCTGCCCATTTGGCGAACATACTCGCCGCCCTCGACATCTGTCACTTCATCATCAACAACCGCGGCCTGTATTGGATTCGGCGTGTCATAGCCTTCAATAGGCTTAAACGTAATCGTATAACCACCCGTCGGCAAATCAGTGACCGTCGTGCCACTGTCATGCCAAGTCGTGCCGCCATCGATACTCCATCCTGCACCCGCCGGAGCATCCGGAATCGTCACCACAAGACCACCCGTCTGGCGAACATATTCATTGCTACAAACAATCTCGGTAACCTGATCTTCATACACATTAACGGTAGCGTTTTGCGGCGTATCATAATCCTCCACATCACGATACGTGATTGTGTATTCGCCGACAGAAAGACCATGCCAAGTCGTGCCGCTTGCATTCCACGTTGTGCCGCCGTCGATGCTCCACGCGGCACCCGCCGGAGCGCCAACAAAAAGCACTCTGATACCGCCGTGCTTCACATAGCGTCCAATCACTGTCACCGTCGTATCGTCCGAAAGATAAACACTTTCTGCCTCAGGAGTATCCCAGCCATCGATGGGCGCAAACTCAATCGTATAAGTGGTCGAAGCAACCGCGCCGACAATTTCGCCGCTTGCGTAATCACCCGCAAAGCCTCCGATAATCCACCGTGCCCCGGCGCTCGTCGCCTCATCAGTTTGAATCAACACCTCAAGGCAACCCATACCCTTATCGGTCATCCACGCGAAATACGGATAAGTCGTATTCTCATCATTGACCCACACACGCAGAAAATCCCAATCCACAAAGGTCAAGCGCTGCATCATCTCCGACGTCGTTTTGCTCGACACATCATCACCCGCCGAAACATCCTGATGCGTCGTCTCGCTATCCCAATAGCCCTTAACAATCAAACCTGTATCCACGCCCGCAAGACCACCGGCGACCTGACCCTGAACTAAACCGGCGACATGAACCTCATCAATGTTGCGGGAGTTACTGCCGACAGATGCACCGGAGATCTGACCCTCAACCAAACCGGCGCCATAAACCTCATCAATGATGCCGGAGTTACTACCGACAAATCCACCGGCGCTACCGCTCTGACCGGACACATCGCCACGCGCGTAACACTGATTCAAGTTGCCGATATTCTCGCCCGCGAAACCGCCCAGAACGAACGTTCCGCTCGTTGCGACTTCGGCAAAACTCAGACGAATATCACCGGCCACAGAGTTCGACCCGACAAAACCGCCGACATAATCCATGCCCAAAACATCGCCGAAACACTGGTTGTGATGCATCAAACCACTGTTGCCACCGACAAAGCCGCCCGACTTCTCCGAGAAACCAATCACATCAGCATACGCAGCGCTGTCGAAAACCTCGCATCCATTATAGCCGCACAAACCGCCGACGTAAGAGGTCCCCATGACCGCGCTATCACTGGCACAACCCATAAGGTAATGGGAAGCGTCATCGAGATTGTAGCCAATCAAACCGCCGATATTATCGCCGCCCGAAACAACACTCTCGGCATTCGAGTACTCCACTGTCCCCGGCGCGTTATAGCCAATCAGGCCGCCACAATTCGCGCCGCCCGTGACAATGCTGATCGAGTCACAATTCGCGACATAACTCCCAGAACTGCAACCAATCAAACCGCCCGCGTTATCGCCACTGCTCGTCACCGAAACACTCGTGTTGCAATCCAAAACACTGTCGCCATTACTGTACCCGACAAGGCCGCCAACATAGCCACTCGAGCGATTGGAGATAACCTTACCGGTAACATCACAACCTTCAATCACGCTATAATAACTACGAGCGGTCAATCCGCCAACATAGTCGCCACCCTCAACCGAAGCATTCTCAATCGACAAATCGCGAATGCGACAAACATCCGAAGTGCTCCCGTCCTGCGCGCCGACAACGCCAAACAAACCCATGATATTCGCCGACGTCTTCACATAAAGATTCGAGATAACCTTACCGTTACCATCAAAGCTCCCATAAAACTGATTCCCATCGCCGGTCTTGCCAATCGGAACATAAGTCCACGTCGTCTGCGTATCGGACAAATCCAAATCATTCATCAACTTATAATAAACGCCCTTGGACTTACTCCCACCGTTATTACACTGATCCTTCAGCCAGACCAAATGTCCGACCTCACTCAACTCCCACGGCGTAGCCTCACTGCCATCGCCACCTACCGGTGCAACAGGAGCCGGAGCATCCCCACACGCAGTCGAAGCAACAAACAACGCCCCTAAAAAAACGGATAAAACTTGATTTCTGTAACTATGTAGTTTACCCATGGTTCAAACTCTCCTGTAGTTTATATGGTACTAATTCATACTAATAGATACAAGATAGTTACAAAATTCCTATTTCTACACAAAACTTTACACAAACAAAAACACCCTATCAATCAACTTTCTTATAGGTGACATAAGTCGCGTTGTCAACCCCAAGTTCAAACACCAAACCATCACCCATCAACTCCGCGCCGGTATACACACGATTGCGATCCGGAGAATCCACAAACGTCACACGATAACGACCCGCCGCGTCAAGATGACTCAGACGAAAAACACGCCGTCCATCGCTCGCGTTATGACGCCGAAAAACCTGTACAAGCCCCTCGCCAATGTCCTTACGATCAAACTGCCAGCTCATCCAAACATCCTGACCCGTCGAATAAGCTGTCAACGGATAAAAGTCGCCCGTGAACAAATGACGGACAGACTGAACCTCCTCCAAGGTCTTGCGGGCAAAAGACCAACGCTCATCATTCATATGTGGCCAGTCAAGCGCCAAAACATAATGATATCCCAACCCACTCCGCGCGTTATACATATCACCACCCGCGGCGCCAATCCCGGTCAGCGGCAACCACCGACTCAAACCATAAGTATGACACTGCTGACCAACAGGGTCCCACAAATAGTCACTCCGAATCAACTCAAACGCACGCGACACAAGCTCCAAATCAATCCGACGGCCACCCGACGCGCAACTATCCAGAATCAGCCGGGGATGCGCCTTCACCAATGAATCAAAGTAATCATAAAGCCCCGCGATATACTTCATCTCGCGCACACCCTGACGATCCGCAGCCTCATCCTTACGCCAAAAATACAACGGATACATATTGAAATCATGACGATAAATATCAATCCCACCCTCGCCAATCATACCACTCACCTTAGCCGTCAGCCACGACCGCGCCTCGTCATTACCCAAATCCAACAAATGAAAATCCGGCGACATATATTTGGCATTCGCCGGCAAAGAATCCGCCGACGGAGCGCTAATCAACCACTCCGGATGCTCCTTAGCCAAATACGTATTCGTCATCACACGCTCCGGCTCAAACCACATCAAAAAACCACGACCGCCACGATGCGCCTCATCAGAAACCGGACGCACACCCGACGGATAACGCGCCGGCTCATAATCAAAATTCCCAATACTTACAGCCCAATTCTCCGTCGGATTACCCGTCGAAGAAACACCCCAACCCGTATCAATAAAATAATAATCCGACTTCAAACCATGCTCCGCAATCAGCGAGGCACCCTTCACATGCATCGCCGCCGTCTGCTGCTCAAACGCATAATTATGCGAACAACACACAGGACCCTCAATCAACTTGCCATCACGACGGGGACTAAAATACCGCAACAAAAACGACCGAAAATGATTAAACCCCGAAGCCTCATCACCCGACGGCAACGCAACACGCAACACCCCGGGCGACCGAACACTCTCACCGGGATGCAACCGAAAACGTGTCCGCTCCATACCCGAACTCACATGCACAACATCACCACACAAACGCCTCACATCAGCCTTCCACTGACCCGACCAACCAACACCAAAAGCATAACCCGAACCCGACGACCCACGAACACTAAAAAACGGCAAAACACCATCCGAAGACCGACCACCAAAAGGCGACAAATGCACCGCCACACTCGTCTCAAGACCACAATCCAGCGGCGCAAAATCCCCAAGCTCCTGACAACTCCCACGCGAATACGCCAAACGCACACCACCGACATCGCCGGCGCCACCCGCAACAGAAAAATCACAATCCAGCGGCAAAACATCCTCAATCAACGCAGTATCCGTCGTCCCCACATTCGAAAACAACAACTCCGTATGCGTAGCGACAAAATCATCAAAAGTCGTCGTCAAAACACAAACCTCCAAGCCACCGCCACCCGGCTCAGAAAAACAAACACGCTCCGTCAAACGCCCACTCGTAGCCACATCACGCGACACCACACGCCCACACGAACTCAAAAAATCATCCGACAAAACACCCCCATAAACAAACGAAAAATCCGCCCCAAAACCACAACCACACACCAACACAAAAACCAAACAAAACAAACGCCACATCAAAACCAACAACCCCCAAACAAAACACAAAAATCAAACAACCAAAAATACCATACACAAAACCCCACACCAATAATTTTCAAACAGAGTGAAGAGCTTCAAATAGAGTGGAGAGTTAAGAGTGGAGTGAAGGACAAAAACCATTCATTGAATTATTTCTCCTTAGTCGCCTTAGTCACCCCAGTATGCCCATTTACCCAATTGCTTATTGGCCCTATTTGCCCTATTGGGCTTAGTTGGCTATTGGGCTTAGTCCCCCAGCCGCCCCAGTAGGCCTATTTTCCCTATCCGCCCCAGTTGCCCCCGTTGACATTTCCACAGGAAATGTCATAATCTAAAATAAACAGCCCCTTGTCCACCACTCCACTCTTCACTCTCCACTCTTCACTCTACATAAAGCTCTCCACTCTATTAGTGGCTTACACATCACATCCTATGCATGTGTTGCTAACTTTGGTCGCCAGACAGAAACCCTTTTGGGCGTCAATAACAGAAGTAGTAATAGAAGAACAACAATACCCTAAACAATAGTTCAAGCACACTAAACAGTACGCTAACGGTAACACAAGAAACTATTAAGATGGTAAGAATACCAGCAAAACCAAAGATAATCATCACGCAAACAATTGATATAAAAGCATATAAATCCTTGTATGAATGAATATCGGAAACAAGATCACTAAATCCCCAACCTGAAGATACAGAACCGCTTAAGCTACCAACATAATATGGAATGCCAATTGGCCTATTATAGAAACAATCTTCATAATCATAGTAATAGCCATCGCCATAATCATTATACATATTATTTATATTCTCCCTTCTGCTTATGTTGGTGGTGATACTCGCGGCTGTTATTTACGACAGTTCTTTTCATTCTCTATCCTCATGGACTCTCTCACGGCATTACATTAAGTGTCCGTTTTATGGGAAACGAACAAGCCATTATGCTATTAGTAAGATAATTATCTTCAATACCGCATGATATATCACCACAGTAAATCATGATAATAAAACCAAAGTAAGTATTCAAAATACATTTCGAAACCATCGCTAATGATATCATAAAGCACACAACAAACAATAATTGCACCGCAAATCATAAACAGCATAAGAACAAACATTAATGATGCCGCGACAAAATCACTAATTGTTGAATGTGTGATATCGAAACGTTTCAAGCCCTTCTTTTTATTAGCTTTCGGAAAGCCCTCGACAGTTGTTTTGCCAACAACACTTTCATCTTCCATCGTGTGATCAGTTGTGCTGTTGATAGAGTTATCACTTTCGACTACGCCGGGCAGTTGCATTTCGCGTTCCGCCTTCAACGCATCCATCACGGCATCAGCACAGCTACAGTCGCCGCCATCAGTATTGAATCTGCATCTATCAAGAGACCCGCAAGACATCTCACGTTGAGCGAAGTATTTGCACATCTCTTGCTTACCAATACTCATACATGAGTACCTAACCCTCACAAAGCTAAACGGCATACTCTTCTTCTCAACCATAACTTCCATCCCTACACTCATCCCGGCACTGCGACAAACGAAAGTACGAAATCATCGATCTCAATAAACAACTATCACCACCAAGAAAAAACGAATCACCCCCATTTTGTCCCTAATGCAAATTTCCGGACAACCATCCATTTTTCCTAAACAGCCACCTTCAAACAGAGTGGAGAGCATTAATATAGAGTGGAGAGTTAAGAGTGGAGAGTGGAGTGAAGGACAAAAAAACATTTATTAAATTATTTCTCCTTAGTCGCCTTAGTCACCCCAGTAGGCCCATTCACCCAATTGCTTATTGGCCCTATTAGCCCTATTGGGCTTAGTCGCCCTATCCGCCTCAGTTGCCTTAGTTGGCCCAGTAGGCCTATTTTCCCTATCCGCCCCAGTCGCCCCAGTTGACATTTCCACAGGAAATGTCATAATCTAAAATAAACAGCCCCTTGTCCACCACTCCACTCTCAACTCTCCACTCTTCACTCTATATAAAGCTCTCAACTCTAATAAAAAAAAAGCAGTTCCCTCTTTTGAGAGAACTGCCGGTGTTGACTTGTTTGTTGTGTTGTTTGTTATTTTGTTAGGATGTGGTGCCATGCAGTGTTGCTGGCGCCGAGTGAGGTGCCGATGCTGCAAGCAGGGTCAGTGTTCATGTCGCCGATGGTGTAATCGCCGCCATTGGGGCATAAAGGTGTTGCTTTGATGTAGAGTGTGGATGCGATGAGGTCGCTCTCAACGGGTGTCTCTGTGGCATTCTTTTTGTTCTCGAGTGCCCACTGTTGTTTGGCGGCATCGTATTGCTTAAGGTTTGCTTGGCATGCGGTTGCGCGACTAGTTTCGCGCGCACGGATGAATGATGGCACCGCGATTGAAAGGATGATGCCGATGATTGCTACAACGATCATGATTTCGACGAGTGTAAAGCCTTTTTTCATTATGTGTCTTCCTGACTATAATAGAATGATTTTTTATAAAACTCAGCACATTTGTTATGCTATCTTCACTATACTGAAAAAGTATTGGTGTGTCAACAAAAAAAACGCAATGTTTAGCGGTTTTCTGCAAAAGACAAAAGAAACAAAAGGCAGTTTCCCCTTTTGGGAGAACTGCCCAATCGATATATTATCGAAACTATTTTGTCAAGACATGATGCCATGCGGTGTTGCTGGCGCCGAGTGAGGTGCCGATGCTGCATGCAGGGTCTGTTGCCATGTCGCCGATGGTGTAATCGCCGCCATTGGGGCATACAGGTGTTGCTTTGATGTAGAGTGTGGATGCAATGAGGTCGCTCTCAACAGGTGTAGCATCTGCATTCTTTTTGTTCTCGAGTGCCCACTGCTGTTTGGCGGCGTCGAATTGCTTCAGGTTGCCCTGGCAAGCCGTTGCGCGGCTGGTTTCACGTGCGCGGAGGAATGAAGGAACCGCGATTGCTAAAATGATACCGATGATCGCGACAACGATCATAATCTCAACAAGGGTAAATGCTTTACGCATAATATGTATCTCCTATGGACTAAAAGTAATATCTTGACTCGTTGCCGAATCAATGATGTTCCTTTTTATTAGCAAGCGATGTGCCAAAATGAGTTTGTGTACGGAAGTATAGAGTAATAGCGGGGTTGTCGGGGTTTTGAGTCTTGGGCTTCGGTGTGTATACCTGTACACAAACAGAAAAATGGGTATTGGATTACTCTTCCTATTCGTTACTTGAGTTACACGTTAGTGAAGCAGAGTGAAGAGTGAAGAGTGGAGTGAAGGACTAAAAGTAGAGTGAAGAGTGGAGAGTGGAGAGAAAAACTAAAAGCTATTTGATTTAGGTAATGACATTTCCTGTGGAAATGTCAACTGGGGCGAATAAGCCTAATAGGGCCAATAGGGCAACTGGGGCGACTTGGTTGAGTTAGGCTGAGGGACTATTCCTTGGTTTCATTGTTTTGGTTGTGGCAATTAGGATTTTCTTGAGTTCTGTGCCGTCAGCAAGTAGGCTTGTGTATTGTTCTTCGGTCAGGTAGGCGGTATCGTGCAGCAGTTCGAGCCAATAGAGGGTTTCGGAACATTCTTTTAGGGCAATGTATACTTTCGAGAGAAATTCGTTTCGGCTGATTGCGTACTCGGCTTCTGCAATGTTGGCACCGATGCTTGTGCCGCTTCGGAGAATCTGCTTTGAGAGTACGTGCTCTTGTTTATCGGTACTCAAATATTTGTAGAGGTTTATAATTCTGATGGCAAATGCTTTGCTTTTGGCTTTCGCCATCCCTTTGTTGTCACTTTCCATCGCAGTTTTCTCCTTGACAGAATCTTACATCAAATAAACAGCTTTTAGTCCACCACTTCACTCTCCACTCTTCACTCTCCACTCTATTTGAGGCTCTTCACTCTCCACTCTGCTTTTTATGTTTTCCGTTTGGGACGGGGTCGTAGCCGCCTTGGCAGAAGGGGTTGCAGCGCATGATGCGCCAGATGAGTAGGGGTAGGGCTTTGTGGAAGGGTAGGGTTTGGAGGCATTCGAGTCCGTAGGCGGAGCAGGATGGGTGGAAGCGGCATATGGGGGGCATGATGGGCGAGATAAGGAGTCTGTATGTTTTGACGAGGAACAGCATGGCAAACCGAAAGGGAGCTTCGATGATTTCGAGTATTCGGTTGGTGCGGATTCGGCAGGTACCATCGGCGCCGGCGTCTGCATCGGCGTTGGCGCTGCCGTCGCTACCGGGATTGGCGTCAATGTTGGCGATGCGAGCTACTGTCGGGGTGCCGTTGCCGGGTTGCGGCGGCGTGTCGTTGGTGTCCGTGATAAATAGCCCGGCTTTGTGCCATGCGATGTGGAGGCTGGTACGGAGTTGTTGCGTGTCGAGTTTGAGTGCCTGTCGGGTGAGGTTGACGATGACGGTATGCCCGGGTTTGAGTTCGGGGAGCGTGAGTCTGAAAATCTCACGGACTTGGCGGCGGAGTCGGTTTCGGCGGTATGCCTTGCCGATCGTCTTTTTAGACGCGGTAATGCCGAGCTTTGTTTGTGTCGGGCTGTCATTGCGGTTGATGACGAAGACGGCGACTCCGCGTTGCTTGATGGGTGTCGCGTGTTGGTATACATGCAAAAACTCCGCTCTTGTTCGGACTCTGTTCTCGTCGTTGAGAAACAGTCGTGTCATGTCTTGAGCGGAGTTATAAGAAGTTTTATTCTGTCGATTCATTGAGAACGCCTTTTTTGTATCGCGTAATAAGCAGATTACGCGGTTGCGTGTCTCCTTAAGTGCGATGCGTTTTTAGCGTGCGGAATTCGAGTCAGAAACGGTCAGGCGCCAGCGTCCTTTGGCACGGCGGCGCTTGAGGACTTGTCGCCCTGTTTTGCTAGCCATACGCGCGCGGAAGCCGTGTTTGTGCCATCTTTTCGTCAGGCTTGGCTGAAATGTACGCTTCATGTCAATAGTTCTCTCTTTATAAAAATCAAATCCACAATGTGTTCTGATGCAATCGGTTATGATACGACATCAGGCAAAAGAGTTCATACTTATGAGTTGAGAGTTTATTCTCTATATTGTACAAAGGCTTTTGGTTCGTGCTCGATTCGTCACGTTTATCCGTTATGATTTTACAATTATATTTGTATGGTGTTTTTGACCAAACAGAGACAAAGAGTTGTTTTTGTTTTGGGGATATTTGCTTGATAGATTTGAGGAGGAATGATCTTTATGAAAGTAGCTATCGCTTTCAGGGGCGTCTTTTGTTTTTTAGTCGCCGTCGTTACGATGGTGTCACCCGCTTTTTCGGCGGACATCGTGACCTTTTCTCAGAATGATATATCGCGGATTATCGGAGAAGTCATCGGGGTTCAGCCGCCGGTGGGGTCTCTGTCGATTCATCGGAATTCGCAGGGGAATATGCTCAATGCTGTGTACCCCAAGCGGGCGGAGGTGATTATTCATACGAATCGTCAGGAGCAACATCCGGTGTCGGATATGGTGATTGATGTTTTTCGGTTGGATAATGGTACACCGGCGGCGCAGATTATCGAGGACGAGGGTTTCCCGACGCTGATGGTCGGCGACAATGAGCCGATTCGCGCAAAGGGGGGCTATGACATCGAGCCATCGGGGCGTGCGCTGATGGTCTCGCAAAAGGAGAACACAACGCTGAGCACGCTAGATAAGCCTTACTTTACGAAGTTGCGCATCGGGAACTTTGATGGCAAACGGATTTTTTCGCGCGGAAATGATATGGTCTTAATCGGGAATAATACCGCGACCGGTTTGATGGAAGCTCGCCTGATTTCGGTTCAAGGTAATGGCGTTTTTGGCGAAGCCGGAAAATTGAATTTGCACAATGTTGCTTCGGGGATTCGTGTTCTGGACTATGCGCCGGATGACGATGAACTGTTGCTTGGCGGTGTTGATGCCTCGGGCGCGACCTCGTTTGCGGTCTACAATCTTGGCACAGGTCAGGGACGCGTTGTTGCTCCGCAGCGTCCGGGCGATACTCAGGCGCTGTTCCTGAGTAATTCGAGCAAGTTGGCCGCCCGTTTGAGTGGTCGTGCCGGACCGGCGCCGACCAAGCGTGGATTCTTCCAAGAGTTGTTCCAAGGGTTTCGGTTTTGAGTTTTGATGACGGTCATCCGCGGCAAATGCCGGGTGTGGCAGATTTGGATATCGTCACACGAATCGTAGATTTTGGCAGCCTTGCGCCGTCCGATGATGGTAGCGTTGCGGGGGGTAATAGGCGTGACCCGGGTTTGGTCTTCGCACTGGCGGATGTTGGCGTTCGGTTTGTGGCGTGGGTGTACGACTTCGTGATTGCCGCCGCGCTGATGAGTGTGATCGTCATGTTTTGGATGAGCCTTCGCGAGGAACCTTTTGCCGCATTGCCGACGAGCCGAGTGCTCCTGTTTGTGGGCGGACTTTTCGCCCTGCATATCTTGATGAGCGCCGCGATGGAGTGGCTCTGCGCCGGGCAAACACCGGGAAAAAACGTTTTCGGTCTGCGTGTTGTCAGCACGGATGGTGGCCGCGTGGGCGCATGGCAGGCGTTGGTACGCAACCTGAGCCGCGTGATAGATTTTTTACCGGCGTTTTACATTTGCGGCGTCTGGGCGACGAACCGCACGGCGTATCGTCAACGGATGGGCGACAGCTGGGGGCACACACTTGTCATCGCGGACGTCCCCTTCAGACAGATGCTGGCAGAGGCGGGACTGCCGCCGGGCGTGTACTCAACCAGCGTGACAGGCTCAATGGTCGAGAGCCTGCTGGCTCGGCGCGACGAACTTGCGCCGGAAGCCGCAACGGCAATCGCTCGCAAACTCGCACTGTACCTCGACGCGGAGAATCCCGTCACGGATGATTTTAACCTGAAACGGCTCCTGCGCGAGCAACGCTACATGGATTATTTAGACACTCGCGTTGCGGGAGAACGAGCGGGCGACACGAAACCGACGAGTTGAGAAATTAATGAATAGAGAATCCGTTCGTGCACTACTTACATCTGCGAAAAGTCGGGGTGTAGCGCAGTCTGGTTAGCGTATCTGCTTTGGGAGCAGAGGGTCGGCGGTTCGAATCCGCCCACCCCGACCACTTTTTTTTAGAGTTAAGAGTGGAGAGTTAAGAGTTAAGATTAGAGAGGACAAAAACCTTTAATCTAATAAATTCCCCCAGTCACATACTCCCCTAATTCCCAGTTGCCCCAGTCGCCCTATTAGCCACAGTTGCCCCAGTCGGCCTATTTGCCCTATTAGCCCTATTGGGCTTATTTCCCCCAGTTACCTCAGTTGACATTTCCACAGGAAATGTCATTATCTAATTAAACAGCTTTTAGTCCACCACTCCACTCTCCACTCTTAACTCTCAACTCTGCTTTTAGAACGTTACAATTTTATAAACCCCAAGGTTTGTGAATGAAAAAGCCTCACGTTATTTGTAATTATTTTTAAATGCAATTTTCCGCTCTGAAAGGCGACACGATGAAACAAGGATTTACACTGGTTGAGATTATGATAGTTGTCGCTATTATCGGCATTATTCTCTCGATTTCAGTTCCCTCGTTTATCCGCGCCCGCGAGACAAGCCGCGCGACCGCTTGCCAGGCAAACCTCAAGCAGTACGACGCCGCCAAGCAACAGTGGGCGATGGAGAATCGCAAGAATATCTCGGACCCGGCGCCCGAAAATTCGGATCTCATTGGCTCCACCCTCTACATCAAGGTGACACCGCAGTGCCCCAACAGCGGCACCTACAACCTCGGCGACATGAACAGCGACCCGGCATGCAGCATCGGCACCTCGCTCAGCGCAACGACCACCGCCTGGCACCACATCCTCATCAGATAACGTGCCCGTGCCCAATCAGAAGCGAACATTATCGATGAGGCGCGTCGTCCCGAACCGAACCGCCGCCGCAATCATCGTGTTACCCGGCTCGACCTCGTCCAACTCTTCCAGATTGTCCAGACGCACACACTTCACATAGTCAATCACGCCGGACGTATTATCCTCAATCATGCCGCACACGACATCGCACAGCTGATGCGCGTCGCTCTCGCCCTCCGTCACGGCCAGTTCGCGGGCCTCGTTCAGTCCCAGCGACAGATTCACGGCCTCGGCGCGTTGTTCCGCCGTCAGGTACGTATTACGCGAACTCAGCGCCAGACCATCCGCCTCGCGCACAATCTCCACACCCTCAATCGTCAGCGGGATATTCAGATCCTTCACCATCTTGCGCAAGATAATCTGTTGTTGCGCGTCCTTCCACCCGAACACCGCCAGTGACGGCTCGACGATATTGAACAACTTATTGACAATCGTGCACACTCCGCGGAAGTGCCCCGGCCGCGTCAGCCCGCACAAGCGATTCGCCAGACGCCCCGGCTCCACCGCAATCTCGATATCAGACGGAGTCAAATCGGCAACCTCTGGATAAAAGACATCCGTCGCCCCGGCTTCCGCGCACACCTGCAGGTCATGCTCCAAGTCCCGCGGATAGCGTTCCAGATCCTCGTTTGGCCCAAACTGCAGCGGATTGACAAAAATCGAAACGACCACGCGCGGCTTGCGACTGGCGGCATGGCGAATCAGCGCGGCGTGCCCCGCATGCAAAAAACCCATGGTCGGCACAAGCGCCAAACGCTCGTCCCATCCCACATAACCGTCCGCCCGCAGACTCGCGCGCAACGCCTCCGCGCTGCGATGAACCTTAATCGAGTCAACATCTGTCATGATACTATTTCTCTTTTCTGTAGTCATATAAATCATTCATATCCAGCAGCCGTGCCAGACGCCGCGTCAGGAACTGCCGGTCAAACTGCGCGATGTACGCCTCGTTCAGCTCAAACGGGAACGACCCGTCCGCCGCAAGCAACAACCGCAATGCCTCGCACAAGCCCTCGTAATCCTCCGGAGCGACAACCACGCCGCAACCACTCGCGCGCACGGCATCCGCCAACGCGCCCTCCGGCGCAATCGCCAGCACAGGACGACGAGCCGCCATATACTCAAAAATCTTCTGGGTCAGCATTATCTCGGCGCCTGCGGCACGACCCTCAATCGCGAGCAAACCATCGGCGCGACGCTGCAGCTCAAGGGCGGCGCGGTGGGAACCCATCGGCTCCACGCGAACGATATTGTCCAACCCATAGCGATGCACACTCTCGTAATGCTCGGGCAGGAACTTGCTCATGAAAATCACCTGAAGGCGGTCTTCAACACGGTTGACCGTTCGAACAACGTCGCTCAAAGCGCGAAAAAACTCGTCCGGCGAACGCTGCATGAAGAGTGTTCCGGTATACACCAATGTCAGCTTGTCAAAGGGCGCGCCCACCGGCGACGCATAGTCGCGCGAATCATAGCCGTTCGAAATCACATGCACGGGTTTGCTGTTGCACGCAACGGCGGACAAATGCCGCGCGATAGGCTCGCAAACAGTCACGACCGCATCCGCCTTGATGACGACCTTCGCTTCGAGTCGGCGATGCAAATAGCGATGCAACGGCGTCGGCGCATTCCGAAAATAGGGATTTTGCACCCAACCATCGCGAAAATCCGCCAGCCAATACAAATCAGGAAACTTGCGTTTGAGCCGCAGACCAACCAAATGCGCCGAATGCGGATACGAAGTCGTCACAATCTTGCGGATATGATGCCGCTCAATCAACTTGGCGGCGGCCCGTGTCGCAGGCCCAACCCAACCAACACGGTCATCCGGAAACAGACAAAAATTCAAACATTGTCGCGCCGCGCGTCGGGCAAAGGAACGAAACCCGGACACCGCTTCCACATCGTCCGCGCCTACACTTGCGCCCACGGCAGACTTCCCCCGGCGCCCCATCAAACGGCTAAACTGTTGTGCTGCATGGTATGGGTCATACGAGGACGTCATCAACGCCGAAACGCCCGACACCTCGCCGTGCAACGGCTCCTCATCATGAGCGCCGAAACGCGTCGGGCGAGCACAGACGACAAGCGGCCGATAATCAAACTCGGGCAAATAATGCGCAAACTTGACCCACCGACGAACACCGGCCACCATCGGAGGCCAGTCATAACTGATAATCAGCAGCGGCTCCGATTCATGTCTTTCCAACACACTCATAACATATCAAGTATACTTAACACGCCAATGTCTTTTACGATTTTCGCGAAACACTTGCACAAAAAAACGCGAGACCGTTGCGCAGTCTCGCGTGATTGCGGCTTACTTTTCGCTCGCCTTCAACTTGTCCGACACTGCCGAAATCCACAGCTTGTAAGTGTCGTTGTTCACATGGACACCGTCAAGCGTCAGTTCCTCTTTCATATTGCCTTCGCTGTCCTTCAGCAACGGCGTCAAATCCATGATATCAAACCCGCGCTCCTCGGCCAGACGGCGGATGCGCACATTCATCTCGTCAATCACAGGGTTGCGGTGCTTGTACTGTTTGGCGACGGGGAAAATCGGCGTGATATGAATCTTGACATTCGGGAACGTCGTCTTCAGGGCGTCATACGTCTCGATGAACTGCGGCTCCAAGTCGTCGGGCGTCTCGTTGTCGCAGATGTCATTGATTCCAATCAGGAAGAAAATATGTTCGGGATGGGCAAGCTTAATCAAGTCAAGACGGCGAATGATACCAATCGGCAGCGTAGGATGGTCAATCGAATCGCTGTTGATGCCCTCGTTGACGATTGTGTATCCATCGATATCCTTCTCCGGGAAACCTTCCGTGATGGAATCGCCGAGCATAACCACGGTGCGCGATGTTGGGCCAAGCTCCGTCAGACGCTTCCAGATTTGTTCAAAGCGCATATTGCGCCAGAAAATGTTATACGAATTCATGTTGACGCCGCGATAGCCACGCTCGCGCTGCAGCGGCGCATACTTCGCCAGACCCAGACGGGACCAGTCAAACAGTTCGCCCGGCTCGTTGCGTTTATCCGGGGCGCAATCACTATGACCCACGATATGCGCGCGGTCACGCTTGATGTCCGGATGCCGCGAACTAATCTGCGCAATCAACTTATCCAGCGAACTATACTGCGCGTCCGTGTAGCCGATAAATCCGGGATGCTTCTCCTTGAACGCGCCATACTCTTCGGCCGTCATAATGCCCGGCACCATATCCTTCTCGCTACCAACGGCAAGCAACTCGATGCCAACCGACCGATCGCCGAGCACCCCCGACGTCACCTTATCGAACAGCAAAGAGCTATCCTTGCCAAGATGCTTCGCGCAATTCGCCTCGGGCACCAGCTGATACACAGTCCCATCGCGGTCGATCATATAATGCGCCGAAACCTTATATTCAGCCATCACGCGGCTGTTCTGCTCCGGGTCAAACGGATTATCCGGATTCTTCTTAGCGTCACTGCTAAAGTGTATGACAATCCGGTCAATCGTCGCGGTCGCCGGGCGGCTCGTGCTGCAATCCGCAGGCAACAACATTGGCTTGACCGCTAACTCACCATCGCCCGCCGCGAAACTCATAGCGCAAAGCGACATCAACGCGCCGCATAAAAAGTTTTCTATTCTCATTATTTGTTCACTCCTGATAAAAATCTATAGAAATCAAACATCACTACTTATGTGATATTTCTCAAATCTCCCAAAATCACGCAGTTTCTCGGGCGTCAGCTGATAAATCTCATTCATCAGTTGCACACGGTAGCTACCGATTGCCGGGTCATCCGCATCGGCCAATTCGCCCGCCACAGACATACTCAAAATCCCCAGCACCGTCGCGTCCAATGCATCGATGCGCTCGCGCCCAAGCCCCAGATAGCTCCCCACGAGACTGCTAACCATGCAACCGGTCCCCGAAATCTTCTTCAACTTGCGCGACCCATTCGAGATGAGCACAACACAACTACCATCGGACACAGCGTCAACCGCGCCCGTCGCACCGACGACGCACCCAAAACGCTCCGCCAAAAAAGCAACCGAATTGCTGATATCATCAACATCGCCATCGGCCGAATCGACGCCCTTGCCGGACGACACAGCGCCCGCCAAACAGCTAATCTCGGCGGCGTTGCCTTTGATAACATCAAAATGAACTTCGCGCAACAACTGCTCAACAAACACGCCGCGAGCACGTGTCGCAAACACGCCCACAGGGTCGAGCAGCACCGGCACGCCACTAGCATTGGCCGCATGACCGGCCGACAGATAGAGCGACAACCGACTACTGTTCATCGTCCCGATGTTAATCACGACGGCGCCTGCGACCGAGACCGCATCCGCGACTTCCTCGTCGCAACTGCTCATCATCGGGCTTGCGCCAAGCGCCAGCGTCACATTCGCGCAATCGTTCACCGTGACATCATTCGTATAGTGCACCACCAACGGCGCGACCGTTTTAAGCGTATTCAGCACATCATATTGCATCATTAAAATGTCTCCGCTAAGTAGGGGATTCGGTCACAGAACACCGTCGTCAAGAAACACGCTGTTTCCTCCGACACCTGAGTCGTCAGACCTTGGCTGTGCAGCGCGCGAATATCCAGATACCCATACCACAACTGCGAGAACTCGTTAATCGTCATCGCGCAATCATAGGGCACATCTGCGTCATCCGTCCGCTCCGCACGCGGGACGCCGCAAATAAACCTCAGCGTCCAGATCCCGCTATTCCATGGCGCGTACTTATCTTCAATCTTCACCCGCACCATGCCATTCGCCGCCGCCGAGTAACCGCGCCCCTCAACAGCTTTCTTGATATCGACAACGCGACCCATAAACAAACTGGCCTTGCGCACCGGGAGCACCGGTTCGACAGCGTAGGGCATGAGCGACGGAGACAACGGCGCAAACAAACTTATCTTGGACACATTCGTCGGCATGGACGCGCAAAAACCAAACATCGCGTGCCAAGCACGAGTGCCGTTACATGCGAACTGCGTAATCTGACAATGACTGTACCAGCCCTCTTTCAAATGCTCGCACATGAAGTATCCAATCGCGACGCCATCATCTTCGATAAGATACGTTTGCCCCGCATGAACATCGCCATTCTTCCGCACACGCGACACCATCTCATCGGCACTACGCGTGGCCATCCCATTGTAGCGCGCCGCAAACTCATTATACACCGCAGCCAACGCGGCGGCATCGCGTTCCGCATCCGTCACGCAACGCACCAGCCGACGCTCATCAAAACGCGTCACCTTCGACTGGTCGAACGGCCCATAAATCAGTTGCTCGCCGCACAAGCTCCAACCATAGTTCCCATAATACCGATAACTAAACGGATACAGCGCCGACACCGCGTAACCCTGATCGTACATCATCCGCAGACTTTCGCTCATGCATTTGCCCGCATAACCACGACCCTGCAAATCGCACCACGTCGCAACGCCACCAATGCCGCCCATGCGGAGAGTCTGACCGCCCGCGTAAATCGTATACGGAATAATCCGGACGCAACTGCCGATGCGGCCATCGTCGCAAACGCACGCGACACCCGACTGCATATCGGCGCCCGCCGCCCACTCGCGCCCGACATCCATCCCAACACGGTACGCATTGTTATACAGCGCTGCCAGAGCCTCACGCTCATCATCACGCATCACGCGTATCTCATAATTCTCATTCATTAATCAAACTCCTATCGTTATTTTCCCAAACAAAACTTCTCAAAGATTTCATCTAGCAACTCCTCCGGATTGTCAATTCCCAGCAACTCATTCAGCGACGCAATCGCAAGATGAACATCAACCATCGTCAACACATCCGACTCGGTCGACTCCATCGTCGCAATCGCGTTCTCCAGCGACTGACTCGCGGCCGACAAGCACTCGGCATGGCGGGCGTTTGTCACCAAATCAGCCGTCGTCGAAACATCGCCCGACATCGTCTCCTGAGCGCCCACCATCCGCGCAATCGTGGACTCAAGTTCATCAAGTCCCACCAACGTTTTAGCCGACACGACCAACGCGCCCTGACGCTCGGCGAGTTGCGCCCGCTCGGCATCTTCGAGCAAATCGGATTTATTGTAAACACACAAAACCGGCGGCATCTCTTCGGCACACCCCGACGACGCGCGCCACGCGTCATAGCGTGTCCGCAAATCATTCTCAACCTGCGACACATCCGACGGCATCTGCGTCTCATCCAACACCAGAATCACCAACTGCGCATGCGACATCTCCGCGCACGAACGCTCAATCCCGAGAGCCTCAATTTCATCCGTCTCCCGCAAATCACGCAACCCCGCAGTGTCGACAAGCGTCACCGCAAGACCACCAATCTCAAGCGTCGTCTCAAGCGAATCGCGTGTCGTCCCGGCGTGGGCAGTCACAATCGCTCGGTCGCGACCCGACAGCGCATTAAACAAACTCGACTTCCCGGCATTCGGAACGCCGACCAACGCGACACGCACACCGCCCGCCACAAAGCAACCGCCACGACGCCACGACGAAAGCAGACTCTCCATCGCGCCGCGAATATCCACTAGCCATTGCGACAACTGCCCCGCAGGCAAATCATCAACTTCACCATCGCCGAAATCCAAACGACATTCGACCTCCGCGGCAACATTCAGCAAACGCTCGCGCAGAGAATTAATGCGAGCACTCAAGCCGCCACGCAACTGACGCAGCGCCGCACGACGAGCCAATCCGGACTCCGCGCTCGTCAAAGCGGAAACCGCCTCGGCCTGCGCCAAATCCAATTTCCCATTCAGAAAAGCCCGACGCGTAAACTCGCCCGGGGACGCCATGCGCGCCCCTGCGGCGACACACGACGCCAACACAGACCGAACAACATTCGGCCCGCCATGCAAATGCAACTCCGCGCAATCCTCGCCCGTATACGAATGCGGATGCGGAAAGCGAACCGCCATGCACTGGTCAAGCACAGCCCCCGTCGCGCAATCATGTGCGTACCCGAGAACCAGCATACGAGGTGTTGACAAATCGGACGAACCCGTCCGAAAAACACGACCCAGCACTTCATCGCAGGAACGACCACTCAGACGAACAACGGCAAGCGCCGCCGGACGATCAACTGCGGTCGCCGGAGCGACAATCGTGTCACCCATCCTGTCAAACGCGTTTCCCATCACACCACGCAACTATTCCTCTGTCCAAGAACAAGCGCGACGAACAGCCTTCTTCCATCCGGCCCAGAGAACATCGCGTTCAGCGTCACCCATCCGAGGCTCAAAAACGCGATCGATGCGCTTCGTCTCCGTCAGTTCGCCAAAGTCCTTCCAATAGCCAACGGACAGCCCCGCAAGCATTGCCGCGCCCAGAGCTGTCGTCTCCGTGACCTGCGGCCGAGCAACCGGAACACCCAAAATATCCGCCTGAAACTGCATCAGGAAATTGTTCGCCGTCGCGCCACCGTCAACATTCAACTGAATCAAATCGGCGTTGCCATCGGCACGCATTGCATCCAGAACATCACGTGTCTGGAACGCGATCGACTCAAGCACCGCGCGAACAAGATGCGCACGACCTGCCCCACGCGTCAGCCCCAGCACTGCGCCGCGAGCATACATATCCCAGTACGGAGCGCCAAGACCCGTAAACGCGGGAACAACATAAACGCCCGCGGAATCAGCAACACTCATTGCGATTTCCTCGCTCTCCGCGGCCGTCGTAATCAGGCGCATTTCATCGCGCAACCACTGAACGGCGCTTCCCGCGTTATACACACTTCCCTCAAGCGCATAGGTCGTCGAGGCGTCACCCTCACGACGCCAGCCAATTGTTGTCAGCAAATTCTGCGTCGAATCAACCGCAGTATTGCCCGTGTTGAGCAGGATAAAATTACCCGTCCCATAGGTCGACTTCGCTGTGCCCTTCTCAAAACAGCACTGCCCAAACAGCGCCGATTGCTGGTCACCGGCTATACCGGCAATCGGAATTTCCGTCGCACCGCTCGACCCGGCGATACTCGTTCCAAAGATTCCCGAAGACGGCTTAACCTCAGGCAGCATCGCGCGCGGAATACCAAGCTCCGCCAAAATCCGGTCATCCCAGTCGCCCTTATGAATATCGAACAACATCGTTCGCGAAGCATTCGACGGGTCCGTCGCATGCACCTTGCCGCCCGTCATCTTCCACAGCAGCCAGCAGTCAATCGTCCCAAAAAGCAAATCGCCGTTCTCTGCGCGCTTGCGCCCATCAGGAATCGCGTCCAGTATCCACGCCAGTTTTGTCCCCGAGAAATAAGCATCAATCACCAGACCCGTTGTCCGCTGGATATAATCGCCAAGTCCCCGCGCCTTCAGCCGGTCGCACATCGACGCGGTACGCCGACACTGCCACACAATCGCGTTATGCACAGGAAGACCCGTATGACGATCCCAAACGACTGTCGTCTCACGCTGATTCGTGATACCAATCGCCTCGATATCATTCCCGCTGATACCGGCACGTGTCTCGGCTTCATAAACGACACCCACCTGCGTGCCCCAAATCTCCATCGCGTCATGCTCGACCCAACCCGGCTTCGGATAAATCTGCGTGAACTCCTTTTGCGCAGTCGCCACAATGCGACCATCATGATCAAACACAATCGCCCGAGAACTCGTCGTCCCCTGATCCAGCGCAAGAATATACTTCGTAGACATCAAACAATCCTCCTGTGGTTCATATCCCTATATATCTATGGATTTCAAATCTCAATAATCAAGTCTTTCAATCCGAACAATCAAACATCAACGCGACAATGACGACCGCGACAACCTTCGGGCAACTCATTCGCCAAAAACATCCGGCGAACCTCACGCGCCACATCGCCATTCCAGACCGACCCGAACGAACGCCCGTCGCTCAAATTCCCATAACTGATGCCCGCCCAGCAACACGGACGACAATCGCCATCCGTATCAATCAGCAAGCTGCTCCACGGGTCGCGGCACTGCTCAAGCAGCGAACCAACCATACTCTTCTGACCCTCGCAATAATGCGCGTCAAGCGTCTGCGAATCATCCAAGGTGCAGTCCGCGTCGTTGCGCAAAAACCGCCCCATACCCTCGGACACAACAACCGGATAATGCAGATAATCGCCTTTCGCAATCGCATCCAGCAGCATCTTCCGCGTCAAATCCGGCGAATAACGCAAATGCTCACGCTCCTGTTCCGGATTTTCGATTTCCATCAACTGCACCGCGAGAACATCCGCTCCCAGCGACTTCGCCCAACTCACCATCGACGGCAGTTGCTCGATATTGCGTCGCATAAAAGTCGACGCGATTGTAATCTTCGGCCGCGGCGACTGCTGCGCCAACAACCGCACACCACGCTCAACCTGCCGCAAATCCCCGCCGATACGCATCCCCGCGTAAACTTCCGGGTCATTCGTATCAATCGACAATGTCACGCCGCGAACACCCTGCCGCGAAAGCAACGGAACATACGTCTCCAACAACATCCCGTTACTCGTCAACTCAATATTGCCGCAACCGAGTTTCTGCGCGCGAACCAAGAAAGGCTCCAGACCGCTCCAAAGCAGCGGCTCGCCGAGCGGAGTCAGCGACACACGTTCCGCGTAAGGCAACAACTGCAACAAGCGATGCAGCGTCGCGCCGTTGATTTCCTTTTTGCCAAAAGGCCGGTCATGCAGAGATTCACGCGTCGCGGGCTGATTCAGCCTACAAAAATTGCACCGCAAATTGCAGACCATATTCGTCCCGACCTGTATATCTCGGGGAGTCGAACGCAACACGGTACGCCCATGCCAAAGCTCCACATCATTCAGCAAGCTATTCAAACTCATCCGGCTATTCGCGCTAACGCTCAACCCTCGACGCAACACAAGCGACGAACGCCGACAATAGCGATACAACCGATGCAGGGGTGAGCGAGGCGCATATTGATACATTGACAAAGTTTCTTATTTTCCTTTACATCATGAACAAACAATATCACACTTGTAACATTTAATGCAATAACACTTTACCCGGAGCTAACACCAGTTTTATTATGTACAAAACACTCGCCTTCGATGTCGACGGAACGCTACTAAACACAGAAATGGCGCTCTTTCTCGCCCTGCAAAAAACCATTCGGGACATACAGGGACGCGAGGTAACTTACGACGACGTCAGTTTCTTTTTCGGACTGGCCGGGTCCGTCACGATGAAGCGCCTCGGGGTCGAAAACGTCGATGACGCCGTTAATCAATGGGTCAACAACACCGCCCTCTTCCACGACCACGTCACCATCTACGACGGCGTCCGTAACGCGATGGACACGCTCCTCAAGAATCAAACGCCGATGGGCGTCATCACATCAAGGCTCATCGCCGAGATGGAGCCGGATTTCACAGACTTCGACCTGAACAAATACTTCAAGTACAGAGTCTGCGCCGAGCACACACAAAAACACAAACCCAACAGCGAACCGATGCTAAAGTTTCTCGAACTCGCCGGAGTCAAGCCGCAGGACACAATCTACGTTGCCGACACCATCTACGATATGCAATGCGCCCACAGCGCGGGAGTCGATTTTGCCTACGTGACATGGGGAGTCAAGTCGCCCGACAAAGCCATCATCGAACAGGCAAAATACACTTTCGACAAACCCGAGCAACTCATCACGCTCGTTCAGTGACGGTCGTCAAACCACGACTCTAACTGCGGCAGAAAACGATACGAAGTCATATCAAACTGCAGCGGAGTCACCGCGATACTGCGATGCTGCTCAAGCGCGTGGTCATCATAAACCCGATCCCCACTGCCCGGCACCATCGACGAACCGATATTGCGCCAACTGCCATTCTCGCTCTGCCGGAATGTATCCGAAAACCACGCGTCACTCATCGCGCAAACATGAACCCCGCGGATTTCTTCCTCTGGCAAAAACGGAACATTCACATTCAGCACTGTTCCGAAGGGCAAACCACGCTCCGAAACCTGACGGCACACGGACGCGCCAAAACGCGCCGCGTAAGCGTACTCCTCCGGCGAACGAGCCATGACGGACAATTGCTCAAACAACGCAGGGCGCTCCTTGTCATCATCGGCCAACATAAAAACATCCAGAAACGCCAGACTCACGGCCACTGACGGAACGCCACACATCGCCGCCTCCATCGCTGCGGCAACCGTCCCCGAATACAGAACGCAAGTCCCAACATTCTGACCGCGATTTATCCCCGCGACAACAACATCCGGCTTGCGATCCTTCCACAAATGATTCAGCGCGACCTTCACGCAATCTGCCGGAGTGCCACCGACGGCGTAATGACCGTCACCCAAATCCTCGATGGAAATATCACGATAAAGGCTTATCCCATGCGCGACGGCACTCTGCTCATGCGACGGCGCGACAACCAAAAGCTCCAACTCCGCGCCCAAATCCGAAAACTCCGAACGCAAAGCGCTCTCCATTGCTACAAGCCCCGGAGCGCCAATACCATCATCATTAGCCAACAACAAACGCATCTATACTATCCGTCTCTCTAAATCTCGCTTACAGGGACGGCACAATAATCGAGTAACTCACCACCGCCACCACCGCCAGCGGCCTACTTCTGCTGATTCGAACCAAATATCGTCGTAAAGAAATTACTCACCGAATTGTTGGACTCAACCGGCTTCGAGGCATCCTGCTTGTTTCCATCGGGCTTATGCGTCAAGTCGGCCATAAAGCGACCAATGCCACCCAGCACCGGAACGCCGCCCTTCTTATAAACAACGGCATCCTTATGCGGACCGGCCGGCTCACCGGCAGCCTCTGTAACATAATCCGCCGAAATCGAATACTCACCCGACACCAACGGCAACTTCAAATGCGTACCCTTCTTGGCAACCGAACGGGTATTGCCCGGCGAATTAATCGTCCAACCGGCAAGAATACAACCATTGTAATTCTTCGGTGCTTGCAAATTCAAAACAGTACCATCATCAAACTTCAATGCGTGCTTTTTGCTCGTATCAAAACGACCTGTCAAATCTGCCGGAGAAAAGACAATCACCGGCGAAACAGGGCCCGTGCATGTGACGGTGACGACCTGACGAGCATCCAAACTCGATACCAAAAATAACATACCTAAAACGGCAATCAAGCGATTTTGAGACATCATCTTTCTACACTCCAACAATTAGGATTGAGAACGGACCAACAGGACCGAATCTCTTTCTCATATTATACACACAAAACAACCTTTCACTCTAACGGCCATCGTAAATCAACCAACCCCAAACAATGACCACAAAAGCAAGAATCAAAACACGCACGACACGCATGTCAAACGAATTGAACTCCACGCGAATACGAGGCACAAATCGCGGTAGGAACTGCGCGCACAACCCATACGGAATGTAGAGCGACCACAAAACAATGATGAGGAACATCAGGGGATTGCTCCGAAAACTCCCGCAAAAATCACCTCGCAGAAAACTCAAAACGCTACGCGTAAAACCGCAACTGAAGCACGGAAAACCCGTCCAATAGTGAAACGGACAAACCACCGACGGAACACCAATAACCCAAACATACAAAAGGACAAGCAATGCGCTACCCAAACCGACCAAGCTCCAAATCAATTCGTGATTGCAATCACCATGAACCAATGTGTGACGGTAAACTCGCATCCCGACAGCGAACCACCTAACCGCGACGACGCGCTCGCGCCGCGACCAAGATGCCAACCACCAACCCAATCTCCGTTTCTATTTCATATAGCATTAGTTATTACGATTCTGCCTCATTGTTCTGACGACGAGGGCTTCGACCCATACAGCAAATGACGCGAACGAAGACGATGATAAACCGCCAAGTCATCACGCCATTCATCTGTCAGCGCGCTTACACTCGACGAACTCAAACGGTCAAACAGATTCTTCTGACCCATCAAACGACCGCACCAATCATTATTCTTCGACACGGTCTTGACCTTATCCGGATACAGTTCCATGTAGCCCTTGAGCAAATGATAACCCGTCTCAACACCGCGAAACTTTGCCCGATCCATCACATGAACCTGCACACCAAAGCACTGCTCATCGCGATATTTGCTAAAAGTCGGCTTGAACGACACCGGACGAAAACGCACTCCCGGCAAGTTCTTGCCATTCATCAACTTCGCCAGTTCCTCCGCGTTCACCCACGGAGCGCCCGTCCACTCAAAAGGCTTCGTCGTCCCGCGCCCCTCACTGATGTTTATCCCCTCAAAAATGCATGTCCCCAGATAAACCTGCGCGCACTCAATACTCGGCATATTCGGCGACGGCGCAACCCACGGATAACCACTCTCCTCGAAACTCATCTCGCGATAGTAATGCGGCATCTTCACAACCGTCAAACGAACCTTCGGATTCATAAACTCCTCATTGACCAGCGTCGCGAGTTCACCCATCGTCAAACCATGACGGGTCGCGACACTGACTTCGCTGCCTGCCCAATACCGACCAATCAAACCACAATCAAACGTCAGCGGGCAACCCTCAACACGGTCCGCGCCAACAGGATTCGGACGGTCAAAAACAACAAACTCCTTCTTCACCGCCGCGCAAGCCTCCATCGCCTTTGTCATCGTCCAACCATACGTATAGAAACGAGCGCCGACATCCTGAATATCAAAAACCAAAACATCAAGCATATCAAGCTGCTCCGACGTCGGAGACTGACGGGCGCCATAGAGCGTATAGACCGGAATCGATGTCCCCGCGTCAACGCTATCCTTCACCTTCCCACCGGCCTGCTCGTCGCCGCGCACGCCATGCTCCGGCCCAAATAGCGCCACAACGCGAATGGATTCATCATCACAAAGATTGTCGATCAAATGGCGATACTCACCATCAACAGCCGTCGGATTCACCAGCAAACCGACACGCTTCCCGGACAAAACAGACTTCAACGAATCAAGCTGCTCCGAGATATCCGACGCCAAACAAACACTACTGAACAGTAGCGATAAACAAACAACAACGATTGACTTTTGCACGAGTACGAACCCTTATCCTCACTTTTTGCGTTACTAATTAGGCGTACAGCAAACAAATGTCAAGCATTCCAACAACCCGCGCGACGACTCTCACTAAATCGAAGAATGACGCCGAACCAATACACCACGCTACTTGCGAATCACAGCGCGCACGATATAGGTCTGATTCCGGTCAATCTCACGAGGCTTGTCACCGAAATATTCTTTCAGAATCGAGATTCCCTGCCCCGACACCTGAAACAGAGTAAAGCCGACAATATTGTTTTCTGTATCACGGAGCCACTCCTGAAAAATACCACTATGACCCGAACTCTTGCCGGTATCAGCCGCAGGGTTTCGCCACAACTGTAACAAATCACCGGGACGAGCCTGTTCAAAATCCTTTACCTCAATCCCAAGACCGGCCAGCGGCAAAGCATCCGCGAAGGAACGTTTGGTGAAACCATAAAAACGCTTCCGAAACAGATTGAAGTCGTCAAGACCACCATCACCAACCTTCAGCGACGAAAACATCAAATCATCGCTCGCGCGCATAAAGACCTCAAAAACCAAACCGATACAAAACGAAGACTTATCCGGATTGCCCTTGCCAATCAAGTGACCCCGATAATAAATATCACGGGTCGTCCCCAAACCGGTCGCGTCGGGTTTCCATTTCTCCGCGGGAAAAGGCCCATTCGCTTCATTATAGGTCAGAATTATCTTCTGGATTTTACGATTCAGACAATCACGCATCGAAACTTTCGACACATCATCGGGCAAACTACGCCAACGGCTTATACCGGGGATCATGCAATAACCAAAAACACAAACAAACAAAACACCCAGACTTATCAGCCAAATCTTATATTTCTCCCAAAACATAACAATTTTTCCATGTATAGTATTGACCAAAACACTTACCTAAAAACAATCTCCAACCGACGCCGCGAAACAACGGGACGCGTGCAAACATCGACAATGAATCAAATTCAGACTAACGCTGCGGGGAAGCTCCGACACCTTGCTGTTGCTTACGTGATTTGCCTACAGGAACTCCATCATGCAGTAACAAGGAAACCGACGCTTGCCTATTCTTAAAGCCGGCGACAACACCTATCGATTCGTTCACTCGCCGAAAAACGCCTTTGAAATAGGCATAGTAACAACTCATCCGCGCCGGGTCACCATCGCCTTTCAAATCAAGAACATACTCGACTAAATAATCCTGACCATCTGTACTCTCCGTGCGTTCAACCTCCGTTAGTTCTTTGCTAAAGGCAAACACAGACGAATTATTATCGGAAGTAGATTTCAAAGAGTACAATTTCGCCTGACTGGCATAAATGTCAAGTTTTGTATATGGTGCCGCAGGCATAATTTTCTGATAAAAATCCATCCGCAGTTTCATATTCGCGCCAAAACTGACCTTGCCCTCAGCCTTCAACTTTTCGATGGGAGCCATATTCAGACACAAAGCCTGTACCAATGCAAAAGGCAAAATCCGAAGATCTGACTTCACTTGTTCCGAAGTATTCGAAGTCACAAAATCAATGATTTCGAGATTCTTGTTGACATCAGCGGCAAAAGCCTCTGTGTCCTCAATCTTCTTTCCGATGAAGTTCTTACCTTCTTTTTTCTGCAAACTATTCGTCCCGATGGCAGCAGGCTCACCTTTATCAAAGAAAACAGACCACCCAACGAAACCAAGTACTACAAGAACAGCAATCCCCACGATGTATGACGTTTTCATAAACAAAATCCCCTTTATGTTTTATCACGTTGTCAAACACGTTGCTTATCAAAATTATAATAAGGCCTTAAAGTTATATTCTGTGAAAACGTATTGCCCTGTGTTTTTTGTGGTATCCCCACAACCGCCGGTGCGTGAAATCCTCCGACCCATTTTTCATCCCAATCACATAGAGAATATCCCGATACGATTCACTCAAGCGCCTGTCATTTTTCAACGATGATTATGTATTATATCCTTCAGATTTATATGAGGTGATTCACAATGAGCTTTGATATGCCACTCGAGGAACTGCTACAGTATCAGGGAAGCAGCCCAAAACCTGAAAACTTTGATGAGTACTGGCGCGCCGCGCTCGATGAACTGGACAACACACCGCCGGAACCACGCATATCACCCGCGGATTTCGCCGTGCCCAACATGATTTGTCAGGACCTTTGGTTCAACGGAGTGCGCGGCGGACACATCCACGCCCGCTATGTCAGACCCGCCGGAACCGAGAACAAACCACTACCGGCCATCCTGCATTATCACGGCTACACCGGAGGCGCGGACGCATGGACATACATCATGGGATTGGCCGCCGCCGGATTCGCCGTATTCTACATGGAATGCCGCGGACAGGGAGGCGAAAGTTACGACGATAACGGAAACAAAGGAAGAACGCACACATCGCATCTGCTCAAGGGAATCCTTGACGGAGACCCACAGCGACTCGCACTGCGCCACGCCATGCTCGACGCTACGCAACTCGCCAGAATCGCCATGAACATGACCAACATCGATGCCAAGCATATCTGCACATTCGGCGAATCACAGGGCGGAGCGCTCGCGCTCGCTTGCGCCGCGCTCGAACCAAGAATCGCCTTCTGCGTCCCATCGCTCCCATGGCTATGCGACTTCAAACGCACATACGAGTTGCAACTGCCCATTGGCGGAGTCATTCAGGAAATCACGGTGTGGTTCAGAACGCACGACCCACAACACAAAACAGGCAACTGGCTTTTCGAACAACTCGCATACATCGACATGCAAAACCTCGCGCCACGCATCAACGCTCAAGTCCTGCTTCTATGCGCACTCAAGGACAACAACTGCCCACCATCAACGCAGTTCGCGATGTACAACAAACTGAAATCTAAAAAGGAATACTTGCTGTTCCACGACTTTGTCCACGAACCGATTCTAAACAAATGCGATATTCTTTTGCAATGGATATTGCCAAAGTTATAAGAAACAACGACTATAAAACATTACTTTCTGAAATCCATAAGACTATTTTAATTTGATAATTATTTCTATGCGACCCCTGGTGGTAAATTAAAATAGGAGCAAGGATGATTTAGGAATAAAACTTTTCGCGACAATATCGACGATTTCCACCTGTTGTCTGCTCGCCGCGACATTTGGCCGAGTACACAAGCCCAAAAACGGAAGGACATGTGCGGCGGTTAATCGGTGATTCAAGACAAAGCGCTATGCCTGACCACCACAAACGAACAGTGGGCGCTCAAGGGCACGAGCACCGAATTGGACAGAATAACCGACATGAGTAACCTTGCGTACGCAATGGTTCAAGTCACCAGCAACCCCAAACTCAAATCCGACACTCGACATCAGACTCATCTACACCAAGGGCATATCGCCTCATGCCCATCTTCGGCATTCTGCTCTCGAACACGCAAGCGACAGATTTCGACATCAAGAAAGTCAACAAAATCGTCATCGGCGTCGAACCGCAATCGCCATGCGAGACGCAAACATCAACAACAATCAAAATCAAAAAGCTTGTTCTCGGAGGAACATCCATCAAACCGTAGTGGTTTTTCGAAATAATACCCCCCTTAAGTTCATAACCTAATTGAAAGCAATATTGAATCGCAAACTATGAAATTTTTGAACAAAACATTTCTTATAGCGACTGTCATTTTTCTTGCTAGCATGACAGCTTTTTCAACTGCGACATCCTCCACTCAAACACAATCCAAAAGACTTATTGTCGATTTCGAAAATGTCACACCGTACAGAGGAGTTGCGGCACTCTGGGCAGGCAATCCAAAACTTCAGGATACCATAGTCATCTCGACCACGAAAGGAGTACACGGCAACGCGACGAAATTCATCTACAATTATCAGGGTGACGAAGTCTGCCAGTACGGAGGATTCCATTCATGGATGTACACCGTCGCCGAATTCAAAAAGCCGCTGGACTTGTCGAATTGCGATGGATTCTCGTACATGTTGCGCAACTCGAAACCAAACGACAATATGTCTTTTACTTTCTACCTACGTGACACTCAAAAACACTGGATGAGAATCATGGACAACGGGGTGCTCCAAACACCCCGACACGAATGGGAGGAAAGAACGTGTGCGCTGGCGCAGGCACCCAAAGAGATTACAAAACCATACGGCCATGGACTCCAAACGGACTTGTTCTTCGCGGACGGACAGGCAATCGACCTCGCCCACATCGACAGAATCGCCGTCAGTTTCCTCGACGCCGGAATGGTAACCAAGAGCGGCACCTTCGTGATCGAACTCGACGACTTCTGCATTTTCGAGGGAACGCAAAACCAGAATATCATCAAGTCGTTCGACTTCATGACCTCTGACAGCGTCGCGAAATGGAAGAGTATCAAAACAACAGTCTCTCTCGAAAACAATGCTTTGGCGCTCGAAACCACCGCAAGCAAATGGACGTTCAAAGGAGCGGAATACACCTTAGACGAGCCAATCAACCTGAAGAATATCGCCTACGCGCGCATCGAAGTCGAAGGAGATCCCGCGCTCAAAAAAGTGAATACTTCGCTCGGACTGCGATTGACGGACGTGAACGGAAACATGGCTCTCTGCGTCATGTTTGGAATGCTTAAGTCGAACGAAAAACACACTGGATTCGCGCCGTTGAAATCGGCCGCCTTCCCGGACAAAGATTTCTATCAGCGCAGTTGCTGGCGCCTCGGGACATTCGTCGACAATTATAATGACAACAAAAACTTCGATTTGGGTAAGGTGTCCTCAGTGGCCATAGGATACGAAGCGCAGGATGCCCACGCGAATGGTGCGCAAACAAGAATCAAAGTCCGCAAAATCGATCTTGGCGGAACGGCTCGCACACCCGAACCAACACCTGCAAAAAAGTAACGCGCACCCGGCTGTGAGGCCGAATGCGCGCTTCTTGCACGAAATCCTTACTTCCGTTTATTACGTTTCTTGCCCGAGTCCGCTACGCCACGTGCGCCACCACGAGCGGCTGCCTTCTTGGCGCGAACCTTGACACGCGTAAGTTTCTTCTTCCCTGCCGGCGCCTTCTTCGCGGCCTTTGCTTTCGCGTCCGGCGACGGCGTCTTGAAGTCGGTGATTTCCAACTCCGTGAGCACCTGCTTCATCAGCTTCTCGCGCATCGACGACGACACAACGGCCTCAAACGGGAAGCCCGCGATAATCTCCTTGCCGGACTTGACCAACGCCGGTAAATTCGCGTCATCATCATAATACATCAGCACCGTGTCGCCCTGATTCGGATGCAGAACGGTGCCGCGGGCATCGCGATACAACTGCTTGCCGAACTTGCCCTTGTCAAGGTCAAACGTCGGCCATGCCTCATTCATCCCACGCACATAGTCCGCGTCACACATCACCGAATCCGCGCTCGCGTTCTGTCCGGTCACAAAAGCCGGTTCCGGCACCTTATCCGAATTCGGCGGCAACTTGCTGCGATAGCCACTGCTGACCACCGTTCCCGTGTAGAGCGACGAATCCAATAGATTGCCCTCACGCAGCGCCACCGTATCAAAACCAACGCCAAGCGCCTGTAGAGCCTGCGCCGTCCGAATATTCTCGATACCCGTTTGCGTCAACTCGGGAGCCAGACGAGTCACCGTTCCACCCGGCGTAGTCACATCAATCATATGCCGAACCAACGTCTGCGACAGCGTCAGGTCATCGCTCTCATTCATCCGTGTCGGGTCAGGAAGAACAGACCCGATACAAATGCGCGTATCCGTCGTCTTACCCTCGCTGGTGCCCATCGTCCACGACGGACGGCTCTCGCCGCCTGCGCTCAGAGCCGTCAGCCGATAATAAATAGCATCCGACTTCGGCGTATCATCCGTCGTAATAGAATACGCGCCATCGAGACCCATAACGGGTGTCAGTTTGTCAGGCGTAATCAGCTCGCCGCCATTGAATCCAAGCCCATCGTTTGACGAATACAGACGATAACCGGTGACTTTCGATTCGCGCAAAGCCTCGTCACGCGACGCCGGACGGAAAACAACCTGCGCGTGAGAATCAACGGTCCGAGCCGCCAACAAATCCGGAGCGCCCGGAGGCAAAATCTCACGGTCGCCGCCCAGTGCGCTATGGCTCGCGAAGAAGTTCGCGATTGTCTGTACCATACTCCGAGCAAACAAATGACGAACAAACGGAGACAACAACAAATGCGAATCCTGCTCATCGTCATGGAACGCGACCTCAACGATTGTCGAGCACATCTCATTGCCAAGATAATCACGACGAATCTCGCCAAAGTCTATCTGCGAGAATGTCAGCGACGTGTAGCGGTCATAAGGCACAGGCAGAATCTTGCCAAGCTCGGTGTCGCTGCTGAGCAAATCATTAATGACCAAGGCGCATTCCTCGCCAAATTCCTTCTGGAAATCCGTGCGCATCTCAGGCGACTTGCAATACAAACCTGTGGCACCACGCCCGATGGGATTCTTCTCACGGTCGAGACCATTGCTGTGCCAACCGAGGAAAATCCGGTCGAAATAGCCACCGTTTTTCTCATTATTCATATACGCCGAATTACGCGGCGGCGCACCGACATTCGCGGAACCTTCATCGCGACCCGGAGACAAATGCGTTGCCCAGCCATTCGCCGGTAGCATCCGCTCAATCCAATACATCGCGCATTCTTCCTCACGGGGATAACCGCTGATGCCATCACCATGATTGATATCGCCGACACCATTGCCAAAACGAACGGCATCCGCGATGACGACATGCGCGCCATCCGCCAGCACGGCATCGTCAACCTTACTCGTGATTTCGACATAACCATTATCACCCGGCGCGAACGGGAACGAGCCAAGCCAGACCCAACCCTTGCCAACGCGACGGTGGTCAACAGTCACTTCGGTGATGCCACCACGATGCGCCACGCGATAAATCTGCGGCACACGATCCTCGCCATCACGCGCCCAGACATAAACAGGGAACAGACCCTCGCGATTGAAGTTTGGACGATAGCGAACAATCGAATCATCACCCTTCGTGGCCAACGCGAAACGATAAGGAACGGCGGCGTCGCCATGACCAAAATGCAGGGACTGCTTGCCCGCCTTGGTGTCAAACCACGGGCCTTGCCACTTCACATGAAGTTCGTCCGTGTTGTCCAGAATACGCTCCTGCGACTGATGCCCAACCGGACGCATCGGAACAACCGTTGCGCCGCAACGCCAACAAAAATCCGCGAATATCGACATCTGGTCGCCGTTGAGCAAATCCTCGATGATATGAAACAGCAGAGGACGCTGCGTGTACCACACACCCGTGTCGCCGTCATGCGTCCAACCGTGACCCGGATTCGTGTAAATAATCTTGCCACTCAGGATGCCCGTCGGCTGCTTGCCAACCGGCCCCGGGAACTCAAACTCTGTCGGCACCAGACCGACAACAGGCTCCGTTGTCGCAGGGTCGATACCCATCTTAGCGAAGAATCGCTTCGGAATCTTAGTCTCCAATTCCTTATACAATGTCGGTGTTGTGCCGGCGAAAGACTCACGCCATCCATCCGACCTAATCGCCTGCGCGTGCGCGGCAAGCCACGTCGAATCACTCGTCATATCATCAGGTAGTTGAGGCACTTTACCCCAAAAACCCTCGCCACAAACAGGGGAAGTCAGGCACAATGCGCCCACAAAAGCAAACAGACTCTTTATATATATATTGGTCATCGTTTCATCTCGTTGTTTTTCTTGCTCCAATTATTTAACGAACCAAACTTCTTCTATTTTAGCAAGTAGGCTTTTTCCCGCAATATTTGGTCTCGTCACTTCTTTATTGATTCAAGACGTTTCCTTATGATATGCTGATGATAAATCTGTAGGAGTTTGTTCCCATGAAACTTACGACAAAATTGACGATGACCACCCTTATCGCGGCAACAACGCTTGTGTCCTCCCTTGCCTGCGCGGCGGAGAAAAGCCCGCTCTGGCCGGACGCGAAAGCAGCTGCCGAGACAACCGGAGCCATCACCACTGCGCCCGGAACGGCCCGCCTCAACGGAGCCTTCTTGTGCATCGGCTCGGACAAGGAAACATGGACTGACGCCCAGTGGGATCAGGAATTCAAATGGCTGCGCGACATGGGAATGCGCGAGCTGATTTTGGCGCACATGGCCGTCAAGGACAAAGCCTTCTTCCCCATCAAAGCGGACTGCATGAAACCCATGGGCAACTATGATTTAATTGAGCCAATGATGGCAAAAGCCGACAAATACGGCCTGAAAATGCACCTCGGCCTCATCCTCGACGACCGCTGGTGGACAGGCATCAACGCGACATTCCTCGACGATTTGTCATCGCGCAGCATCGCGCTGGCAACAGCCGCCTACGAGCGCTACAAGCACCACTCATCGCTCGCGGGATTCTACATTACCAACGAAATCGACAACATCACATGGGTGCTCGACTATCCATTCACGCTCGTCACGAATCACTTCCTGAAACCAATCTCGAAGCACATCAAGTCGCTCAACAAAGACCTCATCGTATCGCAAGCGCCGTTCTTTAACGCCGAAAACCCCATCACCTTGCGCCCCGCCAAGCTCGGCAAGTTCTGGGATAGACTGCTCGAGCAAGTCCCCGACCTCGACTGGATTATCCCCCAAGATGGCGTCGGATGCTACCACGCGACCATCGCCCAGGCGACCGACTACTTCAGAGAAATGGCCAAGGCATGCAAAAAGCACCACAGAACTCTTTGGTCTGACCTCGAAACGTTTGACATGAAACAGAAGAAGTCCCCCATCGCGGACATCCGCCGCGTCACGGAACAGCTGAAAACGCAATCCGCCGTCGTCAACGGATTTGTCTTCTGGGAGTACCTCAGCACCATGTCGCCCGCCATCAGCCGCGGTGGCCAAGAACTCTACCTGCAATACAAACATTACCTGTATGGCGGAAAACCGCTAATCGTTGCCGAAAACGTCGACACCAACATCGTCTGCGGCGTCGAGCCTGTCGCCGGGAGTCTCGAGCTATTGACTGACGGAGAGTTTGGAACTCTCAAAAGGATGCAGGTCATCTGGGCAGAACAGAAAGTGAAAACGCCCGTCGACCTGACTGTCAATCTGCACTCAAACTTCAAAAGCATCGCCGACTTCCGCGCCCTGTTCATGAACGACGCCGCGCAAAAAATCGCCGCACCCGAACGGGTCACGGTCGACATCTCGGACGACGGCCAAAATTTCACACCCTTCAGCGAGATAAAAACCGTCGTCACCGAGTACGACAAATCAATCCCGCAGCTGCTGATGTGGACCATCCCCGAGACGAGCAAAACGGTGAGCGCCAAAGCGGTTAGATTCACCATCTACCCGCGCCCTGATGCCCTCACGGCCTGTCAGGAATTGCAGGTGCTGACCGAGGAACCCGTCATCAACCCCAACCCACGCAAAGCACCTGAGATGACGAATCTGGCGCTGAACAAAAAGTATGAAGTCACTCCCGAGCCGAGCAAAAAGTATCCCGATACAGACAACAAAAAACTCACCAACGGCGACGCGACGCCCGACTTCGGGAGCGCCATTGGTTGGCTTGCACCCAAAGAACCCATCACCGCCACGATTGATTTAGGTGAAGTGCAACCTGTGCGCCGTGTCGAATGCGCCTACCTCTACTCGCCCGGCGCCGGCGTTCTGTTCCCCCAAGAAATCCGTGCAAGTTTCTCCACCGACGGCAAGCAGTTCACCGACCCACTGAAACTGGAATTGGAACAGGCGGGCAACGAAGAAATCAGCTCTTACCAGATTGACCCAAAAGACGTCCAAGCCAGATACGTGCGCGTGAGCATCGTGCCGACCACCGACAAAGGGGAATGGTACATGCCCGTCGAAATCCTTGTTCTGAAATAATGCGACTCAGCCGTTGCGCAAGTCGTGAATGAACAGCCGCTCCCACGGTTCGAGCTGATGCCAGAACTGCTGGATGAGGTCCGGCCGCCGCTCCCATGTGCGACGCAGCGCCTTCTCGCGCCGCCAGCGCTCAATCTTGGCATGGTGACCGTTCAGGAGAATCTCAGGAACTTCCTTGTCGCGGAAAACGGCCGGCCGCGTATAATGGGGATGATCCAACAGAAAATTCGGACCGAAGGACTCTCTGTCTAGGCTTTCGTCATTGCCGAGAACACCCGGCAGCAGGCGGACGACACTGTCTATCATCATCATCGCAGGCAACTCACCACCTGTCAAAACATAGTCACCGCCCGAAATCTCATCATCAATATAAAGTTCGCGAATGCGCTCGTCGATATCCTCGTAATGCCCACAGAGCAGGACGAACCCCGGCAGTTGCGCGTATTTCTCCGCCAGTCGCTGATTCCAAACACGCCCTTGCGGCGAGAGATAAACGCGACGCAACGGCGGCATATCCGCATGATCAGCGGCGACGGCGTCAAAGGCGGCCGCGACGGGTTCGCACTTCATCACCATACCCGGCCCACCACCATAAGGGTCATCATCGGCCATCCGATGTTTATCAACGGTATAGTCGCGAATATCGCGAACACTAAAGGTCACGATACCGGCATCCGAAGCACGCTTCATCATGCTCTCGCCAAGAACACTCGCGAACATCCCCGGAAAAAGAGATAAAACTTCAATTATCATGATTGTTTTTGAACACTAAAACAAAGCGCCCCATATCCTTTTTATCCAAGGATAGGTGCGCCTACAAATTCAACTGCGACAGAGCGAATTATTCGCCGTCGTCTCCGATTGCCTGAACCGGGCAGCTATCTTTTGCTTCTGCAAGAGCGTTTTCTTCATCAGCGCTTGTTGCTTGCTTAGAAACGAAAGCCTTGTCTTCAATCTTAATGTTGTTCGGGGCTGTGTCACCACAAATTCCACAAGCAATACATTCCTCTGCGTCAACAAAGTATTTGCCGGCAGCGCTGCCAGCGGCCTTGTTATTTTTATCAGCCATTGTATATGATTAACTCCTATCAAAATTAGAGAGACATACATCCCTCTGATTTTTCTTATGACTTTGTGGCTTCTTCATTCGTTTTGTACCCAGAGAAAAGCCCACAAATTATAGTGAGTTTTTTGTGAAATAACGAAATTGCGATACAATAGACTGTAAATCATGCACAAAAGTATATTGTTGATATTATCTCGGAGGCGATTATCATGAAAACATTGACAAGATGGGCGAATCGTCTGCTTGTCCTGACTGAAGCGGTTATGATGACGGCAATCTCGTGTGGGCAAACGGTCGTGGAAGTCCCCGGCTCGGAAGCGCAAAAATTGTTCATGGTCAGAGACAAAGTGTCTCTTGCAGGAATGTGCATCACCACCAGGCCCGGATGTTGGGTCTCGGAGGAATCGACCGCATCAATCCCTCTGCGCGCCGGAGGATTCTCGGGCGACGAAATATGCAGAATGGTCAACGGACATCTCTATCATTCTCTCATCGGAGCCGGAGCCGTCATCGGCACCATGCCGCCGCCCCCTGACAACCCGAACGCCGCGGGACACATCCTGCTGCGCCTACGCTTCGCCGACGCCAGTGGACGCGCCAACGCCAAAGTAGACGTCACGCCAACCGACCCTGCGAGCACGGAATCACAGGCTATCGCGACCGAAATGGGCAAAAGTTTCTGTGACACGCTCGAAGCGGCGGGACTGCCCGGCGGCAGACCCGAGCAAACACTCGCCTCATCCAGACCGAACAACTTGGGCAACACGGTCATCGTCACCATCACACTCGGCGACTTTACCAATCAGCAATGCGCGCAATGGTTCGCCCAGAGAGGAAGCTGGTGCACCGTCTCCGAGGCCATCTATAACGGACTTGCCAACATATGGAAAACGCAGCGCGACGCCTTAGTCGCGACGGTATGCCCATCAACACCAAGTCCCGCAAAGGATTCCACAACACAAACACTGGCCAAGAAGTTCTGGAAGGGCGACAACCCACCCCAAACGCAATCCGAACTGCAAGGCGCGCTCGACGCCCTCAAGCTCGGGCTTAACGACCGCACTTTCTTCTACTTCAAAGTCAAAGCGACACTACTCCCCGACGGCGTGGTCGAGCTTGACGGCGCGACCAACAGCAAGGTGCTCGCCAAAACGGCCGAAGACCTCATGTACGCGCTGGGCAGAGTGGCGGTGCGCAACAAAATCGCCTTGCTGCCATCGGGCAGAGTAATCGACAAACTCTTCGGAACCGTGATTGTCTCCGAGGCGGTCGTCTGGGACGAGCCGCGCAACAGCAGCATCTCGCAAACACAGCTCTTCATCGGCGAACCCGTCTACATTCTGGACATACTGCCCGACGACCCCAACTGGACGCTCATCATGGCAAGCGACGGATATGTCGGCTGGATTGAATCGCAACTCATCAAGCGCCAGAACACCTCCGAATTCGCCGCCTATCACCAACGTTCCAAAGCAATCATGACCTGCGATGTGAGCGAAGGAACATCCGTCCCCATTCGACTGGCAAGCGGAGCAATCCTCCCCATCGCCGAAAGAGTCAACGAACAAGGCATCTGGCAACTCGCCTTGCCTGATGGTTCCGTTGCCCACGTACACGGCAGCAAACTGAACATGATCGAAGGCCGCGGCATGGAAGCCATCCGCGCCGCCATCGAATACTACATGACACCCTACGTCTTCGGCGGGCGTTCACGCACCGGACTTGACTGCTCCGGCCTGAGCGGCATCGCGTGGCAAACAGTCGGACTGACACTGCCAAGAGACGCGTTCCAACAAATCATCGTCGGCAAACTCGTCGGAGTGCCATGGGCATTAGACTTCGTGCAACCCGGCGACATCATCTTCTTCGTCGACCCAACGGGACGTGTCTACCATGCCGGATTATGCTTAGGAGGCAAACGCTTTCTGCACTGCGTACCGCCGCAAGTACACGTCAGCAGCCTCGACCCCAACGATCCACTGTTCGACCAAGAATGGTTAGACGCGTTCGCCTTCATTCGCAGACCGATGCCATAGCCCGGAACGCGAACAAAACACCGAACTTTTGACGACGGGTTTGTGCGACTAAAACTTGCGCAGACCCGTCAACTGTAAGAAGCTCAACCACAAAAACCACGGATTCAGCACCCAATAGCGATACGCCAACCGCTTGGGTTCACAAAAGAATCTGTGCAACCATTCTAGTCCAATAGATTGAATCCATTTAGGGGCACGTTTGTTCTTTCCGGAAATAAAGTTAAAGGAAACACCAACACTTAGCATCACTGAATTAACTTTGCCAATATGTTCACTAATCCACTTTTCTTGTTTTGGACAGCCTAACGCCACAAACAAAATGCGGCATTGGGAATCATTAATGTCGGCTATCACTTTTTCGTCTTCTTCTTGTGTAAGAGCACGAAATGGTGGCGAGAAATGATAAACCAAATTGATGTTTGGATATCTTGTTGTTATGAATTCTACTAGTTCTTTCAATTGTTCCTCGCTACATCCATAAAGACCTATTGGCATTTTGTCGGTATTAGCTTTGTCCAACATCATTGCCATAGTATCTGGTGCAGTTGTGCGTTGAGCATCTTTTTGCCCATAAAGTTTTTGTAACCACGCAAGGATTTGTCCATCAGGAATTACAAAATCTGAATTATTGATTATATCCTGATACCACTTGTTTTTATGCCCCTCCATGCACACATGTACCGTCGTATACGTACATTGGCGAGAATCACCTTTATGTGCCCATTGCCAGATTTGCGCGATAGCTTTGTCAGGCGAGGTAACATCTACATAGGTTCCTATAATGTTAACACGACGCCGTTCTTCGCTCATGATGTTCCTCAAATTCATATTGTTTTTACCCACTATCAACATTGAACATCATCTTTTATTTGATTTTCTCATCAACATGCGCACCAAACACCTTTGATGGAAATTTTCACATCAAATGATAGTAGATTTTTTCAAACGCTTATTTTATCTAATCATGGGAGACTTGAACATGACGAAAACATTCTTTCTGGCAACAATAGCCATCAGCGCGTTAACGCTTTGCGTGGCGACCGACTGCACGGCGCAAGCATGCCCGGCCAAGAGACCACAATGCCAAGGCCTATACATCCCACTCGGTCAAGTTGCGGTCGAATGCGTCAACCCGTCAATCAAGCCTGTCACCGATGCGGACTATTACAGAGAACCCCTCCCATCTGAACTGTGGATGCTCAAACCGTGCATCAGTAGCTACATGCTTCCCACCTACACCGCCAACGGATACGACCAGTGGTCACGGTATGTCGTAACGGACACAAACCCCGGCCCTAAGATTTACAAATGGAAGAACTATCTCGCGCCACGCAATTATCCTCATGCGCCAATCATGGTTCCGCCACCAAACGCGGAAAACATCGTCGAGATTCCTGACTAACTAAAACGCGTAAACAAACAAATTTCTAATGATGATGGCGGGTGTAACTACTCGTCATCATCTTTGTTTTCGTCGCGAGTCTTTATGCCGAGCCGCTCCAACTTCTCATACAGATTCCGCCGCGAAATCCCCGCGATCTCCGCGGCGCGTGTCATATTCCCCTGCGCCTTTTGGATTACATGCGTAAAGAACTTATGCTCCCACGATTCGCGCGCTTGCTTGAAGTTGATATCAGAGCTAATGGACGAATCGCCACTGAGCGTAGAGTCATCTTGTTTTTCCTTCGTCTTCTTACCTTCAAGCTGAGCGACAGAAATCGCCTGTAGCGTGATATCACTCGGGTTGTCGTTCAGGTCGCAAATCTCGATGACATTGCCCGTGCACAATGCGACCGCGCGCATAATCATGCTCTGCAATTTGCGGACATTCCCCGGGAATTCATAGGCCTTCAGGAACGCCATTGCCTCATCGCTGATGCGCAAATCATCCTCGCCCTTGCCGATATCCACGGCGGCCTTGCGCAAAAAGATTTGCGCCAGAAGCTCAATATCTTCGGGACGATGGCGCAGCGGCGGCATATTAATCGGGATAACATTCAGGCGCTGATACAAATCATCGCGAAAACGGTTCGCTCGCACCTCGGCCTTCAAATCCTTATTGGTCGCGGCGATGATGCGCAAATCGACTTTGATGGAGCTTAAACCACCGACGCGCTGAATCTTAAAATCCTGCAAAACACGCAGCATCTTCGCTTGCAAGTCGTAAGGCATTTCGCCGATTTCGTCAAGGAACAGCGTCCCCTTATCCGCGACCTCGAACAGCCCCTTCTTCGTCGCGACAGCCCCCGTAAAGGCGCCTTTCTCGTAGCCGAACAATTCGCTCTCAAGCAGATTCGCCGGAATCCCGGCGCAGTTGATGGCGACAAAAGCGTGCCCCTTGCGCTTCGACAGTTCATGGAGCGCGTGAGCCGCGACCTCCTTGCCGGTTCCGCTTTCGCCCGTGATAAGAATCGTCATATCCGTCGGCGCCACCTTACGGATGCGCTCACGCACAGCCTCGATGACCGCACTCTGCCCCGAAAGACCGATTGCCTCCGCCTTGATGATGCGCGTCGATTCGCGAATGCCATGCACATTTTGCGCCGCGCACTCCACCATCTTAATCAGCTCTTTCGCCTCCCAAGGCTTCTCGATATAATTCGTCGCCCCAAGCTCCATTGCCTTCACGCAGTCAGGGATATCGCCATTACCGGTGATGATAATCACCTTGGCGCCCGGGTTCACAGCCAGCGAAGCCTGCAAAATATCAAACCCCGAATGGCTCGGCATCCTCATATCCGTCAACACGATATCGGGATGCGTCTGCTTGATATGTTCCAACGCCGCATCGGCATCGGTGAAAGTCGTGACACTAAAACCGCGAGCGGATAGAAAGCGATTGATGATGTCGCAGAAACTCTCTTCATCATCAATGACTGTTATCGGGATGCTTTTATATGTCGACTTGTCCATGAAATTGCTTACACTCTACAAAAACATTTATCGGTAAACAACAGAAAACTCAACCTATTTCTTGCAACTCGAACTGCCACTCAACGAACGATTCGAAATATAATTCGACGACATACCGCTTCTCTTATCCGATGAACCAAGGGGACGACCGGAGGAATCATAAACGCGAGTGCCGTTTCGCGTCGACGACTGCTGACGCTGCACCAGACGACCCGAAGAATCATAAACAATCGTCGTGTTCCCACTCTTACTCGAATACCCATTATAACGACCGTTGGAATCATAATAAGTCGTGCGACCCGTCTGAGAGTCAACACGGGAATAACCGCTCCGTCGACCGCTTTCATCAAAGTAATCGATATTGTTACCACGCCTCTGAGCGTTACCCATATAACGCCCCTCCGGAGAATAAACACTCATACGGTTCAAGTTCTGAGTATAACGGCTGCTGCCAAGCGCGCGACCCGAGGAATCGTAGTAATTTGTCTGTTGACCAAAAGCATTGAAACAGACGCACGCAAACACAAAACTCAAGCCACAAACAAACAAGTCTAATCTGACAGAAACAAACTTTTTCATGAGTCGATGCCTCCTAAACTTATATTACAAACTCGCATAAACTAATTCCTTTTTTTCGGACACGATTGTGTCCCATAACTATTTTTCCGCCAAACACTACATTATCACGAAATGATTGTACCATCATTACATAACGACATCGAAAAGTGAGCGCTTCATGCAACCAAAACGTTTATTTCTCATCCTATCCGCACTGCTTGCCGCGAGTTTCTCATATGCCATCAGCGTGCCCGAAAACATGGACATGTTTCCCTTTCGCGTAGTGCCCCCGCCGGACAACGCCACGCCTGCGCCCGTCGTCGATTTCTCCTACCTCAACAGCAAACCCGCGGGCAAAGACGGCTTCGTCACCGTGCGCGACGGCCACTTCGTCCTCAACAACAAACGCTTCCGCGCATGGGGAACAAACTTCGCCTTCAACGGATGCTTCCCCTCCAAGGACAACGCCCCCCGCATCGCCCGGCATCTGGCGCGCCTCGGCATCAACGTCGTCAGACTGCATTCGATGGACTGCTGCAAAGGCACAAGACCAAGCCTCATCGACAACACGTGCTCCGACACAATGCACATCGACCAAAACAACCTTGATTTGATGGACTTCTTCGTCGCCTCACTCAAAAACGAAGGCATCTATGTCAACATCAATCTCCTTGTCAACCGCGAGCCGCGCCTCGACGACGGCATCTGCACGACAGTCCCCTCGCTCAGCAAGAATGTGGCGCTGTTTGACAAGCGCCTCATCGAACTGCAAAAAATGTACGCGAAGCAACTGCTCACGCACACGAACCCATACACCGGCAACCGATACGTCGACGAACCGGCGGTCGCATTCATCGAAGTCAGCAACGAAAATTCGTTTTTCTATTCTTGGATGGGCGAGCAAATCCAGAAGCTCCCGCCCTGCTATGCCGACGAATTCAGCGAACTCTGGAAGGCGTGGCAACGCGAGTACCGCGGAATCCTACCCGGCAACGAAGCGCCCATTGTCGCGTGGAAAAAGGACATGGAAGTTACGCCTCTCGTCACCGACTACATGCGATTCCTCTATGACACGGAATACGCCTACTACAAGCAAATGCGCGACTACCTCAAAAACGACTTGGCGGTCAAATCGCTCGTCACGGGCACCATGGCATTCACCTTTGCCGGAGCCATGATGCAAGCCGAAATCTTCGACTTTGTCGACATACACGGATACTGGCATCACCCCGGAAACATCAAGAACAGCAGCGGCAAAGAGTACTACGGATTCGAGAATTCACCCATGGTCTGGAATCAGGAATGGGGACCATTCGGATGGATGTCATGCCTGCGCGTCATCGGCAAACCCTTTACCGTCAGCGAATACAACACCACAACCGGACACTGGTACGCATGCGAGAACATCCCCATGGGCGCCGCGTTTGTCAGCTCGCTCGACTGGGACGGCCTCTACACATTCGACTGGAACCACTCGCCAAACCCTGACGAACCCACACTCTACGGCGGATTCGACATCGGCTCCAACCCCGTCAGCGTCGCCCAAACAGCCGTTGGCGCCGCGCTCTACCGACGCGGGGACTACCCCGTCGACCCCGTGGCGCAACTGCCCTGCGCCCACATCAACACAACCCAAGTACTCGAACTCGCCGCAAGTTTCTCGTGGTCCAATCCCCGAGCGGCCCTCAAAAAAGCATTCGCGGATTTCGAGACAAGCACATCACGCATGGCCGGATTCACTGCCGTCTCGCAACAATCATCACTCGAAGCTCCAAGCGAATGGCAAAAATCAAATCTGCCAAAACTCGACGCGCCACAAGGCCGAAGACTCTTCGAGACCTCAAGAACCCTTGCCGTCATTGGCCCGCTCAACGAAAACGGCACATCCGTCACAAACGGTAACGGAGTCAGCATGACCGTCCGCGGACAAACATTCGCCGCCATCACAATCACCGCGATCACGCGCGAGGCTCAAACACTGAACACCGCCGACAAATGGCTACTCGTCGCGGGCGGCAGAACCATGAACACCGGAATGGAATGGCAAGACGGCGGCCGAGGACTGAAAACGCAAGGAAAAGCGCCGGTCATCACGGAGAATATCGCCGCCGACATCGAGCTGACAGGAGTTCCCCCCACAACCCGAATCTACCCAATCAGCAGCGACGGAACCACACTGCGCGACAAAGAACTCCCCAAAAAGAGAACCGGCAACGGCATCAAATTCAACACACAAAACGCCTACAAAACCATCTGGTTCCTCATCGAACAACCTAAGTAACAATCACCGCGACCACAACAACAAATGTTAATTGACTATAACTGAAAGACCTTAGGATTGGAACGTGTTTCGTTATACATGATAACATCACTGTCATTGGGTCTAACGGAAATACTTTTTTTCAAGGGATCATAAACAAAAGCCACCCCTGTCTTACCGGTCGGTTGACTACCATCAATCAATTGGTCTATGACTTGTCCATCCGGCAAATGGAAAGTAAACAACGCGTTAACTTCACTATTGAGTTCGAATGACATACTTCCCGCGTCATTTGTGGAACGACTACCTGCCAATATTTTGATGCCGCTTTGCGAATCAATATAGTAAACCTGAACACTAACACCCTGTAATGGAGACTCATCACTCAAAACCAATTGACCTCTAAACAATGTGCCCTTCATTTGAAGATTGACTCTTGTCTGCTTTTCGGTTCGTGTAACGGCTTTGACTCCCTGTGGACCATATACTTGCTCTGCTATAACGATACTGCGTAAACCACTACTCTTTGTCTGTGGCAGGTTGAAGCAGTACTCACCTAAATGATTGGTTGTAATCTCCTCATAATAAGATGCGCCATTATCTATTTGGTGTATTGCCCTCACAGAGGTAAACTTGCACAGGGATCCATATTCATTCGTGACAATCCCACTAATGGATGATGTCGAAACAAGCTTGATGACGACATCATCCGATCCGGCACCCTTGGGCAGTTTTCGGACGATGGTTTGTCCACCATGAGTTCCCGAAAGATCTCCCGATTCGGTCGGAACTAAGCCCTCCGCCTCAACGATTATTTTGTATTGGTCATCGACTATAGTCTGAAAATAGAACTCGCCCCGATTGTCTGTGACCACTGTGCTACGTTCTGCAAAACCGTCATAGCCAATCGTTATTCCCGGCATTGGGTTGTTATTATCAGCACTGATGACTTTACCGGACACCATAATTGTGTTGGGCACAACCAACCGAACATCGGTTTTGTTCTCATGAGGCTTTAAGTCAACAGCGACCCCCTTTCCTTGTCTACCTTTAAGGGCAGCGAGGCGGAATTGCCCGGGCGGAAGATTCCGAATTTCAAAGACGCCATCTTCTTTTGTCGGCCCGATTTCTCTGACGTGAGCACCATACTGATCAGAAGATTCCTTTGGTTTGATGCGGACTTTCGCCCCAGCCACCGGTTGATTGGCGGAATTGACAACCGTCCCGCGAATGGAGCATGCGATAGGCTCAAGAGGAATAATCAACTCATCTATCCTATGCTTTTCAATCGATACGCGACTCATTGCGACGACTCTCCCATGAGATGAATCAGACATCGTAAATACCTTCTTCCGGACGTATCCCTCTTTTTCCGCGACGATATCGTCATCGGGAGCATTCTCAAAATGAAAGCGACCATCCTGACCTGTAACCGTCTGTATAAACGGATAATAGTATTGGAAATAGACACGCGCGCCGGACAACGGCTGCGATGTAATCGCGTCAACAACCTTGCCCTTAACCGGACTGCCGGGTTCAATAAAAATGGAAATCGTTTGAGGGGTATTGCGCAAAGTACAACGTATTAATTTTGGAGCGTAGCCGGGAGCGGTAACAACTATAGTATAGGTGATATAACTGTCTCTGAGCTTATCAAGTGTAAACATGCCACTTGTATCAGTAGTCGTTGTTCGTAGAACTGTTGGACTATCTTCCCAATACTGAGGCAATACGTATATCGTTGCGCCCACAACGTGTTCACCCCTATGATTCACGACATATCCTTTGATTTGAGAATTCCCGGCCGCACGCAACATATCGCCGCTTTTACCCTCCGAGAATCCCTGAAGCGTACCGGTACTTTGATTCTGCCCCACGCGATTCTTCTCCGGCGTTCCCGAATTGCCGGACAACCGACCATTACGAGTCCGAGAACTATTGCTATTCTCACTAAAATTCGCAGGCTCATCCTGCGCCGTCTCCGTTGGTGACTCCGCCTCAAAACTCATATATCCAAAGCTAAAAATCAACCCCAGAATCACAACAGCAATACCACACAAAAGCAAAGGGGCGTTCTTTGTAACATCTTGTATTTTCATGGTATACCACACTCCATGCAAATAATAATTATATACCGTTAACAACACAAAACTACACGAACAGCACAGGGCGACACCGACCAATCAAAACCATCCGATGCCTCATCGAACAACCTAAGTAACAATCACCGCGACCACAACACGCCGGAAACTGATACCCTGCGGAATCCTCCGGAGTAAGCGACTCATGTCACTTAATCAGCTAGTAAATAAACTTTACTGTTATCTCGTTTGGGAATAACGGCAGTAGTGGCGTTCATACTTTTGTTCGTTGGGTCGTATACAAACGTCGTTTTTGTCCCTTTAGATTTATTGCCGTTAATCATTTGTTCAAGAACTTGTCCGCCCGGCATTTGGAATGTCAGTACTGCATCCATATCTTTTCCAATTGAGAAAAAGAAGCTACCATTTTCGTATGTGTTTTTTTTATCAGAAAACAATTTGAGATCGCTTTGGGAATCAATATAGGTAAGCCTAACAGGAACACCTCGTAATGGAGAATTGTCACTCAATACCAAAATGCCTTGAAAAGCGGATTGTCCCATCGAAAGGTTAACGATTGTTTGTTTCTCCTTCCGTGTAACTGTTTGGGCGTCTTCGCTGTTAAAACCTTTTGCCATCACAATACTGCGTAGCCCATTACTCTTGAGTGGTAAGTTGAAGTAGTAATCACCCGAATCATTGGTACGGGTCTCTTCAGTATAGGTTTTACCGCCCTCAACTTGATGGATAGCCTTAACGGTTACATTGCGACGTGGGGCGCCCCCATCTCCATATGGGAGCATGCCTAAGACTTTCCCACTGATGGATGGGGTCGAAACAAGCTTGATCGTAACATCATCCGAACCGGCACCCTTGGGCAGTTTACGCACGATGGTTCGTGCCACTTGGGTTGTCGAAACATCTTCCGTTTCGGTCGGAGCGATGCCCTCTGCCTCAACATAGATGGTATAACTATTGTCAATGGCCATTGTCCTAAAGAAGAACTCGCCCTTATCGTCAGAAATCACATCCTTACGGCCTGCATAGCTATCGTAACCAATCTTTGTCCCGGGGACGGGTTTGTGATTCCCCACTTCGACAACTTTACCATGCACCATGACGGTGGTGGGGACTGTCAACTTAATGCCCTCTTGGTTCGCGTTCAAACCGAAATCAACGACAACCTTTTCTCCTTCCATGCCTTTTATGGCCGAAAGTTCAAACTGAATGGGAGAAAGATTCTTGAACTCGAAAGCTCCATCTTCTTTTGTAGGCCCGATGACTTTGTAGAATCGTCCGTTACCACCCTCCCAAAACTTCGGCTGGAGGCGCACCTTCGCTCCGGCTACAGGCTTATTCCCGGCATCCACAACAATTCCTCGAACGGAGCATCCGCCGGGAACAAGAGGAAGAATAAAGTAGTCAAAGTTTACATTTGGTAGCATTTCTGAAGTTGAACCATCAGATTTTACAAGTAAAGACCGGGGACCTTTGTATGAGTGTCGGTTCACCTTTCTTGTTAATGAAGAATCGCTGTCTTGTAAAATGTACCCGTCTTTTTGCGCGAAAATCATAGTAATGTAATTGGGAGCATTCTCGAATTGAAAGAGTCCATCCGGTCCCGTAGTCATTTGTATGGGGGGATAAATATGCTTATAAAAAACCTTTGCGCCGGCCAGAGGCTGCGACGTTATGGCATCAACAACCATACCCTTGACTGTGCTTCCTGGCCTGAGAGTCAATCTTAATTCTACTGACTGATGGCCAGCATATCCCGATTCATCGGGTGCATAGCCGGGAGCAGTGGCGATAACAGTATACTGATTACCTTTACTGTCATCAATCTTGTCGAGTACAAACGTTCCGTTTGCATCGGAAGTAGTCGTCCTGAGAACAGTTGGATTGTCACCTTGGTCATAAGGCAAGAGACAAATCGTCGCACCCGCAACGGCCTCACCCCTATGATTCACGACATATCCTTTGATTTGAAAATTCCCGGCCGCGCGCAACATATCGCCGTTTTTACCCTCCGAGAATCCCTGAAGCGTACCGGTACTTTGATTCTGCCCCACGCGATTCTTCTCCGGCGTTCCCGAATTGCCGGACAACCGACCATTACGAGTCCGAGAACTATTGCCATTCTCACTAAAATTCGCAGGCTCAGCCTGCGCCGTCTCCGTTGGTGACTCCGCCTCAAAACTCATATATCCAAAGCTAAAAATCAACCCCAGAATCACAACAGCAATACCACACAAAAGCAAAGGGGCGTTCTTAGTAACATCCTGTATTTTCATGGTATACCACACTCCATGCAAATTAATAATTATATACCGTTAACAACACAAAAGTACACGAACAGCACAGGGCAACACCGACCAATCAAAACCATCCGATGCCTCATCGAACAAACCAGCTAACAACAGATTCGTCATTGAGATGTACTTATTTTGCGAGTCTGTCTCATAACGAAAGGAATGAATTATGAAGATTTACAGTTTGTGCACATTAGCAGTTCTCAGCGCCGCCATCATGGCAAGTTGCGAAGACAAACGCGAAACACCCGCAACACCCATTCTGGCAGTACCCCCGATGGCAACGCCAATCGCTAAAGACAATGCGACAACACCCGCAACACCCATTCTGGCAGTACCCCCGATGGCAACGCCAATCGCTAAAGACAATGCGACAACACCAACCGCACCGGCCGCTGCTACGAAGAAGTAACCATCGTCGGTTCATGGGTCAGACCCATCAACGGACAACCCGGCGAAGAAGGAATCTCCTTCAATCAGGACGGAACCGCAGCATCCATCAACATGGCAACTCTCGTCTACAAGTCATGGACAAAAGAGGGAGACAACCTGAAAATGGAATTCGAAAGTATCGGCAACGGAGTGACAACAACCGGAACGGCCACATACAAAATCGACGCGATTTCACCGGATACGCTCAAACTTTCCGAAAACGGAAATGTCATCTACGAGCTGAAAAAGAAATAACAGCGCTAAAACTACAAAGCTTTCATCTTCCCCGAGGCCCACACAAAGGCGTCGGGGATTTTTATGCAAAACACACAACACAAAATCCTTTCGCCATCTCGTTTGCGATGTATCATGTTTGTATAACCTCTGGAGTGTAAATAATGAAAACTTTTCGCCTTTTGGCAATCACAACACTTGCCACAATAACCATCACCGCCGCATGGGGAAACGCGGAAATCCTCCCCAAAATCTGCGAGTCTGGCAAAAACGCTAACTTCACAATCGAAGTGACAAACTACAACGGACCAATGCAAGACCTGAGAATCCTCTATATCAGCCAAGACGGCAAATTCCTCGACGGCAAATATCACCACGACAGAAAAGCATTCGAAGTCCTAACACCCGAATGCACATCCGGCTCAAAAACGCTCAAACTCAACAACATCAAACTCAACGGCGAAGGAATCCACACGATGCAACTCGCCATCAAAGCAAACACTAAACCGGTCGAATGGAAAGTCATCGGCAAAATCCCCGTCTACTCACTGCAACCTGACCTCTTCGCCCTCAGACCATACAAAGGCGACTTCCACGCCCACAGCAAAAACAGCGACGGCGCCGGACCCGGATTCAGCGTTTTCGCCTACGCCAGACGCGGAGGACACGACTTCATGACGCTCTCCGATCACAGAAAATACAACACCGCAATCCCCGAAATGGAAAAAGTCAACGAACTCAACTCCGGAATGCTCACCATACCCGGCGAAGAATTCCACCACGGACCAACACCACTACACTCCGTCAGCGTCAACGCCAAAGCCGGAGTCTGTGACTGGGTCGAAAACAACAAAGAAGAATTCGATAAAATGCTCGAAGCAAAAATGAAAGAAGTCCCCCAAAACGAACTCTCCGAATTCGACCACAAATCCGTCGCCACAGCCGAAGTCATGTACGACATCGCCCGCGAAAAAGCCGGAGCACAACTCGTCATATACAGCCACCCATACTGGATGCCAAACGGACGATACAACGCGCCGACACCATACAACAAAACACTCCTCGACAGACACAAATTCGACGCAATCGAATGCCCAAACGGCACTGACGTCGAACAAGCAATGAAAGTCGTCGCCGACGTCAAAAGACTCGCACTCGCCGGATACGACGCCACAGTCGTCAACGTCAGCGACACACACAACGCCGAAAAAGAAGACTTCGCGTCAAACCACACAATCGTCTTCGCCAAAAACCTCAACGCCACAGACATCTGCAAAGCTGTCAGAGACGGCATGTGCGTCGCCACCATCGGCAAAGTCAACGACAAACCCAAAACAAAACCACTCTACATCGGCAAAGAGAGACTCATACCCTACAGCTACTTCCTATCAAAATACTACTTCCCCAAACACGACCAAATCTGCAACAAACAAGCAAAAGCCATGCTCAAAGACCTTTTCGGCCAAGGCAACGCCCAAACAAAAACAGAAATACACGACCTCCGCGACCAACTCACGGAATACAACAAAACAATCTGGGCCAAATAAAACCAACTGGGGGACAGCACACGCCGTCCCCCAACACTATCTAACGGAATCTCACAGCCCCCTGACGCGGCTTAGTCATCGGGAGTGTTCAGGATTTCGTGCAGGACTTGCGCGACGATTTCATATTGGAAGCCGCGCCGCGACAGCAATCCCGCCAGACGCCGCTGTTGTGCCGCCAACTCCAGACCGGCCGGGAAGCTCTTGCGCCGCCGCTGCGCCAACTCGCGCGCCTGTTCCAACTGGACTTCGCGGCTACCGACCTCGGAGGTCGCCGTATTAATCAGTTCATCGCGAACCCCACGATTTTTCAGGTCGTAGCGCACACGCAAAATCCCGTGTTTGCTGCATGTGGTGCGGCTCTGCGCAAAGTCGTTGGCATATGCCACATCATTAATCAGCCCCAGTTCATGGGCCGCCGCCACGGCGCTGTCGACCGCCGCCGCCCGAAACTTCCGCCGCCGCAGATACTCGCGAGCCTCACCCTCCGTCCGCCGATACACCTGCAAATACTTCACCAGCGCACGCCGTGACTCCAGATTCTCCTGGGCCTTGCGCAGCGCCGCCACCTCATCATCCCCCAGCACCTTGCCCGTACACACACGATGCGTCACAACGATTTCGGGGTCCACCTTCACAACCGTCCCATCATCGAATTCAACGGACACCATATCCCCGTAGCGCGGCTGTCGATAGACCTTGAGCAGAATAATCGCCGGCATCGTGTCGCCTACATTCTCTCGATCATCGTCACAAGCGTATCCACAGCGTCCTCCTGTGACAATCCCGACTGCACCAACATGCCCTTCTTATACAGCTGCATAGTTTCCCCCGCCACAATCAGCGCCAAATCCGCGTCGGCGGCCTCGCCGGGGCCATTGACCGCGCACCCCATAACGGCCACACGCAGCGGCCGCCGCACCTGAGCGGTACGCTGTTCAATTGCCCGTGCCACATCAGGCGTATTCACATTACTCTGTTGCCGCCCGCACGACGGGCACGCAATCACCTCGACGCCCCATGGACGAATCCCGGCGGCGCGCAGCACGCGGAACCCCGCCGTTACTTCGCTGACCTTATCGCTATCGGAGCGTCCCGCGATACTCACGCGCAACGTATCGCCGATGCCGCTCAGCAACAGGCTTCCGATGCCCATCGCCGACTTGATGCAACTCTCCGTAAACGTCCCCGCCTCCGTCACACCCAGATGCAGCGGGTAGTCGCATTCGCGCGCCAGTGACCGATAGGCCTTCGTCATCAGCGGAACATGGCTCGCCTTGACACTGATAACGGTATTATAAAAATTGTGCGCTTCCAGAATCTTGATGTTATGCAATGCGCTGTCCACCAGTGCCTGCGCCGGATAGCCACCCTCGGGCGGACGCAACAGCCCCGACCCCGTGCCATCATCCTGAGCGCCATAACTCAGCGCAATCTCACGTTCGAGCGAACCGGCGTTCACCCCAACACGAATCGCCAAATCATACTGTTTCGCCGCCGCAACCACTGCCGCGATATGCTCCTCGTTGCCGATATTCCCCGGATTAATCCGAATCTTATCCACATACGGCGCCGACAGCACCGCCAGACGATGGTCAAAATGGATATCCGCGACAAGCGGCATCTTGAACCGCGCCCGTATCGCGGGCAGCGCCTCGATGGCCTTGAGCGAATTGACCGTCACGCGCACAATCTCGCATCCGGCCTCCTGCAACGCCCCAATCTGGCGCAAAGTCGACTTGATATCCGCCGTTAGCGTCGCCGTCATACTCTGCACACGCACCGGGTTCTGTCCCCCGAGCACAACGCCTGAATGACCTAAAGGAACTTCCCGCGTGAAACGGCGTGGAAACGACAATTTTGCTGTACAATGTTTGGCCATGGCGAAAAGTCCTTTACAATTTTATTGGTATTATTACTTACGCCTAGGATTCCAAAAGCATTTATTTTTTACCCGACGCCAGCGCCCGCCGAATCCAAACACCCGCCGTCGAATCAATCCGCTCCGCGACAAGACCATACCCTGCGTCATTCGGATGAATCTGGTCAGACATAAGCGACGGAGTCCCCATAATTCCCTTGAGAATATGCGGAACATAAACGCATCCCCGACGCCGCGCCAGCGCCCGAAAAGCCCGACCATACTTCCCGCCCACATACGGCGGCTGAATCCCAACCAAAACAACCATCGCGCCCTCACCCTGAAACGCGACAATCATCCGTTCAAGATTGCTCATCGTCTCTTCAAGCGGAATCCGCGTCAGCATATCATTGCCACCAAGCAGCAAAACCAGAACTCGCGGATGCTCCTTCAACACCGACTCAAGCCGCCCAAGCGCCGAGCGCGTCGTATCGCCACTCACACCCGCATTGACAACCTTGCACCCAAGAGTCGTCTCCAAACGAGAAACATACATGAACTCCGGCTCCGACGCACCCACGCCCGCCGTCAGACTATCGCCCAACACAACCACCGGAACCGCCCACGTCGCCCCGGACGGCGCGCTCACATTCGCAATCGCCCACGAATTGTTCCGCCCGTAACAGCCGTACCACAACCCGCCCAACAGCAACGCGATAAGAACGAGGCACCACCACCGATGCCGCGAAAACAACTCCGTCACAAACCGCGGCATCATTTGCCGCGTGCGGCAAGCACACGTTCAACGGCGGCAATATCCTGCGGCGTATCCACTGCGAGACTGTCATGCTCAACCGTGACGACAACCATCCGATAACCCGCCTGCAACAAACGCAACTGCTCAAGACTCTCCGCCTGCTCATAGGACGAGCGCGGCAGCTTGACAAAAGCCTCCAACGCCGCGCGACGAAAAACATACAGCCCCAGATGCTTCAGCGCCCACGGCTCGCCATCGCTCGGAGCCCCCGAACGTTCGCGATTCGGAATCGGAGAACGGCTAAAGTACAACGCCATCCCCGCCGCGTCAACGGTCACCTTGACCATGTTCATATTATGATAATCTTTCTCCGTGACGATGGGCGTACACGCCGTACTGACCGATGCCTCGGGAGTCTCGACCAACGCATGGACGCACCGATCCACAATCAACGAATCAATCAGCGGCTCATCACCCTGAATATTCACGACGATATCGGCCTCGCGCCCCTCGATTGCCTGAGCGATACGGTCGGTGCCACTGGCGCAGTCCATCGATGTCATAACGGCATCACCACCGGCCGCGCGAACAACATCAACAATTCGTTTATCATCCGTCGCAACGAGAACGGCATCCAGCATCGTGCATTTCTTCACAGCCTCAACAACACGAACAATCATCGGCTTGCCCGCAATCATCGCAAGCGGTTTGCCCGGCAGCCGAGTCGATGCGTAACGCGCCGGAATCACACCAAGAATCTTCATCCTAATCATTCTCCTTCATTCGCTGATTGTCTCTCAAATACTACCACAAACGCGGCGCATTTACGCCTCACTCCACTCCCTGACGGAACGGCAACGCCGGCAAACCTTCCGCGCTGTAAAGATTGCACAGCGGGAAATTCGCCCAACCATAACGCACAATCTTCGGGTCGGTCACATAACGGTGGAAGCTAAGCTCAACCTTGTCCTTGCCCTTAATCTTAGCCTTAGCTGTGACGAACATACCATCCGAACCACAAACCTCAAAACCGCTCAAATCATCGCCACTCATGATATGCTTATCCAGTGTCACCGTCGTCGATTGGAGACTACTGCCGACATTGTCAAAAGTCAACAGAATAGACTGCTTATCCTTCGACAGTTTCGCGCTCTTCACGATTGGTCCGCTGCCGTGGGCATCCTTACGCCCATAAACCAGATTCAGAACCGCCGAACTCATGCGCTCGCCCAGAGGAATCTTGAACGGCGGATGAATATTCTTTTCCTGTCCAAGGTCCATCGCCGAAATCGCCGCGACATTCTTCACCTTTGTCAGCGTCTTTATTTGCTCATCACGCAACGTACTATACGGCGGATTGTCCGGACCTTCCTTGGCATCCATAAATCCGGCAAGCACCACATAAACAAACGGCATATCGGGTTGATGCCATCTTGCCCGCCACGTGCTAATCATCGTCGCAAACAAATCACTATAATGTGTCTTGCCATAATCGGTAAACCCGGCATCCGTTTCGCCCTGATACCACACAACGCCCTTGATGGGAAACTTGTGCAGAGGCGCGATCATCCCATTATAAAACAAACTCGGCTGATGAGGGTTAGGCGTTTTGTCGTTGACCATATCGAGGAACGGACGCAACAACGACGAATCACTCATGATTTCGCGAGGCGTCCACGCACGCAACATCGAACCGCCAACAGCGCTATAAATCAACCCAATAGGAACACCGACTTCGGGTTGAAGATTCTTCCCGAAATAATAGCCCAACGCGGAGAATTCGTAATTTGCGTCCTTGTCACTCGTTCGCCAATCGCCACCAAACTTATCGTCGTTCTTCTTAATCTCGTCTTGCGGTTGCTCGGCATTACAGTGCTTCACAACGAACAAACGCAAATCCGGATTCACAGCGTCAAAACTCGCGGTCGTAACAATGTCAGGAAACTGAGTATGGTAATAGACCACACGTGTGTCCATATTCGACTGACCGCCACAAAGCCAGACATCACCCACCGCCACATTCTTCAGTTCAACGGTATGCGTACTGCCGGACACTTTCAGCGTCAATCCCGTCGCCGCCGAGCGCTTATTCAGCAGGGCGCGCCATTCACCATCACTACCCGTGGCGACACTTGTCGAATCGCCATCCATCGACACTGTAATCATCTCATTGGCATCGGCAACACCACGAACAACAATCGGCATATCACGCTGAAAAACCATATTATCCGTATATAGATTATTCAGCACAACATCGGCTCCCGAACTGAATGACATCGTCATAAAGACTGATAACAAAGATACTATTGATAAACGCATAAGCGAACCCTTTGAGTTTTTATAATTTGTTGCGCACAACTGACCCACGATTTCAGCGACCTTACAACACCGCCCGATTACTCGAGCTCGAAACCAGAAATCTCGACGGGCGTTTGCGGTGGAGACGAATAGACTTCGATCTCATTACATATGGCCCACTGATAGAAGGGGAATGTGTAAACCACATAACGGGCGGAATACTCATTCGAGGTCGTCAACCGATAAATGGCATAATTCGTCGACTTGGACTCATTATTCGTCATCAGCCCCAAATCCACATTACTTACGCCATTCGAAACCATAACACGAACAGAATCAGACTTAAGAGCCGGAACCGCGGCCCCATCAGCATGAATCATAATCAACCGAAAATCTGTGAGACCTTTTTTTACCTCACCTAAGTCAAGCGTAATCGTCAGTGTTCCCGCATTGGAAGTATCCCACCAACCGACCATATCACCCTCGCCGCCCTGAACATAATCGATTGACCACTTGCCATCCGTGAGCTTCGTCATATTCGGGTCGGGATAGATGGTACTTGGCGCAAGGCTATAGCTATAACTCTTGCCAAGAGACTCATTGACAAGAGTCTCTTTTCCCTCAAGGTACCGTTTATAATTGCAATTAAACGCAAACGACTTGGGAGAATACGTCGGCGAACAATACTGCCAAACCCAACACACAAAATGGTCAACATAAGGCGCTTCTATTGCGAGCTGGGTTTTGACACGGGAAAAATCCGGCGGAGCATACTCAGCGGCACCAATCGTAAACATCTCTAAATCCGACCAGAATTGGCGACCCGTCGCGTCGCAGGCGGCACGTGTAGCCGCGAAATATCGCTCAATCACCTCAAACGTATTGAGCGTATTCGCGCCAATGCCATCCTGAACAATAATCAGATCCAGATTCGGACACGCATTCAAAATCGTCGTCCAAATCGATTGCCATTCGGCAGGCTGAGCATAAGCACTGTTCGAATTGTAAAACGGAGCATCCGAAACAATGAGACTGGAACGCAAACTCTTAATATGATTGCAAATCGGATTCAGAACACGATTCGTCAAAACGCCCAGAGCCTTCTCTGTCCGATAATTCGCGTTATCAATCTCCTGCGGCAAATACATCCCTTTCAGCGAAGAGTGCCCGCCATAGCGAGCAAACAACTCATTGGCAACAATCGTACTGGTCGAAACAAGTTCCTCGGGATACGAAGTCTCCGTCAACGCCCAATTCCACTTGAACCAAGTATCCTCATCAATCACCAAACCAAGATGGACATCCATCTCCTCCGCGTCTGCCGCGTCCATCATATTATCGAAATCCGTTGCGGCCGTCGCTGACATCGTCATCCCCGGAATATTCGTCGGATAATAAGACTTCATTATGCTACTATTAATAGTATGCCGCATGATAACCGTCCTCATCCCGATATCCTTCATCTGCTGGAATTCATTGCGCCAATCTTCAACCGAATAACCAAGATATGGTTCCGGCGTCAGAAAGCCGCCGCCAAGACGCGCATCGGTCGCCGCCGTAGACAAAACGCAAGGCAAACACAAAAGCAGAACGAACAATATCCCTATGGACTTCAACATAACTTGACTCACTTAAATATAATGTAAATTATAACACAACACGAAACGCTTTGTCAAGCACGAACCAGACAGGCAAAATATATCACCGAATTAATGATACTTCCTCATTCACTGTAATTTAAAGTATTTGACCAATTAATATATGGAGTAACGCTCGTGGCTAAAGATAGCAAAGAACAGAGTTTTATCAAAGAAATCACACCCAGAAGTGAAGACTTTTCGCAATGGTACATCGATATCGTTCGAAAGGCGGAACTCGCCGACTATACGAGCATGAAGGGATGCATGGTCATCAAACCATACGGCTACGCCATTTGGGAAAACATGCGCGACCAGATGGACAAACGAATCAAGGACACCGGCCACATGAACGCCTACTTTCCACTTTTCGTCCCTGAATCATTACTCAACAAAGAAGCCGAACACATCGCCGGATTCGCACCCGAAGTCGCTTGGGTAACCCAAGGCGGAAACGAAAAACTCGAAGAAAGACTCGCAATCAGACCCACGAGCGAAGCCATCATTTGCTCAATCTACGCGGACTGGGTACACAGCTGGAGAGACCTCCCCATCCTTATCAACCAATGGGCAAACGTCGTCAGATGGGAAAAAGTCACAAGACTTTTCCTCAGAACAACGGAATTCCAATGGCAGGAAGGCCACACATGCCACCGCACCCACGAGGAAGCCGTCGAGGAAACGGTGAAGATGCTCGCCGTCTATAAAGAATACGCCGAGAACGTCCTCGCCATGCCCGCACACGCAGGCATCAAAACGTCCAACGAAAGATTCCCCGGGGCACAGGAAACCTACTGCATCGAGGCGCTTATGAGCGACGGCAAGGCGCTACAGGCCGGAACAAGCCACGACCTCGGACAGCACTTCTCGAAGATGTTTAACATCCTTTTCGAAGACCAAGACAACGAACGGAAATACGTCTGGCAAACATCGTGGGGAACCTCGATGCGTATGCTCGGCGGAGTCATCATGACACACGGAGACGAAAACGGACTCATCCTTCCGCCCAAAATCGCTCCCTACCAAGTCGTCATCATCCCCATCTTCAAGGCCGCGAACAAAGAAGAAGTCTGCGCCAAAGCGCAAGAAGTGGCAGCCACACTCAAAGCCGCCGGAGTCCGTGTCTTCCTCGACGACCGCGAACAATACAGCCCCGGCTGGAAGTACAACCAGTGGGAAATGAAGGGCGTGCCGCTTCGTCTGGAACTCGGCCCCAAGGACATCGAAAAGCAAACTGTCTTCAGCGCAAGAAGAGACACACGCGTAAAAGCCGCAATCCCAATGGCACAACTGACCACAGCCGTTCCGGAGCTTCTCAACACTATCCAAAACGACATGCTACAAAAGGCAATCAACTTCCGCGAGGAAATGACAACAAAAGTGGACAACTTCGAGGACTTCCAAAAAACCATCGAAACAAAACGTGGATTTGTCGTCGCAGGTTGGGACGGAACAACAGAAACCGAACTCAAAATCAAAGAACTGACGAAAGCAACAATTCGGTTCATCCCGATGGACGAGAACTTCAAGCCCATCCCGGCTCCTGAAGGAACAAAGTGCGTCCTCACCGGAGAACCCGCGAAACATCTGGTGTACTTCGCCCGCTCATACTAAGGGACCTAATGACCGACGCAAAAAAAACTGCCATCTCAATTTGCATCAACAGTCGTTTCACCTATAACTGCTGGGTCAACAACCACCGGCCTGTCGGAGGCGCAGAGCGTGACCTCACAAACGTCATGCGATACCTCAACGAAGACGGCCGGTTCAAGTTCACTCTCATCTCCGAAACATGCGGAGACAAATTGTCAGATGACAGCATCATCGACGGAGTACTCATCCGCAACGCCGGAATGCCCAATTTCGAGCGCGTAAAGATTCTGCGCCCACTCGCGTATCTCGTTTACGCGCTCAGACTACTCTGTGCAAACATGACCGTACACACGGACATATTCTTCGCCGAAGGATGCAGCGTCGCGATGATAATGATGTGGTTAGCAGCCAAAATCAGGCGCAAACCATGCGTCTTCAGATACGCCAGCATCTCTGAACTCGACAAAGAAATCCTGAACTCGACAAAAAACACTCACGGAAAAATCGCCACGAAACTCTTTGACTTCGCCATCCGAACAATGACGCAATCCATCGCGCAAACAACCGATCAGGCAAACCTCTTCGAAGAAAAGTTCGGGCACCAAATCCCCATCATCTACAACATCCTCAACATCGAGCCACTGTCGGAAAAGGAACTCGCGAGCAGTTTGGCACAGCGAGACAACATCCTCTGGCTCGGACGTTGCCACAGCGTCAAACGCCCGGAACTCTTCCTCAAGTTAGCAAAAGCACTGCCGCAATATCGTTTCGTCATGGTAGCCCCCGAAGCCGCTGGCGAAGAAAAGTTCAAAACAGAAATCGAACAACAAGCTCGCGAAATCGACAACCTCACATTCATTGGCGGCGTCGAACCCGACAAAGTCGCGCAGTACTATCGCAGCGCCAGAGTCTTCATCATGACAAGCGTCTACGAAGGTTTTTCGAACACGATGACCGAGGCATTCTCACAAGGCACACCCGTCGTCGCCTACTCCTTCGCAATCACCGGCTGGCTCGAGCCGCTCAACAAAAACGCAAACATGGCCGACCTGGACGTCGCCGGAACAATCATCCTCACGACCCCCGGCTACTGCTGTCAGGCAAACGACGAGACATTCATCGAAATGACAAAGAGACTCATGAACAACGACGACGCATGGCTCCAATCCGCCAACCTCGCCCTACAGCATGCCCACAAAATGAAACCCCACACCATCACCGACCAATACAAGAGCATCTTCGAAAAACTGGCATAATTAAAACATCACCCACACGGTACAGATTTTTAGTAAAAAAGAACCTGCAGAAACATTATGCTTTTTAACACACCGGAATTTTTCATCTTTTTTGCCATCGTACTCGCCCTCTACTTCATGATGACGCGCCGCTGGCAGAACATCCTTCTCATCGTAGCGAGCTACGTCTTCTACGGTTGGTGGGACTCGCGCTTCTGCGTCCTGCTTCTCATCAGCACCATCCTCGACTTCGTATGCGGCCTCATGATCCCTGGCAAACGCCCCAAACTCTGGTTATGGATTAGCGTCGTCGGCCAGCTCGGCATGCTCTGTTTCTTCAAATACTTCAACTTCTTCGAAAGTAGCGTCATCGACCTCTGCCACCTCTTCGGCATGAACCCCAGTTGGCCGACGCTCAAGCTCGTCCTCCCCGTCGGCATCTCGTTCTACACCTTCCAGACGCTCTCCTACACCATCGACATCTACCGCAAAAAACTCGAGCCGACCCGCAACTTTGCCGAATTCGCCGTTTTCGTTTCCTTCTTCCCGCACCTCGTTGCCGGCCCCATCCTACGCGCGACCTACATGCTCCCGCAAATCATGAAAGACCGCCACGTTGGCGCCCGCGAAATCAGCGAAGGCGCATACTTCATCCTCGTCGGACTCGTCAAGAAAGTCGCCATTGCCGACATGATTGCCCCACTTGTCAAGTCGGCCGCCGAGAACCCCGGCGCCATGAGCAGCCTCCAACTCCTCCTTAGTAGCTACATGTTTGCCCTACAAATCTACTGCGACTTCTCCGGCTACACTGACTGCGCACGCGGCATCTCGCGCCTACTCGGCTTCCACCTCCCCGAAAACTTCAACTGGCCCTACTTCTCCGCCGGCTTCCAAGAATTCTGGCGCCGTTGGCACATGTCACTCAGCTTCTGGCTCCGCGACTACCTCTACTTCTCCCTTGGCGGCAGCCGCTGCTCGACCCTAAAAACATACCGCAACCTCTTCATTACCATGCTCCTTGGCGGCCTGTGGCACGGCGCCAGTTGGAACTTCGTCCTCTGGGGCGGCCTCCATGGCATCTACCTAGCGCTCGGACGCATGAGCGGCCCGCTCTTCTGGAATGCGCTCAAAGAGAAAGCGCAACAATGGAAAATCGGCTGGCTACTCACCGGCCTCTGCATCCTCTTCACCTTCCACGTCGTCAACTTCACATGGATATTCTTCTTCATTCCTGACTTCAGCGTCGCCGCCAAATACTTCGACGGCCTCCTCGCCTTCACCACCACCTGCGACCCTGACCGCATCCGCCTGTTCATCTACGCCCTCATCGTCATCCTCTTCATCGACCTACCGGAGTTTCTCTTTGGCAGCCACGAATGGCTCATCAACCGTCCACGCCCCCTACGTGCCCTCTTCTACGCCATATTCGTCATACTCCTCATGATTACATGGACAGACAACTACGAGCCATTCATCTACTTCCAATTCTAAAATGAAAACCACACTTGACATAAGAGCCTTACCCAAAGCGGCACTGACACTGCTGCTCACAGCGATGATTTTCTATGCCATCGACTTCTCTGTGCGTCAGTGGAATCCGATAAAGTCTTACTTGCCTTGGGGCGTGGATAACTGCCAATGGAAAATGGATGATTTGGAAGCTCATTATCAAAAATATGGCCGAATCGATTTAGTGACATTGGGCACTTCGGTTGGGACAGGATGTGATGTTGGAATATGGCAACGCGAAACGAAAGACCAACTCATTTGTTTCAATTTGTGTTTACCCGGTTTTCGGGCCGAAAACATAGAGTTTCTATTTACGCACTATATTTATCCAAAATACAAACCTAAGTATGTTTTGTACATTGCACAACCCCGCTTTATGTTGGGTACTGAGGGAACAAAAGCACATCAATTTGTTCCCGCTTTCTGGAAATCATCACGAGTAAAACAACTCTTAGCAAAGTCTTTTGGCGAGAAAATCCAAAGCTCCTTTGAAATTTCCTCCTATATTGCTCAAACCAATGGGCATGTTCGACTGCTTCTTACAAAAGGGTCAAGAACAGGCGTATTGTCGCCGGCACTAGGGCTTAAAAACATTGGCGATTATGGTGTGACACACGGTGTTTCGTGGAATCCGGCACATCACTATTCGACTTATCCCGAACAAAAAGGCACTTTTTCGCTTCATGGAGCATTAGGGTATATCAGTCGGTTATTTTCATGGTGTAATGAACAAGGGATCCAAGCATTCTTGATAAATCAAGAACAAAATCCTGACTACTGGAACCGATATCCTCTTGGTTCAAAGGATCTTTATCGTCATCTTATCCAGACAATAGTGAGTTCGGATAAGATGTTCGATATTCCAACGGCACTCTCTTTGACACCTCAGGAATTTATGGATACAGTACATCCCAACGCATTTGGTTTGGAACGAGTATATCGTTTTATCTTCAACAATATTATTTCTCCGAAATTTCTCTTATCTCGTTTTGGAGTATCGCCGGAACATCGATATCGATTTGCAGATGACGCAAATCATTTCAATGAAAATTTTGCCATTTGCCGTCCAATAAAAATTAAAGGCAAGATGCCATCTATGTTCCAATTAATGGCCGAAGAAGACGGTGCCAGTGTGACATTGGGTCAAGAAATCATGCCCGGGGACTATGAATTGACAATCTACTCATATAATGACATTGAAACAACGGCTCCAAAAGATGAAACACACCGTATTAGGATTGAGGCTATTACTGCGGATGGTCGAACGCTCTTGTCAAAATCGGTCGCAATGAGTCGTGCTATCAATTCTGATGGGATGTCGGCGATGACCGTAACACAAGTCAATATTTCAGAGCCTGCACATCTAGTCATTATTGCGGATTCCATTGTGAAAGACAAACAATTAGTGTTAGATTTGATGTCCATTCGCCGCCTTTTCTTACCACTTGCCGAAGCGACACAAAGCTCTTCGACTATTGAAAAACAAACTGTACCAATTGGAAGTCCTTTGCTTTTTAATGAGTCGTTTTCTACTCCAAATCCTGTAACGACCACGACCTATTTGGCGTTATCTTGGAACAATTATGCGAAAGACCAAGCATCTGTTATAGCTCTCGAGGATGGTAACAAGGTGTTGAAAATAGAATGTCTTAATGGAAAAGACAGACCTCCGGTCGCACAATGGATAGATCAAACGTTATTACCATTTTTAACAAAGAAAACTGTGCGATTGAGTTTTGTTGGTAAAACGACAACTGGGACTTTGATTTCAGGTGGTGTTGAGGGAAGACTTATGGGCACAACAGAAACGGTAAAGTCGTTTGGGAAGATCCCAGATGGGGCTTCTCCACAGGATTGGTGCGAATATACCACAGAACTGAAACTCCCAGACAAGCCGCTTGAGACTCTGAAGGTTGACTTGCGTTTGGGTTGGACTCCTGGGGTCAAGGGTTATGCCCTCATCGACGATGTTCGGCTTGAGGTCGTAAATGAATAGACTCATTTTCTACTCCATACCAAAGCGATGATACATGACTGCGGACGAACTCATCAAACAGTTTGGCATGGCGCCACATCCCGAAGGCGGGTTTTGGGTACGCTCATCGATTGCCCTGCCACCACACCCGGCGTGGTCCGCAATCTATTTTCTCTTGCGCCGCGACGACATCTCGCGCCTCCACGTCCTCACGGCCGACGAACTGTGGCTTGCGCACGGTCCGACGCCCGTCGAACTCATCCAAATCTTCCCCGACGGCTCGCTCAAGCGTTCATTTCTGGGGCTGGACATCACCAAACAACAAGTCCCACAAATCACAATCACCACCGGCACCATCTTCGGAGCACGCGTCCTGCCGCTCGCCGCTGACGCCACCGCGACACCGGCGCCGCACGACGATTATGCGCTGATGAGTTGTCTTGTCATCCCGGCGTTCACCGACGAATGCTTCACCCTTTGCGACCGCGAGGAACTCCTACAACGCTTCCCCAGCCATGCGCAAACGATTCGGGATTTCACCCCGAACATCGACACAAAACCATAAGCGACACGCACTCTGATGCGTTCTGTCACAGCCCGCACAACGCAACGTCGAACCGCCAACTCATGCAGAAACTCCCCCACACATGGTACTATACACTTATAGAACCTCAGTTTACTGACCTTGAAAGTGAAAACACAAATGAAGAACGATAAACAACTCAGCGGCGTCCTCTGCAACGAACTCTGGACACCCGAAGTGCAAATGAAAAATGTCTTCGTTAAATTTGACAACGAACGCATCGAGCGCATCATCCCATGGGAAGACGGAAAAGCCCTCCCGCAAAACGCCATTATCGCCGACGATAAACTTGTCGCTGTCCCCGGCCTCATCGACATCCATGTCCACGGCAACGGCGGCGGAGACTTTCTCGACAACACAGACGAAGCACTCTACGCAATCAGCGACACATCCGCGCGCGGCGGTGCTACATCCGTCATCGCCACCATGAGCATCGCTGGCGACGACACAAACTTCACAAAATTCGAACAGATTGTCAAGCGGCTGAAAAACACTGTCGTCAACGGCTCGCGTTTCGCGGGTCTTCACCTCGAAGGCCCATACATTAACCCCGAACGCCGTGGCAGTTTCTCCGACAGATACATGAGACCGCTCAAGGCCGAAGAGCTTAACAAAATCCTCGACATCTGCGCCGACTTTCTCCGCAAAATCACCATCTGCCCGGAACTCGACGGAGCATGGGATCTCGTCGATCTTATCGTCAAAAGAACAAACGCCGAAATCTCGCTCGGCCACAGCATCGCCTCATACGAAAAAGCCGAAGAACTCTACCAACATCCGCGCGTCAGACAGGCCACCCACTGCTTCAACGCAATGGTTCCGCTTCATCACCGCGCCCCAGGCCTACTCGGCGCCTCACTCCTTGACAGACGCGTCACAACAGAAATGATTCCCGACGGGTATCATCTCTCCGGCCCCATCATCGACATGATTTACCGACTCAAGGGGCGCGACAAAGCCGTCATCATCACCGACGGCAACGCCGCGACCGGACTTCACGAGGGACAAATTATCGAGTGCCTCGGCGGCAAGGCATGCGTCAAAAACGACGCTGTTTATATCGCCGGAACGGACACGCTCGCGGGCAGCAATCTCCTCATGGCCAGAGGTCTATACAAAGCGCAAATTCTCGGCCACATCCCATTCCAAGATGCGCTCACCATGTGTACCTACAACGCCGCCAAAGCAATTCACATGGACGACGTCATGGGCACCATCGAACCAGGTAAACTTGCTGACATGGCGCTCATCAAGGCCGACGGAACAGTCGCGACGACCATCCGTGACGGTAAAATCGTATACTCCGCGGAATAGATTCCGCGACAACTTTCGCAAGAGAGCCACGCCCACTCGGCATGGCTCTCCTTGCTTTGCGCAAGTTGAAACGACACGATGAACTTTCTCAATTTTACACAACATCTCTGTCGTCACTGTACTCTTTTTGTTGGTATACTATAATTAATATAGCAAAACAGGCAACAACACTCTTCTCATCATGGACAATAACACAAATACAACCAACACCGACCGGCGGAGACGCATCATGCTCATCAACCCGCCGACAGGTCTATACCGGCGCGACGACAGATGCCAGTCAAAAGTCGACGACCAGACGGTACGCGTTGTATTCGCGCCCGTTGATCTCGCCTTGCTCGGAGCCATCGCGCGACAAGCCGGAGCCGAACCGAAGGTCTGCGACTACCCGGCGCTCAACCAGTCCGAAGGCGTATTCATTGCTGACATCAAAACGTTCAGACCACACATACTGTTCCTGAATTCGACGGTACACACCCTCGCGAAGGACATGGAGCTCGTTGCCAAAGCCCGCGACTTTGACCCCGGAATTCTCACGCTTCTCCACGGCGAAGGCGTCGTTGTTCAGGCCGAAAAAGTCCTCCGCGATTATCCTCAATGCGACGCGATTCTTGACGGAGAACCCGAACTTACGCTACGAGAAATCGTAACCACCGTCCCCGACGAGCAGACGCTCTGGCAGACTCCCGGACTTGTGTGCCGCGACGGCTCGGGAACGCCGTTCCGCACCGGCAAAAGGCCGCTCATCGAATCCCTCGACATACTGCCCTTGCCCGCCCGCGACCTCCTGAACAACAAGATTTATCACAGCCCCGAAAACGGCAAACCGCTGACCGTTATCCAAGCGCAACGCGGCTGCCCCAGCAAATGCGTCTTCTGCCCCGCAGGCTCAATGTTCGGCTACGTCGTCAGAGAAAGGAGCGTCGAAAGCATCATGGCCGAACTCAAAGAATGCGTCGAGAAGTATGGAATCACAAATTTCCTTTTCCACGGAGACACGTTCACGCTCCACAAGCCGTGGCTTCTCAAACTTTGCGACGCCATCATCAATTCCGGAATGAAAATCCATTGGGGATGCAACTCACGCATCGACACCATCGACGACGAAAGAGCCGCCGCACTCAAAAAAGCCGGATGCTGGGTCGTCGCTTTCGGCTTCGAGCACGGCAACCAGAACATGCTGAACTTGATGCGCAAAGGACAACGAGCCGAAAGAGCATTCGAGGCGGTCAGCATTTGCAAACGCAACGGCCTACTCACACACGGATTTTTCATCGCCGGGTTGCCATGGGAAACCAAACGGACCCTTCAGCAACTCTATCTCTACGCGAGAAAACTCAACACGGACTTTTTCGATTTCAACATCGCATGCCCGCTCCCAGGAACCGAGCTTTACAACATCTGTCTACAAGAACAACTGTTCGTCCACACAGACAGCTCAAGCTATGCGCACGCCGGAGTCCGAACACTATCGCTGTCCGCCGAAGAGCTTACCGAATGGAGACGCAAAACGCTTCTCAAAATGTACTTCCGTCCGACATATGTCGCGCGTATCATCATACACGCAATTAAAACCGGAACAATCAAACACTATCTCGCAGCGGCATTATCACGAGTAAAAAACCTCGTCAAAACGACTTAAATCTAAACTCGCAATGGAAGGGATTGGCTATGAAACTATCACTTAAAGAAACTCTTATCCAAACTGCGGCAATACTTGCGATTGCCATCCTCGCACCGGCAAACGCAACCGCGGACCATGCGCTCGAATCAAAAGGAACGGGGCTTTTCAATGTGATTGTTGAGGACAATGTTCCAACCGGAACAAAGAATATGCGCGTCCGCTTCACGGATACCTCCTTCGCATTAACATACAAAACCAAAACCCTCCGCCCACTGCTTGGACGTGCGAACTACTATGACATCGTCGATCACATCACAACCGCCACAAGGGTCGGTAAAGACGCCGCAATCAAACTTATGGAAGACAAAGAGTGGAGCAAATACACCCCCACGCCGCCGCCAACACCTAAACCGGCGACGACATCAACCATCGAAACAAGAATGGCGGCTTCCGAACTCAACTCGCCATACGGCAGACTTCTAAGCACGTTCAACAAACCATTCCTCATCCCTATTGATTCCTCACACACCGAAGAAGAACAAATCACTAGCCAGCTCAACGCCTTTATCCAACAGCAACAGATGGCCGTCACACAAATCAACTCATACCTTCGCATCGGTATGCTCACACTCGCGCAAGGAACAGAACTCCGCAAATCAATCCTCGAAATGCAGCTCAAAGCCTTCAAAGACACCTATAAACAGGATACGGAAAACGTGAGAAAGGCGATGAAGTTTTTCGACATGCAAATCAAATCTCTGAACGAACGAGGCTTCTACAACTATGAATAACCTTGGCACGACGACAACCGTCAGCATTGTTATTCTTACGTACAAAAGCGAGGACTACATCGCGCAATGTCTCACATCGATAGCCCGTTCGGACAACGGCGATAAACACGAAATTATCATCGTCGACAACGCGTCAAGCGACCTCTCCACAACGGTGGCCAACCAAACCATCAAAGCACTTGGACTGACAAGAGCCAAAGTTGTTCCGTTACCCAAAAATCTTGGATGCGCAAGCGGCAACAACGCCGGATGGAGAGCCGCAACGGGCGACATCATTCTCTTTTTGAATCCCGACACCGAAATCACCGCGAGCTTCGTCGCGGAGATAACCAATCCGCTCATCAACGACCCGGAGGCCGCCGTCACGGGAGCAAAAATCTACTACCCGAATTCACGCGTCCTTCAGCACGCCGGAGCATACATTCACCCAAACGGAATGACGGGTCACTACGGCGTCGGCGAGACGGATGACCAAGAACTCTATAACGAGATTCGCCCATGCGACTATGTCACCGGTGCCGGTTTCGCCGTAACAAGAAAAGCCCTCGAAGAGCTGAACGGATTCGATGAAGAATACTTTCCGGCCTACTTCGAAGAAACAGATTTCTGTACAAGGGTGCGCAAGATCCTCCACAAAAAAGTCCTCTACATCCCAACGGCGATTCTCTACCACCACGAGAGCGTCACACTCGCCGTCGACAGTCCCGCCTTCCGCAGACTCTACCAGAAAATGCGAATCATGTATCTCTGCAAAAATCTGCGAACACTGCGCGAATGGCGCAAGGCCATCGGCTTCGAAAAATGGTGGATGCTCAAAAGTCCTCACTCTCGCGGACACAGAACCGAACAATTCCGCGCCTATTACGAGGCCGCCGTTCAACTCATCAAAAACAAATTCACGCACTCCGCGTAGTCTTATCTATCACCCAACACTCAGGAGTTCACAATGCGGTATCGCAACATCATCTTCTTGTTATTCGCTGCGACGGTATGTCTGGGGACAGCCTGCGCCAACACCATAGACGAGAGCAAACCGCTGTCGCACAAAAAAGAAATCATCGAGTTCTACAGCAAATCGCTCGACGCGACAACCACATGCACCGTCTACACGCCGGACCCCATCAAGCCCGGCAAACAATACCCCGTCTTCTACATCCTCCACGGCTACGGCGGAAGCCACAACAGCTGGACACAATGCACAAGCATGTCACTGGCGCTCATGGATCGCGAAGTCATCGCGGTTATGCCAAACGGCGCAAACGGATGGTTCCTCGACAGCCCGATTGTTCCCAAAAGCAATTACGAATCGCTCATCGTGAAAGATGTGATTCCCGAAATCGACCGTCGATATCCGACTTATCCAAAGCGCGAAGGACGCGCCATTTTCGGCCTGAGCATGGGCGGACATGGTGCCTTCATTCTCGCCGAGAAACACCCAGAACTTTTCGCGTCTGTCTCTTCCCTGAGCGGCGTCCTGAATCTGTCCAGCGAACTTCCAAGATACAATCTCGATGAACTTCTCGGCAAAGACCGCAAGGCCAAGCCATGGCACGAGAACAACGCGCTTGAACTTTCGGACGCGCTCACAACCGCCAACATCGCCCTAATGATTGACTGCGGCGAAGACGACATGTACTGTCGCGATGCGTACGAAATGCACGAGAAACTCGCGGCCAGAGGCGTACAGCACAAATTCCGCATTCACCCCGGCAACCACATCTGGTCGTACTGGGACGAGCACCTCGGCGAACACATTGCCTTCCACGACAGCAACCTCAAAATAGCGATGCAGGGCAAACCGTTCGACGCCGGACAAATAATCAAAGGCAACTTCGAGAAGAAGTATATGGAACGCGTCATTCGCTTCGAGAAAGAAACCGCCGAATGGCTTGCGCAAGAGAACCCACCACGCCCAATCGTCCTACTCGGAAGCTCGACCATTCAAGGATTCAACGAAAAGAAACTCATGCCCGGCCTGCCTGTCGTCAATCGTGGCATCTCCGCCGACCGCATCGGACTTGACGGCAAACGCGGACTCGCGAACAGAATATTCAACACCGTCATCGCGCTCAAACCCAAGGCGGTCATTATCAACAACGGCACCAACGACCTCTCCGCAAGCGCGAAGTTCGGCGAACCGAACATGTATGAAGTAGCTAGCAAATACCGCGAAGTCGTCACGACAATCCTCAAAAGAGTTCCGGACTGCCACGTCTATATTGACTCATGTCACCCCACTCGCGGCAAGAGTGTGCGTTCCGCCTACTTCATCAATCGATACAACAAAATCCTCAGCAAAATGGCGGACGAACTCGGCGACAACGTCCACTACATCGACCATGCGACAGCCGTCACGGCGCCTGATGGAACACTCAATCCCGAATTCGCCGCGGACGGACTTCACCTCAACCAAAAGGGCAACGCAATATTGCGCGACAAAATCATCGAGGCGCTGAAGCAACAAGGCCTCGTCCCTGACAAATAGTCGCCCCACCTAATGGCATAACAAAACCGGCATATTTCCGCGATGGGCATATGCCGGTTTTCATTATCGCATAGATTTCGTCAACTACGGCAGCAACGCGCTATAGTCGTAGTTATCCGTTTCATCCGTCTCGGCAACGACATCCGTCGAGTCTGCCAGAACGCCGACCATCTTTCCGGCAGGAACAACGCCCGTAATACTGATGGCCTGTTCGCCGTTCGGCGCAAGCCCCGAGCAATTGACGCCACCTGCGAAGACCTTCGAGCTATCCTTGTAGAAGTAGCCCGTCTTCGCTTGCATTGTTCCGATAAATGCTTCGGTCCAGAAGCTGCGTGTCGCGACGGTTCCGACATTCTTAATCTTTCCGGTAATCGTCACCTGCGACCCGGTTTGACTGAACACAGGGCCCTCGCTCCAGACAATATTGCGAACGCCACTATCAACCGGCGTGCTCAGGAAAATGCGGCCTGTCGCGCACGCGAAACGGTTATCAGGCGGATACATATCGCCGGGATTCGCCGCCAGCCCGGTGCGATTCACGACGGCAACCAGAGTATACATTCCATCGCCGATACTGTTAAGTGGTTTCGCGAAGTTATACACTCGTTCCGTTCCCGGAGCCGGAGCTTCAACCAGTTCACTCCAAGTTGCTGTTACGCCCGGAACCATCGAAGCGCCGCCATCACGCGAGGCGAAAACCTCGAGATAAACCTTCCCGCTCGGCGCGGCAGTCCCACGATTCGCGACGGTGACAACACACCGCAACGACTCGCCCGGCGCAACCGAGGCCGGCGCAAGCTGCGACGCGTCAACACTCAAATCCGTCACCGTCAAATCAATTCCGTTATCCTTGCCCGAAGGCAAAATCGACGCGTCATAACGCAAAACGTAATTATTCGTCTCATCAATTTCCGGAACAATATCCGTGCTGTCAGCCGTCACCGCCAGTGCCTTGGCAGCGATACCACCGGGAACAACACCACTCAGCGTGAAGTCTTGCAACTCACCTGCGCCAAGCGTATTGATATTCACACCGCCACCGATAGTACCTTGCGGCATCAGCGTTCCCTCGGCCGTCAGCGTCCCGAAGAAGACCTCAACCCAGCAACCCGGGCGAACCATATCCTCGGTGCCGCCGTTGCAAATCTGACCCGTCACGGTGACCTTATTCGGCACCGTCAAGTCGGGCTGAACATCCACATCGACAAGGAACAAATCGACATTCGGCAGGCTCGGGTTATGCACCGCGAGGCGTTTGCCTGATACGACCTGCCAGTTGTTGGTATAGTTGACTTCATAAAGCGCTTCCGAATTCGAACCACGGTTCACACTCGGCATCAGCGTATACAGACCGTCACTCAGCGCGTTCAGCTTCAGCGTCCCCGGCGCGATTGTTTCCGCAACACCCATACCGGCAGCCTTATACGAACTCGTCGCGGTAACACCGGTACGAACCTGATCAAAACCGCCTGTCTTGCTCGCGAAAATCTCGCACCAGAAAGGTTCGCTCACGGCCTTTGTCGCCGTCGCCGTCCAAGAGAAATCAACTGCGTCGCCCGGCTTCAGCGGAGCGCTAACACCGGCGCTAAAGTCGCCGCTCACCAACGCTATATCAAAAGCAAAATAAGCGCCACTCGCACTTGCAACCGCGTTCTTCGTGACCGACACCATCTGCGGTGCGGGCGTCTCATAGCCTGCGGCCTCGCCAAACACGACTTCATAATCACCCGTCGCCAGCGTAACCGTCGACCCGCTTTCGTGCCAAGTCAAACCGTCATCGACGCTCCACTTCGCGCCGGCAGCCACAGCGTCGCCCGGCGTCAACGTCACCGACAAACCGCCATTCGCCACTTGATACAACGCGCTCGTCGTAAAGTTGCCATCCCGTTCCAGAACAAACGACACCGGAGCCGGAGCATCCCACGCCGCCAAATCCGCGAACGTAATCGTTTGCGTTCCGGCAGCTGCAGGCACCGACGTCCCGCTCTCATTCCAGTTCAGGCCACCATCGAGGCTCCACTTCGCCCCATCCGCAACGGCCTCCGCCGGAGCAAGGTCAACCGTCACAAAGCCCGGATTATAAATCCCATTCGCGACCGTTGTACCGTCCTTCGTAATCGTCACCGTCTGCGGCGCCGGAGTGCTCCAACCATCAGCAGCCGAGAACTCCACCGTATACACACCCTCAGGAATCGAAATCGTCCGACCAAGATTCCACGTCACGCCGCCATCAATCGTCCAGCGTGCGCCAACCTTCTCGACCGCCTTCGGCAACAGATTCACGGTCAGTTTCCCGTCCGTCATCCCTTGGAAATATGGATACGAATTATTTTCAACGATAGCCCACGTATTCACGAAATCCCACGCGACAAATTTGTCTTCTTCGATTGTCCCGAAAGTATTACGCTGATGCATCAAAGGACTACTCGTAGCGAAACCGCCTGCGGACTCTGTCTGCAGCGAGGTATCGACATCCCAGAAGCAACTCGTAATGGACGTCACAACATCATTGTAACCAACCAAGCCGCCCGCCTGACTATCAAACCCTGTCACCTTGCCCATCGAATAACTCTCGTTAGCGACACCGGACTCGTAGTCATTAAAACCAATCAAACCGCCGACATAATAGTTGCCCTCAACCACGGCGTGACTGTACGTGTTATCGATAGACCCCATGTTCTTTCCAACCATACCGCCAACGGCGTTGTTACCAAACACGACACTGTACTTATCGACATAGCACTTCTCAATCATACCGTCAGCATCAAGATAACCGACGAGCGCGCCCACGGCATTGTGGCCGCTCACGAACGCGTTATCCACGCCGAGCCACTTGATTTCGCCGCTCACGAATCCAAAAATACCGGCGCCGTTTTCCGACGCGCAATTGACGTAGAATTCCGACAGCTTCTTCTTGTTACCGTCATACTTCCCGGCGAACGGCACATCCTCCGTGCCAATCGGAATGAACCCTGCGCCCGCGTTCCATTCAAGCGTCTCAAAGCCATCGATGTCATTCATCTGCATGCAATACACGCCATCCGATCCGCCTCCCAAAGTCATACTTTTCAGCCAGACCAAATGTCCAATCTCGGTAATGCGATAAGGATCTTCTTCAACACCCGAACCCTCAGGCGTATACACGCCGGTCAGAATCTTCGGCTTGCCAAGCTCGATTGTAATCGTCGTCGTTTCCGGCTCGACCCAATCTTCAACAGGCTTGAAGCTCAAAGAATAATCGCCGACGGCCAGATTCTTTGTTTCGCCACTCTTATACCAAGTGTAGCCACCATCGATACTCCAGTGACCAAGGCTCGGCAGCTCATCACTCAGATTAACCGTCAAGTCCGCCGAATTCGGATAATAAACTCCAATCTTCCCCGTCAGCTCGTTCTTCTTGATATGCGCCGTTATTTCCGCAGGCGTAATCCACCGAGACAAATCCTTGAACATAATAGCGTAATCGCCAACCGTCAGACTCAGCTCAACGCCATCGTCATACCAATTCAGACCGCCATCGATACTCCACTGACCACCATCCGCAATCGCGCCCTCTGGCTCGATTTGAACACAAAGGCGACCCTTCTGCTCGACATACACGCCAAGCACCGCCTTCGTGGCATTCTTCTCGACCGTCACAATTTGCGACTCGGGCGTATCCCAACCGACAAGCGGCTTGAACGTCACAACATAGCTACCGACGGCAACCGTCAAAAACGCGTCATTCGCATTCCACGTCGTACCGCCATCGATACTCCACGCGGCGCCCGCGTCAACAGCCTTCGACGGTGACAACACACCCTGAAGCGTTCCCGTCTGCGGCGTATACAAGCCACTGCAAGTCGTCAGAGCATCCTTCGTGATCAAGACCTTTTCAGAGGCCGGAGTCTTCCAATTCTCCAAATCCTTATACTTCACCGTATACTCGCCAACGAACAAATCCTCAAGCGTTGCGCCACTCGCGTTCCAAGTCGTGCCACCATCGACACTCCATTGGCCGCCATCCGCCGCCGCGCTTGCAGGCAGAATCACAGCGCTCAAACGGCCCGTGTCTTTCATATACTTCGCCGTCAAAACGCGAGACTCATTCTCACTAATCGTAACAGTCACAGGCTCCGGGGTATACCACCCGTCGACATCCGCGAAAACAACCTTATACGTACCAACGGCCAAACTCTTCGTGCGGCCGCCTTCCAACCAACTCGCCCCGGAGTCAAGACTCCAGCGTGCGCCCGCCGGAACGGGTGCGTCAAAATTCACTTGCAAAGAACCCGTCAACGCCGTGTAGTAACCCTGCGTCTCGATCACCGTATTCTTTGCCAGCGCCACAAGGCTTGTCTCCGGAGTGACCCATCCCGAAACATCCTTGAACATCACATAATAAGACCCGATGAGCATACTGTCGACTTCCGACCCGCTGTCGTGCCAACTGCCGCCGCCGTCAATACTCCACTGAGCGCCCGCCGCCACCGCAGCCTCCGGATAAATCGTCACCTTAATCTTGCCGGTCGCGAAATACGGATAACTCTCGCCCTCATCGATATCCCACACACGTGTGAAATCCCAACCGACAAACGACCCTTGCTTCTTCATCTGGTCCGCGGTTAAGCCGCCGCGCTGACCTGTCGTAGAAGTATCCCAATAGCTTTTCACAACATGACCGTCGTTAATACCGACAAGCCCGCCATTCTCATGCAAATCCTTTGTCGAAGTCGTCCGCCCCGCCGCATAGCACGTCGTAATCGTCCCGTGATTAGAGCCGACCAAACCGCCCGCGTTAGTCACAACCACAGCGCCGCCCAGAGCATAGCAGTTCGTCAGATTTCCCTCATTCCAGCCAATCAGACCGCCGCCGCAATAGCCCGCCGTCACAGCTCCGCTCGCGCGGCACATCTCAATCGTCTTGGGGCTGTCATTCCAGCCAATCAAACCGCCAACATAATAATTCCCCTTGACATCGCCCGTGACCTCAAGAGAACCCAACTGCCCGCTCTCCTGATTCCACCCAATCATACCGCCAACATAGCTATCACCGCGAACAGCAACACTGCTATTGCACCACCCCGCGAAACCGGAGTTCGCGCCAATCAGACCGCCGATGGTATAAGTCCCTGTACCGCTCGCCTCGGCCTGCTGCCCCGTCACGGAGCAACCATAAGTCAAGCTGCCGCTATTGTGACCGACCAAACCGCCAAGATAATAAACCCGGTCTGTCATGTCGACAATCTTAAACGGAGAAACTATCTTCGCGCTACTGCCGGTAATCACGCCATTCACTTCATTCGACCCGGCAAAACCACCTGCGTAATTCGCGACACCCGCCAGCGAAACTTCCGCGCTACAGCCGCTGATGGACTGCAGATTCATCCCGGCAAAACCACCAATGTAGGTATCTTCATTCCGAGTATTCGTGACACGCACCTGTCCGCGAGCGCTGCACCCATCAATGTAACCGGTATTAGTGCCCACAAAACCGCCCGCGTTATTACATCCTTGAACATCGGCATCCGACGAGCAATTCCCCGCAATAGTACCAGCGTTACCACCGACAAAACCACCAACGAAACCCTCTCTATAATCCGAAGTTTCCGTTGCGGTAACAATACCCGTCGCGCGGCAATCCTGCAAGATTTGCCCCTCGTTATAACCGGCAAAACCACCGGTCAGCACCACACCATTAACGGCCGCGAGCGAAACACAACCGCCATAAATCAAACCACTGTTATAACCTGTGATGCCGCCAATAAAGCCACGGCCCGTCACAGTCTTCGACACACTGCTCGTCGTAATTGTACCGCCACGATTCCATCCCGTCAGCCCGCCGCTATAATCCGACGCGCAAATAACATCAACGGAACTCGTATTGCCAACCATCGTCCCGGCCTCACTATAACCCGCGATGCCGCCACAATATTTCCCGGAAGCATAAACCGCCCCGCCCGAGACATAGCAATTGTAAATATTCCCGCGATTCAAAGTCCCCGCAACGCAACCGACATAGCTCTTACCCTTGACATAAGGCGTAATCAACCGGACATTGCGCACATACGAACGCAGACCCATATACCCAAACAGACCTGCGTTATCCGAAGAAGTTGTCACGACATTCAAATGCAGAATCGAATTCCCATCGCCATCGTAATTCCCCAAAAACGGCGCGGAGCTGCTACCAATCGGAGCGAATTCGGCAAACATCATATCGATATTCCCGACCTGCTGATAATACATCCCGGCAGTCCGCCCTTTTTCGGTCTCTTTACGCAGCCAATCCAAATCGTCTGCTGTCTTGATGAGACATGGATCGTCCTGCGTGCCCGTTCCTGACGGCGCCGCGACTAGGCCACACGAAATCGTCATCATGAGCGCCAAACAACTGACAACACTCAACAGAGGACTTTTCAGCAAACGTGTTCTATCAAGACCTGTACCAAAAATCATGCAAAATCTCCACAAATTATATTTCTATATAATTCATATAAGTCAACTAAACGAAATAGTTATAAAAAAGTCGATACATGACAAAACCGAAAACACAATCCGCGCCCCCAACCATGCGAAACACCGACACAAACGATGCGCTCGCCAATGCGATGAGCATCATCAACTCATTGCGACAGCACGGGCACGAAACATTTCTCGTTGGCGGATGTGTGCGCGACAGACTTCTCAACAGACCCCCCAAAGACTACGACGTCACAACTCAAGCGACACCGCGACAAATCAAAGCATTGTTCCCGAAGGCAAAACTCATCGGGGCATCGTTCGCCGTCATGGAGTATCAACAGATTCAAATCGCCTCCTTCAGAAAGGATGGAAAATACTCGGACAAAAGGCATCCGGACAACATCGACTTTGGAACAATCGAAGAGGACGCTGCCCGAAGAGACTTCACAATCAATGCCCTTTACGAGTTGCCGAACCCGCGCAATCTCGCAAGACCCGGCAGAATCACGGATTTCTTCGGAGGCCGCGAAGACCTCAGGAATCGCGTCTTGCGCACGGTCGGCAACCCCAACGCCCGCTTCAGAGAAGACGCCCTCCGACTGATGCGCGCCGTCCGTTTCGCGGCACGATTCAACATGACCATCGCCCCACAAACACTGCGCGCGATGACACGCCACCACCGCAAACTTTCCATGATTTCCCGCGAACGTGTCCGCGACGAATTCCTACTCATCATCACCGGCGCCCAGCCGACACACGCCTTAGACATCATCATCAAAACAAAACTGCTCGCGCCTATCTGCGACAACCGCACGCTCGCCTATCTCGTCCGCAAAAACTGCGCGCGACTTACACCGCTATCAAAATTACTGAGCGCCACAACGTCAACCAACAACCATCAATGCCTCATGATTGCCGCACTGCTTGCCGACGCGGACAGAAAACGCCGCACACCCCAAGCGGCAGTCGAAGCGCTCCAAAAGCTCCGCCTCGCGAACAAGCAAACAAAACTCATCACGGAAATATTGCAATGCCTTGACCAACTGCGACTGCCCGACCACAAAACAATCGCGCAGCACAGCGCCCGCGTCATCGCGGCGCATCCCGCAGCCCCACTCATTCTCGCGCTCGCCCGCATCATCTTCAAAACAAAACCAAACATCAAACGCAACACCAACGCCATCAACAAATGGATAAACACAAATCAGACGCGACTACCAGACCCATTAATCACAGGAAACACGCTCATCAGAATGGGAATCAAACCGGCGACGAGCTACGCGACAATTCTCTCGAAAATTTACAACCTACAACTCGACGGCAAAATCAACACTGCAGACGAAGCGCGAAAAACCATCGCGAAAATCATCGTCGCGCAACAAAAACGAAACCGCTAAAAGCGCCTACCGCCGATTCTTCCGGAACCAATCCTGCATCAGCGCGACAGCGTCATCAGCCATCACATTGCCAACCGTCCGAACCTTATGATTCCAACCGTCATGACAAAACAAATCGCAAACCGAACCACACGCGCCAAACTTTTGATTCTGTGCGCCATAAACAACTAGCGGAATGCGAGCCAGCAAAATAGCGCCCGCGCACATCGCGCAAGGCTCAATCGTAACGAATAGCGTACAATCGTCAAGACGCCAATCGCCAAGATACTGCGACGCCTCGCGAATCGCCATAATCTCCGCATGAGCAGTCGGGTCCGTCAACAGCATACGCTGGTCACGACCACGCCCAATCACATCACCATCACGAACAATTACGGCGCCCACCGGAACCTCATTGACCTCGGACGAAAAACGAGCTTGTTGCAACGCTAAGCCCATATACTTTACGTAATCAGTCTCTGACATCGGCGTAAAAACCGCCGCTTTCCTTTTTGTCACGACTATTGACTCCCACTCTTACTGGTTCTCTCATATACAGTATATGTTTCTTTGGCCGTTTTTGACCACGAAAACTCCGCTGCGCGCGCCATGCCTTTTTCACGCAAACGCGACGACAACGCACAATCACTCAGAACCATGCACAACTTACTCGTAAGATCGGCCTCATCTAAGGGGTCAACCTGCAAGGCCGCATCGGGACCGGTCACCTCCGGAAGCGAGGACGTCAACGACGTCACCACCGGAGCGCCACAAGACATCGCTTCGAGCGGCGGCATACCAAATCCCTCATAAAGCGACGGAAAAACAAACACATCCGTATGATTCATCAATTCAACGACAGCGTCATCCGACACATGACCCAAAAACTTTATCCGTTGACGATGCGAAGCGCGTTCGGCCTCCGCGAATATCGAATCCGTCAGCCAACCCTTGTCACCCGCGAGCAACAACAGATGCTCCGGAAAACGATCCGCCAACGCGTCAAAAGCACGAATGATGCGACCGACATTTTTCCCCGGCTCCAGTGTGCCCACATACAAAATATACGGCAACGAACCCGCGTAAGCACCGACCGACATGCAGCGCTCGCGAGGCAAATCCAAAACGCGAAAACGCCGATGGGCAGCCAGTGGAATCACGGTCACGGGCGCTTTGCAATCGGGAAAATAATGAAGAATATCACGACGCGAATTCTCGCTGATGGTGATGATCTCATCCGCGACAGCGACACTCCGTGCCGTCATCGCGTACCAGTAAGCGCGCCGAAGCGTCCCACAACGTTCGGGGTGAACGTAATACGACAAATCGTGAAGCGACAAAACATAAGGACAAACCTTATAGAACGGCAAAAAGTTGGACAACCCATGCAGCAACGTGGGATGATGCTGACGGGCAGCCTCACGCGGGAAACACAGATACTCCTTTAGCAAACGCCGAATCTTCTTGCCCTCCGGAAAACCCCAAGGGATATTCTCGTAATTCGGCGGCGCATCCGCGAACTGATAATTCCCGCAATTCTCACGGCTCGTATAGAGCGACAAATGGTCATCCGATTTCAGTAGCGGCAACAACTCCTCAGTCAACGCGTAGATATACTGACCAACGCCGCTCTTCGCCGCGCGCACCTGCATCGCATTTAAAACCAAACGCATTCCCGGCAACACTACTTCCGTTTTGTCAAGGGTTGATACTGCGTCAACGGAGCGCCGATATAAATCTGCCGCGGACGAGTCAAACGCGAATTCTGGTCATTGTAAAGCTCTTTCCACTGAGCGATCCAACCGGGCATACGACCAATCGCGAAAATCACCGTAAACATATTCGTCGGAATACCAATGGCACGCAGAATAATCCCGCTATAAAAGTCAACATTCGGATACAGTTTCCGCTCGATAAAATACGAATCTTTCAACGCGAGCTCCTCAAGTTTCCGCGCGATATCAAGCAACGGATCCTGCACCTTCAGACGCTTAAACACACGGTCACAGCAAGTCTTCAGCAGCCGAGCACGCGGGTCATACTTCTTATAAACGCGATGACCGAAACCCATCAACCGGAAAGGCTCATTCTTATCCTTAGCCTTCTCGATACACTCCTGAGGCGACAGACCGCCACGATGAATCGACTCAAGCATATCAATCACCGCCACATTCGCGCCGCCATGCAGCGGACCCCACAGAGCGCAAATCCCCGCCGAAACGGAAGCATACAAATTCGCCTGCGCCGAACCCACAATACGAACCGTCGTCGTCGAACAATTCTGCTCGTGATCCGCGTGGAGCGTCAGAATCAAATTCAGCGCCTCATCAATCTCATTTTCCGGAATATACTGCCGATAAGGCTCACTGAACATCATGTGCAAAAAGTTGCTGCAATAACGCAAACTCGGGTCCGGGAACATATAAGGCAAACCCTGAGCAGCCCGGTGCGAATACGCCGCCAGAGTACGAACCTTACTCATCAGATTCGCTGCCGCCGTATCAATCGCAAGCGTCGGGTCCTTATCAATCATTCGCTGAAACTGACGGTCATAGCAAAACAGAGAGTTCACCATCGCCGACAGAATCGCCATGGGGTGCGCCTTCGGAGGAAAACTGTCAAAATGATGTTTCATGCTCTCGTGAATATTCGCGTTCTCCGTAAGCAGCATTCCAAAATTCAAACGCTCCTCAACCGTCGGCAACTTCCCATTCATCAGCAGCATGGCCGTCTCGATAAAATCATGCGTCGCACTCAACTTTTCAATCGGAATACCGCGATAACGCAAAATCCCATTCTCACCATCAATATAAGAAATATCACTCTTACAAACCGCCGTGTTCGCCATGCCAGGGTCATAAACCAGATGACCCGTCTTCGCATAGAGATTCGACACATCAAAACCAACTTCACCCTCGGTCCCCACAACGACTGGCAATTCAATACTGCGGCCATTATAAGTTAGAGTCGCTGTCTGCGGAACAGGCGTATTCTTCTTCTCCATTTTCGAAGTCTCCTTAAATTTTCTTGACACTCAACATCCACGGCACACCACACGATGAACAGCATCTTGTAATTTCTATAAAACACTTACACGTTCTTTAACTTCAAAAGAGCGCAATTTTCTGAACGTCATTCCCATGAGGACGGAAAGTCAATTTGCCAAATCTTGCACAACTTCCGACACAATCGAGCGCGACAAGAATCAATCTCGGTCATCATCTTGTGCCTCACGGCAGCAGACTCATTCTTATGCGGGAACTCCATCCCCGCCTCCAGAGCTATATGACACGGAAAAACACGTATCGCCAAATAGTTCAGCAACCGATGGTCAAGATTCTTGATGATACCATTCGAAACACCCAAACGCAACGCGAACAAATGCATCGCGCACTCCTGCCAATCAATCAAACGCGCGCTGCCAAGCAACGCCAACGACCGACAAATCTGATCTGACATCAGCGCATTCTCTGACTCCCACAGTGTCTCACGCCCAACACGTTCTTGCATCAGCAAAAGCTCAAGATAGCGATGCATGCTCATGACAATCTGCTCTTCCGACTTACCCATCGCCGACGTGTTCTCAATCACATAAACATTACTGCCCGGCCAACGATACTCCTTCAGCGTGACATTATAACGCTTCGCTATATCCTTAAAAGCACTCGTCCGATGCGTCGAAAGATAACCCGGCAAATGCACCAGAACACCAATCCGCAGACCGGTCCCGGCATCCTCCGGACGCGTCGTCAGATAACCAAGCTCTTCATCATAAGCGTACTTCGCGATGATGCGAGTCGAAAACTCATGCTCAAGTTTCAGGGCGCGACCAAGCGCAAGAAAAGGCTGGCAACCCGGCAAAACACTCGTGAATACAAAATGGTCACGGCCATTGACCACGATGTTCTCGCAGCCATCACCACTCGAAAACAAAACTTGATGCGGCTCCGCGCGAACAATGAGCTGATAAGGCAACTGAAAACTTTCCTCTAAAAAACGACGCTCCGTATAGTTCAAGTCACCCAAGCAAAACTCGACGCCGCGGTCATGCCAATAATCAGCGAACAAACCATTATCATACGCAGCCTGACGAGCCATATCCACAAGCTCCATCAGCGTCGCGGAATCCTCAGTGGAAGGAAAACGAAAATTCTCCGCGTTCCGCGAAAGACGAACATACGTCAGCAAAACAGCATCACTATCCGTCGAAGCCATCTGCCAAACATCATCGAGACTCGAAAACGGAGAACCCGAAGAGTTCATCACTTTAGCCTTTTTATCTGATCCCGCAACTTAGCCGCAGACAAATAATCCTCGGACCTCACCGCCAAACGCAACTGCTTCCGCAAAGCATGCAAACGAGTGGTATGCAAAACACGATCACTGACCGACGCGCCATCCTGAGGACACATCCCAACATGACGGGCAACCTCATCACCGGGCCAAAGTGGAATATTCTCTAAACAAACATCCCGAAAAACACGATAGCAACGCGAGCAACCCAAACGACCGGTCTTCCGAAACGAACGCAAAGTGGTCTTGCAATAAGGACAAGTGATATCCGCCATATCCGACTCTTCCAGATTGCCCACAACATTAGACGAATCCAGAGCTTGCGTTATCATATCATCAAGACTGTCGCTCCCAAAAAACTCCCGAAGCAACTCGGACAATTCCTCCGGAGACAAACCCTGCGTCAACTTCGGCGAAATCTCCGAAGCGCACGGCTCGCACAAAAAATGCTCATTCAAAACGCCACCGGCATCACTCATAAACGCGACTTTCACGGTCGCGGGATTACGGTGACAGTGACAACACAGGACGGCAGCATTGTCATCATCAAAACCATCATGACCAGACATCATTCAATACCATCCTTTACTAAAACTTCACTACTATCTACAAATTATAATACGCCACATTCGAGAATCCGACCACCGACTAAAAACACCAAAAACATAAACAATAGAAAAACACAGTAGTTTTTGTGAGTTTTATTATTCAGAATACAATTAACCGATTTATGATGGCGCACTTACTGACGAAGAAGTCGCCCAACTCACCAGAGGACTCACAAGTGTTGACGACTGGTCACTCATGTAATTTTATCTGACGACACAACCTTGATCAAGAAGCCCAACCATTTTGTGATAGTCGGGCTTTTTGTTTGCTCTCAAAAAACGAAAAAAGTAGAAACCTGAATAATTAATTAATATCGCTTGCAGTACCTCATATCACTATGGTTCATCCCAAATAGTCTATAGGGAATTAAAATGAGAATCAAACAATTATATCTGTCGGCTCTGGTCATGGCTTCCGCTGCCCTTGCGGGAGCGATACCCACAATGACCGGGCAATGGAATTTCACAAACAGCAACCTCGACGCGACCGTCGGAACCGCAATGGCATACAGAGGAACAACACAAAGCAACACATCATTCGGCAAGGCATCAACATTCGGCATGCCAAACGTCGAAGGTGTCGACAAAGTCGTCATGGCATTCCCCGCATGCAACAACTCACAGGGATACATTTTCCACCCCAACACATCCGCATCCGGCGGTAGTGACACTAACCAATACACAATCCTCATGGACATCGGATACAAAACAGTTCCATCAGGATACGGAGCGCTTCTCCAGACAGACCCAAACAACAGCAACGACGCAGAATGCTTCTGCTACAACGGAGGAATCGGCATATCCGGACAATACGATGGAGAATTACAGGAAGGTGCATGGCACAGAGTCGTATGGACAATGAACAACAGAGTTTTTAAGAAATACATCGACGGACAACTCGTCGGAACACAAAATCTGGACGGTTACGCGGATGACAGATGGTCAATGTACTCCGGGGCCTCCGGAACAGCACTCGTCTTCACCGACAACGACAACGAGACGGCCCCCGGCTACTGCTCGCAAATCGCCGTATACGACGGAGTCATGACTGACCAAGAAGTCGCCGACCTCGGCGGACTCTATGTCTCGACTGTCAAGGTCAAAACACCCCCATATCTCCAAAACATGAAGACAAACGAAATGACCATCATGTGGGAAACATCGACTGACAACGCCGCGACCGTCGAATATGGAACAACAACCGCCTATGGTCAAACCGCGACGCCCACGGCCATCGCCTCCAAGGCCGCCACATACATCCACAAAGCGGTACTCACATCACTCACCCCCGACACACTCTACCACTACCGCGTCAAGAACGTCGGCGCTGACCCCGAATACACCGACGACGCGACGTTCAAAACAGCCCCCGACACCAACACCGGTGACTTCGCGTTCGCCTTCTGGAGCGACAGTCAGGGAGCAGTCAACGGCAGCAACGACCATCCGACAAACGACCTCTTCGACCACATGGCCGCACAGGGAATCGACTTTGCCGTCACAGCCGGTGACCTCTCCGAAGCAGGTGACTCATCTGCGCACGTTCGCAACTTCTTCCTCAACCGCACATGCGCGCACCTCGGAACAAAAGTCCCGTTCTTCATCGCATGGGGCAACCACGACGCCTACAACACTGAGCCGCCGCAAGGTGAACTCAACTTCATCAGACAATGCGCCTCACTTCCATCCCAAGACCGCACGGACCAACCCGGCAAAGTCAACGCCGGTCGTGGCGGATTCAGCTACACATACAGAGGCGTATACTTCTGCTTTATCGACGACCTGCATCCGGACGACATCATTAACGGATGGCTCGATGCCGAACTCGCGTCGGACGCATGCAAAAACGCGCGCATGCGCGTCTGCGTCGTACACCAGCCGCCCTACTGCGACATGTGGGTTGATGGAACACCATCATACCGCACAAACCTCGTGCCCAAACTCGAAGCCAACAACTTCGTCCTGTGCCTCTCCGGACACACACACGAATACGAAAGAGGATTCCTCAACAACATCAACTACGTGATTTGTGGTGGAGCGAGCTGGCTCGACCTAACAGAACCCATCGTCAAAGATTGGGAACACATCACCGTTGGCGGAGCGCACAACATGGACGGAGCACCCAGAGCCGGACTCCTGCACGGATACACACTCTTCAACATCAGCGATGGAGTCGTCACAGCGCAATTCCACACCTTCTCATCGACGGGCGAGTACACTGGAATCAAAGACAGCTTCATCATAAACCTTCCTGTTGCGGCTGTCAACGACTGGTCGCTGCAATAAGCAAACTGTTTAGAACAGAAACAAACAACAAACACCCCGATGTCGGAAATCAACGGCAGCGGGGTGTTTTTCATCCTACAGACTTGTTGTCAATCGTAAATATTCATCAAACACAACGATAACATTTCTATACAAATGAATATCCGCGCAAACATCTTTCTAACGATTGCGGTAGCAGCAACACTACTGCTGACGGCTTGTGCTGACAACAACAAAATAATCCTCCCAAACGACCCGATTGGCCGACCCATCATCGGACTTATTCTCAAAAGCATCACAGCCACAACCACGCAGAGAATGTTGGTGAATACGGTCGAATACCAAAAGAAAAAGAACACCTTCAACATCATCATCGAAGGCACTGTTACGCCTAATAGCGTCGCAAAACAGGAAGAACTCGTTCGAAAGATGATTGAGGCCGGTGTCGACGCGATTGTCATCGATCCCATCAACCGAACCACCGCACTAAAAGAACTCAAAAAAGCCATCGACAAAGGCATTCCCGTCGTCAACATTGACATCCCATTCGACAAAAAAACCATGGAAGCGCTCGACATCGATATCCCATACATCGCGCCCGACAACGAGAAAGCAGCCGAAAACATCGCCGACTATGTCATATCCAAAATGGGAGACAGCAACGAACTCATCATCCTCGAAGGAATGCCACAAACGGCACTCGGAGAAGAGAGAACGAAAGGCTTTATCAAATCAATTGACAAAAACAACAAGACGCTCAACAGCATATACCTCGTGCCATGGTCGGATAACGAAATAAAAGAAATTCTCAAAAAAGCGCTGACGGCGCACCCAGGAACAAAAGCTGTCCTGACATGCACCGACACAATTGCATTCTACGCGTGCCAAGCAATCAACGACCTCGGCCTCACCGGAAAAGTCCTCGTCGGAACAATCGGCTATCAGCACAAATCGATACAGAGCCTCATCACCAAAGGCAAAGTAACAGCCGCCGCAAACCTTCACCATGACAAATACGGAATTGACGGAATCGAACTTGCCCTCAACCTGTTAGCCGACCGCGAGCACTCACTCGACGACGTCAGGACATCGACAACCATCATCACCGCGAAAAACGCGCCGGTCATGTCGATGCAAACATCAGATGAGACCACAAATCCTGACGACGAATCCAAAAACACGACACCATCAAAACGCAAAAACTAACGCCGACGAAAACGCGGATAAACGCTCCCTGACGCAAGCTCCCACACATCGGCAAAATCCCAACCCTTAAAAATCTCACGACGACTAAAAACGCGTGTTTCAAATCCCAAACCAGCATCGGAACGGCTTATACCGGAAACCTTTGTATCCCAAAAACAATTCGCCACACGTCCGATATTCAGCCCCGCGAAGCCACCCGTATAATCTCGGCCCTCAACCAAAACAGAAGCATAGCTGTTACTCACAGAACCATTATTATAACCAACCAAACCGCCGACTTTCTGCTTGCCCAAAACCGTAGACCCTAATGCGTAACAATCGCGCACCACACCATTCTGATTCAAACCGACCAAACTCCCCACACTGTTGCTCCCCCAAAAACTGCTATTCTCAATTCCAAGATGACGAACCTCACCCGAAGAAACACACCCGAACAACCCGACACCGGTCACAAATTCCGGCATCGAAATATGCACATTCGTGACGACCTTTCCATTACCATCGAAAAAGCCACAGAAACCTTGCCCTTGCATATTCGTGCCAATCGGCAACAGCAACTGACGCACACGCACTGCCCGCCCTCGCGACGCCGACGCCGACTCCTCCGGCGACAACTTCTTCGTGACACTGCCATCAATATCACGCACCATCCGATAATGCTTGCCACGCGTCGCCTCATTCCCAAGCGTACACTGCGCCGACAACCACGCCAAATGCCCAAGCTCCTCGATAATATACGGGTCAGCCGCCGAACCACTACCATGAATCGGCACAACAGCAGGCACAAAAATCGTCGATGGTGCTACCACCACCCGTGGCGCCACCCGCGGCCGCCGCTTCTTGACCAAAACGCCCGACGAAACCAGACTCCCTGTCGACACCACAGGCGCAACCGGAGCAACCTCCGCAGGCGGCGCGGCGATGGCAACCGTCGTCCCCGAAGACTCATGTTCAATCTGTTCCTCCGCGGACAAAATCGAACTAATCGTCGGAGTCGTCACCGTCGACGAAGAAACAACATCAGCCACCGGAGACTGCGCCCCATCAGGTCGAAGCGCGTCAACCAACTCCTGATTATGCGCGTTTCGCATTGCGCGCACATTACGGATGCCATCGAAAAATCCAACATTCCCCTCCGCCCGAGGTTCAACAACCGACGGCGAAGTCCGTGACGTATTGGGAGACAAAAAATATACTGCCGCAGCAACAAGCACCGCTACCAAAACTATAAACGCGAGCGCCAACAAAACCCGAGACAAAGGACGTCGTGAAACTGAAGGTTCATCCTCTTCACAAACAGGACAAACCTCAAGACCATGATAATCAATCGGATACCAACACTTTTCACAAAACCTTTTCATACTATGACTTACAAAACAACAACAAACATTGTGTGTTTTCCAAAATGTTATTAATAGCATCATGTAATTTTTTAAAAAGATGTTATCGGAATTTGCCAGTCGGAGGGCAAGATGAAACCGTTTGATGAAAACATTACGAAGCTCATTAAGTCACGCTATCCTATTATCTACGTACACACATGGGAAGAAAACAGGCTCATCGATACTGTCAAGGAAGTTGTCGAAAAAATCCGTAACGAAACCGTAAACAAAACGGATCGCAAAATCTATCTCTGGAGCTCAACAAAAGGCATCGTCGAAACTCGACGCAAAGAAGGCAACGCCGAAAGCGAAGAACAAATCAAAGACACGCAAGACATCCTGAAGGCGCTGACGCAAGTCGAGCGGTGCACCAACAACGCAATCTTCATTTTCAAAGATATGCACCAATACTTCGGATACTGCAACAGACCACCCGACAACGAAGTCATCAGAAAAATCCGCGACCTCGTCCCGACAATCCAAGAAGGAACATCCGCATTCATCACGCTCATCTTCGTCTCGCCGAGCCTCGTCCTACCGCAAGAACTCCAAAAAGATGTGACGGTGCTCGAATTCCCGCTGCCCACATTCGACGAAATCATGGAAATCCTCAACGGCATCATCGAGGACCACAAAGACCTTCCGCACGTACACATCGACCTCAACAAAACGCAAAGTGAGCAACTCGTCCGTGCCGCAATGGGACTAACGAGTTCCGAAGCGCGGCGAGCCTTCATGAAAGCAATTGTCGGAGACAAAACCCTCAGCGTCAAAGATGTCGACATCATCCTCGAAGAGAAACAGCAAATCATCAAGAAAAGCGGAATCCTCGAATTCATCAACTCCGAACTCAAAATCGAAGATGTCGGCGGCCTCGAAAACCTCAAGGCGTGGCTCCGAAAAAGAAACAAGTCATGGCTCGAAGACGCCAAGAGATACGGCGTCCCCGCGCCCAAAGGCGTCCTCATCACCGGCGTCCCCGGCTGCGGAAAAAGCCTCGTCGCCAAAGCCATCAGCACCATGTGGCAAATCCCGCTACTCCGCCTCGACGTCGGCCGCATTTTCAGCGGCATCGTCGGCAGCAGCGAAGAGAACGTCCGCAACGCCATCAGCACCGCCGAAGCGATTGCCCCGTCCATTCTCTGGATTGACGAAATCGAAAAAGGCTTCAGCTCCTTCGGCGGGCACAACGGCGACAGCGGAACATCAAGCAGGGTATTCGGCACGTTCCTCACATGGATGCAAGAGAAAACAAAACCCGTCTTCGTCATCGCGACAGCCAACAACATCGAAACGCTCCCGCCCGAATTCCTCAGAAAAGGACGCTTCGACGAGATTTTCTTCGTTGACCTTCCCACCAACAACGAGCGACAAGACATCTTCAAGGTTCACCTTGACAAACGCCTGCTCAACAAAGACGGAACACCCAAAGAACCCGAAGTCATGGGCAACTTCGAAATCTCGCAGACCGTCCTCTCGAATCTCGCCGAGCTTACCGAAGGTTTCGTCGGTGCCGAAATCGAACAGATTGTCATCACGGCGCTTTTCGAGGCGTTCGCCGCCAACAGAAGCATCACCTATGACGACCTCAAAAAGTCGATTCAAGACACCGTGCCTCTTTCGATAACGCAGGCGGAACGCATCATCACCATTCGCGAATGGGCAAACGCCCGGGCCGTCGCCGCAACGAGAAGAGAAGACCTCGTCGGCTACAGCACCGAAAGCCCCGAAACGAAAAACGAAACCAAGGAAGCGGCAACCAACGACGTCACCAAGAAGCGCGGTGGAAGATCGCTCACGGTCGATATGTAGCGCAAATATACGGAGGTAAAAGAACATGTCATGCGTCGTCATCGGATTCCCAATCGGACTCGCAATGTGGACAGCAATCGCTGCCGCATCAACACCTAAAGTGGTGCAAACATCAAAGGAAATATACAAAGACTGGCTCGCGTCAACTAAACTCGAACTACCGACATCGTTCCGAAGCAGCAAGGAACTCATCAAAGTCGTCCAAAAGTGCGGATACGACTGCGTCAAATGGGACGGCCGATACAAAACCGAAATCAACGGAACGGTCATCTTTTGGGAAAAAATCTTCGGACGATGGCACGCCGTCTCCGCCTCATACGACGCCCCCGTCGTCAGGAAATTCGTCGACAGAGTCAACGACGAAATGAAGATGGAAATCTTTAACATGGACAAGGCGAAAAAGGCTCTCGAAGAGAGCGAAAAGGCGGCCTCACGCCTCTGGACGACCAGCTTCACGGACGGCGATTTGCTCATCAAAGCCCTCGCGGACAAAGGCTTCTCCGCCAAACCGGATCCCGACGGCAACATCATTTGCGCCGTGGACGCCAAGTCCGCGCTCTGCTTCAGGCCCGTGGAAAACGGCCCATACTCCGTCGAAGTCAAGAACATCGACGACCTCAGCCAAGTCCATCGCGAGCTTGTCGAACTCGACGGCCACTACAGACAGCTCATTCAACAACGAACGGTGCAGAACATCAAGAACAGAGCAAAGTCACGAAACATGACCATCGAATCGGAAACGGTTATGCAAGACCAATCTGTCGTCATCGTGCTCAACGTAGAGGAATAAAGGGCGAACTCTATGGATAACGAATCGCGATTCGACCAATGGCAACGGCGACTTGACACCGACGAAAAACAACTGGTATCTTTTTTCGACACAAAAGTCACCGCCTCGGACACTGTCTTTATCTTTCCCGACATCCCACCGGAAGTCTGGAAACTCACGCTAAATATCCCGGTCAGTAAGGACACGTGCGTTCTCGCCATCATCCTCATGTTCCTCGACGACTTCGACGGAACAAACGCCCTCATACTCACGACGAACGCGTTATGCCTGCGACAAAAAGCAAGAACGGTGACGTACCCTTACCAGACCAGCGCCGGAACTCAAGTCCCCGACGACATCATCGGAAAGATTAAAACAAAATACCCCGCGATTGCGGAATTTCTCGCGACCGTTACGGCGCCCGAATACGTCACGAACTTCCACAAGACGCTCCCGCACCAAAGTAGCACAAGCTTCCCGCTGATGCAGGACACACCCGACACGAACAACCTGCCATCCGCCCTCGAGAATTCACCCGCCACAAAACTCGACCCGACTCTCTCGTTCAGACTTGACCTCAACAACGCGACCCTCGACGACCTACTCGAAATGCCCGGATTCTCGCTCGTCACGGCGCAATCGTTCATCAAAGAGAGAGACCGCCGCCACGGATTCGCCTCATACACCGACATCGGCGAGTTCCTCGACCTCCAGCCGCACCAAATCGAAAAACTCAGAATGGAAACGACTCTAAACCCAATGTCGGACAACACCATTTCAAAGGCCTCAAAAAGGGCCATCGTTGACTATTAGGAGACAACACTATGGCAAAGAAGAAAATCAAAATTCAAGTCATGAGCGACGGAATGATTCACACGGAAGTCTCGGGCATTAAAGGGAAAAAATGCATGGACTACATCAAAGTCATTGAAGAACTTGCGCAGATGACGACTATTCATTCTAAAGCGACTAAAGAATATTATGAACCGGAAGACAAGGTTTATCTTACTCCGTCAACCAATCAAACGAAAACAGAGGATGTCTTGCCCACTGTTCAGCAACAGAACAAAATGGAGTAGGACCGCAACTCATGAAGAGCATTGAAAAAGGCAATACTGTTCTTCGCGTACATCAATACCTCCCGAGAACCGAAGCCGAAGGACCCGGTGTCAGAGCATGCGTCTGGGTACAAGGATGCTCAATTCACTGCAAAGGATGCTTCATGCAAGAAGCATGGGACCCAAATGCCGGCAAAGAATACGACGTAGAAGAACTCGCAAATGACATCCTCGCGCAAAAAGACATCGAAGGCCTAACCATACTCGGCGGCGAGCCTTTCGACCAAGCCCACGCCGTCGGACTACTCGCATCAATCATGCACGTACACGGCCTATCCGTCATGACTTTTACCGGCTACAAAGTCGAAGAACTCTGGATGAAAAACGACACCGACGTCAACGCCCTACTCAACGCCACGGACCTGCTCGTTGACAGCCCGTTCATTCTCGAACTCGAATCGAACGACAGGCCATGGGTTGGCTCATCGAACCAGCGCTTCCACTTCCTCAGCAGCAGATACATCGACCTCAAGGACTCGCTACACACAATCAAAAACAAAATCGAAGTCCGCATCGACAAAAACGGACAATACAAAATCAACGGCATGGCGAGTAAGAAAATCCGAGACGAGATGTTTGACAAACTCCGCTGCCCCCAAAATAACTCAATCCCAATATCTGAGCCTAAACCGAGAGAATAATTCGGAATTATCTCACAAACAAATTTTACTTTTTGACAGCAATAGCAAAAAACTTTATTACGAAAGCTTGAATAACCATGTCTGTAGATATGCCTTTAGAAGAACTTTTGAAATACAACGGAACAAATGCCAGACCTAACGACTACGATGAATACTGGCAAAAGGCACTCGACGAACTCGACAACACAGCGCCATCGGTCAGACTGACACCCGCCGAATGGCAAATTCCAAATTTCGTCTGCAGAGACCTCTGGTTCCACGGCGTCCGAGGCGGCAAAATCTACGCGAAAGCGGTCAGACCGGCCGGCACGGAAAACACAAAACTCCCCGCCCTCCTTCTCTTCCATGGTTACAGTGGCGCAAGCGAACCTTGGCAATACATGTTGGGATTCGCAGGCATCGGATTCGAAGTCTTCTACATGGACTGTCGCGGACAGGCCGGCGCAAGCTACGACGACAACGGCAACAGAGGACGCACACACTTCGGAACGCTCATGAAAGGTGTCATGGACGGAGACCCACAGCGCCTTGCGTTCAGACACATCTATCTTGACACGGCGCAGCTCGCCAGAATCGTCATGAACCTCCCCGGGATCGACCCGGACAGAGTCGCCGTCTACGGCCAGTCACAAGGAGGAGCGCTCTCCGTCACATGCGCCGCGCTCGAACAAAGAATCGCCTACTGCGCCCCCGTATTCCCATACCTCAGCGACCACAAAAGAGTCTACGATCTCGCCTTCCCGGTCGGTGTCAACGAGGAAATCAACTACTGGTTCAGAACATACGACCCACAGCACAAGAGAGAAGATTGGCTCTTCGAACAACTCGGCTACGTCGACATTCAGTTCCTCGCGCCACGTATCAAAGCCAAAACGCTCATGATGTGCGGACTCAAAGACACCTGTTGCCCGCCCTCATCGCAGTTCGCGATGTACAACAAAATCACCGCGCCCAAGCAACTCAGAGTCTTCCCGGACTTCATCCACGAAACGTTGCCCAACCAAGCGGACGAAATGCTGCAGTGGCTCTTGCCGCAGATTTTGGCATAAATCGCAACGCGACAAACACACCTAAACAAACGGACATGAAGCACCAACATCATGCCCACAATGGACTGTACGCTACCTTTCCTAAATGAAAACCATAGCATACAGGTAATTTATTCTGTTTTGAGATTCCACCAAACTATTGCGATAAGGCAACACAAATAATCCCATCATGACCGACATCAAAAAAGCACAAAAGCCCAAAGTAAAAGACTACGGGAATTTCCTCGCGCTATGGAGAATGCTGCTCTATCTCAGAGGATACAAACTCGCGCTCTTCCTGATGCTCATGTGCATGATTGGTGAAGCGCTCGCGACCATGGGCACTCTCTCCCTCATCAAACCCATGACCGACCTCATGTTCACAGGACGACTGATTGACAGACCCGAAGAAGGAAAACTCTCGCACTTTGTCCTCGGCCGCCCGAACGAGAGCGCCAACTCCGAGACCGTCGGCGTTGTCGGCGTCGGAGGCATGGAAGACCAGACCGTCCGAAGCATCCGCTCATTCTTCACGCAATACATCACCCCGCAAACGACAACCGTCGCCATTGACCTCACACGAGTCGAGGGCATCGGTCCCGAAGGATGGTCCGCGATAGCGCTCGGCCAAACAATGGCAGACCAAACAACCGGAACAAAACTCATCGTCGCCCTGCCGCAAAACATCGAATTCCCCGAGAGTGTCACCACGGCGTCCCAACACTCGATATGCCTCACAACGACATCACAAACATGGCAAACTTGCCTGACGCAAATCATCCGAGACGCCGAAGTCCCGCCATCGCCCAAACAAGACATCGCCATCGCCGCGAACTCCTTCAAGGCAAAGGCATACGACGCCATCATGCCCTACATCGGATACATCGAGCGATACAGCAAAGGCAACCTCTTCATGGTAATGGGCATGCTACTCGGCGTCATGCTATTCTTCGCGCTCCTCATGGCGATCTTCGGATACGGCCTCAACTACTACGCCAGCATGCTTGCCAGAATCGTCGCCATCAAGATGCAAGAAGAACTTTTCGCGCGATCCATGCAACAGGACGTCGCGTACTTCGCGCGAAAGCGGGACGCCGACCTCATGAGCATTGTCATGAGCGACACCGTCGTTGTGACTGACACCGTCGAAATCATTTTCTCCGGCCTCGTCAGAACCCCCATTACACTCGTCACACTACTCATCGCGATGCTCATCATCTCGCCCAAGCTCACCTTATTCTGCATGACCGTCCTACCCGTCATGGGCATACTCATCGCCCTCCTCGGCAGAACCGTCAGACGCTACGGCAGAACAATGAGAGAAAGAGCCGCTGACCAGAATGTCGTCGTACAGGAAGCCTACACCGGCATCAGAGTCATCAAGGCATTCAACACCGAAGCACGAGAAGCAAGCAGATTCCACGTACTCAACAACAGGCTCATGCGAGACTTCAAGAGAGTCGTCATCGCCACAGAAGCCGGCGAAAGAGCAATCAGGCTACTCGGATTCATCACCATCGGCCTCATGATATTCTTCGGAGGCTGGATTGTCCTCGGCACACGCGAACTCTCCGCATCCGACTTCACACTCTTCGTCGCCCTACTCTCCCAAGTCTTCAGGCCTCTGCAAGCAATCAGCAAAACAAACAGCAGACTCCAGCGGGGACTGGCATGTTGCGACCGTATCTATGCGGTACTCGATGAAGAACCGACAATCGTCGACGCGCCCGACGCGACCGCAATGCCTAAAATCGCCAAAGAGATTCAGTTCAAAAACCTCTGCTTCAGATACGACAACACCGACCACGACACACTCTGCGACATCAACATCACTGTCCCGTGTGGACAAAAAGTGGCAATCGTCGGCGAAACCGGCTCAGGCAAAAGCACTCTCGTCAACCTGCTACCAAGATTCTTTGACCCCACCAAAGGCCAAATACTCATCGACTCAAGAGACATCCGCACCGTAACGCAAGCATCACTCCGCGACCAAATTGCGCTCATTACGCAAGAGACGGTTCTCTTCGACGACACCGTGGCCAACAATATCGCCTACGGAAAACCGGACGCCACAAAAGAGGAAATCATCGAAGCCGCTAAACAGGCAAACGCCCACAAGTTCATCACCGAAAGACTCGACAACGCCTACGACACCATCATCGGAACACGGGGCGGCAGACTCTCCGGAGGCGAAAGACAAAGACTGGCAATTGCCCGCGCAATCCTCAAAAACGCCCCGATTCTGATTCTCGACGAAGCAACAAGCGCGCTCGACACTGAAACCGAAAGCCTCATCCAAGAAGCCCTCGACAGAGTCATGATTGGCAGAACCGTTTTCGTCATCGCGCACAGACTCAGCACCATCAGAAACTGCGACATCATCTACGTAATGGACAAAGGACAAATCGTCGAAAGCGGGTCACAACAAGAACTGCTCGACATCCCAAACGGACGTTACGCAAGATTCTACAACATCCAGTTCGGCGGTGGCAACAACAACCACGAAACAAACAACTAAACACAACAGCAAACAGCACAAATAATAAACTGACAGCCTACCCGGAATCTCCGAGTAGGCTGTTCAATTAAGGACCTACACGAGAAGCGCCGTTGCGCCCCTCATCAAAACCAATTACATTGAGAAGTTGGTAACATCGTCTTCATCAAGACCACGAGCTGAACCGGCCTCGGTCACACCATTCGGGCCACAAGAATAAATCTGCACACCGGCCTGATTGAAGAAGTTATCCTTGAACGGACCTTCCTGAATCTTGCTACCGCCATTGGCCTCGCCATACTTCTCGCTCGAGATAAAGCTATAAGGCATACCCCATGGGTCGATGATGTTGACTTGCTCGGCAACCGAAGCAGACGTCTGGGAATCAAGCTTGTTCATCTGAATGTTCAGATAAGGGCCTTTCCAATTCGGCAAGTTCGCAACGTTGTAAACAACATCCGAGTGGAACAAACCGGTGCCAAAACCGGAACCATCCGCCAGCAAACTCCCTGTGCTCGGGTAACGACCGACATCCAACTTATAACGCTCAGCGGCAAGCGACATTTCGCGAATATCCGAAGCGGCCGTAGCGACGCGAGCATTATCAACTTCTTTAATATAAACACCCGTGATCATCGTCGCGAGCATCATGATAATCATGATAACAACCAGCATCTCCAAAAGGGTGAATGCTTTTGCTGAACTATTTCTTCTCATTAGGTAGTACCTGTCCTTCTTGTTATGTTTTTCTCTTATTTGTAGTATATAATCACTAATAGCTGATTAACAATGTTTTGCGCGATTAATTGCAACTTAGTCGTGCAACGTCCCGAAAAAGTAGAAGATATCATCTTTCATATAGTCATCATTCTGATACTCATTCATGATGCCATCCGGACCCCAGCTTACGACAGCAAACTGTGGATTCGTCCGATAATTCCCATCACGACGAAGTTGACCATTACTAAAAGTGTTATTCTCCATGATATTACTCGAAACGGTCTGAGACATTGGATAATAACCCGTCGGGCCATAAGGGCTATACAGGAAATATGGATTGCCCCAAGGATCAAGCGGAAAATCACGACGACGATCTGTATCACTATTCAAATAGGAACTATCCGTCGGACCCGAATAGGTCGGAGGAATATACCAACGCTGGAAGGTTGCATAGGGGCCCTTCCACTGACGAATCATACGCGTGACACGAGCATCAGCATTGGTGCTCTCACCCGTACCATAAACCGAAACACCGCCCAACCTAGACTGATTATCAAACTGACCTTCAAGATTCGTATGAGCATTGATAACATACATGTTATCCGTCTCCAAGTTAATCTGGTTTCCACGACCCGCATACGTTCCATTATGAGTAATCGGGCGGTCATTCAAAATCTGCAAAGGAACAAAGAACCCAAATTCCATCGCGACAACTTCCTCAGCCTGACCAAGCATCTTACACTCAGCCTGCGCGATTGTAACACGAGCTTCCTTCATCTGGCTATTATAGACCATCACAATCAGGGTGGTGATAAAGGTCAAGATGGCCATAACGGTTACCAATTCCGTCAAGGTTAAACCACGGCGACCTGTCATTCTAATATCTGTTAAGGGGGTTTTCATTAGTTTAGCTCCTAATCTCATTCTCTACCTAAAACTGCTGCTTGATATCATCTGAAGTATTCAGGATACCATCCGGACCACAGCTCACAACCGTAAACCGATCATAAGTCAAGGTGCCGCTAGGAGTCGAAACACCACCGGGAGTCACAACACCAAGCTGAGGGTCGACAAAACCATAAGGCGTAAAGAACATATAGACATTGCCCCACGGATCCACCGGAGTCCCATTGAAATTATCATCAAAAGTGACCTGCTGCTTGAACTCCAGATAAGGACCACGATGACGATTGGGATTCGTCGGAAGAGGACGAATACGTTGCCAAATATAATCCTCATCATCAACCATCTGACCGGCGGGATTCGTCTTCGGGTTTATAAAAACGCCCTGCAGGTTATTGGGTCTATTCACCGTATCCGTCGTCGCGGGATCATCCAAATAATACAGCTGCGTGAAGAAACCCGTATGAACACAAATCTGCTCCTCACCCTCCGCAAGCTCACGAATCGCGTTCATCGCGTTAGTAATACGAGCTTCATCTGCACGCTTCGTAAAAGCAAAAACAACCATAACGGTCAAAACCGACAATATAATCATGGCAATAAGCAATTCAAGCAACGAAAAGCCTGAACGATTACGATCGAGTACGTTTCTCATCTTCATTTTTCTCATCCTATAATCCCAGCGTTAAAATATCAGTACGATATCATCCGAATTCGTGTTGGTAGTACCGACACCGGTCCAACCAACAACCTTGCTACGCAAATAATCCGCAGCATTATTCCCATCACGAGTCCCGGGCAAACCATCAGGACCAAGCGAAACCAAAAGACTGTCATAAAAACTCGTCGCCTCAGTGCCGGTGTCACCGGTCGCAGGATAAAACAAATAGGGATTACCCCACGGGTCAAGCGGCAACTTGTTGTCCAAAGAATCAACCGGGCCACCATTCGCGTTCGAAGTCATATCCTGAATCGGAGCGAGCGTGTTACCCGTCGTGCTACGCAAAACATAAGCGCCAATCGGATTCAACGTCACATTACGCATATCGGTCAAAGTGATAGACTGCGGGAATGTCGCGTAGGGGCCCTTGAACTGCTTCGCGAAACTACGCCACTGAGCTTGGCTCATACCCTCGCGATTCGCCGCCTGCGTCGGGTCTACATTATACGAATACTTAAAGAACGGAACCTCATTAGTGACGCCATTCGCCGGCATACCTGTTGCGGGAATATTATCCTGAACATTGTCCAAATCTTCCAAACGAAGATAAGCGCCAAGCTCCGCGCGAGCAAGCATCTCGGCCTTCATAAAGCTATCCAAATCCGACTTCGCGGCTGTGATACGGGCCTCATCAACACGAGCCCGAAACTGAGGCAAAACAAGCAGCGCAAACATTGCGATTATCGCTGCAACCATCGCCATCTCCATCGCGGTAAAACCGCTGCGACCTTGTCTGTAACTATATAATGAGAGACTCTTCATCATCTTTTTTCCTTGTTTATATCTTCGTCTTCGGTTTTTCGTTTCACTAAAATTCTACCAAAATATCATCGGAACCAACTTCGCGAATGCGCGGATGAGCCGGATCGACTGTCGTCGCATTACCCGAAGCATCAATGTTCAGCAAAATCGGATTAATCTTCGCGTAATCTGTAAACTGCGAAGGCTGCAAAGCAGTGAAAGGACCTTTCACATCACCCGTATACAAACGACGCGTCATCATATCAGCCTGCTGCGAAGCCGCTGACGACTGCAATGAATCCAATTCACCCGGAACCGCGTTACGACCATAACTCACAATACCCGCAAAATAATCCGGCTGCTCACCGGGCTTCTCAATAAAGCGAGGAGTAATACGGCCTGTCGTGGCGTCACCGTTGCTCTTCAGCAAATACATCGTATAAGGATTACCCCACTGGTCACCGGGCCAATCATAAGGAGCACCGACAGCGCCGGGCAAAGTCATACTGACAATCTTCTTCGAATTACCCGTCAGATAAGGAGAGGACTTCGTCCAATTCTTCTTCAAACGCAAAGTCAGATTATTGACCAAATGACCATGATACTCAAACTGCGCCACCGGAATCGGCTTCTGACCGGTAATGTTACTCATCAGATTATCATAACTAAAATTCAAAAAACAAAGCTTCGGGAAAAAGCCAAGGTCCGTATTCGCGAAACCAACGGCGGTAGCGAGTTGACGACACTCAGCGACGGTGGCCTTCTTCCGGGCCTCTTCCATAGCCGTAAAAATCGAGATTGTCGCCATCGCCGACATAATCGACAGCAACGCGGCGACTATCATCATTTCAATCAGCGTAAAGCCTGCTTCACAAGCTGGAGTTATATGTTTTATTCTGATCATCATCATGTCTATTTTTCTCTTGGCGTTATTCTTAATTCTATGCTCAACTGCGAACGATTGTCAAGACTATTCGTGCGCTTATCGCTTTTTTACCATTCCGACACAACCGAACTTACCTCCGGGGAACCACCGGCGCCACCCAAAATAATCAGGTTTTGCTTGCCCGAAACTTCACTCGTCTTCGACGACTTGCTCAACGCCTCAACCGACGCAGCATAAGAAGCTGACGAAACGGTGACGCAATCCAACAACCGGACCGCCGCCGAAAAATCACTCTCATTACTTATCGATGGTATCACCGCGCAAACAAAATCGGTCACACAACGATAAGGATTACTACCGGCGCCATCGCCCTGAGCCTTCTCTGCCGTCAGACGCTTCCAAAGCTGCGGCGTCAACACCAACTGACCATCGGCGCCACGAGCGTCAAGCGACAACAAAGCCTGCGGACGGCACGTATTCACATTCAGCTTCCCACGAGTATAAACACTCGAAGTCTCAACATCCTCGACCACAATCGCCGTACCGGCCACAAACAACTCCGCCACCGTCTGGTCAAAATTCAACTTCGCGTCATCGCCCGTAGCCTTACTATTATAAACAGGCATCTGCCACAAACGGAACTGACGGCTCGACGGGTCTGCGAAACCGCTATTCACACGCAACAAATCAAGCGGCGAAGAACAACCCTTGTCGCCATGCTCAAGACGCATCGACGCCATCGAACGGATATAATGCTGCTTGCCGCTATCCATCAACGCCGGAATCGCAAACGGAGTCGCCGACGAAGTCGCGCTCACACGCACCGTCGGGTCCGAACGTTGCCAGCTAATCATGCTATCAAGCCCATTCACAGGCCCATAACTCATGACATCAATCAAATCCCCAACCTTGTTACGCAAAACCACATAACCACCAAAGTCAGGCAAATCCAAACCACCGGCCTCATAAACATTATAAAGGTGACCATCGGGCTGAACTCCGAAAATATCAAAAAGGCCGTCGCCACTCTCGCCTGTCTTGCGGAACAAATCCGTCACGACCAAAACGCCGCCGGCAGGGAGATTAGCGCTAACACTCACTTGACTCGACAAAACGCCATCAAGACCATAAACTTCTAACTGCCACCCCGCGAGCGACAAATTCCGACCCCACGGGTTATACAACTCGACAAACTGACCGCTGTCACCCTTGACCGCCGCCGTTGCGCTGTCAGCATAAACTTCCGTAATCAGCGCCGTAGCCTCGACACCGATCACAGCCTTATCCAACGACTTATCCTTGTTCGTATACATCACCGTTGGCGTCGTGTTATCATCAAAATAGTCAATGATATTCGCCGCGAACTGCATCAACAAACGCTCATTCTTATCTGGGAAAGCCTCCGCCAGAGCCTGCCAAACACCAATCGGGTCATCCGAAGCATGATCCGTCGTCAGCCGACTTCCGTGCGCCCCCGAAGCAAGCGAATAAACCTCCGGCGTCTGCGACACAACCGTAACATACGGACGCAAACGCGCCATCTCATCCGCGCTAAACGGAGCCGGATAATTCCCCACGGCATGCGTCGCGTCGCCAAGCGAAAGCAAAGGCTCAGCGTCATTCACAAACATCGGCGGCGTCGAATCCGCGGAACTCACATCCACATACTCGCCATCCTCATCCTTAGCCGCCGCGACCTCCGAAGCCGTAACCTTCAAAGACGCCTTAGAATCATCCTGCTTACCAACCTCGCGGCAAGCATCCAACAGCGAAACAAGCATCCGACCATACGCCGGGAAAACCCGATTATTAGCGCTATTCTGAACACGTTCCGTAGCCGAATCACGAGTCGCGGCCTTATCCGACGCCGCAACCTCCACAGAAACATGAGACTGAGCATTCTTCACATTATCCGCGACATCACCCGACTCGGACGGCGATTCAAGAATCGAACGCACAAACCGGTCAAAAGCCTCTGCGTCCTTCACATAATTCAAATTCACCCGACCCGACAAATCATCAACATTCTCAATGACACCCGTTTGCTGTTGCAAATCATTTGCCTGAGTTAATATCTGACGAGAAGACGCAATCGTCGCCGAAGTCGCCGTCTCCGCAACCGCGGCCGCAGTGCCATTAGCCAAACCGGCATCATAGCGAGCCTGCACCTGACGACCATAAAAATTGCCCGACTGGCCCTCAATCAGCACAAGATAAGACAAGCTGAATAAAAGGAACAGCAACAGAACAAGCAGACCAAGAACAACAACTAACGAAGCGCCACGTTCTCTATTTCTAACAACTAATTTCATTTCGGTTCCATCATAAATATAATACTTCATCATTAGCTTATGTGCAAAAACTTTTAAAATAACGACTTTTCTTACCAATAACAACTTACCACAACTTTAAATAATACATCTACCCGATAACCATTGTAATTTCTACAAAATCCTAATTCTTGACAAATCGCCGGAAATGAACACCGAAGAATACTACAAAATGCACCGAATGGAAGACCGGATGTGGTGGTTTAGGGGACGAAGAAAAATCGTCCTCGGGCAATTGCGTTACCTGCTCGGCACCCCAACCGGCCAGCAAAAACCCATTCTCGCTGACATCGGATGCGGAACCGGCAGACTCATGCCCGAACTCGCGCAAATTGGCACACCCATCGGCATCGACATCGCAACCGTAGCCCTCGGTATTTGCAAACAAAACAACGCCCAATACATGCGGGTCGCGCGCGCGAACGCCATCCAACTTCCAATACTCGACAACTCAATCGACGCCATCACAGCGCTCGACATACTCGAACACCTCCCCGACGACGCCAAAGCGCTCGAAGAATTCCACAGAATCATCAAACCCGGCGGCGGCGCAGTCATCACCGTCCCCGCCCACCCAAACCTATGGGGAATGCACGATATCGCCTTGCACCACAAAAGAAGATACAAGACCCAAGAACTCAAAAACAGAATCGCGAACGCGGGCTTCAACATCGAACGCCTGTCATACGCGATGATGCCCGCATACCCAGCGGCATGGCTCTGGCGCAAACACAAAAACCTGCGCGACACAAATCAGGACGCGCAGAACGCCAAAACAGACGACTTCCTACCACCAAAATGGATCAACGAAACACTATACCACATGCTCAAAGCCGAAGCGGCATGGCTCACCCGGGGACACACACTCCCATTCGGTCTCAGCATCATCGCGGTCATCCGAAAACCAATAGCCCAGAGCTAACAATGACTCGCGAACTATACGACGACCCAAACATGGTACCATACAACAAGCTGTCACACGATTTCCGAATTCCTCCGACCCATCAACTACAAAATTGAACCTCTGTAAACAAATGCGAGCTGTTGCAGGAAATCGACCGGCGCCGTGAAATTCTTCCCCACGAACGACGGTTCTTTTTTGCCATCACGGCCTTTTTTCTTGCAATCTCCCGCAAAACTGTGGTATATAATTATACCAAAGGGAACAACCCTCAACTTGATGATTCCGGAGACGAACCCGAACATGATTGTTGCGACGAACAAAACAACGAAACGCATAAATGATAATTGCGATTCAGCTTGTTCTTCGCGAAACAGCGTGCGCAACAACAATCATCACAAAACGAAAACAGCAATTTTGTCTCGATTAAATTCTAAGGATAAAGGAGAAACACTCTATGACTGATTTCGATCATTTAGTTGCCCGCGAAATGCACAACGACAACCTTTCGATGCAACTCAGCTTAGGCAAACACATCGGCGACGCGCCAAATCTCGTCCCGTGGGAAGACCTCAGCGAACTCTCAAAGGAAGCTGTGCTTTGGCGGGCCACATTCGTCCTCACAAAACTCCGCGCAATCGGCTGTGACATCAGACCAGCAAAACCCGAAGAATCGTTTGAGTTTGTGTTTACTGATAAAGAAATCGAGAAAATGGCCATCCTCGAGCATGACCACTGGATTGTCAGAAAACTTAAGCTCGGCTTCGTATGGGGCGCAAATCTCGACGGAACGGCCAAACCGCCGACCCATCCGTTCCTCGTGCCATTCGTGAATCTACCCGAAGAGCAAAAAACACGCGACAGGGACTTCAGCAGAAAAATCCCTCAGCTACTCGCTCGCATCGGCTATGTCGTCGAACGCAAAACAAACGACGCCTAAACAACTCTCGTGACACCGCACTTGTCGAACAACAAGCTAACGGTCAAAATCAACGATGATGACCGACCTTTTTAACGTGCCATCAAAATCCAACCCCAACGCTCCGATTTCCCTCAACGCAATCGCGCGCACAACCATATAATATTGTACCCGAGCAAAACGAAAGTGAACAAAAAACCATGACTGCCACAAAAGAACAACGCGTAAGCCTGTTCTTGCTTACCATCGTTTACCTCGGATTCATCAGCCTCGGCATGCCCGACGGTCTACTCGGCGCGGCATGGCCCAAGATGCGGCAGGACTTCGGCCTATCCCTCAGCGACAACTGGCCGCTGATGGCGCTCACCACAACCGGCGGAGCCTTCGCCGGATTCATCAGCGGACGGGTTCTGGCCCGCTTCGGCGTCGGCCTCGTACTAGCCGTCAGCGCCCTACTCACAGCCGTCAGCATCCTCGCGTGGGCATGCGGCAGCACATGGGCGACGCTCGTCATTTTCGCCCTACCCCTTGGCCTCGGTAGCGGCTCCGTTGACAGCGGCATGAACAGCTTCGTCGCGAAAAATCTCACCGCCAGACACATGAACTGGCTGCACGCGTTCTGGGGCGTCGGCGTTTGCACAGGCACCGGAATCCTCAGCACCATCTTCTTCTGCGGCGGAATCTGGAGAACGGCATACCTCACCGTCGGAATGCTCCAACTGATTCTCACCATCATATTCTTCACCACGCTCAAGCAATGGCACACCGGCAAACCGGAACAAACCGACGACAACAACACCGAAAAACAAACGTCACTCTGGCAAACCCTCAAACTCAAAAACGCCCAACAGAGTCTCGCGATGTTCATCCTTTACGCCGGCATCGAGTGCAACATGGGCGTCTGGTCCGCGAGCCTACTCGTCACCAACAGAGGCTGGTCGCCCGCCACCGCCGGAACAATGCTCACACTCTACTGGGCATCGCTCACCGTCGGCCGCTTCCTTCTCGGGGCCATTGCCAACCGTCTCGGAAACCAACGCCTCATCTGGGTCGGATGCGTCGGCCTTGCCCTCGGCGCCACCATCCTACTCATCAGTCGCTTCTTCGCCACACCAACTGACGGCATCCTCGTCGCTGTCGCCATGCTCGTCACGGGCTTCTTCTGCGCGCCCATTTACCCCTGCGTCATGCACGACACGCCCAACCGTGTCCCCGAAAATCACGTCAGCAACCTCATTGGAATGCAAGTCAGCACCGCCATCATTGGCATGGCGCTCATGCCCATCATCGGCGGATTCATACTCAAACACATCGGCCTCGAATCGCTCGCCCCCATCGTACTCGCGTGCGCCATACTCCTCGCATGCCAGACAATCACCCTTCGGCGAAACTGCAAAAACTAACCAAGCCGACTTTGCTTATCGACGCACCCGACAGTCATCGCCTTCGGCGACACCGGGCAAACATCCTGACAAGCGCCACAGCCAATACACTTCGATGCTGTAAGGCGGGGAATGCTCAAACCCGTCGGGAATGTCCTTAACTCCAGAGCGCCCGTCGGACAAACCTTCACACACAAACCGCATTCCTGCTCATCCTGAACGGTGCGACAATGCTCCGCCGAAAAACTCGCCACACCAATCTGCGTTTTCTGTTTCTCCGCAAGCGACAGCGGCAACAGCGCATCCGTCGGGCAAACCTCATTGCAACGGTTGCAATCATAGCGGCAATACCCATGCGACAAATCAATCCGTACACCGCCATCAACCGTATTCCCCGGAACAATAATCCCACTCGGACAAACGGCAACACACAACTGACAGCTAATACACTTCGCCGAAAAGCGAGACCAAACACCGCCACCGGGAGGCATCATCAAACACGTCCCCGACGCGGCAGCAGCGCCACCATCAGCAACCGGCGACAAAGCACCGGACGCCGCCTGAACTCCACCCGCCAAGCGCGACAAAGCATAACCACCACTAGCGCCTAACGCGAGCGCCGCGACAGCCACAGCGCCATCAACACAAAAAGCGCGACGACTGACATTAACACTCGCGGAATCATCCGCGGACGTCACCGTTGCTGCGACCAACCGCGAACCACGCCCTAGCGCGACCGCGCCAAAACGACAAACCGCCGTGCAATTCATGCAACGTACACACCGCTCATTGTCAATACTCCGGCTCGCGCTGTCAATGCAACCCACCGGGCAGACCGACTGACACAGGCCGCAATCAACACACGCATCCGAAATCGACATACGATAAACGCCATGTTTCGCGAACAAACCCAACACCGTCCCGACGGGACAGAGGGTCGTACAAAACACACGCCGCTTCCAAATCACCAACGCGACAATCACCAACAACGGCAACAACGCGTCAACCCAAAACGCGACCGGAGCACCCGAGAATCCCTCGCGCGCCCACAGAACAACGGCAGTGACGATACTCCCGAAATTCGAGTACGGCCCCAGAACAACAAAGCCCAAACTCGACCCGCCCAACAACAAACCAACACACAAAAACGCCACAACATAACGCGTTTTGCGCAGATTTCGATACAGCGAACGCTTACACCGAAAAACAAATCCTATCAAATCCTGCAAAATGCCAAACGGGCAAAAGACGGAACAATAGAACCGACCAAAGAAATAGGTCAAAATCACCGTCACGCCCACAACCGCTAAACCGATACCCGAAAACGCCGTCACCAGTGAAACCAGTGCGCCGCCAAACTGCAAGTGCATTAGCAATTCCGCGAGACGACAGCCCGAAACAAACGAAAACACTGCGGCGACGAAAAAGATCGCCGCCGCAAATATCCGCAATAAACGCGACCGCGAAGTCAAGCGTTTCATCACTTCTTGGCAGCGGTATCAAAAGCCGCAGCGACTTCCTTCATCTTGTCAGCAATCTTGATATGCTGCGGGCACTTATCCTCGCACTTGCGACATGTGATGCAATCCGAAGCCCTCACACCGGCCTTCTTGGCCTCGCCATCATACTGACGCTGACCACGTTCCTTGCCGCGATTCCCGACCGTATTCAGAGCCGTGAAGAACGACGGAATCGGAATCCCAACCGGACACGGCAAGCAATAACCACAAGACGTACACGGAACGGCATTCTTACCCAAGAAAGCCTGATGAGCCTTCTCAACCACAGCCAAATCCTCTTTGCTCAGCATACCAACCGAAGAACGCTCGGCATACAATATATTATCCTGAACATGTTGCATCTCTCCCATGCCGCTCAGCGCAATCGAAATCTCGGGCATATTCCAAAGATAATCCAACGCCCATTCAACGGGGGTCTTTTGCTTAGGAGCTTCACTGAAGACAGCCGAAACTGCCGTCGGCAAATTCGAAGCCAACTGACCGCCACGCAAAGGCTCCATGATGACAACGCCCATGCCCTTCTCAGCCGCGTACTTCACTCCACGCAAACCCGCTTGATAATTCTCATCAAGATAGTTCAACTGAATCTGACAAAAATCCCATTTCCCATAATCATCAACAATTTCTTTGAACGCGTCAAAACTGTCATGAATCGAGAAACCAAGGAAACGGATTTTGCCTGCTTTGCGAGCAGCCTCCAACTTATCCATAATCTTCCAAGGAACCGCCTGATTCTTCCAAATCCCCGCATTCAGCGAATGCAACAAATACATATCGATATGATCCGTCTGCAAACGCTTCAACTGCTCATCCAGAACCTTATCAAAATGGCTCGGGTTCTTAGCCCCCCAGAAAGGATACTTCGTCGCGATATTCACCTTATCACGATAACCGCTTTTTTTCAGCGCCAAACCTGTCGCGACTTCGCTCTCACCTTTGTGATAAACGTAAGCAGTATCAATATAATTCAATCCGTGCTCAATCGCGTACTTCAACATACGCTCAACCTCACCCTGATTGATTTTTCCATCAGTAGTCGGTAACCGCATCATCCCAAAACCAAGCGGAGAAACACTCACGCCGGTTTTCCCAAATTTCCGCAAGGGCATACTCGAAACACCAACGTCAGCCTTTCCGGTCAACGCTGCACTCGTCTCGTCGGCGGCAAGGCTAAAACGACTCAACAAAAGGCCACCGGCAGCCGTCAAAGCAGCCGTCTTGATAAAATCACGTCTATTCATGAAATAAATCCCTTTCTACATGAAGTAATATAGTATTACAATCTCAAAAGAATCGTGAATCACACAGAACCAACCTAATTCGCTGAACAACAATAAAAACATCAACACATCCAAACATGATTCATTGACTTGAACAAATGGTACAATAAAAGATAAAATGAAAACTTTTCTCTCAGGAATCATTCGCCTTGCGCGACCCAAACAATGTTCAAAAAACCTGTTAGTTTTTTGCGGTATCTTGCTGACACCAATCATCACGCTCAGCATGCTCAAAGCCGAATTCCTGACATTCATCGCCTTTAGCCTCACATCAATGTCCGTCTACATGCTCAACGACATCATCGACCTCAAAAACGACCGACAGCACCCACGCAAACAATTCCGCCCGCTACCGCAAGGCATCGTCACCGTACCCCAAGCAGCAGCGACATCAGCCCTCTGCCTCATCCTCGGAATCACCATTGCGGCAGCCGTCTCAAAAATCGTATTAGCTGTCATTGCATGCTACTACATCATGACAACCGCCTACACGATTTGCCTCAAGCATCAAGTCATTGTTGATGTCATGTGCGTCGCCGCCGGATTCGTACTTCGAGCCGTCGCAGGCATCACCGCCGCCGTCACACCACAAAACCAAGACAAACCAATCGTCACATCATGGTTCCTCGCTTGCATATTCTTCCTTGCACTCTTCCTTGTCCTCTGCAAAAGAAGACACGAGCGAGCGCTCCTCGAGGACACCGCCGGGAACCACAGACCCGTACTCGACAAATACACCATTCCACTATTAGACCAGATGGTCTCCGTCGCGACATCATCAGCCATCATATGCTACTCACTCTACGTCATACTCGGCGTCAAAGAAAGCAGCCTCCACTTCCGCCACCCGCAATGGCTTGTCCTGACCATCCCCATTGTTGCCTACACCATTCTCCGATACCTCTATGTTGTGTACGGCAAAAAAGAAGGCGGAACACCCGAAGACATTCTCATCAAAGACCACGGGATGCAGCTCTCAATATTACTCTTTATCGCGGTGATTTTCGCCCTCAAATAGCGGCGCCATCCGCGCCCAGCGCCATGGAGCGAGTCGTGAATCCCGACAATTCCTCCGGATAATGCGTCACACAAATAACCGTCATCCCCGCATCACGACCATGACGCGCCACCAAGTCAAGCATCTTGCTACGCCCCGCAGCATCAAGCGACGAAAATGGCTCATCGAGCAACAACAACTTCGGACCAATCCCGAGCGCCCGAATGAGATTCACGCGTTGCGCCATACCACCCGAAAGCGTAAGCGGCCACTGTGCCGCGGAATCCTTCAACCCCGCCTCATCCAACAAACCTTCCGTGCGTGCCCGAGCCTCAGCCGCATCGACACCCGCCGCAAGCATCGGGAGCATCACATTCTCCGACACACGGCACCACGGCAACAGCCGCGGCTCCTGAAAAACATATCCAGTGACAAGACCCGCCGAGCGATCCACACTCCCACCGGCCGCAGTCAGCAGCCCCGCGCACAGCCGCAAAAATGTCGTCTTTCCACTACCGCTCTCGCCGGTCACCACAACAAAATCGCCCGCGAAAAAATCCCCACTAAACGGCCCGACAGTTTTCCCCTGTCCAAACCGAACCGAAGCGTCACGCAAAGACAAAACAGCATTAGCACCCGAAGCTCCAATCATTTTGCCTTGCTCCATTTCTCACTGCGGCGCTGCATCGGCCCCAGCAATAAAGACTCAAGAAGCCCCACCAACAACACCGCAATCAAAATCCAAGCGAACAGCGTCGGCAGCTCAAGCGTCGAATTCGCGAGACTAATCGCCGCCCCCATGCCGTTATTCGACCCGATGACCTCCGCAAGCAACGTCACACGAACAGCGTTACAAACAACCTGCACCGCCGCCGCGCTCAGCGGCACCGTCAGCGCTGGAATATAAACACGACGAACACGCATCGACAACGAAAAACGATAAAGCGTCGCCATCTCAAGCAAACGGTCATCGACCAAATCAAAACCCTTAATCGTATTCACATAAACAATCGGCGCAAGCATCACGGACGCGAAACACACAACCAAACCACTGCCGACGCCAAGCCACAACATCGCGATCACCACAACTGTAATCGGCGGAATACTCATCGACACCCAACGCAACGGCTCCAGAAACCAACGCAAATCCTGACTCAAACCGGCCGCGATTCCCAACAGCAACCCGACTGCGCCACCCGCGAAAATCGCAGCGCCGACACGCAAAAGTGTGACACCAAACGTCTGCCATCCGATAACGCTCGTCAACAAACCAAACAGCGTGGACAAAGTCTCAAATGGTGACGGCAAAACCAACTTCCCCGCATAAATACGAGCAAGCACGTACCACACGAACACCAGAAAAACACCACCCAAAAACGTCAGCAATAACCGCCGAAACGAAGGACACCGAGAACATTTCCAAATAATCATCGCAACCTCGCTGACTTTAAAAAACTACAAATCCGAAACAGACGGCTTGACCATCGGGCGCTTCTTCTCGCGCTTAAAGAGCCACGTCAGCAGCGGCGGCGTAATCATCGTCGTCACAATAACCATAATCACCGACGCCGAGAACGTCGCCGAATTGATAACCGGATGCCCCTCGGCAGTCTTCATCGTCGCGCCCAAACCGGCGACAATCAAGCCGACTTCACCACGAGGAATCATCCCGACACCAATCACCAAACGATCCAACCCACGTTCCAGAACGCCAAGACCGCAAACCTGTTTACCCAAAATCGCCGCAAGTGTCAAAACGCCCGCGAACAACAAAATCTCTTTCTGGGCAAACGTACTCAAATCAACCTGCATTCCCATTCGCACAAAAAACACCGGAACAAGAAACGCCGACAGCGGGCGCAGCAATTCCGCCAGTGTAGTCTGCTCGCGTTTCGCGATATTATGCACCGCCAAATCCTCAAGCACAAGACCGGCCGCGAAAGCGCCAACAATTGACGCCAACCCGATGTACGTCGCGAACCACGACATAAAGAACATCCAAATCAGCGTGCAAGTCAGCAGCACACCCGCTCCGCGCAAGAAGCCCGCCAGACGAAACAAATGACGCGTAAAAATCCCACCGACAAACATCGCCACAACAAAGAACGCAAGCGACTTCACGACAATCATGCCAAGCGACATAATGTCCACCGAGCCACCCTGATTAACCGCGTTCACCATACCAATCGCTATCGCCATCACAATCAGCCCGAGCACGTCATCAATCACCGCAGCCCCCAGAATAATCTTCGACTCTCGTCTATGCATCTGCCCAAGGTCGCTAATCACGCGAGCCGTAATGCCAACACTCGTCGCCGCCAAAACCGCGCCCAAAAACAGATGCACGGTATACGGTTCGCCCTTCAGGAAGATCTCGCCGACGCCGAATCCCAGCGCCACGGGCGTAATCACCCCAAGCACCGCCACCAGAAAAGCCGACGTCCCCACGCTCATCATCTCGCGAACGGTACTCTCCAACCCGACCTCAAACAGCAACAACATCACACCGACCTCAGACAGCAACGTCACAAACTCCGAAACGACGGGGTCATGAAAAACCGCCGTAATCTGAAGGCTCTCCGCAAGCGACGGAGAAAACAACGCGACGTTCCCCAACAAAATACCAAACAGCAATTCGCCCAAAACCGCCGGCTGACCAAGACGCAACATCAAATCGCCGCCAAGTTTCGCCAGCAGCATAATCATCATCAACGCAATCATCACACGCTGCAAAATCTGAGTTTGGCGATTCGGGTCAATAACCTCGCCCGCGCCGACTTCCGACGCGAAACTCGACTCACCACAAAACAAAATGATTAAAGTAATGGCGAACGCACTCAACAGTGTCTTCACCAACGAATGACTGAACATACCTTATTTCCTAAACATCTGCCCTCAAAGGACATATATTTTTCGTACTTATCAAAATGCGACTTACATCGGGTTTTATTCCACGCGCGACAAACAAAACCGCCATGAATGTCATCAAACCCTCAGGGTAACATCTTCTATCATACCATATTACGAGGTCTCGAGTAATGATGAAAAAGGTTATCAGATGTGCAACACCCGTCGCGCTCGCAAGCGTCATCGCATCCTGCCAGACGGCAACAATGGCGGCACAAAATGCTGTCGCAATCGTACCACAACCCGAGGAAATCGCAATCCTCGACGAAACAGCCAACCCGCCGTTTACTTTCGCGGCGCAAACGACCGTTAAGGCCACGCCCAAAGAAGCCGAGTTCGCAGCAAAGGAACTCAAAAAATGGATGAAGGCGCTCAACCCTGACAAAGCCCCAGCCGCGCAGGACACCGCCATCAACTTCATCACTGCCGAAAACAAACTCGGCGACGAAGCATATCAACTGACGGTCAACGCTAAAGAAATCACCATCAAAGCATCGGCCGCCCCCGGCTTCTACTACGGTGCCCAGACGCTCCGCAGATTGCTCCCCGCCTCGCACGACGGCCTCATCAACGGCGCCGCCAAAATCCCCGCGCTCACAATCAACGACGCGCCCCGCTACAAATGGCGTGGAATGATGCTCGACTGCTGCCGCCACTGGTGGCCCATGGACGAAATCAAAAAAATCATTGACATGATGGCATCGCTCAAACTGAATGTCTTCCACTGGCACCTCACCGAAGACCAAGCATGGCGTATCGAAATCAAAAAATACCCCGAACTCGTCGAGAAGGGCGCATGGAGATCCGGCGTCGGATTTGACTTGCCGACCACCAGCACCACTCACTACCGCGAAGACGGAATGTACGGCGGATTCTACACCCAAGAAGACGCTAAAGAAATCATCGACTACTGTGCCCAACGCAACATCACCGTCGTTCCCGAAATCGAAGTCCCCGGCCACGCGATGGCCATGCTTCACGTCTTCCCGCAATACGGGTGCACCGGCGGCCCATACGAAATCATGCAAAAAGGCGGCGTCTTCCCCAGCATCGCATGCGCCGGCAACGAGCAAGCGATGAAATTCTACGAAGATGTCTTCGACGAAATCGCGGCGCTCTTCCCATCCAAGTACATCCACATCGGCGGCGACGAAGCGCCTAAGGACGAATGGAAGAAATGCCCGAAGTGCCAAGCGCGAATGAAAGAAGTCGGTGCCGAAAACGAGAACCAGCTCCAAAACTGGGTCACCGAGAGAATGGAAAAACATCTCGCAAAGCTCGGCAAGAGAATCATCGGATGGGACGAAATCCTCGAAGGCGACAAGCTCTCATCATCGGCTGTCGTGCAGTGCTGGAGAACATGGACGAAACCGCAGAACAAAGCCGCGGAAAACGGAAACGAAATGGTCTTCTCGCCAACCGCAAACTGCTACCTCGACTACAAACAATCCGACACAACCAAAGAGCCACGCGCCATCGGAACGGTCACGCTCCCACTCGAGCAAGTTTACAAGCTTGACCCGTCAACGTCCCTCACCCAAGAGCAAGAAAAACTCGTCAAGGGTTGCCAAGGCAACGTCTGGTGCGAGTACATCGCCGGCGAAGACCACCTCGAATACATGATCGCCCCACGCATCGCGGCAATCGCCGAAGCAGCATGGACGCAGAAAAACAATCGCGGATGGCAGGACTTCAGACGCAGACTCGAGAACGAAGTCAAGTTCTTCAAGGCGCAAAACTTCAAATATCGAGAACTTGACCCCATCGAAGAACCCGAATCCAAATAGCAAAAGCAAAAGCGAATTAATCATTTTGCCCTCTTTATATCTATTATTGATGTCGCTGTCAACACGGCGGCATCAATAATGCTTTTTACATGACAGGCAAACGACAACGAATGTGGTTCAACTCTAAAAAAACAATAGCGAAAGCGACTCAAACGACTCACGGCAACAAGCCGCTCACCAGAGTCCTCCTTATTACGGCCGCCATTGCCTGCATCGCGGTTTTCACGGGTTGCGTCGTCATCGGCGACCACCTCGACCAATTCAGAAAAAGATTCTACACCTACCCCATTTGGGTGTTTGACAACGCGAGAGGATACCGAGAAAACCAACCACCCGCCAAGCTCATGAACGACGACACCAACGTCGTGGTAGCCATCAGTGGTGGTGGCGCGCGCGCATCGTACTTCAGCGCCTGCGTACTCGAACAACTTGCCGCGCAGCCGGACCCAACCGGTAAGGGCAAATCGCTACTCGACAGAGTCCAAGTCGTCTCCGGCGTATCAGGCGGCAGCCTTGCGGCCATGTACTACGGGCTTTACAAACCCGCGAACCTCAACGACAGCAACCGCGGAAAGTTCTTCTCTCTCTTCAAGAACCACATGTCAATCAACCAAGTCATGAGTGGTGTCTCGCACTTCGAAAACAACATCTGGGAATTCGGTCTCTACTACTACACGAGATGGCGTGTCAGCCAGACGCTCGCGCAAATGTATGACCGCAAAGTCTTCAGACGGGCTACCCTCGGACACCTGCACAGCAGAGCCTTGCGCGGCGAGGCACCTCTCGTCGTCGTCAACGCAACCAACCTCGACACCGGCGGCAAGTTCCTCTTCACGGCCCTGCCGACCGCAAAATACTTCAACACTGACCCCGCTGCGCTCAGCAACGCACCGGCGCTCAAGACGCTTGCCACTGCGATGAATACATCCGTCAACAAGGCCGCAGGATTCGACACCATTGACTCCGAAGCAGACAACTTCAGAGCCTCTGTTGCCGTCGCCGCCAGCAGCGGACTGCCATTCACGCCCGGCCCCACGACCCTCGTCAACTACGCGACTAACGGCTATGTTCACCTCGCAGACGGCGGAATCAACGACAACACCGGCATCGACTCGCTCGTCCAACTTTACATCAACGCCAAGGCCCGAGGCAAGAGAGGCAAACTCGTCATCATTTGCATCGACGCCATGCAAGGCAACGTCGTAGCACGCAGCAACGACAAAGACCCGGACGGATATGTTGGCTCGCTACAGTATGCGGCACACGCATTCGGCACGGCATCCGCGAGAACCCAGATTTACCAGAACGCTCTCGTTGACTCCGCGTCACCGTACATCAAAACAATCCACCTCAGACTCAACGACAACAAAGACGCCAATCTCCAGTTCAACGGCAGAGGACCCGGCGGAGTCGGAATCTTCATCACGCGCGAAGACGCAGGCTACATCGAACGAGCAGCCGCTGACCTCGTCGCCAAGAATCTCTCAAAACTCAATCGGGCAATTGCCAATTAAAAATGACCGCCACGAACGACGAACTTAGCGCAAAGGTCATCTTCGCCTTACCTGCATACAACGAGGCGAAAAACCTAACGCCGCTCATCGAAGAGACGGACAAAGTTTTCGCTCAGCAAAATCTGAAGTGGCAAGCCGTCATTGTCGACGACGCAAGCACCGACGAAACGCCCGAGATTCTCAAAGCGCTGCAACTCAAGTTCCCCGTCGAATCGGTCAGACACGCCCAAAATCAAGGGCTTGGCGGCGCGATCAAAACGGCGATTCACGAGGCGCTGAAAAGGACAACATCCGACAACGACATCATCGTCACGATGGACGCGGACAACACACACTCGCCCGACTTCGCCCCCAAAATGGCGCAACGAATCTGGCGAGAAAACTTCGATGTCGTCATCGCTTCCAGATTCTGCGATGGCAGCGCGGAAGTCGGAGTCCCGTTCGCGAGACGCCTCCTCAGCCGCGCCGCAAGAATGATGTTCAGGCTCTTCCTGAACATGAAAAACGTCACGGACTACACATGCGGCTACAGAGCATTCCGCTCAACAACGCTGCAAAAAGCCATCGACAAATACGGCGACAAAATCATCGTCCGAAACGGATTCGCGTGCACCGACGAACTGCTCGTCAAAATCGCGACGGTCACAAGCAAAATCAGCGAAATCCCGTTCACGCTCCGCTATGACCTCAAGCAGGGAAAAAGCAAACTCCCGCTCTTCAGAACAATCTACGAGACGCTCAAGCTACTCATCCTCAAGCGATAGCGGCTACAGCTTGACCAGCTCAAAGACCTCGCGGCAACAACTCGTCAACCGCGACAAATCCCGAGGCAGCGGCGTCGAATAATTGTTCGTATACCAAAACAACGATGTCGTCAAATTGTGAACGAAGGACTCATCAAGATAGGACTTGTACGCCAAACCGCGCTCCACACCCAAATCATATCCGCGCTTATTCGCCGCGTAAATCAGTAACGTCGCGCCCTTCTTCATCACACGCGACAACTCCTCGAAAATGACTTCCAACTCTTTGCGGTTATAAAACTCTAACATATCAACGACGAAGACTGTCTCGAATTCCTCATCCGGAAAAGGAATCAAACAATTCTCTTCGGAAAACACCGCATGCTTCACGCGAAGATAACCACTTGCGTGCAGCGCCGCCACACGCTCTTCATCCGTGTCCGTGCCGCTCGCCTGAGGATTCCGACGGAGATAACTCTCATCATGCAACCCGATTTGCAACACATACGGCGACGATGGAATCCGACGAAAAGCGCAATAGCTACTCCAACGCAACCACAAGTCATGCGTCCACGTGCTCAGCGACATCAGCAGCGGCGCGTCCGTCTCGGCTACGGGATAAACTTTATCCTTCTCAATCTCAACATCATCCATCACAACAATCCACTACTTCTTTTTCTTAGGGTTACTACCGTTACCATTCGACCCACCGGACCGAGCGCCCCCACCTAACGAGATTCCCGAATAACGAGTCTCGATTTGCTTCTTACGCGCCGGAGCGTTTGCCTCCGCGTCACGGGGCTTTGTCTCCGTCGTCGCGTCCAAAGCGTCACCCAACAAGAAAGACGCTTCCATCTTCGCCTCGGCCTCCGATGCGGCCTCCGCTTCGCGCATCTTCGGGCGCACCCTTAACCACAGCAGAATCGCGCAGAGCGTGATTAAGAACAATCCGCCCAACAACAGCAACCCCGACATTGCCCCGCCGGAGCCTTCGCCCTGCTCGCGACGCAACGACCGAACCGAAAACAGCCCGGGCTTCTGTTTCATCGTCTCATAATTCTTATGAATCTTCGCCAACTCCGTCTCCAAAACCGCGCGCTGAAGCGCAAGCCGTTGCTCCTCCTGCTCGCGCGCCATACGTTCTTGCGTCGTCGCAAAATCCAGGCCGACCTTCTCGGTATACTGCATTGTCGCCGTTGTATCACTGTTGATTTCGTCCGGAACATTAATCATCACTGCCCCGCACGGAACAACCGCGAACAGACTCACCACCAATAGCAAGCTAACATAAAACCGGTTCAAAACTAATCCCATCATTAATTCCTTAGTATCTCTATTTCAATGGCCATTCCGGATTTATCTCATTCCGAACAATAACCGCCGCCGTTGTCGAAACCGGCAAATCCAAATCGATTATCCGATTCCCATCACCATCAAAGAACTTGTCAATATAACGACTATGAATACGCCAATCCTGCCAGTAGTTGCAATTGCCATTGAAGACCATCGCCTCATCGCGGCAGATCATCGACCCATGCAGAGTAAAGCTCTTGTTCGTATGCATCGCCATCGCGTGGTTCGTGAAGAAAATTCCCTCAAGCTCCGCGATATCTTTCTGCGCGAAGGAGCTATACGACGTCACTGAGAAAGAACCCGGACTCCAAGCCAACGGCGCGTTCGTCTCCTGATCAAACCAATCCGCGTAGGCATCCTGATTGCCCTGAGGCCGAGTCTGCGGGTAATACTGAATATTCTTCGCCCGCGCGTCAGTCATTTTCAGCTCATCACTATAGCTATAATTCGTCGTCCGAATCACGCCATTACCATCAGCGTCGTAAGCCGCGTAATCCATCTCCCCATCATTATCCGTGTCAAGATACGCAATCCCATCATCACTCGTGCCGCGGATGCCATCGCTACCCAGCGCATTCTCGCTTCCGATGTAGCGCAGACCATAATCACTATTACTGTAGCAATTATTGACCCATGTTTGGTCATTAACATCACCAACCAAAATCTGACCGACAACACCATAAGCAATCAAATCCTCTTTGCCTTTCAGCGAGCTGTCGACAACATGGTCATAGTAATCCCAAATCTCATCCGGAGTATTTGCGGAATTCGGCGGCGTATTAAACACCGGCCCATTCAGATACTCAACGTCATCCGCGATATACAGATTCCCGCCGACATACAGCGTACCGGTTCCGCCAATGACACCCGACAAAACACAGTCGCCCTTCACAACAACCGTCCCCTCAATCTCAATCGGCGCGCTCTGCGTACCCATCAAATAAACCCCATTCTCCGAGGTCTTAGAAATCAGCGTCCGATTCAGCGCAGTATTGCTCTTGTTCACCTGACGAATCGTGCCATTCGCATTCTCGCAATAGTCATTGATATCCTTAAGGTTCGGCATCTTCAAACGACGCGTGCCCTGATGACCATAATGCAACGGGTCACCATCCGCCCAACCATCAACAGGCAAAGTCCCCGCGAGCGGGTCAATATTCGTGCCATTGTTCTGGATATTTCCCGACGCGTAAATATGACCATTCACCGTTGGAGAATAACGAAAATCAAAATTGAAGTTCGAGCGAATATCACCATGCGCCGTAATCTTCCCGCCCCAGAACCAGCCCCAGTTATTCAGGAAATAGCAATAGTCAAAAACATTCGACGACGGACGATACTGAACGCTCGCCTCGATGGTGCGCAAGCGATCCCGAATCCCACACGAAGCCTTCACAAGATAAAAACCACCCGAAGGCTCGCTCGAATCCGCCGTGATTTTCATCGACAGCTTGTCAACATCATCCGGAATCTCAAACGGCATATCATCCTTGCCATAAGTCCGGCACAAACCGGACAAATCCTCTTTTTTCTCGGCCTCAGAGATGCGCTGAACACCCTCAAGCAAAGCATTCTCCGCAATCTGATAGCAACGCTCCCAAGCCGAACGATAATGCTGACGCCTGAACTCGAAAACGCCAAGAGAGATTATCGCGCCAATAATCAGGATGCTGACAAACAGAAATATCAATGTCGGGAATATCGCAAAACCACGAGCCCCAACGATACGCATTCTATCCATTTCTCGATATCCTCTCTCAATCAAAATACAAACACCTAACCCGACTAAACGCGACCCATTAGGTCAAGGGCCACTCGGGCGCCTCTTCGGAACGAATGACAATCGCGGCCTTAACGGACTGAGGCAAATCAAGGTCGATAATCTTGTTGCCATCGCCATCAAAGAACAAATCGACATAACGGCTGTGGACACGCCAATCCTGATAGAAATCTAACTTCGAATTATAGACAATCGCCTCATCACGGCAAATGATGCCGCCCTTAAAAGCGAGCTTCGAACCCGTATACATCGCGACGGTATGGTTCGTAAACAGAACGCCCGAAATCGTCGAGATACTCTTGTTCGCAATGTCACTATAACTCACTGTCCCCTGACTGTTAGGGATAGACGACAAAACACTACCATCCTCGTCAAACCAGTCTGCGTAAGTACTCGTCCGAGTGCTACCGCCGCCCCACCAACCACCACTGCTTGTCTTTATCTTTGTAGGATAAAACTGAATGTTCGAGGTACGACTCGAGTTCATCGCAATCTCGTTATTATAATTATAATTCGTCGTCCGAATCACGCCATCGCCATCCGCGTCATAAGCGGCATAATCCATCTTGCCGTCATCATTCGTATCAAGATAAGCCTTGCCATCATCCGCTGTTCCACGAATGCCATCACTGCCAAGAGTGTTCTCGGAACCAAGATGCGACAGACCATACTCCGAATTCGAATAACAGTTGTTCTTCCAAGTGTTGCTGTTGACATCACCAATCAGAACATTTCCAAAAACACCATAAGCAACCAAATCATCCTTATCGTTCTTCAACGATGTATTAACCCACTGATCACGCTTAGTCCATTCATTCTCCGGAGCACTCCCATTCGCCTGAGCACTCTCAAACGAAGGAGATTGCCGATAGGTAACGTTATCGTTAATGTACAGATTACCCTGAACATAAAGAGTCCCAGTTCCACCAACGACGCCGGACAAAACACAGTCACCCTTGACAACAACGGTGCCATTAATCGTAATCGGGTCAGAACTCGACCCTTCAAGATAGATGCCCTTCTCCGTAACGCCACCCGAAACAAGAGTTTTCACATTGTTATTCTTGCCAACTGTGATGCTCCCATTCGCATCGGTGATGTACTCATCAACCGTTTTCAGATTCGGCATCTTCTGGCGGCGAACACCCTGATGTCCAAAGCGCAACGAATCCTCACCGGCCCAACCACTAACAGGCAACTTCTCCGTCAACGGGTCAATATTCGTTGCGGTCTTAGTACCATTTCTACCCTCGGTAACCTTCCGGATATTACCATTGGCCCAGATATGACCATCCATCTGAGGACTGCCCATAAAGTCAAAGTTGTAATTCGAACGCGTGTCGCCGTGAGCCGTCGATGTACTACCACCGTAGAACCAGCCCCAGTTGTTCAGGAAATAGCAATAGTCAAAAACGCCTGACGCCGGATGATACTGAATGGTCGCCGACAAAGTACGAGTCTTATCACCAATCGTAGCCGTCGCTTTTGCCGTATAATAACCTTCCGTTCCCGAAGAGTCAGCGCCAATCTTATACGAGAAATTCTTAACGTCACCCGGAACCTCAAACGGCATATCGTCCTTGCCATAGATGCCATACAGCGACGGAACATCAGACTTCTTCTCGGCCTCCGAAATACGCTGAACAGCCTCAAGCAAACCATTCTCCGCGACCTGATAGCAACGTTCCCAATTCGCCCGATTATGCTGACGACGAAACTCAAAACTGCTCAAGCCAACAATACCTGCAATCAAAAATCCACCAACAACGGTAAAAACAACCGCCGGCATCAGAGCAAAACCCTGACGATTTCCTTTCAACAAGCTCTTTACTTTTTTCATGTGCGACTTCCTCCTGATTCCTATACACACGCTCCAAGCAATCGCTACTCAAAGCGCCTTTTAATCTATTTGTTCCGAATGAAAACCCCGAACGAACGATTCGTCTGAATCCAGCTGTTTTCATCCGTTTGATTGCGATAACTCTTACGAGCCTCGCCATGATCACTGATCGCAAACTGCGTCAAAATAATCGAGTTGTCCGGCAAACCGCCAGGCTGCAAACCGCAACCAAACCAGACATAATCCAAACGCCCAAAACTAAAATTCGTCTCATCCGCATTCAAATCAACCTCATCGCCGGTCGACGTCGACGAACGATCCGGGTCATAAACCAACTTCTTGGTCACCGGATCAAAACGCAATTCCTGATACGGAGAAAACTCATCCTTCCGGAAAATAATCCGATAGAAAAAAGCCTTCGTCGCGCCACTCTGACCCGGAACGGCATCAGTATTGCTAAACTGAACAATGTTGTTGTACGAAACATGACGAAGGATATTGAACAACTTATCCTGAATCATATCCGCACGCAAACTAACCTCAGCCTGAACAACACCAACACGAGACTCACGGGCAAGCATGATGACAACCTGAAACAAAAAAAACATCACAACGGAAACGATCATCGATCCCAACAAAACTTCCAACACACTCAATGCGCGACGACCGCCTCGGCCGCTATGTATCAACATATGACGCATCACTGGAACTCCGGGTAAACAACAATAGTCATATCAAGCGTCTGCTTCGCCCCACGACCTAACGGAGGATCCCAACGCATAGACAACGTAATCTGCTTCGCACGGTCGCCATCCTTCGTCGTCTGCTTATCAATCTTAACACGATACTCCGGAGAACGACCAGACAAGAAAACCAAATCCGGATGGAAAACCTGCATCGAAGTCGTGTTCAACGAATTCCAAGCGTCACTTGACGGAATACATACAGAGATAACCTTCGTCGTACCATCCGGAGCCAGCACCGAAACAGAACCATCATAAATCGTATTCAACGGATAGTTCGAAGAAATACGCTCATAAGGCAACGCACGAATAACCTCCATATAATGATGACCAAAGTCAATCATCGTATCCAGATCATTCGACTTCGCCGCCTGCAAACGATTCAGTGCGACAGCAGCAAAGGCAGCAAGCAACAACAACGAAACAATCCCCATCGCAATGATGGATTCAATAAAAATACTGCCACCACGCGACGAAACACCGAAACGCAGAAAACGAAACTTAGCGCCATTACTGTTTAATGTCATTCTGTCTCTCCGCATATCTACCTTTAGCAATTATGCTTATATTAGTATAGTGCAAACCCGCTAAAATCTCTCATCAGTCGACACTGCAACATTATTTGCATGTTCCTCAAACCACAACTTTACCCAATAATTTCAATCCAGCGGATTCAACCTATTCAAATGTATTTGCCAAATGCTGCTATATTTACAAAAATAGTACCAAATTAGTGCATAAAACATTTTTCCGGTAATAGTGTATTTACTAACTAAGGCAAAAAACACCTTGCTTTACATTTTTTTTCTAAAGGAGAATTTAAAACATGCCAAGCCTCAAAGGGACACAAACCGAGAAGAACATTCTCACGGCGTTTGCCGGGGAATCACAGGCAAGAAACAGATACAACTACTTCGCGAGCAAAGCGAGAGACGAAGGATATATGCAGATTTCTGCAATCTTCGAAGAGACAGCTAATCAGGAAAAAGAACACGCCAAAAGACTATTCAAATTCCTCGAAGGAGGAGACGTCGAAATCTGTGCGGCCTTCCCGGCCGGAGTCATCGGAACAACCATCGAGAATCTCAAAGCGGCAGCTGCCGGTGAGAATCACGAATGGTCCGACATGTATCCCTCATTCGCCAAAGTCGCCGAAGAAGAAGGATTCACGGCCATCGCAGCGACAATGCGCGCCATCGCCATCGCCGAAAAACACCACGAGAATACCTATAAAACGCTCGTTCAAAACATCGAAGAAGGCAAAGTATTCAAGAGAGACGGAGTCTGCATTTGGTCTTGCAGAAACTGCGGTTACCTACACGAGGGAACAGAGGCGCCCATGGCATGCCCGGCATGCGCCCATGCGCAAAAGTACTTCGAGAAAGTCGCAGACAACTTCTAATCGTCGCTGACTGATAAAAGAATAAAGCCCCGAGGCAATCCGCTCCGGGGCTTTTCTTGTTTACAATTCGTAAAAGTCAATCTTACGCTTCTGAGGAACCGGTGTCGGCTGATAGACCGGTTGCGGCTGATAAACAGGAGCGCTCGGGATTTGGCGAGAAGAAGACGGCGAAGAACTGGCGCTCGCGTCTCTATTACTACTCGACGACGAGGAACGCTCCGGCTTTGGCGTAGATTTCGCCTTGGAGCTCGAGGACGAATTTGACGATTTCTTGCTTGACGAAGAACTGCTGCTACGCGTCGAAGATTTGGACGACGAATCGCTGTCATCGCTGCTCTTCTTGCTAACACTCTTGGAAGAGGAACTGCTCGTGCTAACGCTCTTCTCCGAGGACGCCGACGACGGCTTACTCTTGGAAGACGAGACATCGCTACTACCGGACGACGCCACCGGCTTCTTCGCGGCAGGCTTGGCTTCTTCGACAAAATCATCAACCAACTCAATCGTCTGCTTCTCACCGGTGGCAGGCGCGGCCGAAGCTGCCGACGGCGCTGTGCCTGGCTGTGGCAAACCGCTCGTGATTGTCGAAGGCTCTTCGGCAGGCGCTGCCGCAACCGGAGCGGCATCAGCAGTCGCCGGAGCGGCCGCCGCTGGTTGCGCCGGAGTAATACCGGCTTGCGACGCGGCTTCCTTTGCGGCGGCAAGGGCGCGTTCATGTTGCGACGCCTTCAGATTCGCCGCCTCCGCAAGCGACTTGGCCGTCTGCAATTCGGCGGACAAACTCTTCACTTGCAAATCAAGACGTGTCTTTTCTTTCTTCAGAGCTTGCACTTCGGTTGACAACGGAGAAACGCTTCCGCGGGCTTTGGTGGCCTGCGATTTGTAGAACAACGCGAAGCTGCCAAACGAGATAAGCAGGACAATGAATATCATGTCCACAAGAGCATGCAGTGCGCCACCGCGACAGGAACTAATACTGATATTTTTCATCATAAACGCCTTCTTTCTACTAAAAACCATACCAAGACCAACTAAAAGGCACCGCGTCCAAACAGAACCGCCGGAATGGTTCTGATGAGAATTACAATGTCAAACAGGAGTCCTTGATTCTTTATATAATAAAAATCATATTCGATATTAAGCGCCAGCGGCAGATTCTTGCGGCCGACAATTTGCCACAAACCGGTGATACCGGGCTTGACATCAAGGCGGTGGCGCTCCCAGTCCTCATACTTCTCGACGATGAACGGCATCTCGGGTCGAGGCCCCACCATACTCATCTCGCCACGCAGAACATTCAGCAATTGCGGGAACTCATCCAAGCTCAGCTTGCGCATCCACCGACCACACCGCGTGATGCGGTTGTCGTCCTCCGCTGTCGGTGCGACGGCGTAAGGGTCGGCGTCAACGCGCATCGTGCGCAACTTGTACATATTGAACAGCTGCCCCTTATACCCCACTCGTTGCTGGCGGAAGAAGACCGGCCCCGGTGAATCAAGCTTGATGATAATCGCGAGTATCAATAGCACGGGCGCGGTCAGCAGCAACAGTGTCAGCGACAGCACAATATCACCGGCGCGTTTGACGCCGATGGACAACGGATGCAGCCGGTCATTGCGCAATTGCACCACCGGCATCTCGTCAATCTCATCAACTTTCACGCGGTCATTGATGACGCCAAACATCGTTGACGCGATCTTGAACTCAACATCAAGCTCATCGCAGCGGACAATCAAGTCCATCAGGCGATCCTGTTCCAGTTGCGGAGCGGCCACAAAGATGACGTCAATTTCCTCGCGTTTGACGATATCGACAATGGACTCGGTCGTCCCGAAGACGGGAAACCCGGCCAACGTCGAAACTCGGCGGCGCTTGTAGGGGTCAATGAATCCGGCGAGCCGATAGCCTGACAACGGATTGGTGACAATGCGGTCGGCGACCCGACGCGCCGTCCGGGACAAACCGATAATCGCCACATTGAGCAAACCGGTTCCGCGCCGCGCCAGACGCTTTTTCCATTTCCGCAAAAGGGAACGGCAAATCGCCAGATAGAGAAAATACAGTACGGGCGTGGCAAGCAGAATGAACCGCCCCAAATCGAAGGACTTCAGGATATAGGCCAACGCCAGACTGAGCACCGTGCCAAGCATCACTGTCTTGAGGACGGCCGCGGCGGTCGCGATGGACGTCCGCTTTGGCTCGTAATCGTACAACCCATAATACCACGAGCAACTCAGCCACAGCGGCAAGTAGAGCGCCAACGCGGCAACATAGACATGCATATCGTTGATGGGGCGAACGAGAATGCCCCACGAGGCCAAGGCGTCGCGCAACCAGTAACTGCAAAACCATACCGCCATATACATTACGGCATCAAGGATAACCAGTAGAACGGTCAAGATTTTGCTGTGTAAAAATCGCTTCATGTGTCCTAACCTATTTATATACAAATTCGCGAATCAAATGCTCGGAATTCGCGAGGCTATTTCACGGCCCAACAACCCGCGCGGACATTGGTCATGGTGGTTAGGTTCTCCTGCCACGACAGCGGAAGGGTTCCCGGCGTTGCGACAACGTGCGTGATGCCGCGCCCTTTGAGGTACGCGCGGACGCCCGCTCCATCGGTGATTTCGCGGTCGGCAAGCAGTTTGACATAGGACAAATCATCGTCGCACCAGTAGTATTTGCGTTCCAAGTAGAAGGGGAAGTTCCCGTCAGCCACCAAAACGGTCGCGTCGTCGGCGAGTGTGGCATTCAGCTCGCGAAACAGGTCGATGCGGGGACCGGTGTAGGTGCAGGCACGAAGGTATGCCAAGGAGTCGGCCTCGGACAGTATCGGCCGCCATTGCCAATGGTTCGCGGGCATCATCCCCCAAGTAATTTGGCGTTTGACGGCATTGCCCGCGAAGAGCGCGACCAACAGGAGCAGAAAGGTCAGGCGTATCCGGCGTGTGAATCGCGCGGAGTCTTCGACTCGGGTCAGTAGGAAGCCGCCGCCGACAAAGATGACGGACAGTGTCTGCCCAAACTGCCGCACCAGTTCAGCTTCGCCGCGGAGCCAACACAGGACGAACCATTGCGCCAGACCAACAACGCTCAGGGCGGCGGCCACGGGCAAGCGGCGAGCGTATATCAACAGCGCGAGCGCGATGACTAAGGTGAAGACGACTTGCGGACTGGCGCTGTTGAGGAACACGGAGAAGTGTCGCGGGAGGTTGCTCAGCATCGCCTGTAGTCCCGTGAGTGTCGGCGTGTAGACATCGTTGATTTCCGTGAAGCGCGTGGCTAGCATCTCCCAACCCGGGCGCAGCGGAATCAGGCCGCGCGCGATAGGATAAATCGGGTTGCCGCAACCGATGAAGGTGTTGCGCAGGAGCAAGATGATGCAGGGTATACCCATCCAACCGCAGCAGTATATGGCCATGCGCCATGGCAAGGCGGGCAGTCCGCGCCGCCGGAATAGCGCCGCGCCAACCAGTAGGAACCATGAGGGAATGGCCCAACCGAGCGCCGATAGTTTGGTGGCGACCGCGAAGCCTAAGAGCAGACCAATCGCGGCCATGCGATCCATCCCGAAGGGGTCGGGCGCCACGTCGCTGTTGCCGCCGAGGGGCTGAACGCGTAATCCGTCTGAGGCCGGGCGGCCGTATAGCTCATCGATGGTGAGTAGCAGACCGGCGGTCATGAACATCATTACCATGAGGTCGTTCGAGGTGTGCATCGGGACGAACCACGAGGTGGTCGTCAGCGCTGTGGCGGCGAGGAAGACCGCCCATGCGGAAGCGCGACGCCCAAACCACTCGTAGGCGAAGACGCCTGTCAGGCTGATTCCCAAAGCGCCGAAGAACCATTGCGCCATTGTGCAGTTGGTCGAGTCGGTGGATAAGCTCAGGAGGAAGGCGTAGAAGGCGCTGTCGAGTAGCGCGTAGTTGCTCGGGTAAACTTCCATCCATGTTTCGAGGGTGTTGTGGAAGACCCAAGCGCGGGCGACGGATAGGTGGTACCATTGCGAGTCTTGCTGGCTGTCGGGCGCCAGTGCCCCAAGTAGCATGTAGAGTAGCAGGATGGCGGTGACGGCGAACAGGCTGTAGTGAAGCCATGACCATCGGTCGGAGGGGACTACGCGCCGCCGTACCGCGCGTATGGATTGACTCCGGCGTTTGTGGCGTATGTGGCGCCGCATGAAGCGTAGGTCCGCGACCATGCGGATGGGGTGGTCGGCGCCGCGTATCGTCGCGAGGAGGTAGAGGACGCCGGAGGCAAAGGATGCCGCGGCCAGTGGCAGGATGAATTGTAGTGTCAAGAGGTGGCAATAGCCCAGTACGGCGGTCAGGGAGCCGAGTATGCCAATGCCGAGTATCGCCGAATATAGGATGGCTGTCAAGGTGTGACTGCGTAGCAGTGTCACCCGTGGCCACCAACAGCCGGCGCCAACGCAGGTGACGATGATTAGCCCAAGCCGTAGTAGTGCCCACGGAACCAGCGAAAGTGATGTAAGCCATGCGGGGTCGTTGTTTGAGAACATTTCATGGTTAAATACAACTTTGTGATAGAGTTGAGAGTTAAGAGTTAAGAGTGGAGTGGTGGACTAAAAGCTATTTAATTTTAAGATTATTGGGCCATAGGCCCAATAGGGCAACTGGGGCCAATAGGGCCAATAGGGCCAATAAGGCGAATAAGCCTGATGGGGCGAATGGGCCGAATAGGCCAACTGGGCGAATAAGCCGAATAGGCGAATCAGCGAATCAGCCTAATGGGATTTTTAGTTATAGTTTTTTAGTCCTCTTTAATCTTAACTCTTAACTCTCAACTCTTAACTCTGATTGAAGGTGTTTGTCTTGAAAGGCATTTGGGTATATGAATCGCTCGGTGCTTTTCTTGAATGCAACTTTGAAGTTTGTCCCTTTGTTTGTGATGCTTACGATTTTGCCTTTTCCGTGTTTCTTGTGCATGACGAACATCCCGACTTCTATCTCGGGCACGGAGGACTTCCGCTCCTCAGGTTTCCGCGCGGGCAATGTCGCGCGCGACTTTGGCAGATATTCTTCTTCCGGCTCGTTGACGGTTTCCGTTTTTTTTGTTTTGCCCGGCTGATTATAGAATTCCCGCTCATAATCCTCACGCCTAATGCTCGTATCCCATCCGCCAACGGTCTCGTCCTTACTGTGCCGATCAATACCGGTATAGGATAGGCTCGCGTCTTCGTAGCGTTTGAATTTGAAAATGGCGTCATTCATCAGATTGGAATTGAATACGTTAATGGAACACAACAGTTCAAAGTCCTTCACGTCAAGCCCTGTGACTTTCTTGAACAATTCCGGCTCAAGCTGTGTGATAACATCCTTCAAAGACCGTTCACGGTAATCGGTCAGATACATGAACACGGGTATTCTCGTCGCAAACTTGATTAACTTTTCCTGTATCTGCTTGCGCATGGCCTTGTATTCTTTTTCCTCGGCGCTGAGTTCCTTTTTCTCCTCTGCCGTCAACTTTTTGTCGCTTTCTTTTTTGGCTTTCTTGACTTTTTCCGATTTGTTGATAATGGTCGCGATATCCGAATTCAGACTGCGGAAGCCCTCGATATGCATCAAAGCCGCAAGCGCTTCTTTGTTGTCCATGAGACGTTTGAGCGTTTCATTATCTACATTGACAAGTAGCGCGGATTCCCAACGCTTGGCAAGTAGCGTGGCGGAAGTCCCGGCCATTGCAATGTCCAACACATCCTGCGCGTTTATCTGGCGCATTGAGCTGCCATCGAAAGCCAAGACGGGTAGGAAACTGATAAATTCAGCAACCTTCTTTTCGGGATTACTCTCTTTCAAATCGAGTTGGCGACTATAATCCGAAATCTGTTGCAGGGCGCGGTCGAGCGCAAAGTCGAAAACATAACACTCGTGCTTCAAGATAACGCGTTCCCCGTCATCGTCTTTGATTTCCCATGGTGACTGCACCCGAAACGCCGCTTGGAAATAGGTCTCCGGACTTTTCAAATTACGGAGCATGAAAATGCCTGTCCACGGACGTATGGTCACGCCTGTGGTCAACTTGCCGCAAGAGAGTGTAATGGTCTTTGTGGCAATAGGGTCACGCATTTTCTTGAACATGCGATTAAGAGCTTCAAGCCCAATTCCCGCTTTTGTGCCCGCGCAAACGATAATCTCATAGTCGTGGAAGAAACTATTCTGACTCTGGGCGAGAAGATTCGCCATCGCCTCACAGGAGGCAATATTCGGCAGGAACCACATGGTATGCGACAGCAAGTTCAAAAGTCGCACATCGGAGTACGGCATAGGCGGACGCTTGTTCTGTCCGAGTTTCAGGTCATCTTTACTGGAAGGAAGATGAGACCCACGAATGAGATTGAGCCACTTCTGCACTTCGTCCTCGTAGACAAAGCGAGCCTTTTTGCCCGTTCCGTCGGCGGAGAAGAACACATTCAAATCGAACTCGTCAAACTCGCCTTTTTGGGCTATCTGACAGATTGCATCCGGAATGCGGTAAGTCATCAAAATCATACGCGGCAATGACAGATAAGGATTGTTCGCGTCCGAGCCTCGCCAATTCTCCTTTTCCCGTTGCTCGTCGGAATACGTCCAGTTGAAAATCTGATCTTCGATGAACTCGCCGGAGTTGAGCGCGCGGAACGGCGTGCCGGAGAGATACAAATAGTAGTTTGTGGTGATGGGCAAATCGTTTTCATCAAGCGCGTTGCCCCCCTCTTCCTGTTTGTACTTTTCCGGGTCAAAATCCACACTATCCTCTTCGTCCGGATTGTCAAACAGTTTCTTCGCGTTCTCGCGCCATGCGCCAAAGTGATATTCGTCGAAAATGACCAAGTCCCAGTTGTTGGTATGAATGAATTCATTCTTCGGCTTAATGCCGCCTTTATCATTTGTTCCCAGCAAATCTTGGAACGAACCGAAAACGATGATGGGGCGGGACTTGTCCGCTTTCTCAAACTGTTGGTCAATGTTGATGCTGTCGGTGTGAGCGTCCTTGTTGGAGATAAACTGCCATCCCTCGAAATCCACATGAGTCATCAAATCTTCGTTCCACGCGGATTCCACGGCGGGCTTGAAGGTCAGCACCAGAACGCGCTTTAAGCCCATCTCTTTTGCGAGTTGATAAGCGGCGAATGTCTTGCCGAAACGCATCTTGGCATTCCACAGGAATTTGGGTGCGCGCTTGGGGTCATCCTTTTTGAGAGAGAGAAAATAATCTCTCGTCCGTTTGACCGCGCGCTGCTGCTCCTTGCGCATTTTGAACGTCTGCGTTCGGTTGCCGACCAGTCGAACCCCTGTGCGCAGTTCCTCGATGGCGGCACGAACATCCTCTTCCGTACACTTAAACCATTCGTTACGGTCATCGCCCTCATGAAGTTGGGGGAATCCATTGCGTCGCAAAATCGCGTGTACCTGATGGTCAGAAAAACACGTTCCATCCGAACGCATGGCGGATTCTTTCAATAGGACTTTTGATTTCATGCCGCTTGTATGTGTCTGCTCGGCGATGCGCTTTTTTACATCTCGTTCGGTGTAACCCACTTTGATGTAGTCCTTGTGAGAAGCAACATTGGGAAACGTATAGGCATAGATAACCGGGGTAATAGCCGGGCGCGGGGCGAAAAGGTCAGTCGACATCATCGTCACCTCCGTCTAAATCCATCGGCCGAATCATGGAATCAATGAAGGCAATTTCCTCTTCGGTTAAATCATACTTTGCATAAAGTTCTTCGTCCGTCCATGGTTTAGAAAAATCTTGAACCGGAACAAAGGAGAAGGAGTTTTTAGATATGTGCTGTGTTGAAGTTCTTTGCGCTACCAGAAAGCGAACAAAAGATGTTCTTAAGTAGTTATAAAGATTATTTGCTTCGTCTTCGGTTTCAAAACAGTCAATCACCAGATACGTTTCTGTACAAACATTTTTTGGAGGCAATACTTCCATAGTTGAGAAAATTTTTCGTCTACCATCTTTGTCAGCACGTCCTGCATGATCATATGTCAGATATGACATTATTACTTTCCATTTATCGATCCAATCAGTATTGCTTGTTACATCAGATCTAAGAAAAGGACCTTTGCCTCCATTATACCGAAGTGTAATATCTCCATTACTATATGGTTTTACATATGTACGTAATCCAAAAGGCTTTTGTGAACTGGCTCTAGAACTATAAAATTCTTTTTCCAAATGTTGCACCTTTTCGATAACAGATATTGCTTCACTATCACGAATAAAAACATCATATTTATTAAGAGATCGCATTGTAGATGTCGTTTTGTTATTGTGAACATTAACAACTTCACAATCGCCCTCAGAATCCCGATTCCACAGAAAATAACAGATACCCCCTGCAATATCAACGCCCGGGAAGCAGTCATTTGAATCTGTAAAATCATACAGGATTCTCAAACGTTTATCATTTAACATTTCTTCCCTAAAACTCTCTAACCCGCGTCCTCCAGAATACCACCTAGCCGGAACAACCATAGAAAGATAACGTGGCATTAACTTCTTTGCTTGCCTAATAAACATCTGATATATCGGAGTCGCACTTGCTTTTTGCCCCCCATCGCTCAACTGATATGGCGGATTGCTTATTATCACATCGAATTTCATTTTGAAAATCTCCTCCGGGTTCAGTGTGTGTATCCATTCGTAGGCATGGGCTTCGAGTGTTGAACCTCTCTCGTCTCCACCAAGAATCGTCTCTTGGGATATGCCGCAGTATTTACATCTGCCATTTTCCCAACTATGGTTGACATTGCGGAATCGTATGTTTCCCTCGGCGTTGCGGAATCGCGTCACAGAATACTTTTTGTTCGGATACTTTGAGCAGTAGACCCCACGCCGGGAAAGTAGGCCTGTCATCTCTGTGATGGCGATTCCGAACAACTGTTTCTGAAAGATATGGTCAACGCGCTCCTGTAAATCCGGTATCTTTTTCTCCAACCCGTGAATCAACCTTTTGGCAATTTCGCGGAGGAAAACACCCGTTTTGCATGCGGGGTCAAGAAATGTTGTGTCGGGATTGCGGAACAGTTTCTGCGGCAACATATCGAGCATCTGATTCACAATTGCGGGCGGCGTGAATACCTCGTCGTTTGAGAGATTCGCCAAGCATGACAAAACATCGGGATTGTGTTCCGATGTGATCGTATCATCAGCCATTGTCCTGTATCCTCCTATAATCTGATATATATTGTTTGAGGAATTTGCCCTCTTCGTCGGGCGGCGCTTCCTCAGCGAAAAGTTCTCCCTGAGTTTCTTTCAGAGTTTCGTCTCGTTTGCCATTCAGTAGCTCGTCAAAGGTGTAGTCCTTGCGTTGCATCTTTGCTTTGGTGATGAATGCCCATTCGGAAAACACGATGGGTTCGGTGGTGTCTTGTCCGTTCTCGTCGACACACATGAGGGTGAGTGCGTTTCCGCAAACGATGTTGCGCGAGAGGATGAATTTGGCGGCTTCGCGTGTGTCTGTTCGACATTGTTTTTTGCAGACGGTTACGTATTCCTTATCCCAGATTTCGAAAAGGCGTTGGCGGCAGGCGATGGCGTTGTCGAGCAGTATGTCTACGCCGTAGATGCTGGAGAGGGCGAGGATGGCGTTGATTTCGTAGTCATGGGCGCTGCGCTTGTACTTGCGTTTGACGACGGCGAGTTTGCGCGCGAGGATTTCCGCGAGGAAGTTGCCGTCGCCGCAAGCGGGTTCGAGAAACCGTGAGTCGATGCGTTCGGTTTCTTGTTTGACGAGGTCGCACATGGCCTTGACTTCGCGTTCGGCGGTGAGTACTTCGCCGAAGTCTGCGACGCGCTGTTTTGTTTTGACTTGCTGTTTCAAGGGTTCTCGGTTTGTCTTTTGGGATATTTATTATATTTATTATGTCAGATGAGGCGTAATAGTCGTTTTTTTAAAGCAGAGTGAAGAGTTGAGAGTGAAGAGTGGAGTGGTGGACTAAAAGCTATTTAATTTTAAGATTATTGGGCCATAGGCCCAATAGGGCAACTGGGGCCAATAGGGCCAATAGGGCGAATGGGGCGAATAAGCCTGATGGGGCGAATGGGCCGAATAGGGCAACTGGGGCGACTGGGGCGACTAAGTTAGAGTTGAGAGTTGAGAGTTAAGAGTGGAGTGGTGGAGTAAGGGCCTTTTATTTTATTAGTTTTGGGCGGTTGGGGTGTTTTGGGGTTTGGGTTAGATTGGGTAGTATTGGGTTAGTTTTTTGGAGTAGGTGGGGTTGGTGTTTGTTTTTTGTCTGAGTTCGAGTAGGTTGATGATGGCGTCGGGGGCGTCGTCTTTGATGGTGGGGTTGGGGAAGGCTTCGCATTGGAGTAGTATTTCGGGTATTATGTCGCGGTTGTAGGCGATGTGGTTGGATGCGAGTATGGCGGCGAATTTTGTGGCTCTTTGTGTTTTGCCGATGTTGTGTGTGAGTGGTGTGAATTTTGGTTTTGTGGGTTGTTGGTTGTATGGGATGTTTTGTGTGATGGTTTTCCATTGTGTTTCGAGTGTTTCGTTGAGTGAGAATTGTCCTGTTTGTTCGTGTCCGATGGTGGTGGCGCCGTATTGGATGGCGTATTGTAGCGCGATTTTCGCTTGTTCGGAGTATTTGGTTCTGACGAGTGTTCCGTCGAGGATGTAGTAGGGTGAGTTTGGTATTTCGTGGTCGTAGGCTCCGACGATGATGGCCGCGTCGTCGGCGTCGGGTGTGCGTCCGCCGGATGGGTCGATGGCTACGTTGACGGTTAGTTTTTTGAGTGGGATGTTGATGGTTTGTGTTGTTTGGTTGGGGTCGTCGGTGTCGGTGTTTGTTTGTGTGATGGTTATTGTTTGGTTTTGTGGTTGGTAGGTTAGTTTTTGCCATTTGTCGATGGTCATGATGGGTTCGCCTTGTGTTGTCGCGACTGATGGTGTGTTTTGTTTTTCGGCGTCGAATGCTTTGTGTCCGTTTATTTCTCTCATGATCATGAGTTGTTCGTATGTTTCATTTTCGGGCCATAGGACTTTTGTGTCTTGGGTCATTTGTGTTTTGTTGTCTGTGTAGAATTTGTGTGCTTTTTCGATTGCGTCGGGTTGTTCGCTCATGAGTATTTGTTTCCATTGTTCCCAGAGTTGTGTGTTGTGTGACCATTGGATGATGGATGAGAAGATGATTTTTTTGTAGTCGGGTCTGTGCGCGATGATGGCGAGTAGTGATCGTGGGTGTATGAGTGTTCCGACGACGGTGATGTTTGTGTAGGTGGCTCCGAGTGGCTCTATGACTGAGTTGTACCAGTTTTTGATTTGGTTTTGGAATGCGGGTTTTGTGATTTTGTCTGTTGGTTCGATGTCGTCGAGGATGATGTGTGTTGGTCTCCATCGTCCGTTTGAGATGCCTCTGATTTCGCATCCTGCGCCGTATGCTTCGATGCGTATGTTGTTGAATTCGAGTTCTGTTGCTTTGTCTTGTGTGATGTTGATTTTGCCTTTTGTGGAGATGAGTTCTCTGAGTTGTGTGTTGTGTTTGATTTGTGTGGCGATGGCGCGGAGGCGCGCGATGGCTTGTTTGCGGGTGGCGGAGATGATGACGATGTAGGCTTCTTGGCGAAGGCAGATGTCGATGAGTGGGAGCATGAGTGTGCAGATGGTGGATTTCGCGCTGCCGCGTGGGGCGATGATGAGGGAGCGTGTGCCTTGGCGTTTGGCGATGATGTCGGGGTGGTCTTTGGGGAGGTTGTGGTCGGTGGCGTATTGTCTGGCGGCAAGGAGGTTTTTGTTGTGGAGGTTGAAGGCGTAGTCGTGCATGCTGTTGAAGGGCAGGGAGCAGAAGTCTGGGAATAGGTATTTGGCAAGCTGCTTCACTGAGAGTGAAGAGTGAAGTGCTTCAGATAGAGTGGAGAGTGAAGAGTGGAGAGTGGAGTGGTTCGTAGAGAGTTGAGATGGGGTTGGTGTGGTGGTGTTCATGGAGGTAGTGTAGCATGGTTTGGGGGGAATGTCAATTCCCTGAGGGGAACTTAGAGATAGAGTGGAGAGTGAAGAGTGGAGAGTGGAGTGGTGGACTAGGAGCTATTTAATTAAAAATTATTAGGGTAATTGGGGGCGACTAAGATAGAGTGGAGAGTGAAGAGTGGAGAGTGGAGAGTGGAGAGCTTCAATTAGAGTGAAGAGTGAAGTGGTGGACTAAGGATAACTAATTTGATTATTGTGGGTTGTATTTTATGTTATGGTGAATTCTGGTTTTGGTTATCCTCGGTGGCGGGTGCTTCTCGCGTGTCATGTTTTGTGGCGTGAGTTGTCTGTTTTGACGGCTTGTTCGCGGTTTTCGTGGCGTGTTGAGTTTTTGAAGCGTGAGTTGCATGAGACGCCTCGGTTGTTGCATTCTCGGTTGCAGGATGCGATTGATTTGGTTGAGGCGGATTTGGGGGATGAGGGTTTGTTGAATTCGGCGGTTCCTTTTTCGACTGAGGGGCAGGTGCCGGAGGCGATTGTGCTTGGTTATGGTTTGTGTAGTCGTGCGTTGGAGGGTTTGTGTTCGCGGCGGATTCCGCTGGTGGCGGCTCGGGCGCATGATTGTGTCGCGTTGCAGCTTGGTGGACGTGAACGGTATGGGTCGTTTTTTTCGGCGCATCCGGGGACGTTTTGGTTTAGTTCGGGTTGGGCTGAGACGACGATGTTTCCGTCGCATTGTGAGTTGGAGGCTTATCGGCAGGTGCTGTCGCGGAAGTATGATGACGCTGATGATGTTGATTATTTGATGGATTGTCAGACGGAGTGGATTGGGCGTTATAGTCATGGGGCGTGGATTAATAGCCGTTTTTCGCCGGAGAATGACCGTCTGCGGGAGCGTGTGATGAGTGTGTGTCGCGAGGTTGGTTGGGGTTATTTTTCGGTTGATTATTGTGATGGTTTGTTGCGGCGGTTGCTTGATGCTTCTCTTGATGGCGGTGATGATGATATTGTGATTGCGCGGCCGGGACAAACATTTGTTTTTACGGGTGATGATGATGTTATTGGTGTTTGTGATAAATAGTAATTAGCACTATCATGGTCTTGTATTATGGGTGTATTTAGTTTGTGTAGAGGATGTTCGCATTATGGAAACGAAGATAACAGATCAGATTTATTGGATTGGTGTTTTTGACTGGTTGTGCCGGGATTTTCATGGCTATGCTGTTCGGCGTGGCGTGAGTTATAATTCGTATCTTGTTTGTGGTTCGGCTGGGACTGCGATTATTGATGGTGTGAAGGCTCCTTTTGTTGGTGAGCAGTTGGAGCATCTTGCCCGTCATGGTGTGAGCGCGGATTCGGTTTCTTATGTTGTTGTGAATCACGCTGAGCTTGACCATTCGAGTGGTTTGCCTGCGTTGTTGGCGGCGTGTCATGGGGCGACGGTTGTTTGTGACGCGAAGTGTGAGAAGACTCTTCGGTGTTATTTTGACGACGCTTGTGATTGGCGTTTTCGGATTGTTCGCGAGGGTGAGAGTCTTTCGCTTGGTGATGTGACGTTGAGTTTTGTTGAGACGCCGATGGCGCATTGGCCGGAGTCGATGATGACGTATGTTCCGGAGCGTGGCGTTTTGTTTTCGATGGATGCTTTTGGTCAGCATTATCCGAGTTATAGTTTGTTTGATGATTTGGTTCCGTTTGGTGATGTGATGCATGAGTTGCGGCACTATTACGCGAATATTTTGCAGCCTTTGGGTCGGACGACGGGTGCCGCGGTGAAGAAGGCTTTGCCGTTGCGTTTGTCTTGTATTTGCCCGAGTCACGGTGTTGTGTGGCGGAAGTATATTTCTGAGGTTGTCGAGGCTTATCAAAAGTGGAGTGGGGGTGTGACGGATCAGAAGGTTGTGGTGTGTTATGATTCGATGTGGGGCAGTACGGAGGCGATGGCGCGTGCGGTGGCGGATGGTGCGTCGCAGGTTGCCGGGACGCGGGTTTGTCTGTTTCACATTCGTCATGTTTTGATGTCGGATATTATGGATGAGTTGCTTGAGGCGGGTGGTTTGGCGTTTGGCAGTCCGACGCAGAATACGATGTATTTGCCGGAGGTCGGCGCGCTGTTGACGGATATTCAGGGGCTGCGTCCTGCGTTGCGCGCGGGGTTGGTTTTTGGTAGCTGTGGCTGGGTGGCGACCGGGGCGGAGCGGTTGCAGACGGCGCTGCGGTCTCTGGGGTTGGAGATGGTGAGCGAGAAGCCGGTGTGTTGTCAGTGGAAGCCGTCGGCGGATGTTCTGGCTGCTTGTCGTGAGGCGGGTCGGTCGTTGTCGCTGAAGGTCAAGGGCGATGGCGTGGAGTAGTTCGGTGGTTTTGGATAGTCCGACTACTTTTGTTGTTGTTCGTCATGGTCAGACCGTTTGGAATGCAGAGAAGCGCTGGCAGGGTTGGCTTGATAGTCCGTTGACTGCTTTGGGTGAGGCGCAGGCGCAGGCTGCGGGCGCAATCGCTGTTGGCTATGGGCGTCCGAGTGGGATTTATTCGTCGGATGCGGGGCGGGCGTTGCGGACGGCGGAGTTGGTGCGGGATGTTTATGCGCCGACGTTGGATGTGCCGATTATTCCGACGAACTGTTTGCGTGAACGGTTTTATGGTTATCATGAGGCTTTGACGGCGGCGGAGATTGACGCTCGATACCCGGGGACTCGTTATCAGAAGGGGCGTGATAATCGTGAGACTTATCGTCCGCCGGGTGGGGAGACTTTCGCGGAGGCTCGGGAGCGGGTCGGTTTGTTGGTTGAGCATTTGATGCGGCGGCATGTGGGCGAGACAGTTTTGCTGGTGACGCATTCGGGTGTTGTCAGGATTTTTGATAGTCTTGGTCATGGTGGCATTTCGTTGGAGTTGAGTTATGATAGGAATCCGCCGAATGCTTGTGTTTTTGTGTTGCAGATGTGGCGTGACGGTCGCGTAAAAGTCTTGCGTGATTTGAATTTTGCATCTACAGAGCTATAGTTAAAAGTCCGTTTGAGTCGTAAGTATCATAATAATATTTAGTTGTCTAAGGAATGAAATTGAAATGGGAAAGCAATTGTTAGTTTCGGCCTCCGTTCGTCGTGCAACGGTGAGTGATGTTCCTGGAATTCATATGCTGATTTCCACTTTTGCTTCGGGTGAGGAGATGCTTCCTCGGACAATGAGTGAGCTGTACGAGAATATCCGTGACTTTACGGTTGCGGAAGTTGATGGGCGTTTGGCGGGCTGCGCGGCGTTGCATGTGACTTGGGAGACGTTAGGCGAGATTAAGTCGGTGGCCGTTCGCGGGGATTTGCATCACAAGGGTATCGGTAGCTTGCTGGTTTCGCATGTGATTAAGGATTCCGTCGTTTTGGGTTTGGAGCGTCTTTTTACGTTGACCTATCGCCCTGCGTTTTTCTCGCAGTTTGGTTTTACGGAGATTCCGCGTGGTATGCTGCCTCATAAAGTTTGGGGTGAGTGTATCAAGTGCCGGAAGTTTCCGAATTGTAATGAGACGGCGATGATTCTGCATACGGATGGTTCTCAGCCTGATATGGAAGCGATG